>Ga0207709_10000026_pt1 | contig 354467 bp, 299 predicted proteins | sample KBSM34metaG_FD_184397 | JGI IMG/M metagenome (GOLD analysis project Ga0207709, IMG submission 184397) | Miscanthus rhizosphere microbial communities from Kellogg Biological Station, Michigan, USA - KBS M3-4 metaG (SPAdes) (version 2) | ecosystem: Host-associated > Plants > Roots > Rhizosphere...
CCTCTTCCCATTCCGAACAGAGCAGTCAAGCCCGCCAGAGCCGATGGTATTGCCGTAACAGGTGGGAGAGTAGGTCGGTGCCTTTTTTTACACGGAAGCCCTTGCTGGAAACAGTCAAGGGCTTCTTTCGTTTACAGACTTCCCAAAAGATTCCAGAGGACAATGGCACCGCCACAAAGCCGAGTGGGGTAGCGCTCCACAACCGTGCTGTCAGGTGCAAACCTGTATAACCCTGAGCTATGGTGCTGCGCTATGACTCCGTTTATCTACTTTCCAGTGGCAATGACTCTGCAGCCATGGAGAAACTCTAATTTTACTACTTACAGGGGGAATTTCGTCTTGTTCTTTGTCTGGACAGGCCTGCTTAGTCGATTACGAATGTTGTAGCGGCTCAGTTTGTTCCCCCATGCGGCGTTGTGTTGCGAAGTGATGCTGTAGTTTCCCAAGTGAGAGACGGGAAGCCAATCAAATACATATTCCGCGAACGAATGAAGGGGCAGAAGCCATCAAAGACCTAAGTTCTAAACATGATGTTGAAATTCTATTGGATTGTAAGTAGAAGGCCTGTCCAATATTTTATTACCATCCCGAGCACCCGAATAATATCTTAACGATTAACGGCAACCAAGCTGTAATGAAGTGCTTCAGGATTATGAATAATACGTAGGAAAAAGGGGCCTGCAACGCTTGCAGGCCCCTTTCCTTATTTTCTTGATGTAGATCTGATTTTGTATTGAAGCCGATAGGAACGGATGTTGGTTTTATGGGAAGATAATTGCAACAGCATCTAGCAATACGATCTAAGATGTTAAAATTTGTACGAATGTTGTTAGATTAAAAGGCTTGACCATGACCCCATCAAAATGATACATCTGCCCTTGAGGGGTCTGTACGGTTACCTGTGATTCATCTGATGTTAATGCAATTACTTTGTTGTTAGCGCCGTGAATAGTTGTGTTTCCTTTGACTAAATTCAAAATATCCCAGCCGCTAGGACCATTCATGTTGAGGTCAGTAATGACAATATCACTGGTATTATTTTGAAGATACTCCATCGCATGTGACGAATCTTGAAAAATCTTTACATCTTTGAACTGCTGCAGGGCCTGCTTAATAAATAAATTATTGATTGGGTTATCATCGATAACGACAATATGTGAATGTAGCAGTAGATTGTCCTGTGTAATAACTTGCGTCGGGCTTTTCTTTTCATCAGCAATTGGAACGACTAATGTAAACGTCGACCCTCTTCCTTGTTTACTTTGCACACTTAATGTTCCATTTAGCTGCTCAGCCATAAGTTTGGAAATATGTAATCCCAATCCAAAGCTATTTTTGGACCTGAGGTCAGTCATGTAATATTGTTCAAAAATATGTTCTTGATCTTTAACCGAAATACCTTTTCCAGTGTCACTGACCTGTACCTGCAACGTTTTTATTGCGTCCGAGTTGATAAATGCCTTTATCTCTATCCGTCCCTTGTCAGTATATTTAATAGCATTACTCAGGAGATTGGATACAATCTGACGCAAACGATATGCCCCGCTCTTGATTAAGGTGTCTGGTTCTATCGTAATATGGCTGATAAGCTTAAGACCTTTTTTATCAGCCTGACTTTGTTGCATTTTTATCAAATTGGCAAGCAAGTTCGCTGGTGAGAAATATTCTTCTTTAATTTCAAGCATACCTGATTCTAATTTGCCAAGATTGAGTATATCTTCAACAGTATCATTGATCACATGGATATCCTGTGTGATGGAATCCAATAATGCGGGATTAACGCGATTGTTGGATGTGTTGTTCTTTAAGAGGTCAATGACGCTGACCAGCGAATTGACCGGTGTACGCACGTCGTGGCTCACATTAGCTAATATACTGGTTTTTTCTTTGGCAGTGCGCAGGGCGTAATCTCGCGCTGCTGTGATTTTACGTTCGTAAATGATGGTATTGTAATGATAGGATAGAATCAAAGTCACCATAATAATCATTAGGATGATTGAGGCAATAACCTGCTTTCCGAAAAAGGCAGAATTTTCCTTATACAATGTGAAATCCTGTATCTCGGCCGCCCGTAAGGACTCATCTTCTTGTGTTTTTATCTTGAGCAGAGCGGTACTGATTGTACTAAAAAGTGCATAATTTGATTGTAGGAGTTGTCTTTCTTTATCTTGGAGTTCGACGAAAGAACGACGGATTTTACTAAAATCTTGTTTATAGAACGATTCATTCTGTTCAATTAACGTCTGGATCTGGCTGTGAATTGCTTTAATCTGATTGACATTAAATTGTTGTTCAAGTTTGTTAGAAACTAAAGTGTCATTTTTTGCTTTGAAAATCCGGGTGAAAAGTTTTTCTTTTTTTCTGACAATTGTATCTTTTTTGCTTACAGTTAAGGAGGTATCCCGTAATATTCTACTAACAACTGAATCCGCATCTATCCGATTAGTCGTTGGGCGTAATGTTCGACTGGTTTTTGTCAAAAGAGAAAGGGAGTCTTTTGCCAGGAAAATCATATTGTCTACAGATTTCTTGATGCGCGCGAATTCATCAGAGAGATGAATGTTTTGTTCCAATGGTGTATTGGTTGAAAACGATATTCCTTTTTTGGAAGAAAGCGTAGAAAGGGAGTCAATATAAAAGCGGAGGCTATCTAAGTTTTTCGTATAGTTTGCCAAATTTTCGGTACTAAAATCTACCGTATATGACCGAAATGCGTTTCCTGCAGCGTTATAAGATGCAAATAGCTCATAAAATAAACTTGTCAATTGATTTTTGGAACTATAGGCTTTATTTAGACGAGCTTCGGTTTTTTGATATTCAATATATTGATAGGTAAATATCGAACCGATATACACTAAAGAAAGAATCAGAAAAGCAATTAAAACTGTCCTGAAAATAAATATTTTTCTATTATTTTTCACGTTGTTATTCTTTCAACCAATAAATTAATTACAGCCTCTTTGTTTAGTATGGAATTCAAATTTAAGACTTAAAAATGAAAGGTGTTGTTTATAACTGTCAATTAATCGCTACTTTTTAAAAAACTTACACAATCGTTTGATTGAAAAGGCGAGTCGATAGTACAATTTTTATTTTCTATTTTACAGATGGAAACCTAAAAGAGTCAAATAGTTGAGCCAAAATAATTCAGCTCCATTAAAATAACAAATTGTAAAACTGATGAAAAAACTGTTTATTTCAGCAATGTTGTCACTGATTACCTGGCAGGTAAGTAATGCGCAATCTATTGTAAATATTATTCCAAAACCACAGGAAATCACTTACGGGGAAGGTTTATTCCAATTAGATAAACAAACGACCATAAGTTTTAAAAATTGTAGCGTTAAAGATGTGGACTTGTTCATTCGGCAATTGCGGCAAGCAAGCCATTATCCAATGCTGGAAAAAAAGCAATCAAGCAATACGATCGAGTTTATTTTGGATAAAAAACTGGATCTGCCTAGTGATGAGGGGTATCAATTACATGTATCTGCTAAAAAGATAACGGTGAAAGCAAAGACAGCACATGGTCTTTTCAATGCCTCACAATCGTTGCGCCAACTCCTCCCCTTAGCAATAGAGACTAATACGAGTACAGTTCCTGAATTTACCTGGTCCATTCCTGCTGTGGCGATCAAAGATTATCCCCGATACCATTGGCGTGGATATATGAAAGATGTAAGTCGGACATTCTATGATGTAAACACGGTGAAGAAGTACCTGGATGCGATGGCTTTATATAAAATGAATATCTTTCATTGGCATTTGACGGATGACCAGGGGTGGCGTATCGAAATAAAGAAGTATCCAAAATTAACAGCAGAGAATGCGACTGTCTTCCACCGTACTGAAAAACAACCGGCTGAGCGTAGCGGTTTTTATACGCAGGAGCAAATAAAGGAGCTGGTTCAGTATGCTAAAAAGCGCAATATTACAATCGTTCCTGAAATCGACGTACCTGGGCACTCCTGGCCAACAATATTAGCCTATCCTGCATTGGGGGTGAACAAAAATTCTTACCCCAATCATATCTTTCCTTTTGTATCGTCCTGGGGTTATTGGGGTAACCAGTTTACACCAAATACACTTGATCCAACAAAAGAGACAACCTATCAATTTTTGGATAATGTGTTTACAGAGATTGCCGGTCTATTTCCAGGAAGCTATATTCATTTTGGGGGGGATGAGGTCCGTCATGATCTATGGGAAAAGGAACCACATGTGCAGGAGTTTATGAAGCAGCATCAGATTGCTGATGTCAAAGCATTGCAAAGCTATTTTGTACAACGTGTATCAGCTATCATTGTTCAGAAAGGGAAAAAGCCTATTGGTTGGAATGATATTTTAGCAGATGCTAAGAATCTTCCCAAAAGTACAGCTATCATGAGTTGGCTTGGAGAGGAGGCGATTAAGGAGGCGACCAAAGATGGATTTAAGGCTGTGGCAACACCCGCCTCGCATTTGTATTTCGATATTACGCAGGCGGACCGCAATGATGGCACAATGACCGACCTGGCCTATCCGCAGATTAATTCTTTAAAGAGGGTCTATGACTTTGATCCATCAAATGGGCTGACAGCAATGGAGGATCAATTGGTTTTGGGGGTACAGGGTAATATGTGGTCGGCGATCGCCCAGGATATCAAAGATATGAATGTGCAGAATTTTCCACGCTTACTTGCCGTCGCTGAAATAGGTTGGGCTTCTAAGTCGAAGAAAGATTATGCGGAGTTTTGCCGTAGGCTGGATGCTAATCTTCCACGTTTGGATTCCATGCGGATTGATTACTATCATACTGGCGGTTATATCGCAGGTAGCTGGAAAAGTGAAGACATTAAAGAGGAGTATAGTACACTAACCTTTGATGTGACAAAAAAGATCTATGACAATGGGCGGGCACAAGCTGGTTTTTTCTTTTTAGAAGGTAAGAATTTTCTGGAGATAGACGCTGTCCAATTGCTGCAAGATGGTCGTATTATTGATGAGGATGGACATCATGCGCTTGCGGATAAATTTAGAGGAACGAATAAGATTAAACCTTTTTATTACAATTTCACGGTGAGAGATTATAATCCGAATGCGAAATACGAAATCAAGGCTCGTGTTAGAGGAGCTGGTGGAGTAGATTCGAGGGGTAATTTTACATTTAATTTGTCACCAACTCTTCCTTTCAACAGAACGGAGAAAAGATAGTACATGCAATATATCTTTTTAACCACAAAAACAGCTGCCCCGGTAGCTGCTTTTGTGGTTAAAAAGACCTCTTCTGTTGTCTAAATATTGCTCTTTTTAGTGCGACCAGCTCCTGCTGAATTCGCTGTTTTATAAAAACAATGGGTTAATTATTCTAATAACCTATCTGTGAAACATAAAAAAACAATGTAGTTTTCAGTTTCTTTTGTTCAATTTCATTTTTATTTTCAGATTCTTTTATTTAATTTCCTAGTAGAATCAACTGTCTTTTGTGATTTTTTGACAAAAGATAAAATACCAATAAACCTTTAGTAATTGTTTGTAAACTATTATCTAAACACCTCCATCTTAATTATGAAAAAGAATTATCTTTTTTACAGCAAAGCCAGACCTTTAAGTCTTTTAGGTCTAAGTCTTTTATGCTCGTCCCCTAATTTAATTGCGAGCAATTTGAAATCGAAATTGAGCTATTTTCATGTCGAACAACAGCAAATTTCGGGTAATGTGAAGAATGAAAAGGGCGAACCGCTTGCGGGTGCTACGATTACCGTAAAAGGTAGCATGCTCCAAGCGTCGACCGATGCCAACGGTAGCTTTTCCATTCGCGCCAAACAGGGCGATTTTTTGGTTATTAATTATCAAGGTTATGCGCGGCAAGAGGTCGCAGTGAGTAGCGGAACGATAGCTGTGACGATGATTGGAAATACCGAATCGTTGGAAGAGGTGGTTATCGTGGGTTATGGTAAGCAGAAAAAGGGAAATCTAACCGGGGCTGTCGCAGCGGTAAACTCTGAACAACTGAAAAATATCTCGCCATCCAATCTGTCCAATACCTTGGCAGGAAGGGCGGCTGGGGTGAATGTGACCAATACCTCAGGGATGGCCGGAGCTTCCTCCTCCTTACGTATCCGTGGAGCTGCTGTAGAACCGCTTTATGTGATTGATGGTGTGGTGCGCGACAAAGCGGCTTTTGACGCGCTGGAAGCAAATGAAGTAGATCAGATGAGTTTCTTAAAAGATGCCGGAACCGCCGCTGTATATGGTACGCGAGCAGGTAATGGCGTTGTATTAGTGACGACAAAAAAAGGGACTGCCCAGGCTCCGGTATTCAATGTGCAGAGCAATTATTCCTTCAGTGCACCAACACAGACTTTATTGGCCAATCTGACTACCACTACGGATGAACTAATCTATCAGAATCGAGTTTCCCAATTCCGTTGGGAACAGGGGAGCAAGAATACCCCATGGGTGGCTCCAAATGGAAAGCGCGAATTTGACTATTTTAAAGACAAAAATTATAATACCAATGATGTTATTTGGCGAAATCCTTTCAGCCATAGGCAGTCTATTGCTGTTAACGGTGGTGGCGACAAGATTACCTACTATGCCTTATTGAGCTATCGGAAAGAAAATGGATCTTATAAATCGCTGGATCACGAAAAATTTAATCTCCGGAGCAATATTTCAGCGAAAATTAGTGAAGCATTTAGCCTAGATTTTAACATCTCGGCCAACCAGACGAATTCCAATAGGTTTTTCTGGCCATTTAGTACATCCGCGAGTGATGATGATTTTGATGTTTCGGATTTCTACCGCGTTACTTTCAACTGGCCCAAGATGTATCCATTTTATCTGACCGCAGATGGGACGCCGAGCAATACTCCAACGGCTTATCCGGTTCAAACGCCAATGGGAAGCTGGCAGGCCTGGAATGTGATCGACCAGGTCATCGGTGACCGATATATCGATCGCAAAGTACGCCAGGTAAATCCAATCATGACCCTTAATTTAAAGTTGGATAAACTGCTAGAGGGGTTGTCCACAAAATTGGTGGGAAGTTACGTAGCGGAAGATTATATGCGTAAACGCTATATGAGTTTTCAAAAGAACTATACATTTACTTCGCTGAATCCTAATGGCAACCGTTTCATACCGGCCCCACCGTCAGAGGATAGGACAAATGTATTCACTTTTAGCCAGGCCCAACCTTTTATGGACTATAATCCACAGCGCAAATGGCAATACCAGGTGGACTGGTTCCTAAACTACAACCGCAAGTTTGGCAAACATACGGTGGATGGTCTGATTGTCTATGAGCAGTTTAAATCGGGGAATACCAATATTACGTCGCGGGCAGAAAATCCAATTATTCCATTGGATCAGATGTATATCTATCCGACAGACAGGAGCATGCGATCGACGGATGCTTTTGAATTAATGGACGCACGACGCGGAGTAATCGGTCGAGCGAACTATAACTATGCGGATAAGTATATAGCCGAGTTTTCTTTCCGTTACGACGGCTCGCCTTTATTCCCAAATGATAAGCGTTGGGGATTTTTCCCGTCTATGTCTCTTGGCTGGCGCATGTCGGATGAGAACTTCTTTTCGTCCATCAAGAATACAGTCAGTGATCTGAAACTACGAGCATCGTATGGAAGTTCGGGCAACTTTGTGGATGTGGAAGGCTATTCGATATTACCCTATTCGTATATGGAGAAATATAGCTCGATCATCACTTCACGAACAGGAAGCAGAACACCGGTGCCGGGATATATTTTTGGCGATAGCTATTACACCGGGGTAACGTACCTTGACAACCCAACTATGAATCTTACTTGGACAAAATCAAAGAGTTACAACGTAGGGGTAGACTTTGGTTTTGCTCACAATAAATTGACGGGTAGTTTAGATGGATTTATCCGGAAGGAGAGCGATATTCTCGGAACGCGGGGGATTAAGGTTCCTGATAATTATGGAAGAGGGTTGGCACCGGAAAATTATGCGGCGCGAAGCTTTAGAGGAGGGGAACTCTCGCTAAACTGGAATGACAGGGTTGGTGAAGTTTCTTACGGTTTGAATGCGAATATGGGATATGCAAAAGACCGATGGGATATTTTTGACGAGGAACCTTCCTACGCAGCAGGAGGACGGGAAAATTTTCGATCCAAGGTAGGGCGACCTGAAAATCGCATTATTGGTCTGGAAGCTTCGGGACTAGTCCGTACGCAGGCCGAAGCTGATGCGCTGAAGGGAAAGGGCTTTAAGACTTATGGACGTGACCCTTATCCGGGTATGATTCTGTATAAAGATATCCGTGGACAAAATTATTCTGACCAGCCAGACGGCATTATTGATGACAATGATATGCAGTTACTTTCGGAGAATAATACACCTCGCATTAATTATGGATTTGGATTTAATGCCAGTTGGAAAGGTTTCTATATCTCTGCTTTATTTCAAGGCGTATTGGCTTATGATCGTGTGATCAGCAATCAGGAAGGCGCAGGAATGCGGCAACATGGGGATACGTTTAGACCTTATTATCCTATCTGGACTTCGGATGTCTGGACCCCTGAAAATACAGAAGCTAAATACCCTCGGCCTGTAGGCTATAATTGGCAGGAATCCGGTGCCACCTCTTCAACATTCTGGATCCGAAATGGAGCTTATATGCGATTACGAGATTTAAATATTTCCTATACACTGCCACAGGCAATGATGGAAAAAATCAAAATGAAGGGTGTCAACATATTCTTAAATGGTACCAACCTGTTTGTTTTTTCACCGATGAAGGAATTCCATGATCCGGAGCAAAAAATGTACGATTCATATCCGGTGATGAAAACGTTCACATTGGGTCTTGATGTTAAATTTTAATTGATTTTAATGATGAAAAAGATATTTTATCCGCTAGTTGCCTTGTTGCTGACAACGGCTTCTTGCAAGAATGTATTGGATATTGAGGATCTCAACTCGGTAAATGAAGACAAGGTGTGGAATGATCCCAATCTTGTCAATGCTTATCTGGCTAATTTATATACCTTATTTGGAAACTGGAGCAGTGGCGCAGACAATAATTCGCAACAGCTTGCAGGGATTAACTTTCCTTTGAATGCGGTTACAGTCAATAATACGGCCTATAAGGCTTGGGACTATACAACCATGCGTAAGATCAATACCGCTATTCAGAAAGTGTCCGGAAGTACAGGATTAAATGATGCAACTAAGAAATCTATCTTAGGTCAGGCACTTTTTATGCGTGCTTATATGTATTTCAATATGGTCAAGCATCATGGTGGAGTACCCTATATCACAAAACCGCAGGATCTGGAGAGTGATGAATTGAAAGTGCCGCGAAACAGTACCAAAGAATGTTTTGATTTCATGGTAAAAGACCTGGATGAGGCGCTGACTTATTTGCCGATGACTATTGGGAAGGGGACAGCAGATTATGGACGTATTGATGGTAATTTCGCTCTGGCTTTTAAAGCTAAAGTATTATTGTATAAAGCATCGCCACAGTTTAATCCTTCCAATCCTTATGGGAATACCTACTGGGCAGAAGCAAATGCGGTGAATAAAAAAGCCTATGAGCAGCTAAAGGCACAGGGGTATAGTCTGACTGCTGATTACGCCAATATTACATTGGTAGAGAAAGGTCCTGAGGTGGTCTTTGCTGTCATAAACTCCTATCCCAACAAGGTTGCTAACTGGGATAATGGGGTACGGCCGGGCTCCGAAAGCCGGGGAACTGCCAGTGCTGTCCCAACCTGGGATTTTGTGAAAGAATTTCCGATGAAAGATGGTAAATTATATACAGACCCAGCGGGCAAATACCATAAAACGGATGAGCAGTTTCTACAAAGCTATTGGGAGAACCGCGATCCTCGTTTTGACAAATCCATTGTTTGGAACGGGAAGGTCTATGAGGTTTCGGCTAAAACAGGGAAAAGACAATATACCTCGCTGGGCATCGCGGATGCATTAGACAATTTTGGAGAAAACCCAAAAGCTGGAACAACCTCCTCGAATAGAGACCGGTATACAGGCTTTTTTATTTTGAAGAATTCAAAACTCTCTTTAAGACAAACACAGGTGGAGACCCAATATGATGTGGATTTTGTGCTCATGCGCTATGCGGAGGTACTATTGAATTATGCTGAAACAGCAAATGAAACAGGGGACTTGGCTACGGCAATGACCCTCTTAAAACAGATCCGGATGCGTGCAGGTATTGAACCGGGGGGAGATAATAACTATGGTATCGCTGCCGGTAATAAAGCAGATATGCGGGAAGCTTTATTGGCGGAAAGAAATATTGAGTTCTGCTTCGAAGGGCACCGTTTTTGGGACTTACGTCGCTTGCGTAAGCTTGTTGTCCTCAACAATAAAACCAAACAGGGAGTGGAAGCGATCGCGATCAATGCAAACGGAACAGATATGGATCTAAAAGCTGCGGCAGACTTAGCAAAAAATTACCAACTGAAAGAAAATCAGTTTAAGTACAATGTATTGCAGGTACCTAGTACTGGAAATAAAATAAATCTGGTGCCAGATACATATTATTTCTTCCCGATTGCTCAATCTGTGATAGACAAAAACCCGAATATCAAGCAAAATAAAGATTGGGGGGGAGAATTCAATCCTACGTTAGAGTAGTGTATTTTCCGATTACTAAATGTATATAAAATAGAGCGGGATGCCCAGCAATGGGCATCCCGTCTATATTAAGCTATGTCAAGTACAGCGTTTATTTTAGTTCAATCATTTTTTGTTTTTCATCCTCCTGTTTGTCTTCTTGTAAGATCGCTAACTGAAGGCTACAAACTAATGTCAGAATAATCAAGACGACAAAGGCTACTGGAAAAATAATGCCGATGATTACTGCGAACAGTAATGATATGTTTAGATATTCCTGTCCATTTTTCGAAGACACCTTTACACGTGAACTTTTAAATGAATCAAAAAGATCTTGAAAAGCTTTTGTGATTGTTTTGCTATTGATGCTGAATGTTGTTTTAGTTGCCATGATGTTTATTTTTTAATGTTTTTATTTCTTATTTGATATCTCAAAGGTAGGAGAGATTTGCTGATGGAGAGAGAGGCATTAGGCTAATCAGGAGAGAATCTCGGTAAACGGTTGGCTTATGTCGGTCAATGAGCTAAAAAAGCCACACTAATGCAGGGATTAGTGTGGCTTTTTTAGGCTTTAGTTTTCGTGTTAGAGACCTACGTGTTCTGTTTTAGATTTCGTTGGTCCCGATGCATTTTGCTTATAAGATGGATCATAGTTCCAATGAATGGTATCCGTTAATACCTTCCCATTTTTTTGGTTGATCTTTGCTTCTATGGTATTGGCCCCCTTTGCAAGTTTAACATTGTCAAAAATGTAATGTACATCTGTTTGCCCTTTTCTGACGCCTTTGATAACCGTTCCGTTAACGGTTAAGGTTGGTTCGCCTCTATTGGAATAAACGGCTACAGGAGTAATTTCATTTCCGCGATTGATCATACGGCGTTGGGTGACATACAATACCGGTTCTTTGCTCCAGTTGGCTTTGTACCAGTAAAAACCATCTTTCTTTAGTTTTCTATCAAAGGAAACTAGGCCTTTGTAATTTCTTGGATTAACGTTCAGTGCGGTAATCGGTGTGGCAAAATCAAAAGTATTCCAAACGTACGATCCAAGGAAAATAGGATTTTTGGAGATTACTCCCCAATGGACTTCATGGAATTTTGTTGCATATTCTTCTGGAAAGAAGGATGGATTGCTCCATTGGTTCCCGAAATTACCTACCTCTTCCGCTTGATCCTCGGGAACGGCTTCTGCGCCATACTCAGAGAAGATAATCTTGTAATCTTTGAACTCTTTACTTATACGTTGTGCCCATGTGGCTACATCGTCATCTTTATCGGATTTGTTTTCCAGTTCACCATTATACCAACCGAAATAATGATTAATTCCCTGTACATCGGCATTGTTGTTAACCGGATGATCAATCACATTATATCCACTTACGGATACGGTGTAACGATCTGGGTCTTCGGATTTAGCGAGATCATTTAGTTTGGTTGTGAGTTCTACCGTGTAGGCGGACGGCGAGTAAACTTCATTGTGCATCCCCCAGATATAGATAGAAGGGTGATTGAAATTTTGTCGAATTAATTCTTTCAACTGCTGTTGGGCGTTATTGTCTTCAAATGTTGTCACGCGATTCACAAATGGGATTTCGGCCCAGATCACAAGCCCGATGCTATCGCATTTGGAATAGAAATATGCTGACTGTTGATAGTGTGCCAAACGAATGGAAGTGGCTCCCATTTCTTTGATAATGGATAGATCTTCGTCGTGGTCGGCGTTGCTCAGGGCTGAACCTTTGCCCCAACGATCCTGATGTCGACATACACCGTATAGGGGATACTTGATGTCATTTAAAAAGAAACCTTGGCCAGTACGTAATTCAAATTTGCGTATACCTAAAGGTGTCGTTACCTCGTCAATGATCTGACCATTTTTTTTGATCTGTGTCACAGCCTTGTAGAGGTAGGGATCGTCCAATCCTTGCCATAAATGTGGGTTTTTGACCGCAATTTGTTGTGATAAGACCTGACGGCCCTGTGGCGGCAATGTATATGCAGTTTGTTGTTTTGCTTTTATGGTACCATCTTTTTCAAAAATGGTCGTTAGCAATTCGATCGGTTGTATTTTTCCGGATTTGTTGTCAATTTTTATTTTTAATGCTATATCCGCAGTCTTTTTTGAAACATTTTGTTGCGTGATATAGACACCTTGGGAAGCAAAGTCATTTACAGCAACATGAATGTCATCGGTGACTATAAGTTCAACAGGACGATAAATGCCACCGTACATCGGGAATAAGGTGTGGTTTACCGGAATAACCTGTGGACTGGCTTCATTATTAACCTTGACTAACAGCTCGTTTTCCACTCCCAATTGAAGCATATCGGTTAATTCAAAGACAAAAGCAGAATAGCCGCCCTGATGTCTGCCAACAAAACTGTAGTTGCCATTTCGTTGCGAGTTATCGTAGGTAATATCATTTTTTCCTGCTTTGGCAGAAAGAGGTTTATTATTTAGATAAACTTCGGTATTGGTATTCACCCCTTCAAATCGGATGAAAATACGCTTACCTTTCCAATCTGATCCTGGGACAAATGTTTTGCGGTAATAAGCATCGCCGGTATAAAAGCGTTCATTTTTTCCAAGACTTCCCGGTTTAATCTCTGCTGTCTGCATGTCTGTTGCATTCCAGGTATGTGGTAGGGTAACCAATTGCCACTTTCCATCAAATGTCTGGTTATAGTCCAATGCTGAGGTGGAAAACGGACCTTTTTTAAACGACCAGTTTGCATTGAACGGAATGACAGTTCTGGCTTGTAGATTCAGAATAGTTATCCCTATAAAGAAGAGCGTATAAAAAATCCTTTTAATCATATGGTTTTAACTTAGGGTATTTGTTTCGTTTTCAAATATAACCAACAAAAAGACAATCGCTAATTGTACGGGTTTTAGTTAGTGTAAGATTTTGCAACAATATTAATTTTTTAAATCTTTATTATTTCTATGTTTAAATATATTTCCTTATTGTTTTGTTTGTATAAAATACACTATAACGTTTTCGAGAGTTGCGCAAACGATTGACTGGATTTGACTTTCAGTAATAACTTAATAATTTCTTTACCATTGTATTACGCAGAGCTACAATTAGAATCGAAAATAAAGGTTTTATAAAAATGTAGCAGGATGATGCTTAAATAATTAATTTTAACACCTTCTAACCAAGGTAAAGTCTTAATTATCATATGAAACGTAAATTAGTATTTATTATAACCTACTTGCTCATTCAAAATGTGACAGCTCAAATCGCGATTATTCCACAACCTTTAGAGTGTAAAATGGGGCAGGGAGAGTTGAAGTTGGCGGGTAATTTTGGAGTCACTGGAGATGCTGTGTTTGAATGGTCTTTGCACTATCTTCGGAAGCTGATGTTGAGCCGTTTTGGAATTTCAACTTACACTTCCTTGGAAAAGGACGCAAAAATGATCGTGAAGCTTGATGGCAAATTACAGCATGAAGCATATCGTCTAAAGATCGGTCGCAAAGGTATTGAAATATATGCTTCTGATAGATCGGGTATGGTCAATGCTCTTGCTAGTTTGGAGCAGGTGTTTACCGCTGCTGAAAGAAAAGGCAATGCGTTCCTATTACCTGTATTGAATATTGAAGACAAACCGCAATTTGGCTGGCGAGGGTTTATGTTAGATGAATCGCGCCATTTTTTTGGTAAGGAGAAAGTGAAATCTTTGCTGGATTGGATGGCTTTTTACAAGTTGAATAAATTCCATTGGCATTTGACAGATGAACCGGCTTGGCGCTTAAGTATACAAAAATACCCCTGGTTAACCCAAGTTGGGGGGATAGGCAATTATCTCGATCCTTATGCTCCGGTACAGTATTATAGTCAAGCTGATATTAGTGAGATCGTTACCTACGCTGCTGAGCGCAATATCGAGGTCATTCCTGAAATTGATATGCCGGGACATGCTACAGCCGCAAACCGGGCTTATCCTTTTCTGTCTGGTGGGGGGAACGAAAAACATCCCGATTTTACTTTTCATCCTGCTAAAAATACAACATATACATTTTTGACTGATGTTTTGCGTGAAGTGAAAACACTGTTCCCCTCTGTCTATATTCATTTAGGAGGAGATGAGGTTGCTTTCGGTAGTGAAGCCTGGAATAATGATGTCAAAGTTCAGGAATTGAAAAAGACAGTAGGTCTAAAATCTAACAAAGAAGTTGAAGAGTATTTTATTCGTCGTATGGCAGATTCTGTGGCTGGGATAAACGGAAAGATTATTGTCTGGGATGAAATGGTGGATGCCAAGTTGGCCAAAGATCAGACGGTCATGATGTGGTGGCGTCATGATAAACCAGAACAGCTAAACAAGATTTTGGATAAAGGCTATCAGGTTATACTAACTCCTAGGTTGCCCATGTATTTTGACTTTGTACAACAAGAGCATCATAAGTATGGTCGTAAATGGGGAAAAGGCTTCAATCCTTTGCAGGATGTATTTAATTTTGCTGGAAATCAATTGGATAGTTTGGGAAAAAGAAAACAACAGGTCTTGGGTATTCAGGCTAATCTTTGGACTGAAACAGTGACGAATGTCAATCGTTTGGATTACCTTGTGTTTCCGAGAATAGCGGCATTGGCGGAGGCAGCATGGGTGCCAGGAACAGGTCGAAATTTTGATGAATTTACAAAAACATTAAAAAAGCATTTGCCCTTGTACCGCGATCAGGGACTTTATTACTTTGATCCTTTTAAGGACAGTAACGCAGAGCCCGCAGTTATCAAGAAATCGCAAAAACAATATATAGATAATCCAAAGTGATCGTCGGACGGGCAACATATATCTGGTCAATAATCATAGATTTATTTGTCGTTAGGAAGAGTCATTTTCAAAGAAATAATGATAAGATGAAATATAATAAAATAATCACAGCATTGATTCTCGGCAGCATATTGCTGGGAGTAAAAGCTACTTCGGCACAATGGACAGGTCCTCGCAAGAAAGTAGAAAACAAGGTAGACGTAAAATATGGGCCTTTGACGCCCGCACATCGGACAGATGAAGCGATGGAACGGTTCCGAAACTATGGATTAGGACAATTTATCCATTGGGGCTTGTATGCAATTCCTGGTAACGAATGGGAAGGGGTGAGTGCACGAAAAGGAGCGGCGGCATCCGAATGGATACGTACCTGGAGTGGACCAACAGCGCCGAAAGATTGGAAGAATACTTATGATAACCTCTACAAAAAGTTCAATCCTACAGGTTTTGACGCAAAAAACTGGGCTAAACAGGCGAAAGAAATGGGTGCAAAGTATCTTATTTTTACCACAAAGCATCATGATGGATTTGCCCTGTGGCCTTCTAAGTATACAGACTATACAGTGAAGAAGAGTCCTTATAAAAAAGATATCGTCAAGCAGGTCGTAGATGCCTATACAGCGGAAGGTATAGATGTATTTTTGTATTTTTCAATTCTTGAATGGAATAATTCAAACTATATGGGGAAAGCCCCCTCTAGTCCTGAAGAAAAGGCTAAATTCAATAAGTTTTTGGAATACACGCGTAATCAGTTGCTAGAACTTCTGGAAAACTACCCGCAAATAAAAGGTTTTTGGTTTGATGGTACTTGGGATCAATCTTGGATCCAATCGTATGATTTTACGTATAAATTAGAAAAAGAGCTACGTGAAAAACATCCAGGATTGATTATTGGAAGCCGATTTAGAAATGACGAATTTGGAAAGCGGCATTTTGACTCCAATGGTGATATGCTAGGTGACTATGAACAAGGTTGGGAAAGAAAAATGCCGAAGGAGTTTGAATGGTTGGAGGGACGTGACTGGGACTGTGTCATGACGATTCCACCGAATGGTTGGGGCTATATGAAAGACTGGTCTGGGATTTATACCAAAACCTCAGATGATCTCATCGATATGTTGATGAATTGTGTTTCCATGAATGGCAATTTTGTGTTGAACTTTGGACCTGATGGGAATGGTCTTATGCATCCTGGAGAAGATAAGCTAGCCAAAGAAATCGGTGACTGGATTAAGATAAACGGCGAAGCGGTATATGGTGTCAGACATGCTGGTCTAGCGCCATCCAAATTGGGTTACTTTACAAAGAAAGAGGATAACCTTTATCTGACTGTTTTTAATCGTCCTGTCAACAATATCGTGCGTATTGCAGTTCCTAAGAAGGCTGTGGAGGTTCCAGTCTCTGCTACTATACTCCACAATGGACAATCCTTGGAATTGAGCCATGCGGATATTGGCTTAGACTTAGACAAAAATACATATTACGATATTCGGCTTTCCAATTCGTTTAACTCAAATAAAGCCTTTGTGATCAAGATGAAATTAGGAAAGCCAAAGGCGCAAAGTGAAAAGCTGATGGATGCTAAAATGTAGCTAACAACAATAGTTTAATTCAAAAAAGCTGAACTTAAACCATCGTTGGAATTAAGTTCGGCTTTTTCTTTTATACGACGTCCAACAGTTCCTGTGGAATGTGAATAATATGCTTTGCACCATGTTGCCGCAACTCGGTTTCATCGCGAAAGCCCCAGGTCACACCAATCGCAGTCACCCCGGCGTTATTGGCTGTGTCCATATCAACAGAGGAATCGCCAACATAATAACAGTTTTCTTTTGCTATCCCTAATGTTCGGAGAGTATCCAGGACAATGTCTGGATCAGGTTTGGCTGGATGTCCTGTACGGTGGCCAAGGACCAGATCAAAAGCGATCGTGGGAAAATATTTTTCCATCAAAGGAATAACCGCCTCATGATATTTATTGGATGCTACAGAGATGAGGTACCCCGAAGATTTAAGCATCTCCAGTAGCGAGACAATTCCAATATAAGGTCTTGTATGGCATATTGTCTGTTCTTCGTAGTAGGACTTAAATGCCATTAGCAGTGTTGCGATTATTTCCGTGGTTCGTGCATATTCGGGAAGGGCGCGTTCGATCAGTTTCTGTACACCATTACCTACAAATTTCTTGTAGGCCGGTAGCTGATGTATAGGATAACCAAATCGCTGAAGGATCGCGTTGCAACTGTCTCCAAGATCTTGTAATGTATCCAATAATGTTCCATCCAGATCGAATATTATAAGCTTCATGGGTTAAAACTAATAAAAAACTATGATGGATTGATTGTGCATTTTAAGGATAAAATGGTGTTTTTACAGGAATGTCAAGTTTTTTGACGCATCGTGGCTATACCGTTAAATAAAAAGACAAGGCACAATTCATCGTGCATTGTCTTTTTATGGTGGAGATCTTGGCCTTTTTAAGACTTATCAAGCTTTAAGTAATTGTCTTAATCGGAATAAAATAATTCGATAAAGCCGACCATGAATTATTTCCAGATATTGGTATTTATACTTTCTTTTTTCGTGTTGTCTAAATCGGGAAAAAATGTAAATCCTGTTTCTCTTTCCAGATCGCTTACAGTTAGTTTATAATTATTAAACGTGCTTCCTGAAGGCGGAGTTATGTTGTCTATTTTATAGGCAATCGTATAGTATTCGCTCCCTTTCTTCATGGCTAAGGCTTTGAAATAGTATTTTGGTTTTGCGATATCTTTCCTGTCATTGTCTTGTGCAAAATTAAGCAGATTATCCGTATCTGTTGTGGGCATTGCTCCTGTTACAACATACATGGTGTCACATTGCGCTGTCCAGGTCCGTACCTTAGTTTCCAGGTTTGCCCAAAGACCTTGATTGAGACGGGATGCCTGTGCCGTCATATTGGTAAAATAAAATGTTGTTTTATTGTGGGTAATATTTAGGTTGCGATCAGCACTAGGTAGCTGATGACCTCTGTCATAACCCGTTGGTTGAAACCCTTTAAATAGATTTGGTTGGAATGCTGTTGATATAGAAGGATCATATCCCCAGGCATCCGTGCGATTGCCAGAACCTAAAATGCTATTATATAATGGGTAAGCTACCCAGTAAGCCATTTTTAACTTTTTATCATACAGCATAGCGTAGTTTCTAGCTGTGCTTGCATCAGGAAGAAAGTGCTGTATGAACACTTCATCATTGTTCAAATTGTTCATTTTGGGGATTTCCAGATAAGCTTGGGCATCTCCAATTCCTCCACTTAGCTTACCATTGTCAATTTTGATGTTGAAATTGTAGCGATTTCCGGTAATTAGATTTTTCAGATTCTGACTCTGTGGTGTTGTCCATGTATAACTATCGCCGTTAGAAGCGATAAATTTAATAGCCTTTCCGGTGATATCCTCTCCGGGAAGGAGGATGAATTCTACGATAGCTGTTTGGTTGGTATTCACCGAAACTTTTCCTTGTATATCTTTCTTTTCAGCATGGTTAACATTTAGTTTTCCAGTTGAGAGATCAAATCCTCCTTGTGTGTGTACCGATGGTATACTGACGGCAATCTGATTGGCTTCTAAACCCGCTGTATTGGTAATGGAAAAATGAATCGCAATCTTGCTCAATTGTCTTACAAAATTGAGTGGGACGGTATTGTTGGTTTTGTTGATGTTTTTTGCATTGCTGGCATACATGAAATCCAATGCTGACTGATTTGACTGATCACTCAGATCGATGGAATATTGAAAATCAGTAATGGATTTATAAGGATAATATGCAATGAAATCTACCTGTTCATTTGGTAAAAAGATAGGTGATTTACTTTGAAATAATGAACCATTAATCGCGAATACATGATTGTTGACAGCATTCACAATTGAGGTTGATGTTAATCGCTGACCTGATTTGATCATAAAAACGCCAATTTGGTCGCCTTTGTCCCAAGAGGTCCCAGCAGCTTTGGTGTTAATTTGGCCAACAATTGTAGGGGCAAATTGTAATGCAGCTTGCTCCATTCTGGACTCATTTTTTTTACATGAATTAAGAGTAAGCAACGTAATCATAAAATAAACTATTCGCCACATTGAATGCTGTGGAATAGTCCTGGAGGTGTAAATCATATTGATCGTTAGTGTTTGTTAGCAAAGAGGGGCAAAAGTACCTAAGAAAAGTTGAATTATCCGGGCATAAATCTGTGTTTTTGTGCAAGCAAATGCTTTGATAATGCATCTATTTGATTTTTAGATATATTTATTGTGGTTACTGAATAATTTTTGAGGAAGACAGCTGTTTTTAAATAACGGTAAAGATTAGTGCTAAATATGTTATTGGATATCTTTTTTTTAAAATTTTCCTAAAGTGACGAAAATAGCACACTATTTGCTGTTAATGCCCGAACATATATTGATTTGATAATTTATTAATCGGTACTGAAAAGAAATGAAGAGAGTTTTTAAATTAAAAGAACCGTTGAATAGGTTTTATGTGGTTGTATGTGCATTGTTGATGACTTTTACATTGTCCAGTTGTTTTGACTTTGTTGAACAGATTGATCTTAAACCCAATGGTTCGGGACATATAGCGGCTACATTGAACCTGAGTAAAAGCAAAACAAAGGTTTCTTCTTTGATGAAGATGAAAAGTATAAAAGGGATACAGATACCAACGCAGGCCGAGATGGAAAAGGAGATTAAGGCGGCAGTTCAGCTACTCAAGCAGACAAAGGGTATCTCCAATGTTCAGTATCAAACTGACTTCACAAATTTTATTGTAAATATATCCTGTGACTTTAGTCAGATCGAGTCATTAAATGCCTTTTCGGATATATTGGCTAATCGGTTTAAGACAAAGATATCAAATTCAAATAGATACTATTATAACGCTCAGACCAATATTTTTGAACGTAAATTTGTAGCCTCGAGCAACTGGAAGGCTAAATTCAATCAGTTGGGAAGCGATAATACAACACAGTTTGCAGATGCTTTTTATACGCAGATCGTGCGTTTTGAAAAAACGATAGTGGCTCAGGATAATAGCAAAGCAAAAGTTGCGGGCAATAAGAAGGGCGTACTACTAAAATTACCATTTACGGATCTGGTCTATGGTAAGTCTACTTTGGCAAATAAAATCACACTAACAAAATAACCTATATGAAATCAAAAATTTTACTGATTGGACTAGCGTGTCTCTCTTTGATGGGGACTGTGAAGTCACAAGATTTAGTCAAGCTCATTCCTGAAGATGCAGAAATTATCGCTGCATTTAATGTGAAGGAAATTGTTCAGAAGGCGAATGCAAACAAGTTGAATGAGTTGCTTCAGAAAGCAGGTCTGTTCAAGCAACTTGAAAAATCAGGTGCTTCAGTTGGGAATGATATCAAAAACTTGGGTATCGATTTGTCACAAACGTCTTATTTCTATAACAGAAAGACAGACAGTGTCAGTTTTCTCGAGTTTATATTTCCGTTGTCCAATAAAGTGCAATTTGAAAAACTGCTACATGATGTCGGTGAACCTAAGCCCTTTGCCAATGGATATTCAAGCATAGGGATGAAGGCGGGCAGCGTGTTGGTTTACAACGACCGTGTGGCGCGCTTTATTTCGTCGACAATGAGTACAACTTTCTTCGAGAACGACTCTGTTGCTAACCGGTATGGGATAAAGAAGGTTGCTTACATGGCACCTGCGGCTGACGCATATTCTCCCGAACTGGATTCCACAACTGCGGTAGTGGATTCGGCAACGGCAGCAGTGGTGGCGTGGGACGAAGATGAAAAGGTACTGGAGCCACTGTCTCCTCCGGTGATTGTAGAGAGTGTACCAGATACGGTCATAGCGCAGGCGGATGCTGTTGATATTGCTGCCGATGCAGCTGTTGCTGCCGCTGAGGCGGTGGAAATGCACGATCCGAGTTATTACGATTCGCTTTATACAGAATACGAGAATCAAAATAGAAAAAACGACTCTATACGCAATGCGCTTCGTGATAAGTGGTTGCTCGGAGAAGCGACACGTTTGCTGTCTGCATCCTATAAGCCTCTCTCAGTTTCAGATCAGGAAAAAGTTCTCAAAAACTTAGGATTGATCCGTCTATATGTACCACATGTCGAGGAACTCTATCGTGGCCTTATGCCTTATAAAACCATTCCTTATCTCTATATGGGGATTAATATGGACAAATTTAAAACAGGATATAAGGATGGAATGCTGGATTTGTTGCAGGATGGAAATGTATTGCGATTGAGAGGCTCCATGGGATTAGATAAAGATCTGGTTGAAATGTCCAAGCGATTATATGCAAGAAAACCAAATGGAAAATTCAATAAATATCTGACCGATAAAACGCTTGGTTTCTTTAACGTTAATATTAATTCAGAAGCCTATTTGCGAGATATGCCTAGTTATACAGCAAAATATTATAGCGGATTACTAGGCCCTCAGCAAGATTTGGTTGAATGGGGATTAATGGCACTTGAAGTTGCATTGGATGAGAAAGCAATTGCTCAAGTAATGCCGGGGGATCATCTATTTGTGGTGAATGGTCTACGCAAGTTCAGAAAGGAATATATTGATTATAGTTATGACGATGATTATAATTCAACGGAGGTAAAGAAGACAAAGGACGAAACTCTACCTGTCTTTATCTGGATGTTTACATCAAAAGACCAGCGTTTGTTTAGAAAGGGGCTAGATCTGGCAGTAGCTAAAACCTTTGGTAAAATACAGGATGGCATCTACGCATTTTCGTCCAAAAAAGGGTTAGATTTTCCAATGTATGTTCTTCTAAAAGATGATTTGGTGATGGTAAGTAATGATTCTTTGTCTTTACATGATATCCGTCAAAATAAAACGGCTGGCACTGCAAATAAAGATTTTATTAAGTTGATGAAGCAAAACAAAATGTCTGCTGCGATTGATTTACAAAAGCTGCCCGCAATGTTAAAAGAGATGGGTGTAAGTCCAGGAAGACAATGGGAGCAAACTGTGGCACAATTGAACCAATATGGTAGCACAGCAATCACTTCGAAGGGGATTGTGGGCAACCGTATGGAAGCCGAAATATCAACAAAACTGCCAGAGACAAAAGAAGGTGCTATCGGCTATATGATCGATCAGATCCTGCGGGAGATCAGTAAATAAGATGATATTGAACTTTGCATCAAACAATTTTATAACCCGATTATTTGATGCAAAGTTTGTAATATTATGGTTATATTTTTATAATGTTAAAATAATATTACGCTCTTTTGGACTGATAGTGGTACTTTTGTGATTTATTATTTACACAATAATAAGATAACTAAACGATTTATACTTTATAGAATATGGGGATATTTTCAAAGCTGTTTGGAAACAAAACTCAAGAGTCAAAGATCAAGGTTGTTGGTACACTCGCTTTTTTAGAGGTGGATATGCACAATCATATCCTTCCTGGAATAGATGATGGAAGCCAGTCCATTGAACAATCTATTGATTTGTTGAAAGGCTTGGGAAGAATGGGGTTTGAAAAATTTATTTGTACACCACATATTATGGAAGGTGTGCATCCGAATACAATCCGAACAATTGAGGATGCCAAAGATAAATTGGTGAATGGAATAAAACAACTTCCTAACAGTCCTGCGATCTATCATGCTGCTGAACATATGATAGATGATGGCATTGCAAGGCTGATTGATACAAACGAGCTTTGTGTGATACCGGGAGGTTATGTGCTCATTGAAATGTCCTATCTACAGGAATCTAAAGCTTTATTTCAAACTATTTTAGATATACAAAGACTGGGTTACCAGCCAATTTTAGCACACCCAGAACGCTATAATTACTACCACTATAATTTCAATATGTACAAACAGATCAAAGACGCTGGCTGTATGCTACAATTGAATCTTCTTTCTATCAGTCGATATTATGGTGTTGAGGTGAAATCTGCGGCCCTGACAATGATTAAGTCCGGCATGTATGATTTTGTTGGAACGGATGTACATCACAGTCGCCACCTTGCAGCGTTGGAAGATATCGTTGCAAAATATCCGGTCCGTGATTTACTAAAAACATGTAATATTTTAAATCCGTCACTTCAGGATCATTTGAAAAGCAATGATAATGTAATTGCTGCAGGATAAAGAAAAAATAAAATTTACGATACGGAGATGCCCATAAGGCATCTCTTTTTGTTTCTGTTAGACGATCCTCTATCATCATTGAGCTAATTCATCTACGGTCGTTTTGTCTTTTATTGACCGGAAAGAATATCTAAATTATTTTCGTCTATGCTTGTGTTTTGCAATCATGGAAATTTCGAAAATTTGGCTACTTTTGGATTTAGCATTTTTCATATGAGAGGAAACAAAATTTTTATTCAAGATTGGATTGCACACCATACTTACCAGAAAGCAAACGATATAGATAGTTATTATTTAAGAGTTGCCAATCAGATCAACGATAGTCTATCGACATTATGGTTTGAAGAGCCGGAGACAAATGACCTCATTCACACTGACGCATTAAAAACATTAAGTATTTATCTCACCTGTTATCTAGAGGATGTTATTGCCAATACAGGGATATTTGCTGCTTTTAGGACCATCCATAAAGAACTATACAGCCAGTTTTTGCCTTTCTACAAGGATAATAATCTGACGGATTACTATCCTGAAGATATCAATAGTGAAGATGTCGCTGTATTGACCTGGTTATTTTTTAGTGAACGGAATCCACACTTGTTTATTGATCCTCAGGGCCGTTTGATACAATTGGTCACAGATCTAACCTATGCTATTTTGGAGGAACATTATGAAGTGGCGCCTGAAAACCCAAAATTAAAATCAGAATATTCATTAGATGAAAATGCGAACTATTTTGAGGTTCGAAATTTTATCGAAAAACTTGTCGCAACAAACTATCTGACCGCGGGAGAATATAACACCAATCTCAACCACTTGATGCAGGTGGCTGAATTGGGAAGATATCAGCATGATCAAACTCAATTGCAACAAATGATTTATCGTGTCCGTGATAATCATTTCAACAATTATAGGCTACATTTATTTGCCCTTAAATCTTCGGAATTTGTTGCAGAAGTAGTGGGTAAGGAACATGCTCTATATAGCTCTGTCAAAACGCTGGGTAATCGCATCCATAGTTTTTTTGAATACGTAAAGACAGATGAACAGTTTGTCCATGTAAAACATATTGGCACAAAAGCAGCATTCAAGATTTACAAGGATTCGATTCAGGAATTTGCGGAGCCTTCTGCCATATTATCCTTTTATATGGAAATCGTTCCTTGGAAAGAAGCTTGGAATTTGTCGGGAATTATGACAGTGGTCAATCCGGAAGAGGTGAATTTTGATCTACCAGAACAATATGAAATGACTTACCGTATTGAAGCGATGAACGGTAAGGACAAGAGCCTGAAAAAAACAGAAAAGCAGTTGAAAGATATGGGTAAATTATTCCAGTCAGAGCAAAAAGCAGCTGTAGCTTTCATGGAGGGACGAGAAGTAAAAGAATTTGCAAACGAATTCTTTCAAAGATATCAGCAAAAATATCCAAGCAAAGAGGAATCGCCACTCCCGGAATCGAATTTGGAACTTACTGCAGATGCTAAAGTAACAGTTTTCTTCAATCCAAAGACAGGATTAGAGGTATTTGGCGGAATAGAAGAATTTTTCCCATTGAAACATAATCCTTTTATTGAAAAGGAAGCTGAAGCAGATGTGCCTTATGCGCGTTATTTTTTGAATCTTTTGGTAGAAGACTTTTTCCCTAGCGAATTGCCAAGGTATTATGCCAACTTGTTTAAAACGGAGGTAGATAAACAATTCTTCTTCCCATTGGAAGAGTCCATACTGGATTTTTTCCTACGTTTCTATAAAAGGGGGAGTTACTTTCTAGGGCCCTTTCCGCTCATAAAATAATCACTTTTTATTGAGCGCATATATTTTTTTTAAATCCCATTGTAGATGCCAATGGGATTTTTTATTGACCTTGCAAAATTGCTTTTAACAATCCATCTGGAAGGAGCTATTCTGAAGTTTAATTAATGTAAACTAATTGTAGCTAAATTGTTGTATCCATATCAGGAGAGAGCAAGCTTTGATTTATGATGGACATTCATTCAGATATTTTGGAAAATTCTACCTAAACTTGTAGGGTCAATTATAAGTGGTGAAGGATGCCTATTGAAAATAACAACATTCCGGATTTTAAAAATTTCTTTTTGTCTTATAAAGATAAGGTGTATAAATATGCCCTGTTACATCTGAAAGAAGAAGATACTTCCGCCGATTTGGTTCAGGAAGCATTTTCTCGTATCTGGAAGAAGTGGGGAGAATTAGATGGAAATAAGAATCCTCAGTCTTATTTATACACAATTGCTAAGAATCTTGTATTTGACGAATTAAGGAAGCAGAAAGTACGGGTTCAATTTAAACTTGATGGGATAGATGCCTCCAAGCAGGTGGACAATTCAAATGAGGAATCCATCCGTTTTAAAGACTTGGAACGCGTCTATCGTGAGGCAATTGAAAAGCTTCCTAAGGCTCGCCTAGAAATATTCCTTTTGAGTAAAGAAGAATTTTTGGATAATCAGGAAATTGCGGACCGTTTGGGTATTTCTGTCAATACAGTCCGCGATCAATTGGTCAAGGGAAACAAGTTTGTACGCCAATATATCCTGGATAATTTTGAGATTTCAACAGCCCTGTTGATCTTCTTAACTATTTTTTAGTGTAGCGTCGTCTTATCGTCTTTTAGATACGTATATGTATTTAAACGATGGCAAAGATGATGGATCCCAAACTAGCTGCATTATACAAAAGATATTTACTGAGGGAATTGACTCCACAGGAAAACGCCATATTTTTAGATTTACTGACTTCTTGCAATAAAGATGATTTGCCCGATTTGGAGGAGGTAATCGCGTTGGATGATAATACATGTGATTTAGAGAACTCTATATCAGATGATATTTTTTATGCGATTACGGGAGCAGAATTAAATTCTAAGGTGCGACCTATTTGGAGACGGTCAAGGATGCTAATTGGTATTGCTGCGACGATGTTGCTAGTTGGTTTTGCCTTTTTGTTCTCACTTGTTTTTCAGCCGGTACCAACGGACCTAAACTTCGCGGCGATTCAATATTATAACCCGACTAAATTTGTCAAACGTGTTGTTTTAGAGGATGGCACGAAAATCTCTTTGCGTCAAGGGGCTCGTGTTGTAGTAGTGTCTGATTTTGAAACGGATAGCCTGAGAAAAGTAAAATTGTCGGGTGAGGCTTTTTTTGAAGTTGCCAAGAATCCCCACAAGGCCTTTGTCATAGTCAATTCAGGTGATTTTGATGTACGGGTTTTAGGGACTGCATTCAATCTGACATGTTCTCCACAACAGACGCGTTTGGTTTTAAATCATGGGAAAGTTCAGGTTAAACATGACCAGCAACATTCTATTATCCTTCCTGGCCAACAAGTAGATTATGATATGCACCATAAGCAATTCAATGTAATTGCTATTGATACCATGACAGCTTCCAATTGGAAAAGTGACTTTTTATCATTCAATCAAGTCCCACTTATGCAGATTGTAGGAGACCTCAATAATCTTTATCCAACATATAATTTGAAATTGATTGATTCTTTTCAAACAGAAAGTTTCACAGGTTATCTGCCTGCAAACGATCTGGAAAAGTCTTTGAAAATTCTCAATACCGCATTTAATCAAACAATTATCCATAAAAAGTAATTTATGAAAAGAACCAATTACTATTTAAAACTTATGGGAGGAGCACTGCTATTTCAGTCTTTAGCACTTCAAAGCATGGCCGCCCAATTTTCTGCAAATGAGGGGATAGGAAAAATCCTTACGCGAATGGAGCAGAAATTCAATGTTAAATTCGGTTATGATGCGTCAATATCTAATCAGAAGATTAATGAGCGTGCTGACATTGGCCATCTCAAAAAAGATCAGATCGTCCAGTTTATACAGACGATTTCAAATGGAAATCTTGAGGTAAAAAAAATTGATGACAAACTTTATGTTGTTTCTAAACGGATTAATGGCGACGAAAAAGGTGGGGTTGTTGTTTCTGTGAGCACTCAAAAGGAAATTCATGGTAAAGTTGTGGATCAGGAAACGGGCCAGCCTATTGCTGGTGTCACCATTCGTGTGAAAGGGGGATCAGCAACAGCGACAAGTAATGAAGAAGGTAATTTTAGATTACAGGGAACATCAAGTGCTGAAGTCTTACTCATCTCTTATATCGGTTATGAAACAAAGGAAGTCACCGTTGCTGAAGCTGGACTAATTAAATTGTCAAAATCTTCAGAATCTTTAGAGGAAGTGGTTGTAACAGCCTTGGGTATTAAGCGAGAGCAAAAGGCACTCGGTTACGCGACACAGAGTATCAAAGGTGATGATTTAACGCGTGTAAAGGGGGTTGACGTCGGAACAACACTAACTGGGCGCGTCTCTGGGGTCAGGGTTCTGAACAGTACCGAATTTAATAGCACTCCACAGATTCAGGTTAGAGGACTGACACCTATTTTGGTTATAGATGGTGTGGCATATGAAAATCTGACCTTACGTGATGTCCCCGTGGACAATATAGAAGATATGACTGTTCTGAAAGGAGCCACTGCCACAGCTTTATATGGAAGTATGGGAGCCGGAGGAGCAATTATGATCACCACAAAAAAGGGACTCGCTGAAAAGGGAACCGAAATTGCTGTAAATAGTAACAATATGTTTTTTTCTGGATATTTAGCTCTTCCAGAGGTACAACATGGTTACTCATCAGGTGAAGGCGGAAAATTCAATAATGACGATTATGTTTGGGGAGATAAGTTGGATATCGGGCGTACTGCCAAACAATGGAACCCATTGACAAAACAATTGGAAGATATGGAATTGTTGTCCAGAGGGAAGGACAATTTTAAAAATTTCCTCGAACCGGGTTTTATTTCCAACAATTCTATCAGCTTTACGAATCAGGGCGAACATGGGAGCATTCGCACGTCAATAAACCATATTTATAATAAGGGACAGTATCCTAACCAGAAGCTAAACATGACCAATATGTCTGTTGCTGGACAGACAAAAATCAGCGACCGTGTTGATATCGAAACAAGATTGGCTTATAACAGGCGTTCGGCGACAAGTAACTTCGGAGCTGGATATAATGATCAAGGATATATCTATAATATTCTAGTATGGACTGGTCCAGAATATAATCTGTCGGACTATAAAGACTACTGGCTGATCAAAGATCAATCGCAAAATTGGATGTATAAAGCGTGGTATGATAATCCTTATTTGACAGCATATGAAAAAGTTACTCCCGAATTGGTCAATAAGATTAATGCTGCCCTAACATTAAACTATAAGGTTTCGGATTGGGGAAAGCTTATGGTACGCTCTGGTTACGATTACTATGGACAGAAAAGAGAACAACGTAATCCAATGGGCATTTACGGTACACGTGGTGGTTACGCTGGCTTTGATAGTAAAGGTAAGTATTGGACTCAAAATCAAGATGGTTTTAGCACAACAAATGATGCAATCTTTACAGCAAAGAAAAAGATCGGTGATTTTGGCTTTGACGGTTTGCTAGGCGGAGCTATCTTTTATCGACGCGATAACACAATAACTGCCTCGACAGTGAATGGTTTGTCGATTCCTGGATTTTACTCATTGCGCAATTCAATTGATCCTGTATCTGCAGTGGAAAGTAAGACAAAAGAAATGGTGAATAGTGTATATGGTCGTCTATCTTTGTCATGGAGAAATGCTGTCTTTATCGAGGCAACTGGGCGTAACGATTGGTCGTCGGCATTATCTAAGGCACATCGCTCGTATTTTTATCCTTCCCTTTCTAGTAGTGTAGTTGTGAGTGATCTCCTCGCGTCGAAACCAACTTGGTTGGATATGTTTAAGGTACGTGGTTCTTGGGCAATAACGAAAACAGTACCCTCTCCCTATGAAATTAACCAGGCCTTTTCTATTAGTAACAATGTATGGGATGGATTACCAACAGCTTCTTATCCCAATTCAATTAAAGACTATTCGATATCGCCAACACAGCGTGATTTGACGGAATTTGGTTTTGATTTTGCTGTACTGAAGAATCGTTTTTACGGTAATTATACTCGTTATTTTCGGCTATTGCATAATGTCACAACATATGCAACGATATCAGGATCATCTGGCTACACATCACGATTGATTAATACGCAAGAGGAAAAAATGACGAAAGGCCATGAGATCACTTTAGGAACTACCGCCATAAAAAAAGAGAATTTTCAATGGGATATTATCCTAAATATGTCTCAAAACTTAGAGTACTTCCATAAACTAGATCCTACCTATTCCGCTGATGCCCTATATGTGAAAGAAGGTGCTCGTACCGATTATATTACTGTTAAGGATTGGGAACGATCTCCCGATGGGCAAATCGTGAACAATGCCTCAGGGATGCCTATATCTGCAAAGTATGCGGCTCAGTTATTCGGTTATACAGCACCTAAATGGTTTGGAGGATTGACAAATCAATTTCGTTATAAAGATTTCTCTCTGTCTTTGAGCCTTGATGGGCGGATTAAGGGAATGTCTTATTCGGGGATGAATGCGCGTCTGTGGCAGACAGGTGCACACCCAGATTCGGATAATTCGTACCGGTACGAAGAAGTTGTCAATGGAAATCGAACTTTCGTTGCTCCCGGTGTAAAGATTGTTTCTGGTGCGGTTACTTATGATAAGTATGGACAAATTGCTGAAGATACACGAGTTTTTGCGCCTAATGATAAAGTTGTTTCGTATGAAACTTACTGGAAATCAGGTTATTCTGGTCGGCAAAATTATTGGGATGAAACATTTATTAAACTTCGAGAATTATCACTTAACTATCGTGTGCCTGAGCGAATCGTATCGAAATTTAAAGCGAAACGTGCCAGTGTAGGTGTTACAGGACAGAATCTTTTACTATGGACAAAGGATTATCGTTTTTCGGATCCTGATGTTGGATCGGAGGATTTAAACTCACCGTCAATGCGTTACATAGGCTTTAATCTAAATGTTACTTTCTAATGATTACCGAAATTAAGATGAAAATGAAAAAATTGGGTATATATATAGCGATTGGAGCGTTGATCTCGTCTACGAGTTGTTCTAAATTTGACGAGATAAATACTAATCCAGAAACACCTGTGCAGGTCAATTCTTCGATGTTGGCTACACGCATTATTCTAAATTTGGCTAACCAACCTAGCCAAAAGTCCTTTATGCAACCATATCTGTTAACGAAAGAGATCGCCTGGACTGAATTGGTAGAAGGATTTCAATACAACGGATTTGGCGAGGGGACCATATCAATGAATGCAATTAATGATGCTCATTTTATGGGCCAATATGCAGCAACAGATGTCTTGGCAAACGCATACAATGGATTGATGTATTTTGCAAGGGCAGTTAAATTTTATGAAGCAACAATGAGTGTGGGAGATATACCCTACAAAGAAGCACTAAAAGGTGAATCGGATAAACTTTACTTTCCAAAATACGATAGCCAAAAAGAGGTTTTTCTGGGCATATTGGACGAACTGGAAAAGGCGGATCAGTTGTTTGCAAGCGGAGCAAAATTTGCTGGAGATCCCATGTACGGTGGTGATGTTACTAAATGGAGAAAGTTGGTGAACAGTTTTGCCTTAAATGTTTTGATTCAATTGAGTAAAAAAGAAACAGATGCAGACTTAAATATAAAGGGACGTTTTCAGTCAATTTTATCAAATAAGCCGATTTTTACTGGTAATGCTGATAATTTTCAGTTGATTCGATCTGACAAAAGCGGACAAACCTATCCTTTTTATAAAATCAGTAATAGTTTTGTGATTTATCCAGTTGTCTCAACCGAAATTATAGACCGTTTGAAACAGTATCAAGACAGACGTTTGTTTTTTTATGCAAATCCTTCAGCTTTACAGATTAGCAGTGGGAAGCAGATGAATGAATTTGATGCTTATGTGGGAATTGATCCTTCCTTGGCTTTTGGCGATATCGCAGATTTAAAAAAGAAGAATGACTATTCTAAATTAAATGACCGATACACGGAGTTGGTAAGTGGAGAGCCTACACAGCAATTTTCATATGCACATTTATGTTTCATAATCGCTGAAGCAAGCTCACGAGGTTGGATAGCAGAGTCTGCAGTCAATTGGTATAAAAAGGGAATTGAAGCTTCAATGAAATTTATTGCAGATAATACACCCAATATTACGCAATACACGCATAATATGCCAATGGATGCGACTTATATAGCCAATGCTATAACAGCTTATGGAAATCAGTTCCCTGTTAGCAAAGAAGCACAGATAGAAGCGATCATGACACAAAAATATTTGGCCAGTTTTTTACAAGGAAGGATAAATCCCTACTATGATTACCGTCGTACAGGATATCCGAAATGGAAAATTAATCCAGCATCCAGCTTAAATGCTGATGATCCGACCAAAATCCCAGTCCGCTGGCGTTATCCTGCAAGTGAATATAATTATAATGGAAGTAATCTTGATGCAGCATTGGCGAATCAATATGATGGAAAAGATGAAATCAATCAACTGATGTGGATCTTAAAATAGGTAATACTTTGATCTGTTGAATTTTTATCGTAAAAACTATCCCTGCGCATGAGATCAATCGTGTGCGGGGATTTTTGTTAAAAACGTTACATGAAAAGCGCCAGCGAATGAATATATTCGCTGATAGACCATTGAATTTATAAGAGATATAATAGATATTTTTATGGATAGTAGAAGAGACTTTATCAAGAAGGCCTCCTTGTTGGCTGGGGTTTTTGGCTTACAGAGTGCTGTACCGGATGCGATACAGCGTGCTTTAGCGATTGAACCAGTTGCGGGGAGTTCTGTTTTAGATGCCGAGCATATTGTTTTGTTAATGCAGGAGAATCGCTCCTTTGACCATAGTTTTGGTACACTGAGAGGGGTTCGGGGATTTAATGATCCAAGAGCTATCGAGTTGCCTAGTGGAAATCCCGTATGGTTGCAGGCTTCAGCTTCAGGAAAGACCTATTCACCTTTTCGATTGGATATCAAGAATTCCAATGCCGCCTGGACAGGAAATCTTCCACATTCCTGGGAAAATCAAATGGCGGCACGTAACCAGGGTAAACATGATAACTGGATTGAAGCAAAACGTCCAGGTGGAAAAGTGCTGAGTGAGATACCGCTAACCATGGGCTATTATACCCGTGAAGATATACCCTTCTATTATGCATTAGCCGATGCGTTTACCATCTGTGACCAGCATTTTTGTTCCTCCATTACAGGTACGACAACCAATCGTCATTTTTTCTGGACAGGCACTTGTGTGCCCAATAAAGGAGCAAAACCGTTGATTCGTAATTCGGATATTTATTTCAACCGTTGGGCGCATTGGAAAACTTTTCCTGAACGTCTGGAAGCTGCGGGTATTCCTTGGAAGGTATATCAGAATGAAGTCAGTATGGAGAGCGGTCTTCATGGTGAAGAATGGTTAGGTAATTTTACAGACAATAACTTAGAGTGGTTTTCACAATACCATATTGAATTCAAAAAAAGCCACTTGGAATTTATGCGTAAGCGTGTTGTTGAACTGCCTGCTGAGATCCAGGAGCTTGAAAAAGCATTAGCGAATAATGGAACTGAAAGTGTACAGAAAACCCAAAATAAGCTTAAGCAAAAACAGGAGCAGCTGGGCAGCTATAAGAAACAACTGGAGCGACTCACCGAACAGGCATTCCAGCAACTTCCAAAGGAGCAAATCGCTTTGCATGAGCGTGCTTTTCAGACAAATGAGGATGATACGTTTTATCGTGAGACGACTTCAGTATTACACGAAGGAGAACAGATTACTGTACCAAAAGGGGATGTATTACATCAGTTTCGGAAAGATGTAAAGTCTGGGAATTTACCTACTGTATCTTGGTTGGTTGCGCCACAATGTTTTTCTGATCACCCCAGTGCGCCGATGTATGGAGCTTGGTATGTGTCCGAAATATTGAATATACTGACCGAAAATCCTGAGGTTTGGAAGAAAACGGTTTTTATGCTGAACTACGATGAAAATGATGGTTACTTCGACCATATTCCGCCGTTTGTAGCGCCTAATCCGGCAGATGCCCGATCGGGAAAAACTTCAGCAGGATTGGATTATAGCGATGAATATGTGAGTTTGGAACAGGAACTTGCCAGTGGCGAGAAGAAGGAGCATGCCACAGAGGGACCGGTTGGTTTGGGCTATCGGGTACCTCTGATTATTGCGTCTCCTTGGAGCAAAGGCGGCTGGGTCAATTCGGAGGTTTGCGATATCACTTCGACCATTCAATTTATGGAGTATTTCTTTGATAAGAAGCTTGGTAAGGATGTGAAAGAACATAATATCAGTTCTTGGCGCCGTGCTATAACAGGAGATCTGACTTCGGTATTTCGTAAGGCAGAAGGAGGAACTGCTGTAGAGCTGCCATTCTTGGATCGCAATCAACAGATCTATGCAATTGATCAAGCCAAATCGAAACCGCTACCGAATAATTTCCATGTATGGACTGCAGATGAGATGCAAGCTTTGCAGACTACCGGAAAAGCTGCACAATTGGCAAGACAGGAAAAAGGTCAAAAAAATTCTAATGCGCTGGCATATGAGCTGTATTCGAGTGAATCTATTGATAAGGACAACGTAAAACTGACGATGTCCGCGGGCAATAAGATTTTCGGAACTAAATCATTAAGCAGCCCTTTTAATGTGTATAGTGGACCGAGTTATAAAGATGGTGTAAGTTTTTGGCCATTTGCGGTTATCGCGGGTGAGGAATTGAGTTTTGACTGGAACCTAGCTGACTTTAAAGATGGGTATTATGATCTGACGGCCTACGGCCCAAATGGATTTATGCGCAGTTTTAAAGGCAATAGGGAGTCACTGTCTGTTATCGCTACTTATGAGATCGGGAAGAAAGTTCCTACAGGAAACCTCATCCTGGAAGTGAGCAATAGAGGAGACAAAGCTCTTCATGTGCATGTGAAAGATAATGCCTACAGTCCCTGGAAGAAAAATACCGTATTGAATGCTGGTAAATCCATCAAGTGGGTTGTAGAATCTCAGAAAGTGAGCGGTTGGTATGATGTTACTTTGCAGATTGCCGGAAGTAAATTTGTCCGCCAATTTGCCGGTCGCGTAGAGACGGGCAGTCATTCGAAGACTGATCCACAATTGGGATAAAAATCAAAGATGCAGCTAGCGAAACGGATTCAGTTGGCACATTCGATATAAACAGAAAAAGATCCCGGTTTATTTGGACCTGGATCTTTTTTTAGGATAAGTTGTTATTCGGTTTTTATTTTTTAATCCATTCTTCGAGCAAAGCTTTTAGTTTGGGGTCGCTTGGTCTTGGACTGTCTGCGGTGATGAGGTTTCCGGCTTTGTCAATCAGAATATAACGCGGAATGGAATTGACTTTGTAAGCATTGGAAAGTTCATTGTCAGAACCTGCGTGCAGCTGAATACCTTTTAGTTTCTTCTCTTTCACATAGGTATCCCATTTGGGTTTATCCTGGTCTACTGATACGCCTACAAACGCAACTGGTTTTTCGTTAAATTCTTCATTTAATTTTTCCCAGTGCGGTTCTTCGGCACGGCATGGACCACACCAGGTTGCCCACATGTCAATTAAGACAACTTTGCCTTTAAGATCTGCAAGACTTGTTTTCTTTCCGTTGATATCAGGGTAATTAAATTGAAATGCAGGTACGCCGGTTTTCGTTTCGACCAGTCGGGCTTCTACAACTTTTGCCCGTTCGATTTGCTCGGGTAGCGTAAAATATTTTTTGTATTTCTCATTCATTTCCTGAAAGTCACCATAGGAACGTGCTCCTTCAAGCCGTTGTAAGACATATTGTCCTTTCAGTACATCTGGTCCGATTGCCGCAACTTGTTGATCAAATGTTGGTTTTGTTGACAGATCCAGCTTGCGGTAAATCATATTGCTCATAAAGCGGTCGCCATAGGGAAATTTTAATAATTCAGTTGTCAGGTATCGATCGGCGTTGAACTGTGTATAAAAATCGCTCATTTCCTCTTTGCTGGGGTGGGCTGTACGCGGCATGTAAAGATAAGAGATCGCATAATAGGCAAAATCATAATCGACTAGCTCGGGAAAGAATTTGTCAAAATTCGGATTCCCGGTCTTGACCTTCTTTTTGATCCCTTCTAATTTTCCTTTAAATTCCTCTACCTCTGGGAAGAAATCGACATAAGTACTCATGCCGCCAGGAGTGGTGCCTTTATCGCGAAAAGTTTTCGATTGTTTGTCCCAAGCGTATAACGTTTCATTTTCTGGGCTATTTTTACCTGTTAATTCATAATCATTTTGACTTAATTTTAGGTTTAATTCCTCATTTCCCTTGAAGTAAAAACGGAAAATTCCCTGTTGATTCTGGGCATTTCCACTGCCAACAGCATACAATCCTTCGTATTCAGGCGTGAAGCGAAATGCAAATCGACCTGATGCGTCGGGAATAGATGTAGCGACTTCCTTCAAGCGGCCATTCAGTACTTTAAATAGTCCGACACGTTTTACTTTGGCGGGATCTGTCGTTCCGGTGATGTTACTTGGCTGTTGTGCGAATGCGACAATCGAGCAAGTCAGGGTAACGAGCAATAAAATGGTTTTTCTAATCATGATATAGAGGATTAACTTAATTTAAATGGAATAATTTTCTTAATATCCTTAGCCTTATATAAGCTGGCATCTTTTCTTTGTATGGCCTCACGTAAGTCTTGTAGGTCTTTTTTGTCGATGTTTAGGAATGGAGATGTCAGGTCTGATTTCAGTAGTTTTTCCATCCCTTTGGAAGCCTGATCAAAATCTTTCAAATAGTAATTTAATAGTATCAGTCGATAACTATCCACCGGATCCAGTGTGTTTCGTTGTGCTGCGGCTAGATATTCAGCTCGTATAGATTTCAGGATTGTCGGATTTTTTGACTGATCCATAATGACCGGTCCGAAGGCATTGCTACGTTCGTCCCAAGTAGGGTAGAGTTTATATTCGTCAATCAGCGCAAAATAGCTGGCCGCATTTTGTGAGCCCGCATAGTAACTCGTAACGAACCCAGGTAAAAACACCTCCCATAATTTATCATTGAACGTAGGACGTATATAGGTCAACATGGTGTTTAGGCTATCCAATTGCTGCGCTGCCCCATATTGTTTACTTTTTACTTTGGCAATTGTTGAAATTTTGTTGCGGAGTAGATTTCCGCCGTATAGTTTAATCAGTTTTGGAAGATTGTCATAAGCCCAGTTATTATATTTTGTAAAGGAAGTAACGCTATTGGCCAAGAAAGCTGTCTCATTGAAGAGATCCTTTTGTTGCTCGAGATATCCTTCGAGTTCCGCAAAATCATGTTTTTCTCCGGTTTTGATAAAACGCTCGCTGTAAGCAGCGGGGAAGTCGTTGTCCAGCGTACTATTAAAGGCTAAATACTGCTGCGCTTTATTCAACCGTACGGCTTCTTTCAATAGTGGCACAAATCGGTCTACATCAAAGAAACCAGATTCGGTCAGTATGGTTTTACCTTCGGGGCTTACGATGACATAGGTGGGGAACCCTGGGGCACCGTACTTACGAGCTAATTTCTTCCCGTCGGTCTCTTTCATGACATCTGTTTTGTACAGAATATAATTGTCGTTGAGTTCCTTCATAACGACTGGATCCGGGAATACTTGTTTGTCCATCTCTGCACAGGGCATGCATCCAACAAAGTACAGATCGATCAGAATAAGTTTGTTTTCTTTTTTTGCCAGGGCTTGACATTCCGCATAACTGCCTTGGAAGATTTTTTCCTGCGCGCTCAATGCGTCGGAAAAAAACATCCCACAGCAGATTGTTATCATATATAGAATATATTTTTTCATGTGATTAGTTTGTAAAAATCTGAGTTATTGACTCTTTTTCAAGATTAAATTGTGATGCTATTGTTGGCATTTGTGGTAATAGAAATAGGTTCGGCTGCTGCTTTTAATCGAATCTCATCTATCAGGGTCGGATTTTTTTTCAATTGATCGACCGTATACTTGTCTATACGTTGAATCAAATCTCCTGTTTTCAGGCCAGTTGGATTTTCAGTAGCACCTACAGCGCCAAGTGCTTTCAACTTTCCGGTATTATCCCAGCCAAACTGATAACTCTTAATTAAAAAATCCTGTGGATGGGCATGTAATCTATTGGGGGAGAAATATACCTCACTTTCAGCGAGATTGATGGTGATATTATAGCGGCTTAATAGACGAACACCAATAGATCCGTCGAAACCAGGTTGCCATTGTTCATTTCCAGCACTGCCGCCCATTAGTGTGACAGGCAAGCCCTGCATTGGGGGCAGTGGAGAAATGGCAAATTGGTAGCTTTTGCCCGAGAAGGTGGGGGAGGAAACTCCCATGCTTACCGTTGCGGCCTGAGTCTCGGGTTTGAATCCGCTGACCAGCAGTTTATTTTGGCGTACAAAAGGACGGAAACAGATAAGGTCATACGAAGCACCAGTGTCGAAAACAAAATGCCCCGAGTAACTCTTGTCCTTGACGATCTCAAGCTGTCCGGGCAATATCATTACACCGGCAGGCATTGTAATCGGTACTACCGTTCCCTTGCCTTTGTATTGAAAATCTCCGAAGTCGTATAATGAAAGCGTATTTTTATCGTAGTCGATATGCGTGATAAATTGTCGTATCAAGCTATTGCCGATGATGCCATCGCCTTCTTTTCCCATTTCAGGAAAGATGGCAATCCCTTGTCCTGTCAGCTTAAGCGTGTCTAATAGAATACTATTGTTGTCAGATACCTGAATCTTTGTGTTGCCGCCGACGACGGACGCGTTATTTTCACGCGTTACCTTTAGGCCAATAGCATCAGCAAGCTGCTTGTTCACGGCCATGCCATCTGCTCCGGTGTCAAAAAGGAGCCTTAAAGGTTTTTCGTATCCATTGATTTTGACCTGCAGGTAAATGGAACCATTCTTGTTTTCAAACGGAATGGCTACCCGTAATTTGGGCTTACTTTCTCTTTTTAGTCCATAAAGCTGATCAAAAAGGCTGAAGTAAATTAGTTTTCCCTTATGATCAACTAATGCTTGATTGCTTGTTGTCTTACCCTTTATATCTGTGACCTCTATTTGAAGTAATGTCCCTCTTTTTGTTTTCTTGTCCGATAGAATATGTACCGCTTTTAGGGGATAATTTTTGACAATTTGGTTTAAGCGGAAGTTGGCTCCTGGGCCTGTGTGACCTGCGATGGAAAAACCTTCAGCCAGTTCGTGGGAAATTAAGGCCGTATCCTTTTTCTCAAAGCAGGCAAGTAATTTGACTGGTAGCGTTGTATTTGTTTGCGCTAATAGAACAATACTGTTTATAATATACGATCCGAGTAAGATCCATTTTTTAATTTTCATAGCCCACATAAGCGTTTTGTTATGGTGTTGGTAAACAGCCAACTGGATAAGAGATCCAGTTGGGCTGCTCACATAAATATCTGCTTGAGATACTTGTTTTTAGTATTTTTTACGTACTAATTAGGGTGTCTACACAATTTAATTTTGTATGACTTGGCAAATGCCGATCCTGTGAATAAAGTCTCTGTTGATTTTTTAATTCGTGTTATTCACGGTAAGACACATCGACGATTTTGCCAAAACCAGTGTATGATTCGGTCAGCTTTGGAGCTCCAGATAAACTAATCCCATAGAATTCCATTTTACCACTGGTATTTGGATTGGCGGGATCGTAACTACATACCATCAGTTTCTTTGCAAAATCATTGTATCGGTTACTTCCTGTATTGTAAACCAATCGTTGGAATTTAACTTTGGAAATGCGGCGGGTACCAAGATCGACTGCAAGCCCGTGTTTTTTGTTAAACGGATCATATTGGTATACTTTGCTGCCGATCGAATAGTAGATATAACCAAATGTTGGATCTGCAGCAATATTTTCAGCTGATTCCATTCCATATGGATTCTCAATGTCATCAACGGCTAATGGATTGAAGATAGCACCCTCATGTGTAAACCTGACTAATCTTAATTTATTGCTTGTCGGATTTTTCAATAATGCGTAGAATTGGTTTGTTGCGGTAAGTACGCGTTCCATATATACCAAATCCATTTTCATCGCTTCAGGACTGAAGATTTCAGGATCGCTAGAGCCTGGGATCAACAAGGTATAATTTGTGCTATTGTGAACTAAAAAACGTTGGTTCTTTTCATCATAAACAAGAGCATAAGCTGCAAAACCATTAGAATTTACTGCAATAAATTTAGCAATCTTCAGTCTGACGCCAGCATTTAAGCGATTAATTGTTGAGCCATAAACCATATTTTGTGTTACATTTTGATGTACAAGAACTCCTTCGCTGTCTAACATATAGACTGGACCTCCCCCTCTCCCCATTGGTTGAATTATTTCAGCGTGATAATTGTCTGTCGTCGTGCGAAAGATTTCTTTTCTCAGATTCCGGAAATCTGTCCAGGTATTTTCCTGATTGTTAAAACTCATGGTCGTTTTGTCCGTACCAACATAGACCCTATGGGCATATTTATTTGTTACAGCATCTCTATCATTTAAATACATCACTAATTTTGGAGCTCCTTCCATATCAATCCTTGCGAAATTTTTAAGAATATCCTGATAGGGATCATATTTGGATGTTGTTTGATTGTAGTTTAACATGTCTAGCCGAGGTTTGCCATCAATATCATTCAATACAAGCCAGCCATCGCTCAGTTCAGAGGTGACGTTGATTTTGGTAACAAATTCTGCTATTGTATTATCTGTTTTATTTGTGATCCTCAGGTGTAGCAGGTACTTCGCTGGGGACAAGCTTATTATGGTGTCTAGCGCTAATTGGTGTCCCAGCACTTTCTTTTTTTCTGCATTTAAAATAGCGGCGCTTGGGTTGAGCGTATACCATTCGTAAGTATAGTGATTCGGGTCTACTTTTTTTCCACTGATCAGCGCCAAATTAGGTTTGATCTGAAATGGTTTCTGATTATACGCGAGATAGGCCGTGTCTATTCCGCTGATTTTTAAACTGTCAAAATTAGAATAGGTATAATTCCCGAGATCTTTTTGACAAGATTGAAATGCATTCAATATACAAATGCAAAGTATCGTAATAAATAGTAATCTTTTCATATTGAGGTTACATTATTGGACATAAATCCCTAGTTCCATAGGTTTCCCGTCTTCATCCATAATCGGATTTCCAGAAGCCGCCTGCTCTTCCAAATAGGATTTCATTCCATAAGACCAAGCGAAAATACTAGCCACAGAAGGTGCATAAGTAGGAGCGGTGAGTTCTTCAAGGCTCAAATCATATCGTTCGATTAATAGCTTAAATTTCAATCCGGAGAACTTTCCAAGATACCCAATGATTAACGATGCATAAGAAGACCTGGCCGGATTCCAGAAATCAGGAACACCTGGTATGTCATTGGCTTCTAATAAAAATCGGGTAAAGTAGGCTGTATATTTACTGGTTCCAGTACCGATCTCCTGACTATTCATCGACGTGGAAAAGTTGTCATTGGACTCCAGTTTAAATAGCAAGTTTAGATTTTCCTTTTTTAATTCGGCGTTGCGGAGCAAGCGGATGTGCAAGGTATCACTTACCTGACCTGATTGAATCATGAAATTATCGTTGACGATATCATAATCACGATCTTTTACGAGGGTTGATGCCGGATCTATGAGCAGTTTATAAGGTCTGTCTTGATTGGACTTACCACCTGTCGTCATAACAATAACGGGGAAAATAGCTTCTTTTATTTTGGGATCTACATAACCAAAAGAATACACACCGTAATCTACAGGGATATAGGTCCCATTGCTTAATTTATTTTGGAAATAGATGTTGTTTTGTCCGGAATATGTTTCGAGACTACTTTTCTTGCAGCTTATGCATACACTGATAGCGAATAAGCCGTAAATTATTAATTTTAATATTTTCATGATCGTTACCTTGGGTCAGTTTCAGATTGTGGAATTGGAAATGTATAGTTTTCTACCGCCACAGATTTATTTGTTGTGGTCGCTCCATTGATCGTTCTGTTATCATTGCGTTTGTAGTAATACCATAACTGACCTTCTCCGTAAAATTCTTTACGATATTCTTTCTTGATATTATCAAGCAATCCTGTTGAATTTGCAAGGATATCACAGTTCCTATTCTTACGCAATTCATTTAAATAGACTAATGCTTTTGCTTGATCAGGTTCGCATTCGGATGCGATTAAATACATTTCGCTGATACGCATGCCGGGTACGGTATATCTAAAGTTTCGGTTATTATCTGAGGGAATATCAGCATATTTTAAGAAGACAGGGTAAGACTTACCGCCGTTGGAGCGCCAATTGGAAGCGTACCTAAAATCATTCTCCCAATTTTCGTAAACCACATTAATGAATCTGCTGGTTGTCCCCGCGCTGAGAATATTTCTATCTTCCAATGCTGGGCTAAAAAGCTCATCATAGTTTTTGTATAATCTCGGGCTTTCAAAGGCCAGTAATAGCTCCATACTAAATACGCGATTGATTTGAGACAACGCGCTAAGGTCGGAGGCTTGGATCCATGGAAACTTGGATTTTGCTGCGATAACTGCTTCGACAGCTTTTAAGGCATCTTGTTTGTTTCCAGCCCATAAGTTTGCTCTCGCTTCCAAACCTTTGGCCGCAAAATAGTTAAAATGATAGTTTCTGAATTGAAGGAAAGGTTTGGAACCTAATTGTACTTCCCCGAATGTTTGGTCTACTCTTCCCATATTTAGGACGGGGTCATATTTGAGCAGCAGCTCCGATGATTTTTTTAAATCCGCCAAAATATTGGCCATGACTTCCGTACTCTTAAAAAAAGGAGCGGCCTTATAAGTTGTATTGGTGTAATAGGGAATTGTTTGTGCTTCTTTATTAACTGAAAATGCTGGTGCGAACATCCGAAGTATATCCAGATAAAGATAAGCTCGAGCGGTTAGGGCTTCACCCTCCATCAACCCTTTCGTTTGGGTATCTAAAACATGACCATAGGTGTCTAAATTCTCTAGGAACCTATTGATATTGGTAATGTTGACATACAGATTGGTCCAAATGCCATCCAATTGGGCTTTGACATCCTTGTCTCCGTAATTGAAACTGTTGAGCAGTTGACGTTTTTTGTCATGGGAACCCGAAATGTAATAGGTCTGCGCGAGTAGATCCAGTGTTTCCAGATTTAGCATTCGGCCATACAAATTATCCCCGCTGATGCTTAAATAAATACCATTTAGGGCATCATGAAATCCTTGTGGCGTTTTAAAAACCTCTTCTTCAATAAATTTATCTTCCGGTTTGACATCTAACCATTTATTGCAACTAGTCAGTCCAAGGCTAATTGTAAGTATAGTGATCGTAATTATGTTTTTCATCTTATTTAAAGGTTGCGTTGAGGCTAAACGAAACGGATCGAGAAAAAGGATATTCTATTCCGCGTTCTCTTCGTACAGTTGAGCTGTAAAAGATATCATTCAATATACTGTTGATTCTTACAGTAGAGAGATTTAAACGGTCTAACCAAGTTTTGTTTCTAAACTCATAACCAAAGCTGATACTTTCGCCGCTGAATGAGTTTTCACGTTGTATAAATCTGGAAGACATTGGTGTTATATCTGTGATACTTATTCCTCTGAATTGGGCGATGTCTCCTGGATTCTGCCAACGGTCGTATAATGCACGTTTATCTTGATTGTTTTTTACAATTTCTTCTTCGGACATATTCTCGACTTTATCATACAGTGCCTTATTGAAATTGTCTTTACGAAGGATGTAACGCACCAAGACATTGGTGGTAAATCCTTTGTATGAAAGTGTGCCTCTCAATATACCTTCGGCGAGTGGTTGGGCATTGCCAACTGCAACTAAATCATCGGCGTTATAGTTAAATGTCTGTTCGCCAGCTTTTGTCAGGAATATTTCCCGACCGGAAGAAGGGTCTATTCCCTGAGACTGAACAGCCCATAGCGTATTTGGACTATAACCGTCTCGATATCGGATGAGGGCATTGCTCTGTTTCATCTCGTTATTCAGTGCGCTCAATTTATTGTCAAAATGTGCATACTTGGCTTTTAACATGGAGCCTGTTAATCCAAACGTCACTATGAACTGATTTTGTGGTCTATAAATAGGAGAAAAGTTGATTGTCGCTTCAAGTCCTTTATAATCCAGCGTTCCGGCATTAAATGGATAAGCTGATAATCCGGTCGAAGAGGGTAGGGTGACAGCGACCACCAGTGGATCGGTGAATTTGTCGTAGGCATTGATCTGAAAATTCAGTTTATTATTAAATAATGTCGCATCTATACCCACGCTCGTCTGCCTGGTTCGTTGCCATTCCAAATCTGGAGCACCCAGTGCAGATAAGACAATACCTTGCCCAAATCGGTTTACATCTGAATTATAGTCAAATATTGACTGACTTACATTCCCAAAGTTTTGATTACCTGTAATACCGATGTTTGCTCTCAAGCGTAGCATGTTAATCCAGTTAGCTGTTTTTGCAAATCGCTCATTGTGTATATTCCAGCTTGTACCAAAGGAGTAATAGGGAGAAAATAAGTTGTTGGAACCAAAACTAGTGGAACCATCGAGATTATAGTTTATGTCAAAATTGAAACGTTGGTCATAAGAATAATTGATGGAACCGAGTATTGACGTTCGACGTGAAATTCTCGTGCTTGCAGCGGGTTTAGAGTCCTGTTCAAAACCAAAGGCAAAACTCGGATTACCGTTACTTGCTGCAGGAAAACCTACTGCCTTATATCCATTGAGCCGATTTTGTGATTCGCTTATTTCTCCGCGAACGTTTGCTGTAATGGTATGTTTATCTTGTAAAACCTTCGAGTACGTTAACATGGCGTTTGCGGTATATCCAAAGGTGGAGGATTCTCTATGCGCCAAGGACCCCTTTTTGCGGTTTTCAACACCTTCAAAGGAAGAATGTAATGGAGAAAGGAAATTATCTGTATTTGTCATCCCCTTACTAATCTGTCCGCTCGCTGTTAACCGAAGTGCCGAATTGAAATCATACGTCATCATCAGGTTATTGTTGATGACATAGTTTTTTGTCGTATTAAAGCTTGAAAGATTGGCATCGTAAATCGGGTTAAATACGTTCCATGAATAATTGGAGGTGCGGGCATCCTCTTTATAGGTTAGGAATTTTTCAGCGGCAGATAGGGGTCTGTAATATGGATTTGTATTTGCCCATGTGGCGAAACCACCATAGGGTGATTCGTTCCCTGTATATCCTGTAACAAAGGCCCGATTGGCAATATTTAATTTACCAGCGCGGTAATTGAGATTCAAGTTTGTGGACCAATCGTCACGACCTGAGCCCTTCATGGAGCCCTTTGTATTTTTGTAATTGACACCAGCATCAAATACGAGCACACCTTCTCCACCACGTGCACTTAAAGAATGTCGATGGGAAAAACCTGTCTGAACAGGGATCTTCAACCAATAGGTATCAACTCCGCTCAATACTTCCTGAAGTCGGGCATTATAGATACTGTCGAGCAGGATCTGTTGTTCAATTAAATTACTTTTGGCGGTATAGCGTCCTGACAAACGTTCAAATTCTAGTTTTTCAGGAGCATTCATCATGTTATAACTGGAAAGGTCGGGAATTTGAGCCTGCATATCCGTCGTATAAGAGAGCATAATCTTTCCCGCTTTGGGTTTGATCGTTTCGACAACAATAACACCGTTGGAAGCTCTCGATCCATAAATCGCAGTGGAAGCAGCATCCTTTAGAATCGTGACATTTTGAATGATATTCATGTCAAGATCCATTATTGTCCTTAAATTTGTCTCAAAACCATCTAAGATGAATAACGGTTGGTTGGGATCTATTGAAAATTCATCACGAAGAGCAGATGTCGAAATACTGGTTTGCCCACGTAGTTCGATTGTGGGTAGCATATTGGGATTTGACCCCAGTGCATTGTTTTCAATCTGAATAAAAGAAGGATCAAGTGCTCTTAAGCCAGCAACTACATTTTGGTTATTGACCATTTTAAGTTCTTGGCCCGTAAATGATGCTGTTGCTCCAGAAAAGCTTTCCTTTTTGCGTGTCATCATTCCGGTCACAACCACCTCATCAACCTTCTGTTCTAACTTTTTAAGTTTAATAACAATGTTAGAATTTGATTTGTTCGCTACAAATTCCTGCTTTTCAAAACCAAGAACAGAAACAATAACAGTTTCACCCTCGGATGATGAAGGAAGATTAAATATGCCATTAACTTGGGTTTGGACAGCTTTTCTGCTATCACTTTTCAATCGAAGAGTTGCGCCAGCGAGTGGTTTACCCTCTTCGTCTAAGACCTTGCCCGTAATGAATTGTTGTTGCACTTGATTTACAATCAAGCTAAAATGGTCTATTTGAGCAGTTTTGATGACTACGGTCTTTTTGACAATCTCATACTCCAATCCATTCGGTTTGAGAATGGCATCCAAAGCCTGTTGTAATGTTCCGTTTTCAAGTTTGATACCCCTGTTCTTGATCTTGTCCAGGACAACATCCTTGTAGAAGAAGCTGTACCCCGATTGTTTCTCCAATTGTTGAAACATTTGTTTGATGGAAGACCCACTCGAATTGATTGTAATGCGTTGTGCATTGGTTGTGCCGTATAACTGCATCAGACTGATTGTCAAAAGAGCAGAAACCAGATGGAATCGCAGTTTGTTTTTTCTGTTAAATACACGGTCTAGCGTGTTGTCTATACAGCCTGCTGTAGGAGATTCGGTCCAAGGTTTTGGATCGGAAAGGGCTGTACTTTTTGCATGGTTCTCCCATGGAACCGGAGGTTTTGCCTTCCTGTTGTTTTGCATTAGGTTAATGATTTATAGTTCAGTATTAATAATTTAGTTTTTCAGTAGGATTGTTTTTTGTTGATTTTTATTTTGAACGACATCGAAATTCAGATCAGCTGCTTGAAGGACGGTTAGGATTTCCTGCAAATTCATCTGTTTGTTGATCTTTCCACTAAATCGCTCGTTTTTTTCTGAGTGGTCAAGGTGGACGTTGAGATCGTACCATCTGGCCAACTGTTGCATGATTTCATTCGGGGAGGCATTATGGAAAGTAAAATATCCATCTCGCCATGTAACATATTCTAGCGCATCTACATTTTTCTTATTGAGTATGGCTCCTTTTGTCACCGCTTGTTGATTAGGTGTTAACAGCATCTTTTGGCGTTGATGTTGCACTTCTACTTTTCCTTCAACAAGTGTTGTTTTTGTGATCGGTTCATTATCGTATGCATTGACGTTGAAATGTGTGCCCAAGACCTTGATTTGCTGCTCGGCAGTCTTTACAATGAAGGGTTGATTTGGGTTTTTGGTTACTTCAAAATAGGCTTCACCATGGAGTTCTACCGAGCGTTCCGCTCCAATAAACTTCGAGGGGTAGCTTAAGGAACTATTCGCATTCATCCATACTTTGGTTCCATCAGGCAGCACAATTTTAAAGAGCTGTCCTCTGGGAGTCGAGAGGGTGTTTTGGACAATATGATCCGCATCGTCATTATAAACAAGTTCTCCATTTTTAATTTCTTGGACACCTTCAATTGCCTGTGTAGACTGTCCCTGCTTATTCAGTATAACAACTTTTCCATTTTCGAAAGTAAGTTGTACATTCTCCTGAACAGGTTTTATATTGGCCAACTGTTCGGGGGCTATTTTGTCAAAGATCGCATGTCGATAATAGTAATACCCCCCAACGCAACTAAGTGCAATCGTAATTGAGGCTGCAATACGAATGGCGTGACTATACTTTTTCTTGAAAGAAATAGGTTCATTAAATAGAATAGGATTGAGCCGTTGTTGAACACGAAGTCTGCTCATTTGAATTTCCTCATCTGATGGCATATCTTGAAACTCGGTATCCTCAAACCACTTTTTCAGTCGGTTGTATTCCTCCTTGTTCTCAAAGCCTAATAGATAGTTTTTGATTAGTTTACGTAATGCGTTAGGTACTTTCATCTATTTAAATTAGTTACGAGAGTCTAGTCTTATCAGTATAAATGAACTCGTTTCACTCGGTTCATGCTGCCTTCGGCTGCTTCAGCTGTGATGAAACTATCAGATTTATTTATTCCTTTGTGTGGCATAAATACATCATGATGGTTTCATCGTTCTATTTGGTTAGCCTCGTATAGATATAGTCATTAATTGAGACGGGAGCACCTACGCAGAAATAAAAAAAAATTAAAAAAAAGAAATAAAAATATGAAAGTCTTTGGTAATCAGTCGTAAACGTTTGAGCGCCTTGTTGATTTGATTTTCGACAGTGCTTTTGGATAAGCCATATTCAAGAGCAATCTGATTGATGGATTTGTGATTGACCCGGCTTTCATTGAAAATAATTCGGCAACGATCTGGTAGGTTTTGTATTTCTTCCTGGATAAGATCGAGTAAATAGCGGTAATGTAAGCGGTCTTCGATAGGGGCATCGTCGATTATGAGATCTACTTTATCAATTTCAACCAGTGATTGCGTGCTATTTTTGTTGAAGTGGGAGTACGTTAAATATCGGGCTCCAGTCTTGAGATAGGATTCGATATTGTCGATTTCCTGTAAGCGGCTACGGTTCTTCCAAATACTCAAAAACAGGTCATGTAAAATATCCTCTGTTGCTTCTGTATTTTTAGTTTTCAGGTATACATATTGATAGATCTGTTTCCAAAAATGGTTGTATAATGCATCAAATGCAGTCCGGTCACCTTCAGCGATGCGTATAAGCCATGATGCAATCGTATTGTCCATTTTGTAGTTACCCCTTGTGCCACAAAGGTATCTAAAAAAAAGATAGGGAAAAATAAGTTAGGTTGAGTGGGGTGAAATATGGACTAACAAAAATAATATAGCATGATTAGCCTATTATTTTTGTTAGATTCCATATGCTGATTTTTTAATGAATTTCTATTATTTAGTATAATTCTGCTCTGTAAATGCCGTATAAAAGTAGTCTATGGAAGCCAGGACAGGCTTGTAGAGGGTTCTATATTTGATCGTACTTGGAGAGGCGATATTTTTTAAACTTGCAAAATCTTCGTATGGTGTAATACGAACGGTTGTTGAGTCGCCAGCGTTATTGAGGTAGGTTACTTCCGTGAATTGCATCGGGTAAAATGTACCTTGTCGGGGCAGATTACTTTCCCTGGCCAATACAAGAAAATGTTCATTCGCATTTGTTTTGTCAAACTTTAGAAATGAACGATTTACTAAGGTTCGGATATAGCTTTGACCATAAATAAACTGACTGGTCGTTACTGCTCTTGAACTATCTCCTTGGCTTGTGAATGAATGGACATTGGCTGTATAAGTTGCTTCAGAAAGCCCTTCTAAAACAATCAACTTAATTTTTCCATGTTCGTTTGCTTCTATTGCATAACTTTTTATTTCTGCTGCTGGCGAAAGACTGCTTCTCAAATAAACTTTAACACTATTTACTTTTGGATCTGTCGTTGCTCTAAAACGCAAGATTGCCCGTTGATTACCGGGGATAATCGACAATGAATCTACGCGTCCCGGGTAATAAATTTCACCATTTTTTAAATAGTCAGCATAATAGTAGTCTGATGGCTTACAGCTGTGGGCCATGAAGACAATGCCTATGGCAACTATAATATAATTTAATATTTTTCTCATAATTTATCAGTCTACATATTTACCATATAATTTCAATTCGGATATTGCAACAGTAAGTGCATTCCCTAAGGGCTGTTCACGAACCCCATTCCAGGTACAATTCACTTTTATGCGGAAATATTTAAACCCTCCAGGATTTTCCCAATTCACTTCGAAATCTTCACCCTTGCGCGCATAATCTTGATCTTCGGCATTTGCATTTGTTCCGAAAGCTAAGCCAGATGGACGCACCCCTTCAAATGTTCCAAGCATTGTCCAGGAATCCCACGAACCATCTTGTGCTGGCGAATTACTGCCATAAAGTTCAAATTCTTTCGGATGGGTCGCCTGAAACAATAAACCATTGTTATCATTTCTTCCCCAGAGTTTAACACGACTTATCTGTGCCTTTTTACGCGCGTCCAATGTAAACTGAAAAGGTATCGGCGCTGCTTTACCCCACCATTGTTTGTTGGTGGTATAATAAGGAGAGCTTTCGACACCATCAAATAGTGATATCTGCATTTCTGCGCTTCCCCCCTGAGCATTGTAATTGCTGATATAATCACCATTTCTATTCATATCGCTATACGCGGTGATGCCATTATAAATAAAAAGATTATTGATCTCATACTCCTCCTGAGGGGTTAATATCCGTTGGATTGTATCTGATACGTTGCCCCATTGATCGCGTACGACAATACCATAGGTCGTCGCAATAGGTTGCTCCCCACGGACACGAACGATTCCTTCCTTTGATTTGGTGTATGTTTCGTTCAGCACATTCCAGCCCGTAGTGTTGGTATTTGGATTGGTCCCATATTTGAATACACGCAGTATAATATTGGCTGCGTCCTTGTTTTCGAATTTTAGGTTCACACCGCCAAACGTACTGTAAAAGAAATCATCTGATTTAAATGATTCTGCCAGAATGATGTAATTTGGTTTTCCAGTCTTGATCTTAATACTGACAGGATCAGACTCTACGTCTCCGACAGAAATCGCAACTAACTTTACTTCATGCTCACCGATATCGGCATAGCCCTGTATCAACACGGTGTTATCATAGATACTTGCTTTGGTGATCATCTCCTTGCCATTTTCTAATATATACGTTGCTTTTACATAACGCAGATCAGCGGAAGTAGGTAGATCGTATTTTATTTTTGCTCCCCCGGGAGCTTCTTCGTAAGTCAGGTTTTTTAATTCACCTGGTTTTTCTCCCTTTCTCGCAGCCGTAATGCCAATATCTTCCTTGCAGCTTGTCCACAGGATCGGCGTGACGAATAGGATTGTCAGCAATAATTGCCCCGTTTTGTTTAATATATTTTTCATCATTGATATTTCTAGATTAAATTACCACCCCGCGCTTTGGACAAGGTTTGGGTTCCGTCTTCTTTCATTTAAACTCAATGGCCAAAAGTAATCGCGGTCCATAAAGGAACGAGTGTATAATAGCGTTGTTCGATAATATGAACCTTCTGAAGATTGATTGATGTCCCATCCTAAAATAGGATTGTTAAGTTCTTTTACAGCATCTTTCCAGCGACGGAGATCCCAAAAACGAATACCTTCCAATGCAAATTCACTCGTACGTTCATATTTGATAATATCACGTAGGCCTTCCTTTGTTGTGGGTTTGTTGGGCGAAGAGGAGTAGTTTTGCCAGGATTCCACGACACCGTTCAGCCCGCTGCGTGCCCTTACAGCATCAATATAAGAATATGCCTCTGCTGAGGGGCCGTTAATCTCATTTAGTGCTTCTGCATAATATAGAAAAAGATTGGCCAAACGCATGATAGGATGTCCATATAATCTAGCGGTGTATGCATTGCTTGCGCCCACTGTACTTCTATAGTTGTAGTGTTTTTTTGAAGCATATCCCGTCCAATTGAATCGTGTAGGATCGACTTTTCCTGACGAACCAGAATACTTAAGATCGATATTATAAGCGTTGGCGTCTGAGCCTGCCTGTAACATAAATACACGACCTGCATCGAACATTAGTGTGCCATAAAACCTGTTCTCCCTGTTCAGGTTCATGCGTGCAGTTTGTTTTCCTGCCACAAGATCATATTTATATGCATCTGTATTCGGCACAGTAGTCAAATCGAATCTGGATGTATAGGGATAAGTGATATCTTCATTGATAGGTACACCATTTTTGGAGTAAAACTTTTCAACGATATTCAATGTTGCAGACATAAACCCCAACAAGGTACCTGATCCGGCATTGGCTGTGTATCTGGGTAGCATGAAATAACCTTGTATCGTACCGTTAGCAGTAGATTTTGTGTCGAGCCATAATACTTCTGGGTTATCGGTGTTTTCATTATAGGCCTCCCGGATATTCATTTGAAACTGGGTGCTTGCTTGTGGTGTAAACCCGCCTGTGGCTGTCCAAGTATGTAATTTTTTTCCATGTTCTGTCGCGAAATCAATAGCATCTTTACAAGCATTGGCTGCCAATTGCCATTTTTCAGCCGAATAGCTGTGGTTGAAGAGCTCTTTTCCATCTGTATTCTTTATTGAAGCTTCAACACCGGAATTCCCATTGAACAATGGACTGGCTGAGTACATTAATATTTCAGCCTTCATCGCCTTAGCAACGATTTTGGTAATACGCCCGGTCTCACTATTTACTGCTGTAACATCATCCATTAAATTGGGCATTGCCTCATCAATTTTAGTTACAATGTAACTGAAGCATTCATCCACACTATTTCGAGCGAGCTGGGAGGAGCCAGGGCTGTCATATATAGGGATATTTTTATCCCGAATTGGTACTGGTCCATATTGTTTTAGCAAAAGGAAATGGTAATAGGCTTTTAGGAATTTTACTTCTGAAACCCACATTTGTTTTTCTTCGTCGGTCATATCTGGTACCGACATGATGTTATCGAGAAATGTATTACAATTGGTAATACCGACCCAAAGATTGGTCGCTCCATTATTTCCGTCCCAAGCATTTAGCAAAGGATTATCACCATTTTGATTTCCCAAGGCAATCCTCCAGTTAAAATATCCAGAGTATGTAGACTCTGAATTCAACCAGAACTCGTCTCCGGAAAGCCAGCCGGGATTATTTGTCATCGAAAAACTAGGCGGTAACTGACTATAACAAGTGACCAGATAGCGTTCGGCCATCGTACGCATTGCAAAGGCCTGATCCAGTACAGGGGCATTATCTGGTACAACATCCAGAAATTTGTTACAGGAAGTCGAAAGTCCCAATAATAATCCCAGTCCAATTATATTTTTCTTAAATCTTATTTTCATAATTCCTATAAATTAGCATTGATACCAATGTTAAATACCCTTTGTAAGGGATAATTTAAGGCATTGCCCCCCATTTCAGGATCCCATAATTTGAAGGAGCTAAACCGTAATAAATTTGTCGCGCTCGCATAAATACGTAGATTCTTGACTTTGTATCGTTGTGTTAGTTTTTTGTTGAATGTATAACCAAGCTCGACTTGTTTGAGTCGAAGTAAACTGCCGTTACGCATCCAGAATGTGCTTTGAACGGTGTTATTGGCCATAGGCATGACACTAAGACGAGGCCATGCTGCATAAATATTCTTATTATCTTCGGACCAATAGTTATTTGCCCATTCTTGAAAAACTGCATTTGGAGATGTCTCTGAACCAAAAGGAGCTATCCCTTTACTGACGGGGCTGCTGGTATTATTGGTCGTAGGGTTAATGAATAGTGATGTTCTACCTACTCCACTAAAGAAAAAGGAACAATCTAAACCTTTATAACCCGTACTAAGTCCAAAACCATAATTGATCTCTGGCGTTGTAGGATAACCGATTGGCATGCGATCATCATCATTGACCAGCCCATCACGGTTGACATCTAGGTATTTGATGTCTCCACCACGAACTGTTGAACCAAATTCCTGCGCTGGGCTGTTGTAAACTTCATTGTCGTCGATGAACAATCGTTCAGCTATATATCCAAATTGGTTCGCGACAGAAGTTCCTTTACGTTGACGGTACTCATTTTTATAAGCGGGTTCTTCATAGAATGCATATTCTCCTGTTGCGAAAGTAAATGTTCCTCTGCCCTGAAACCATAAATCGCTATTCACGGATTTGTTGTAAACCAGTTCACCATCAAAACCCTTGCTTTTATATTCACCAACATTGGCGAAAACAGAAGCGGTAAGTCCATTGATTGAAGATAATGATCGTGCTTGGACGATGTTATCCCGATATTGTTGATAGAAATCTCCGGTAAATGCTAGCGCTCCATTAAACAAGCTTAAATCGATACCTAAATTGGTCTGCGTGGACACTTCCCATCGGATATCAGGGTTCGCATACCGATTGACAACAATACCATTTACCGTTCTTCTTCCTGATTCAGCGGGTAAACCAAAAGAATAACCGTATTCAGCGCTATTGAGGTTGACATCAGAAAGATAGAAGAATCTGGTGTCCAAAATTTGGTCGTTTCCAAGTGTACCTCTGGTAAAGCGGAATTTCAAATTATTGACAACATTCCGAATCGGTTCAAAGAATTGCTCTTTGGAAACATTCCAGGCTAGACCGAAAGATGGAAAAAATCCCCAACGAAATTTGTTGGAGAACTTCTCCGATCCATTATAACCAAAAGCAAACTGCGCATGATAGCGATCATCATAACCATAGGTAAAGCTACCGGAGAAGGAGACGTTCCGATTAGGAAGCGTATTTATCAATGAGATGTTATTATCAACAGGCGTTTTGACATTGTCCCGAATTGTATTGATCAGCATACCGAATACATTGTGCTTTTCATTAAATGTTCGTTGAAAGGAAAGTTGATTTTCCATATAAAACACAGCTGATTGTGTCCTCTCTCCAGGCACAAAATCAAGATATTCTGTTCCAGTTTCTGGATTAATCTCTCGATATAATAATGAATTATTTGTGGGGTCAGTTCCGATCGGCTCGTAATAAAAGGGGCTGTATTGCCGGGATTGGGAGAAATAGGAATTTCGCCCAATGTTAAAGAGACCTCTATACTTTAATCCTTCTAACAGTAGCTCCGAAAAATCCTGTTTTAGCTCTAATTGAACCTGAATGTCGCTTCGTTTTCTTTCCGAATATCCACGCATGATCTGTGCGTAGGGATTTGCATATTGTCCCTTATCCGCATTTCCGAAAAGTGGATGCTGGATGTAGGACTGGCTTGGGCCAGCTTGATATACAGGGAGAAATAAGACGGGGTTGGCACGCAGTGCTAGATTGTATGCTTCAGCACCATTGGTTGGTGGGCCACTATAATTTTGAAGATTGGCTACCGTTCTTACCATGGCAAACGTTGATTTCGTTATATTGATACCAATGTTACTGCGCAGGTTCATTACTTTGAAATTCACATTGTTATTAAAGTTATTCAACGCATCCATCTTTAGAAGTCCATTGTCATTGGTGAAATTTCCACTGACATTATAATTCGCGATCTGACCTCCACCCGAGACACTTAAATTGTAGTTTTGCGTTGTTGTCGTTTGTTTCGTTAGCGCATTTAACCAATCTACTGCAGGGTAGGTCATTGGGTCGTCACCTGCCGCAGTACGCTCGATCTTAAATTGGCTATAAGGCTCAACACCAAGAGGGTCACGTGTCGTTACTGCTTCGTTGTACATCTTCATCCAGGTCACAGGGTCCGCAAACTTTAATGTTTGGGTAGGGGCGGAAATCCGTTGTTCAGCTCTAAAATTGATGGTTGCAGGGCCATCACGACCGACTTTTGTCGTAACAAGTACAACGCCGTTTGCGCCACGGGAACCGTACACTGCGGAGGCTGTGGCATCGCGCAAGATGGAAAAATTTTCAATGTCATCAACAGGAATACGCGCTAAATCATCAGCAGTAACTTCCATATTGTCAACGAGAATCAATGGCCTGTTGTTGGTGCCAAAGGTTCCGACTCCTCGAATAAAGAAGTCAGCATTATCTCCCCCTGGTTCGCCGCTGCGTTGGAATGAGACTACACCGGCAACTTTACCCTGCAGGGCAGCTGTAAGGTTGCTTACTGGAGCACGAAGTTCTTTTGGACTTAATGAAGAAACTGAGCCGATGAGATCACTTTTCTTGGAGCGTTGTCCGAAAGCTGTAACAACAACTTCATCAATGGAGCTTGAAGAAGCTTCTCGTAAAATAACATCAAATTTGGATTTTCCAGTGATAGCTATTTCTTGAGCATCATAACCTACCATTGTAAAGAGAAGTATACCGTTGCTCGGGACTTTTAATATAAATGCTCCATTAATATCCGTTGCTGTACCTAAACCTGATTTTCCCTTTACATTGATGCTTACACCGGTGAGTTTGCGCCCCAAGCTGTCACTAACTGAACCCGTAATTTGAATTTCTTGTTGTATGTTTAAGCTTTTGTCTATAATCAGTCTATTCGCTGTTTTATTCGGATCGACTTTAGCAGGGATATTATTTTTCTTGATAACAACGGTCTTGTCAAAAAAATCGTATGTAAAGTTTGAATTTCCCAATATGATGTTTAAAGCCTGTGTAAAGGGGATGTTTTTTACATCGATGGAAATGTCTCTGTTGGCGGATATTTCGTTCTTTTTGTAGAAAAACGTATATCCACTTTGTTTTTCAAGGTCTTTTAAAATCACTTGAAGACTAGCATGTTGCCTTTTGAGCGTAATCTGCTGTGCGTAGGTATGGGCATCCACTTGGGATAGTCCTAAGCCGATCAATAAAGTAATTAGGTTGATCCTCATGAGAGATCGGGATAATGGTTGCACAAAAAAAGGTCTTTGTTTATCACTTTTAGGGCCATTAAGGGACACAGGTTCTGTATCCAATGAACCTTCATGAAAAACCTTCTCCTTCTTAATGAACGGAGTTAGTAAAAATTTCATTAAATTCGTTTGATGTTAATGTATTAATAATTTAGACGTTAGACGATGCTTTAATATCAATTGTATCAACGGGTTCTGCTCCAACAGAATCCGTTTTTTATTGATATTAACAATGCTATTTAAGGGGGTAATTGTTCATTTTTCATAATTCTTGGCAATTTTGGTTAAGTAATGATTAATTTGATTCGATTGTTCTTTTCAACCAAAGCTTTCGTGTTTAGATCAGCATAATTGAGCAACTCAATCAACTTGTTTAGGCTCAGATTGCGTGGTATTTTTCCGGTATACTGTTCCTTATTTTCATCCCGTTTATAACTAATATCGATATTATACCATCTCGCGATTTGTTGCATGACCTCATCAGTATTACTTCCATTGAAATAAAACTGGCCATTTTTCCAGCTCAATACCTCTTCAATATTCACAAGATGTGAATTCAATTTCCCTTGTTGTAGTATGGCTTGTTCATTTGGCTTGAGGCGAACAGCATGTTTGCTGGGGTCTTCTAGGGTCACAAGTACTGCGCCTTCAGCTAATGTTGTCTTGGTCTGCCCGAGGCCTAGATAGGCATTAACATTGAACTGAGTGCCAAGTACTTCTATTTTTTGTCCTTGTGTCTTGACGATAAATTTACTTTGATTAGAGGTTTTGCGCACATGAAAATAAGCCTCCCCCTGTAGTTCGACCTCCCTGTCGCCTTGATCAAATGAAGTCGGATAGGATATCTTCGAATCCGCATTCAGCGTGACTAAAGTACCATCTGATAATGTCAGATCATACGTTGCACCTTTCGGTGTGTACATACTGTTTTTTTGTACGCTTATTTGTCCGCTTTTGGCATCATGATAACTAATTTGTCCATTACCATCTTTTTTAATGATCACATCACCAGTTTGGATACTTTGATTAAGTGGGAGTTGCTCTAGATCAATTTGTTTTCCATTCCCTAGGATAATAATTGCTTTTTCTTTACCTGCTGTGGTTGACGCAAGTTGTTCAACTGTTGCCAATCGTTCAGGTTCGGGCCAAAATTTTAAAATTGAAAATCCAATTATTAATAGCGTTGCCGTTATTCCGGTATATCGGATAGCAGGATGTAGGATAATTTTCTTTTTTCGACTTTGTATATGCTTGATAATGCTCTTCCGTGCATTGTCTTGAATGTTGCCAAAATCGGCTTCAGAAATATCATTCCTTGATTGTTGATCAAACCAATCAAATAATTCTTTCCTTCCATGAACAGTTTCCTTCCTGTTCAAGAAGTTGGATATCAACTTGTATACTTCATTTAGTTCGTTCATAACAGGTTCCATTGGAATGGTCAGTTATTATATAGGTGATAGAAAATGAAGGTACCTTCTAGTCAAAAATGAAAAAAAATAGAAAAATTAATTTTCATCTCGTTATTGGGCACTACTTTTTTATTGTGCTATATTTATAGGGTTGATTTTTAGCTTGTTGTCGATTTTTTTTGAAGGGGGAGTTTATTTTGAAGCCTGTGATGTTTATTGATATACTTCTTGTTTTAGAAAAAAAGTATAAAATGGAAGAGATGGTTTGTCGCGGCGCGTAGTTGTCTAATGGCCTTATTAATGTGTTTCTCCACCGTTGATTCGCTGATAGCTAGCTTATGGGCAATTTCTTTGTTGGTCAAATAATATTCCCTACTTAATTTGAACACGAGCTTACATTTTTCAGGGAGATTATCTACTTCTTTGGCAACAATGTCGATAATGTATCGATAATATAGCCGGTCTTCAATGCCAATTGTTTCGTCTTCAAATTCTAGCTCTTCGAGATCCTGTGAAATATTCATCTTCATCTCTTTGCGATATTGTGCAAGTATAAGGTATCGGCATGAAGAGAATAGGTAAGCTGGTAAAGATTCAATCTGATCAATCCGGTTACGATTTTTCCAGACTGAAATAAAGAGATCATGTAATATATCTTCTGCGATTTCTGGGCTAGATATCTTTTTGGCAATAAAGGCAATTAAGTCACCTGAAAATAAATCATATAACATAGCAAAAGCCTTTTGATCCCCTTCCTGAATGCGAGGTAAAAGTTCTTCGTAATGGTATGATTTGGTTTTTTTCATAAGGAGTTCAATGCTGGTAAATTTAAGAAAAAAATAGTAGCTTGATTACAAGCTACTGAAAAGTCGAGTTTTTTAATTACTTTTTTTATTATCAATCGATTGCGATGGTAAAATTTTTTATGCTTTCTTATGATATAAAGTATTGTTTATATATTTTTCAACCATACTTAAAGTACTTTTTCGGTATACTTTAAGTATGGTTAAGTATAAAGTTGAAGATACTTAAACTGAGCTTAGGCATCATTATGCAAAGAAGGGAGAGACTTAATAAAAATAGAATGGGCGGCTTTTCCACTATGATTTCGCTGGTTGTTTTAGCATACAGTAATCATAAACATGTTCAGATAATTTTATGCATACGATTGTTTAAGAATTCATTGATCTTGATAGGAAGTTACTTTTCATTTTATTTTCTAATTTCACTTAATTTTATGAAATGCTCTTATGGCCAAATCTATTAAAGAAATTGCACAGGAACTGAATGTCTCCAAATCTACTGTTTCATTGGTGATCAATCATAAAGCCGAACAGGCGCGTATCAGTAAGGACCTTGAGAGGCGCGTGCTGGATTATGTAGCAAAAGTAGGCTATAAGCCCAATTCTTTGGCGAAGAGCTTGGCTACGGGGCGTTCGAATACAATTGGGTTGATTGTCGAAAATATTGGAGATTCCTTTTTTGGCCCTTTTGCGCTGTATGTAGAGGAGCTGCTGCGCAAGAAAAATTACCATGTATTATACAGTAGTACTTTGGGAGATCCTCAAAATGCACAAGATATCATTGATTTCATGCTTGAAAAGAAGGTAGAGGGCATAATTCTAGCACCTACGGTAAACTTGGAGGAACATCAACGAAAAATCTTAGAATATAAAGTGCCCTTAGTTGTTTTCGATCGAAATTCACCTGATATAGCGGCACATTATGTTCATATTGACAACGGAGTCAGCAGCCGGAAGGCCTGTTCATATTTGCAGTCTATTGGATGTAAAAATTTTGGATTGATTACAATCGATTCGGATCAGCCCCAGATGCTCGCCCGTAAAGATGCTTATCTAGAGTTTTGTGAGGAAACAGGTATGCAAGCGAGGATACTGCAATTACCATATCGTCGTTTACGACAAAAGGGTATAGCTGCCGTGCAGAGCTGGGTATCTAAAAATGTGGATTTAGATGGATTATTTTTTACGACCAATTATCTCTGCATCCTCGGTTTGAAATCGCTTCGGACTGAAGGAGGGGAACATTTTAATTTTCCGTTGTTTTCTTTTGACGATCATGAATTGTTCGATATATTAAATCCTAAGATCTCCTGCATCCAACAACCATTGGAGCCATTGGCAAAAACCTGTGTGAAGGTATTGTTGAGGGAAATAGATCGTGGGATTACCAGTCCGAAGGAATATGTGATTTCGACAAATTTGATCAAAAGATAGAATCAATATCTGAAGCGGGGTAAATCCGAAATTTGTCTTAAAGAAAATAAAGCCTTATTGTAAAAATCATAAGACCTAATATGCGAAAGCTCCGAGTTTTTTTGATTTAATATTCTTTTTTATATCTTTACTAATACGTTTTAGTAGAAATATTTATATATATCCTAAATAATGAAGAAATCATTAAGTGTTTTTCTAGGGTCATTACTGTCCTTGGGTTTGTTTTGCGCAAAACCGGTTTTGGCTCAGAAGTTTAGAGGACAGCAAATGGAAGCTGTCGATCTGGTGAATCCTTTAATGGGTACAGAATCCAAATTTGAGCTATCCAACGGGAATACCTATCCTTCCATAGCAAGACCATGGGGGATGAATATGTGGACTCCACAGACCGGAAAAAATGGCGATGGATGGCAGTATCAATATACAGCTGATAAGATCCGTGGACTGAAACAAACACATCAGCCTTCTCCCTGGATGAATGACTATGGTGTTTTCTCTATTATGCCTGTTACCGGAAAACCAGTGTTTGATCAGGATGAGCGTGCAAGCTGGTTTTCACATAAAGCTGAAGTTGTAAAACCATATTATTATTCTGTGTATTTAGCTGATCACGATGTGACAGCGGAGATGACACCGACTGAACGCGCGGCGATGTTTCGGATCTCTTTCAATAAGACGGATGATGCTTATATCGTTTTGGACGCTTATGAAAAAGGGTCGGAAGTTCAGATCATCCCCGAAAAAAATATGATCATTGGCTACTCGTCGAAATATGCACGCGGCCCATTGCCTGAAAATTTCAAGAACTATTTTGTCCTTGTTTTCGATCAACCTTTTGCTAGTGTTGCTACCTGGGAGGGAAAAGAAAAGAAAGATGGCCAGCTGAAAATCAAAGGTGACCATACAGGCGCCATTGTTGGTTTCAAAGTTAAGGATAAATCAAAACCTGTTCAGGTAAAGGTTGCGTCCTCTTTTATCAGTGCTGATCAAGCTTTGTTAAACTTAAATGAGCTCGGCAATAAGTCATTTGACCAAATTAAAGAAGATGGACGCCAGATATGGAATACGACCTTAGGTAAAATTAAGGTTGAAGGTGATGATATTGATCAATTGCGTACATTTTATTCTACCATGTACCGTACATTATTTTTCCCGAATAAACTATATGAAATCGATGCACAAGGAAAGGCGGTCCATTATAGCCCATATAATGGTAAAACGCTACCAGGGTATTTGTTTGGTGGTACAGGTTTCTGGGATACCTTTAGAGCCTTGTATCCTTTCTTAAACTTTATGTATCCTTCTATCAATAAAGAAATGCAGGAGGGATTGCTTAATGCTTATCTGGAGGGTGGGTTTCTGCCTGAATGGAGTAGCCCTGGATATGCTGATATCATGGTTGGTAACAACTCTGCTTCGGTAGTTTCAGATGCCTATATGAAGGGCTTGCGTGGTTATGATATCAACAAACTATATGAGGCCTTGCAACATGGTGCAAATAATGAGGGGCCAATGACCGCTGTTGGACGAAAAGGTGTTGAATATTACAATAGCTTAGGCTATGTTCCCTATGATGTTAAAATCAATGAAAATGCTGCCCGGACATTAGAATATGCTTATGATGACTTTACAATATACCAATTAGCAAAAGCATTGAACCGTCCTAAGACTGAGATTGATCTCTATGCTAAACGTGCTCAAAATTATAAGAACTTATTTGACCCTTCCACCAATCTAATGCGTGGTAAAAATAAAGATGGCAAATTCCAAGCTCCTTTCAATCCATTGAAATGGGGGGATGCATTCACTGAAGGTAATAGTTGGCATTACTCCTGGAGTGTCTTCCATGATGTGCAGGGACTGATCGATTTAATGGGTGGAGAGAAAACTTTTGTCAATATGCTGGATTCTGTATTTGTTCAGGCTCCAAATTATGATGATAGCTACTATGGTGGAATTATCCATGAAATTCGGGAGATGCAGGTTGCTAATATGGGGCAATATGCGCATGGTAACCAGCCGATTCAGCATATGCCATATCTGTATAATTATGCAGGCCAACCATGGAAAACGCAATATTGGGTGCGTCAGGTTATGAACAGAATGTATAAGCCAACTCCTGACGGTTATTGTGGCGACGAAGATAATGGTCAAACATCGGCGTGGTATGTATTTTCTGCTTTAGGTTTTTATCCGGTTTGTCCAGCGACAGACGAATATGTGCTCGGGGCTCCTTTATTTAAAAAAGCTACATTAACGTTCGAAAATGGTAAGACTTTGACAATAGATGCACCTAAGAATTCGAATGAAAATGTTTATGTCAATGTGCTGCAGTTGAATGGAACAAATTATGGTAAAAACTGGTTAAGTCATAAGGCACTTCATGAAGGTGGGAATCTTAATTTTGATATGACAGCTAAACCAAACTATAATAGGGGGACAACCTTGAGTGCAGCTCCATATTCGATGACAAGTGAATTGAAGGATGTGCTGAGTTCAAAAAAAACAAAAAAGAAGAAATAAGAAAATAACAATAACCTAATTATGAACTTTAAATATTTGAAAAGAACGCTTGCTGTTGTAGCTTTAATGTATTCTTGTTCGCTTTCCGCACAGGATAATTGGCAGCATACGCAAAATGATCGAAAGGTGGCTGTAGATGTCGACAGTATCACCAAAGGTGGATATACCTTAATCTGGATCAATAAAGACAAGGATTTTAGTCCTGCACTAAAGAAGAGATTGGTGGCGGCTTATTTTACTAATTATCCCAAACTGGCAAAAAAATATAATAGCAAGACTATCAAAAAAGTGTCTTTTGTTATTGATCCAGATTATAAGGGTGTGGCCGCAACAGCTGGAGGTATTGTACGATATAGCCCGGAGTGGTTTGCCAAAAATCCAGGTGATATCGATGTTGTTACCCATGAAGTGATGCACATTGTTCAGGCTTATCCTGATGGGGCCGGACCTTGGTGGGTAACCGAAGGGGTGGCAGATTTTGTCCGTTTTGATGACGGAATAGATAATGCTGGAGCAAATTGGAAATTACCTGAGTATACAGCGAAACAAAAGTATACGGATTCTTACCGTACTACGGCACGATTCCTCTATTGGATTAACAAAAATGTGAAAAAGGATTTTGTTAAAAAATTGGATGGAGCAATGCGGAGTAAAACGTATACAGATGATTTCTGGAAAGCGCAGACCGGAAAGACGATTGACGAGTTGTGGAGTGCTTATAGTCAAAATCCAAAGATCTAATCCTTAAGCAATGAACATAAGAAGTTTAGTTTGTTTCGGTTTGCTATGTGCCCCTTATTTATTAAGAGCGCAGGAAACCAAATTGATTCAGTATGTTAAACCACTGATCGGAACCGCTCGAATGGGACATACTTTCCCTGGGGCGACCGTCCCTTTCGGTGCGGTGCAGCTAAGTCCAGATACGGATACTTTATCCTATGCTGTAAATGGACAGTACAATGGTGATGTGTATAAATACTGTGCTGGCTACCAATATGGTGATCCAACGATTGTTGGCTTTAGCCATACACACTTTAGTGGTACTGGTCACTCTGATCTTGGAGATATATTAGTCATGCCAACTCAGGGGAAGGTGCAGCTCAATCCAGGGACAGCAGATAAACCTCAGGAGGGGTATAGATCTCCTTATTCGCATGCAAATGAACGTGCTGAGCCCAACTACTACAGTGTTTTGCTTGATAAACATCAGATTAAAGCAGAATTAACAACAACAACACGCGTAGGGATCCATCGTTATACCTTTCCGAAATCAGATGCTTCACATCTTGTGGTGGATTTAACTGCTGGAATTTATAATTATGATGGTAAAAATGTTTGGACAGTTGTCAAGGTATTGAATGACTCGACCTTGGTAGGGTATCGCCAGACGAATGGATGGTCCCGGACACGTACCGTGTATTTTGCGATAAAAACGTCCAAACCTTTCAAAAACTATGGCGCTAAATATGAAGATGGGAAATCAGTGTATAACGGTTTTTGGCGTAAGTTTGATCAACAGCATAATTTCCCCGATCTAGCCGCTCACAACATCAAGCTACATTTGGATTTCGACACGAAAGCCAACGAATCTATTCTGATGAAAGTTGCGCTGAGCCCAGTAAGTATGAAGAATGCGCTCAACAACATGGAAGTTGAAGCTCCGAACTGGAATTTTGATGGGTATGTGCATGCAGGACAAACGGCATGGGAAAAGGAACTTCAGAAAATTGAAGTGGATATGTTGAACAAGGACGATCTAGTCAATTTCTATACTGCCATGTATCATGCCAGTCTGATGCCAACCATTTATATGGATCAAAATGGTGAATATAAAGGATTGGATCAGGAGATTCATCAGGCGAAGGGTTTTACGAATTATACCTCGTTTTCACTTTGGGATACGTTTAGGGCATTCCATCCGCTTCTGAATCTGATTAACCCTTCGCGCAATGCAGATATCGTAGCGTCGATGATGGCGCATTACGATCAGAGCGTATTGAAAATGTTGCCGATTTGGTCACATTATGCCAACGACAATTGGTGTATGAGTGGTTATCACTCCGTATCAGTCATTGTTGATGCTATATTGAAAGGCGTGTATAAAGGTGATCCCGAAGCAGCATTACGAGCTTGTGTACAAACTGCAAATACACGTAATTATGAGGGAATAGGAGCCTATATAGATAAAGGGTATGTTCCGGATGATGTGTCTGGTACTTCGGTTTCCAATACACTGGAATATGCTTACGATGATTGGTGTATTGCTCAATTGGCAAAGACGCTGGGTAAAGAAGATATCTACCGTGAATTTTCGAAACGTGCTGAGAGTTGGAAATCGCTATATGATCCGGCGATTGGCTTTATGCGACCAAAGAATTCTCAAGGGAAGTTTAAGGAAAAATTTGATGTATTAGATACCCATGGACAAGGCTTTATCGAAGGGAATTCCTGGAATTATAGCTTGTATGTCCCACATCAACCTCGGGAGATGATGGAGCTTATGGGTGGTCAAAAGAAACTGGAGACCTATCTGGATTCTTTATTTACTATGGAACTACCCGATAAATATTTTGAGCATACCGAGGATATCACCCGGGATGGAATTATTGGGAATTATGTACATGGAAACGAACCATCGCATCATGTTGCCTATTTGTATAACATGACCCAGAGCCCTTGGAAGGCGCAGGCACGTTTACGTCAGATTATTCGAAATCAATATCATAATGGACATGCTGGGTTGGGTGGAAATGATGACTGTGGACAGATGTCCGCCTGGTATCTGTTTACAGCGCTTGGATTTTATCCTGTAGCACCGGGTGAAGATACCTATTGGATTGGAAGCCCATTGGTGAAATCTGCAAAGATCAATCTAGAAAACGGAAAGAGTATTGCGATTACTGTGCTTAACCAATCGGAGAAGAATGTATATGTTAAATCGGTGACTTTGAATGGTAAACTCTTGGATAATTTGAAACTATCGTATAGTAGCCTAACGAATGGTGGTGAACTGATCTATACAATGAGTAGTAAACCGCGTAAATAAAATATTTGACTATACGAATGATAAAATTCAAACAGATGCTAAACGATATCAGATAGAACGGGTAAAATCTCATTTGGTCATGTTTTAAAAGATACAATCCCCTATTCAGGCAACCACTTGAATAGGGGATTTTTTGTAACCATCTTGTGAAAATAGGCTTGTTATCCTCTATATTTAAATTTCTTATATTATATTTACTAATACGTTTTAGCTTTTTGATGAATTTTAGGACGGCTTCAACCAAAACAAGAATTATGTTTAACATTAAAAAAATAACAGGCGGTGTCCTTTTTCTTTTTGCGTCTCATGTAAGTTTAGCGCAACAATCTTCTCCGGTAGACTATGTAAACCCTTTGATTGGTACAGAATCTAAATACGAGCTGTCTAATGGGAATACCTATCCTGCCATCGCGCGTCCTTGGGGAATGAACTTCTGGACACCGCAGACAGGTAATATGGGCGATGGTTGGGTATATACTTATACTGCGGATAAGATCAAGGGATTTAAGCAAACGCATCAACCTAGTCCCTGGAATAATGATTATGGACAATTCTCGTTGATGCCGATGACGGGTAAACCACAGTTTGATCAGGAAAAACGGGCGAGTTGGTTCTCGCATAAAGCCGAGGTTGTGAAACCCTATTATTATAGTGTTTACCTGGCAGATCATGATGTCACTACTGAGCTTACACCTTCCCAAAGGGCTGCGGTATTTCAATTTACTTTTCCCAAAACAGAACAGGCTTATGTGATTATTGATGCCTTTGATAAGGGATCGTATATCAAGGTTATTCCTCAAGAAAATAAAATTATAGGTTATTCGACCAAAAATAGTGGTGGTGTTCCAGATAATTTTAAGAATTATTTTGTCATAACTTTTGATCGGCCTTTTTCGTATAAAGCTGGTGTAAGGAATGGCAATATCAAGGATAATGAATTGGAAATTCAGGATGATCATGCTGGAGCGATCATTGGCTTCCCTTCTTTAAAAAGAGGAGAGAAAGTAATGGCAAAGGTTGCTTCTTCCTTTATTAGTTTTGAACAGGCGGAGCTTAATCTCAATGAAGTGAAGTCTAAAACATTTGAGCAGGTTGCAGATGAAGGCAAACAACAATGGAACGAGGTATTGGGGCGTGTTCAGGTAGAGGATAAAAACGTGGATCGTTTGCGTACGTTTTATTCCTGTCTCTATCGTTCAACATTATTTCCACGAGATTTCTCCGAGATTGATGGTTCAGGAAGACGAATTCATTATAGCCCTTATAACGGCCAGATCCTACCTGGTGAAATGTTCACAGATACAGGCTTTTGGGACACATTCAGAAGTTTATTTCCGCTTTTGAACTTGCTCTATCCATCTATGAATGATCGTATGCAGGAGGGCTTAGTGAATGCCTACAAGGAAAGTGGATACTTGCCAGAATGGGCATCACCGGGGCATCGTGCGTCTATGATCGGTAATAATTCTGCATCAGTAGTAGCGGATGCTTTGGTGACTAATCGAACAGGTTATGATAAAGAAATTCTTTGGGAGGCCCTGAAACATGGTGCACATAATGCGTATCCAAAACATTCTTCTACTGGGCGTTTTGGCCATAAGTACTATAATAAACTAGGTTATATTCCAGCAGATGTAAAGGTTGACCAGAACGTAGCCCGCTCCTTGGAATATGCCTATAACGATTGGTGTATTTATGAATTTGGAAAGACCTTAGGTAAACCAAAATCTGAAACAGCTATTTATGCACAACGGGCGATGAATTACAAAAATCTTTTTGACCCAACGACAAAGTTGATGCGTGGTAAAAAAGCTGATGGTTCTTTTGTTGCAAATTTTGATCCAAGTGCTTGGTCCCGTGAATATACTGAGGGTAATGCATGGCATTGGAGTTTTTGTGTATTCCATGATCCACAGGGACTAATAGACTTGATGGGCGGAAATAAATCTTTCGTTTCCATGTTGGATACAGTTTTTGTTATCCCGAGTTATGAAGGTATGAAAAGTCGTAGCATGATCCACGAGATGCGTGAAATGCAGGTCATGAATATGGGGCAATATGCGCATGGTAATCAACCGATCCAACATATGCCTTATCTCTATAACTATGCCGCAGAACCATGGAAGGCACAATATTGGGTCCGTAAGATCATGGATAAACTGTACCTTCCGACACCAGATGGCTACTGTGGTGATGAGGATAATGGACAGACTTCTGCTTGGTATGTTTTTTCATCATTGGGATTTTATCCTGTTTCACCCGGATCTGGAGAATATGTTATTGGTTCACCTCAGTTTGATAGCGTGACCTTAAAACTCGAAAATGGGAAAAAAGTCCATATTCATGCGAAGCAAGAGCGGGTCGATCAGGTTTATGTGAACCAGCTCTCCTGGAATGGAAAAGCTTATGAGAAAAACTATATTCGCTATTCGGATCTCCTAAAAGGAGCAGATCTGGAATTTAAAATGAGTACAGAACCGAATAAAAATAGAGGAATCAAGAAGGACGATGCTCCATATTCTTTCAGTAACGAAAAGTTTTAGTACGAAAGATCAGGAAATAAATAAAATAGTATAAAAAAATCACAGGTACAATTCACTTAAAAAAGTGAGACAAAAAAAACCATGATGACCAATCTATTTGCTGTCATGGTTTTTTTACACGAATAAAATAATCTTGGCTATTTAAAGTCATACCTTTGTGGTTCGAAAATTCGATATGTTAGGTAAATTATTCCATCTTTTAACACTCTTTGCGTATCTCAATCTCTTGACGTATGAGTCATTCTCATCGACGACGGGGCAAGTGCTGCATGCGGGAGAAACGATGGTGGAGTATTTTTTGGATGATGTATTGGATCTAGAACCTATTCATTCTTCACAAGAAGAGAAAGTCCTACTGCAGGACGACTATCGTATATTTTCTGTCAATAGTCAGGTACTATCCATTTTCATATTTGTTTTTGGGATTGTATTTACTGCATTATGCTTTTCTAAGGATAAAATACATCCATTTTATCGGTCAAAAACTATTTGTCGACCAGGATATTATCAATTTTTATATAGATTCCGGCCTTTCTAAGGATTCTCCTATACTTTTCTATTGGAGTCTATAAAATAATAGTGTTTTTTATTTTTCTGGTGTCCAGGGGCAGTAGCTCTGGTGTCTTCCTACACAATATTATTGTAGCTCCCATCTAGTTTTACATTTTATTTTTTATCGTTTTTATGAAGAAATTATTTGCACTGTGCCTATTATTGGGTACGGTAGGGATGCTGGCTTCTTGCAGCTCCTCCAATGCTAATGCCGAGCAAAAAGAAGAAATTAAGAATATACCAATTACACCGCTTGTTGTAATGGATACGACTGTCTATCAGGAGTATATTGCAGATATTCAGGCCTTGAAAAATGTTGAGATTCGATCCAAATTAAATGGATTTCTAGATAAAATCTATGTGGACGAGGGTGCTTGGGTAAAGAAAGGCCAGATTTTATTCCGATATAATAACGAAGAGTATCGCTCGGAGGTTGCCAAAGCAAAAGCGCAATATGATAATTCCATTGCTGAAGCTCAAAAAATCAAACTTGAGATGGAAAGAACCCAAAAGTTGGTGGATAAAAATATTGTGAGTCCTTCGGAATATAATCTATTAAAAATTCAGTTGAAGGCCGCTAATTCTAAAATTGAAGAAGCCCGTGCTTTAGTTAATCAAGCCCAAACGAGGTTGGATTATACGGTTATCCAGGCACCATTTGATGGTCGGATAGATCGGATCTTATTGAAGGAAGGTTCGTTACTGACAGAGGGAAGCCTCATCACCACGATTTCTGATCTAAGCCAGGTCAATGTTTATTTTGATATTTCAGAACGGGAATACCTGACGATGATGCAAGATAAAATGAATGGGAAGGAAACCCGTAAAACGGTGAAATTAATTTTGGCGAATGGGGTCTTATACCCACATGAAGGGGTAGCACATATTGTCGAAAGTGAATTTGAGGCAAATACGGGGTCTATCGCACTTCGTGTACAATTTCCAAATAAGGAACATATCCTGAAACACGGTGCTACTGGTAAGATTGCTGTCCCGATGGAAACTGGAGAACATGCATTTGTACATCAGAAATCAGTATTTGAGATACAGGACAAAACTTATGTTTATACCATGCAGGCTGATAGTACAGTCAAGATGACACCTTTTATTGCGGGGCCTCGTGTAGGCCATTATTACATTGTTGAAGGTGGGCTCGATCCAAATGTTAAAGTGGTTTATGAAGGTGTGCAAAATTTGCGTAATGGAATGAAAATTAATCCAAAATTGAGGAAGCTGTAGCGGAGGATAAATTATGTTTGAAACATTTATAAAAAGGCCCATATTATCGCTTGTAATATCGGTTTTTATTACACTCTTGGGCTTACTGGCATTATTTACGTTGCCGATTACGCAATTTCCAGATATTGTGCCGCCGTCAGTGGTTGTGAACGCCAATTATACTGGTGCGAATGCCGAAGTAAGTACCAATGCGGTCGCTATTCCATTGGAGAAAGCGATCAATGGTGTGGCAGGGATGACCTATATGAACTCCGTATCAACTAATAATGGAAGTACGGTGATACAGATTTTCTTTGAAGTAGGAACGGACCCGGATATTGCTGCGGTCAATGTTCAGAACAGGGTAACGACTGTACTGGATGAATTGCCTGAGGAAGTTATTAAAGCTGGGGTAACGACAGAGAAAGAAGTCAACTCAATGTTGATGTACCTGAATGTCTTTACTGACGATGAAACTGCAGATGAACGTTTCATCTATAATTTCGCCGATATCAATATCCTGAAGGAGCTGAAACGTATTGAAGGTGTCGGGCTAGCCCAGATTATGGGTATGCGGGATTATGCGATGCGTGTATGGGTAAAACCCGATCGTATGGCGGCATATAATATCTCTGCCGAAGATGTGGTAGCGGCTTTGCGCAAACAGAATATTGAGGCTGCACCTGGGCAAACTGGGATTAGCTCAGACAAAATGCGCAATATGCAACAGTATGTCTTGCGTTATCCAGGAAAATTTACGGAGATTGATGAATATGCCAATGTGCCTATTCGTGCAAATTCCAATGGTTCGATTATTCGTATCAAGGATGTAGCTGACGTTGAGTTTGGCTCCCTGGATTATGAAATGGTCTCCAAAACAGATGGACGCCCATCTGCGTCCATCATGTTAAAACAGCTACCAGGATCAAACGCGCAGGAGGTTATTCAACGGGTAAAAGATCGTATGGCAGAACTGAAGCAGACTTCATTTCCAGCGGGTATGACCTATACCATGGGCTATGATGTGTCACGTTTCTTGGATGCATCTATTTCATCGGTTATAAAGACCCTACTGGAAGCATTTCTACTGGTGTTTATTGTCGTGTTTATATTTTTACAGGATTTTAGAGCGACAGTTATCCCAATTCTGGCGGTACCGGTCTGTCTGATTGGAGCTTTGTTTTTCATGCAGATGTTAGGCTTCTCAATCAATCTACTAACACTATTTGCATTGGTATTGGCGATCGGAATTGTGGTCGACAACGGGATTGTGGTCGTGGAAGCGGTTTACGCTAAGATGGAGGAAGAGCATCTACAACCCATGGAAGCGACCTTAGAAGCAATGAAAGAAGTTGGGGGCGCTGTAGTCGCGATCACATTGGTGATGTCGGCAGTTTTCGTTCCTGTTGCCTTTCTTTCAGGCCCAGTAGGTATATTTTATAGGCAATTTTCGCTGACTTTGGCAGCGGCTATCGTGATTTCAGGTATAAATGCCCTAACGTTGACACCTGCGTTATGTGCGCTTTTCTTAAAATCACCACATGATCGCAAACCATCCAATAATTGGTTAGACCGTTTTTTCAAACAATTCAATGCTATTTATGACCGAACCGCTTTCGGTTATAAAGGAATATTGATGAAAACAAGTGCTAGACGCGGACTCACACTACTATTGTTGGGTGGATTCTTTGTTGCTACTTGGGGAAGCAGTGCGATATTGCCATCGGGTTTTATTCCAACAGAAGATCAAGGTATGATCTATGTCTCGGTAACTACACCTCCGGGGGCAACAGTAGATCGTACAGAGCGCGTATTGGATAAGATTGATTCCGTTGCACGTAAGTTGGATATTGTCGAAACAGTTTCAACCCTATCGGGATATAGTATCGTTACTGAGGTCTCCGGTGCATCGTATGGAATGGGGATGATTAACCTTAAACCTTGGAAAGAAAGAGATCAAACGGTCGATGATGTAATCAAGGAATTGCGGGAGAAAACAAAGGATTTTGTAGATGGGCAAATTGATTTCTTCCCTCCTCCGACAGTTCCGGGATTTGGTAACTCTTCAGGCTTTGAATTACGGTTGTTGGACCGTAGCGGGAATGAAGATCTCAATAAGACGGCGGAGGTATTGCAGAAATTTATGGAGGATATGGAGAAAAGTGAAGTCATTCAGGATATCAGTTCCAGTTTTGATGTTAACTTTCCGCAGTATATGCTGAAAGTAGACTATGATATGGCTGCAAAGAAAGGGATATCGGTAGAAAATGCAATGAATACCCTACAAACCTTGATGGGGAGTCTCTATGCAACAAATTTCATCCGTTACGGGCAAATGTATAAGGTGATGGTACAGGCAGGACCTGAGTATCGCCAGCGGCCTGAGGATGTACTCCGTCTATATGTAAAGAATGAAACCGGAGAGATGGTACCTTATAATGCTTTTATTTCCATGGAGCGTATTTACGGTCCAGAGCAGATTACGCGTTATAATATGTTTAGCTCAGCGATGGTGACAGGTCAGTCTTCTCCTGGGTTTAGTTCAGGACAGGCGATCGAGGAAGTTGAAAAGATTGCATCATCTTTACCGCAAGGTTACAGTATCGAATGGTCGGGGATGACCCGTGAACAGAAGATTTCAGGAAATCAGGCCCTGTATATTTTTGCGCTCTGTTTACTCTTTGTTTACCTGTTGTTGTGTGCTCAGTACGAAAGCTTTTTATTACCATTACCAGTTCTCCTCTGTTTACCTGCCGGAATTTTTGGAGCCTTTATTTTCCTGAAAATATTTGGCTTGGAAAACAATATTTATGCCCAGGTCGCACTGGTCATGCTGATCGGTCTTTTGGGTAAAAATGCGATCCTAATTGTGGAATATGCCAATTTGAAATATAAGCAGGGAATGGATATTGTGACTGCCTCAATTGAGGGGGCTGTCGCGCGTTTACGTCCTATTTTGATGACTTCTTTCGCATTTATTGCTGGATTGATTCCATTAATGATGGCTAGTGGGGCTGGTGCTTTGGGGAACCGGAGTATTGGTACTGCTGCAGTTGGTGGTATGCTTATCGGAACGATATTAGGTGTTATTGTTATCCCGGGGCTGGTTATCTTATTCTCAAAAAAGGAGAATAAAAAACAGGTTATAAAACAGACATCGTTAGTGATTGCTGCACTCATTCTTTTTGGTAGCTGTTCTGTCCCCAAGAAGGCGGCACAGCCTGAGAAAATTGCCGTACCGACAGCATTTTCAGAAAGGACTGCTGTTGATAGCGTAAATGTGGGGAATCGGTCTTGGCGCGAGATTTTTAAGGATCCACTTTTAGTTGCATTGATTGATTCCGCATTACAGCATAATATTGATATTCGCCAATCGATCTTACGGCTTGAATCAGCACAGGCTTATTTTAAACAACGAAAGGCTGCATTAGGCCCTACTGTAGAAGCAGCTGTTGAGGGCGGGATACGTAAATATGGGCACTACACGGAATCGGGTATCGGTAACTATGATTCAAATTTTTCGAGTAATTTGAAAAATGATGAAAAGCTGCCAGAACCATTTATCCCAGATTATTTTATTGGACTTCGTTCTTCGTGGGAAATTGATCTATGGGGTAAATTAAAAAGCCAGAAGCAAGCTGCTTATTTTGGTTTTTTGGCCGAACAGGAAGGAAAACGCCTGTTAGAAACAGAATTGGTATCCAATATTGCAACGGCCTATTATGAGTTAATGGCTCTCGATCAAAAGATCAAGGTGTATAACCGTAATATTGAACTGCATACGAATGCACTTGAAGTCGTTGAGGTAAAAAAAGATGCCGGTTATGCCACGGAACTGTCTGTGCAACAGTTTAAAGCACTATTGGCAAATTCTAAATCTGCTCAGGAGAAATTAAGTCAGGAGATTGCACTGTGGGAACATCATATCAACGGATTGCTGGGAAGATATTATCAGCCTATTAAGCGCAGTGAATATATTGAAAATACAAATCTATATCATGCAATGACCTTTGGCACTCCGGATGATCTGGTCAATCAGCGTCCAGATATTAAAACAGCTTACCTGAAGATGATGGCATCGTCAAACAATCAGGAAGCATCACGGTTGGCCTTTCTACCTTCGGTAGCCATTAGCCCTTTTGTCGGTTTACAGAGCTTCAGTTTCAATAAGTTGTTTAATTTGGACAAATCTATTGCTTATAATTTATTTGGTGGTATCACGCTGCCTATATTAAATCAAAGACAATTGAAGACACAGTATGAAGTTGCAAAAGCCGATTATGGAATTGCTTTTTTAGACTATGAGAAATCTGTTGTGAATGCTTATAACGAAGTCTCTAATGTCATTATGACTCAAGAGGCAATCAGTAAGCGTAGAACATTTGTGGATGAGTACGTAAGGGCATTGGATCTATCTATTGAAGCAGCACAAGAGCTTTTTATTGCGGGACGTGTGACATCGCTGGATGTGGTTACAGCTCAAAAAGAATCTTTGGAAGCCCAGATTGGAAAAGTTGAACTGGAGAAAGAAAATACCTTGAACCAGATTTTACTTTATAAAGCTTTGGGAGGTGGGTGGAAATAAACCCAATGTTCAGCTAATTAGGGAAACTATTTTTCATGCGATAAAGAATTAATTTGTTAATTCTTAGACCCCAAAAAGAGGGTCACAGAAAGAGGCCGTCGTGAGATGTCCTCTTTTTTATTGTTATTTTTATGTAGTTTAGCTTTGACTATGTTGAACCGGGCTTTATTATGTTGCAGCGCATTTTTGTTTTCATTTTTCTATTTCATTTAAGTTTTTTACTAACTGCTCAGGACTATTCGGATAGTACCAAGATTTTTCAACGTTTAGAATATCTAATGGAAAATCAGAAGATGTATGTTAAAAATCGGGAAGACAAATTAGCCAAACTAAAACAAGAGGCAAAAGCACTTGAAGCTGACCAAATTCGTTTTTTTGAGAAGAATTATGAAATTTTTGAAAACTATAAAAAGTTCGATTCCGATGCTGCACTTACCTATATCACGCTTTGCCAAAAATTAGCTCCGGCCAACAATGATTCACTTCATACAGTTATTCAACTAGATTTAGCCTGGGTTTATTCGACGATTGGGCGTTATATTGAAGCATCAAAATTGTTGAACCAAATTAGTTCCGCAGGCCTTGCTACCAAACTTTTAGCCAAATATTACGATACCTATAGCTCATTTTATAGTCATTATGGACAAAGTAACGACCGTCAGGAATATTATCAGGCAAGTGAACGCTATCGAGATTCACTATTACAGGTTTTGCCGAAATCTTCATTGGAATATCGGACGACCATTGCGATAAAAACCTTATTTAATGGCAGTCGGGAAGATGCGAAAAAGCAATTTTTCAAGCTTTGGACGGAAAATCAGAAAGACTTGGAGCAGCGCGCCTTATTGTCCTATTTTATTAGCTTGATCTATAAATACGAAAAAAATACGGCCGGCCAACTTTATTATCTGGCTATTTCAGCGAGTGCAGATATTGAGATGGCAAATCGAGACAATGCTTCATTTCATGATTTAGCGCTAGCTTATTATGATAAACAGGATTTTGATCGTGCCTTTCGCTATATTGAAAAAACAATTGATGATGCGATGCTGTGTAAAGTGCGTTATCGGATTATTGAAGGCACCTCTTCCTACCCAATCATTAATGCTGCATACCAACAGAAAATCAATAGTCAGAATAAGCAATTGATCGCCTTGGTTGTTGTGGTTAGTATTTTGTTGATCGGTGTAATTATCGGATTGATTGTAATCTATCGTCAAGTCCAGCATTTGCGAAGGATCAGGTCGGAATTGTCAGGAACCAATCAGCAGTTGCGGTCATTGAATACTGAAATCAATCAAACGAATTTAAAACTCTCAGAATCCAATCACATTAAAGAGGAGTATATTGCGCAATTTTTTGATATGTGTTCAAGTTATATTGACAAAATGGAGGATATACGAAAAGCATTGCTGAAAAAGGCTTCCAATAACCAATGGGAAGCAATCCGGGAGCAATTGAGATCGACACAGATGGAAGAAAGGGAGATACAACAACTCTATATCAATTTTGATCGGATCTTTTTGAACCTTTATCCAACGTTTGTTGATGAATTTAATGCCCTTCTTCAAGAGGACGAGAAGATATATCCGAAGAAAAATGAACTGCTCAATACAGAACTGCGTATTTTTGCCCTGATTCGTCTGGGAATAGATGACTCGGTTAAGATCGCTAGTTTTCTTAGATACTCCCTTCGTACAGTTTATAACTATAGAACCAAGGTACGTAACAAAGCAGCTGGCCATCGCGATGCCTTTGAGGCATCTGTTTGTCAAATTGCAACTATTGATCGACCTTAATATCCACTGATAAATACCAAATAATTAATAATACAAGCCTGTATTCGATCTCTTTTTAGTACTTTTTATCTTGTGTTTTCTTTTGCATCATACTGTCTTGTAGTGTTTTGTGTTTTTTGAGTGGTACTTTTTAAGTACCGCCGCTTTTTTTCCTGTTTCGGTCCTGCTAGTTTTGTTTTGAGCGATGGAGCAGGGGAAACTCCTCGCTAGTTTGGAATAACCAAAGACAAAACAATAACCAATTTTTTTATTTCATATGATTTACTTTACTCGAAAAGTAACCTTTTCAATAGGGCTGATTTTCTTGTGTACCTGGTTGAATTCGGTGTTTGCACAAGACCGTATTCAGGTCAGTGGACGAGTGCTTGATGCCCAAGATCAGAAACCGCTCACTGGCGTAACAATTACACAGAAAGGTACCAGTAATGCGGTCTCCAGTAACGGAGATGGGCGTTTTCAAATTTCAGCTGTTCACGGTAGTATTCTTCAATTTAGTTTTGTTGGCTACGACAATAAAGAATTGCCGGCTAATAGTACAATGACTGTTCAGCTGAACTCATCGACCAATGTACTTGAAGACGTTATTGTGATCGGTTATGGTGCCGTAAAACGGAAGGACGTAACCACCGCAATTTCTTCGGTATCGACCAAAGATTTGGAAAAGAGACCGGTAGTAAGTTTGGGGCAGGCCATACAAGGGAAGGCTGCAGGTGTATCTGTGATCCAACCCAATGGAGCACCCGGTGGTGAGATGTCAATTAAAGTCCGGGGTACAACCTCATTTAATGGTTCAAATGACCCACTTTATGTTGTCGATGGATTACCTGTTGAGGACATCAAATTTTTATCACCAAGTGATATCACGGACATTCAGATTTTAAAGGATGCTTCTTCTGCAGCTATTTATGGTTCGCGTGGAGCAAATGGTGTTATTCTTGTAACTACAAAATCCGGAAAAGCTGGGGAAGCTAAAATTACCTTAGGAGCACAAGCTACAGCAAATGTGGTTAATAATACGGTAAAAGTCTTAAATACCGCACAATACAAGGAGTTGATGGATGAGACAGGTTATGTTAAGCTGCCTGAAGGGCTTACTGATCAAACAGACTGGTTTAAGGAAACCTATAAAACTGGAGTTCAACAGAATTACCAGTTATCAATCTCCGATGGTAACGAGAAATTACGTTATTATTTGGGTGGGGGCTATCTGACAGAGAAAGGCACGCTGCAAGGTTCATTCTTTAGACGTTATAACTTCAAAGCGAATATAGATAATCAAGTAAAAAGATGGATGAAGGTTAATGCCAATTTATCTTATGCGGATTACAATACCAACGGGATTATCTCGGGCAACGGATCTAATCGTGGCGGAGTGGTTACCTCGATCATTAATACGCCAACTTATGCACCAATATGGGATACTCTGTTTCCTGATCGGTACAATACTAATTTCAATGGGCTAAATATAAACAGCCCTTTAGAAAATCTCGAACGAACCAAGAATAACAATAATCGGGAGAATAGATTATTGGCAACAGGAAGTGTATTGATATCTTTTTTACCCAATTTAACCTGGAAGTCCTCTTTTTCAATGGACAGACGATCGGGTGTACTGACAACGTTTTTAGATCCCTGGATTACACAACAGGGTAGAAATCAGTTTGGAGAGGCATCTGATGCTCGCAACACAAACACGGTATTGACTTGGGACAATGTGCTGACTTACAGCAGAAGCTTTGGAAAACATAGCTTGGAGGCAATGTCAGGGTCATCCTGGACAGATTCCAAATATTCCAATAGTTATATTTATGGTTCCAATTATGCTAATGGTATCATACAGACGCTCAATGCGGCAAACAAGATTTCATGGAATGGAACTGGGTCCGGGGCATCCAATTGGGCCATCCTATCCTATTTTGCCCGTGCAATGTACAATTACGATGGAAAATATCTTGTAACAGCAAATATGCGCGCGGATGGATCATCAAAATTAAGTCCTTCTGGTCGGTGGGGATATTTCCCTTCGGTATCGGCAGCATGGCGTTTATCTGCGGAGGATTTTATGAAGGACGTGGATTGGATCAATGACTTTAAAATACGCGGGGGATGGGGTCAGACCGGGAATCAATCTGGATTGGGGGACTACTCTTATCTTTCATTCAATGTGATTCAGCGTTTACCTTGGTTTGAAGACAAATATCAATATTCTCCGCCAAATATTGGGAATTCGACTACCTTACGAGCGACAGATTTAAAATGGGAAACAACGACCCAAGCGAACGTGGGGATAGATTTTTCTACATTAAATAATCGATTGAACCTGACCTTAGATTACTACCATAAAAAAACAACAGATATGTTGATGGAAGTGAGCTTGCCTACAGGGTCTTCCTCGGCGAGCACAATTAAACGGAATGAGGGCGAAATGACCAATAAAGGATTTGAGATTGGGATCAACTCCAAGAATCTCACAGGCGATTTTACATGGAATACGGATTTCAATATTTCGTTTAATAAGAACCGTCTGGATAAGCTCGTTTTTACAAAAATCTACAATGATGCGGTTACAAATAATCTAGTCAATGCAACGGTCGTTAGGAATGAACCTGGAAGGCCTTTAGGTGGATTTTATGGATATATTTCTGATGGTGTAAATCCGGAGACAGGTGAATTGATGTATAGAGATCTCAATGGTGATGGCAAAACATCTCCTTCCGATCTCACTTATATCGGGGATCCCAATCCAAAATTTGTGTACGGATTGACAAATAGTTTTTCTTGGAAAAATTTTGATTTAAGTATATTTCTTCAGGGCACTTACGGTAATGATATTTTCAATGCGAGCAGAATGGAAACAGAGGGAATGTATGATGGTCGTAACCAAACGACAGTTGTACTCGATCGCTGGCGTGTTCCCGGACAGATTACACATGTGCCCAAAGCAGGTTTTGATATCAAAAACTCATCTTATTTTGTGGAAGATGGAAGTTATTTGCGCGTGAAAAATATTTCATTGGGTTATTCTATCGCACCTGAACGTTTGAAAAAGATTGGAATTCAAAAGATTCAGCCTTATTTTTCGGCAAGCAACCTATTTACGCTGACTAAATATTCAGGCATGGATCCGGAGGTAAACCAGTGGGGAAATTCGGGAAGAGTACAAGGCCTCGATTGGGGGACATATCCACAAAATAGATCCTTTGTACTTGGTGTAAATGTAGAATTTTAATTGAATTGTGATGAAAAAAATAAATATTAAATACGTTTTATCTTTGCTCATAACAGGCTTATTGCTGGCATCTTGCTCGCTAAATCGTGATCCTCTGGACAGCTATACAGATGTAAGTCAAGGTAAAACTGAAAATGGAACACAGATCGTCTTTAAAAACAAAAGCGAGGTTGATAATTTTCTTTCGGGAATTTACCAACAGATGCGAGATCGGCAAGAGCATTGGTACCTGGATCTATTGCTGATCGGCGATTCTCATGCTGACAATGCGTACGCAGGAACAACAGGTGCGGAAGTTGTACCATTTGAGAATAATTCTATTGAGGGATCCAATTCCGTTGTTGATCGGGATTGGGCACGTTATCTGGAAGATATTGCGCGGGCCAACCGTTTAATAATCAATGTCGATAGTGTTGCGGATAAATCCATTAGTGAGGCTGACATCAAAGTCTACAAGGCGCAGGGTAAAATCTTTCGGGCGCTTGCGATGTTTGATATGGTGCGCATATTTGGATCCATTCCAGTAATTACAACACAAGGAAAAGATATTACCGCGGAAAATATCGAAGCGGTATATCCGGAGTACTTCCCCAAGCAAGCGACTGAAGAGGAAGCGCATAAACAGATTGAGAAGGATCTTTTGGAGGCCCTGGTTGATGCCCCGGTCAACAGCAATGCGAATAAAACTTTGTTTACAAAGTCTGTAGCCCGAGCTATGTTGGCAAAGCTATATGCTGAGAAACCGCTTAGAGATTATAATAAAGTGATTCAGTATGCAGATGCATTGACTGGAGATGGATTTGATTTGAATCCTAATTATGGAGATTTATATGCAGTGAACGCGGCCAAGACCGATTTAGCACAACGAAATACAAAAGAATCAATTTTAGAAGCGCAATTTATGCCTGGCTCAGGAAACTGGGCGACCTGGATGTTCGGTCGAGACCTGTCCAATTACGACAATGCATTTACATGGGCCAAATGGGTCACACCATCGCGTGATTTGATACAAGCATATACAAATGAGGCAGACCAAATTCGGATGGAGCAAGCGATTGTGTACTATACAACAACCTGGAGCAACTATTACCCATCGAGCCATTATCCTTTTATGTTTAAATTGCGTTCGGGCATGAGTAGCATTGTCAAGCTCCGCTACGCCGATATTCTATTATTGAAAGCCGAAGCGTTGATTCTGCAGGGAACTGATCTTTCCGGTGCAGCTGACATTATTGATAAGATCCGTACACGTGTAAAATTACCCAAATTACCTGCAGGAATTCGGTCGAATAAAGATGCATTATTGGAAGCATATCTGAAAGAACGCCGCCTGGAATTAGCCTTCGAGGGGCAGCGTTGGTTTGATCTAGTTCGTTTAGATAAGGTGGAAACTGTCATGAATGCCGTGTATGCGAAAGACTCAGGAAGAAAGGCGCAGGTATATCCGTTCACAAAGAATTCCTACCGTCTGCCGATTCCACAGCCTAAAATTGACCAGAATCCTAACTTAGTTCAGAATCCAGGATACTAATTATTTTAATTGTTTATGAAACGTAATAATAACACTATGATATATACATTCTTGTTGTCCTGTTTGATCACGGCAACATCTTGTAACCGTGATAGCTTCACACCCTCACAGGGCGATGATATCAAAAAATCTGGCGATGTCACTATTGTGATGACTAATACAAACCGTGCCTATGATCTGACAAAAAAATATGTCGATTTTAGTACAAAGTTTAATATGTCGCCCAACACAATTACCGTAAATCCTGCTCAGAAGTTTCAGACAATGGACGGATTTGGTGCAGCTATTACCGGTTCTACCTGTTATAATCTGATGAAAATGAGTAAGGAGGATCGGACGAAATTTCTTACGGAGACTTTCTCCGATAAAGATGGTATGGGCATGAGCTATATTCGTATTGCTATCGGATGTTCTGATTTTTCATTGAGCGAGTATACTTGTTGGGACAAAGAAGGAAAGGAAAATTTTGGGTTGCAGTCAGAAGAAACGCAATATGTCATTCCTGTGTTGAAAGAAATACTGGCCATCAATCCAAACGTCAAAATTATGGGATCGCCATGGACTCCGCCAAAATGGATGAAGGTCAATAATCTGACAGATTTAAAACCTTTCGATTCTTGGACTAGCGGTCAATTAAATCCAAAATACTATCAGGATTATGGTTGGTATTTTGTACAATGGCTTCAAGCAATGAAGAAGGAGGGTATTAATATTTATTCAATTACCGTTCAAAATGAGCCATTGAATCGAAAAAATTCTGCTTCAATGTACATGTCATGGCAGGAGCAACAAACATTTATCAAACAATCTCTAGGCCCACAGCTCAAGGCTGCAAGTATTGCTACGAAGATCTACGCGTTTGACCATAACTATAATTACGATAATATGGCTGATCAGGAAGATTATCCTATCAAAATCTATAATGATGCAGGGGCGGCTTCCTTTATTGCTGGCGCAGCTTATCACAACTATGGAGGAGATAAAGCGGAGCTAATTGATATTCATAATCAACGCCCGGATAAGGAGCTGGTCTTTACAGAGACATCTATAGGAGAATGGAACGACGGGCGTAATCTCGACAAGCGTTTGATGGAAGATATGCGTGAAGTGGCTTTGGGAACGGTCAATAACTGGAGCAAGGGTGTTATTGTTTGGAATTTGATGTTGGATACTGATAAGGGTCCGAATCGCGAAGGTGGTTGTCAAACCTGTTATGGTGCTGTCGATATTAGCAAATCAAATTATAAGAGCATCACGCGCAACTCGCATTATTATATTGTAGGACATCTTTCATCTGTGGTTAAGTCTGGAGCGACACGAATTGGTGCTACAGGATATACAGCAGAGGGGCTGGTTTATAGTGCCTTTCAAAATACAGATGGTACCTACGCTATGGTGTTATTAAATGAATCGAATGACAACCGTAAAATCACGTTGGCAGATGGTAAAAATCATTTTAGCTATGAGGTTCCTGCAAATTCAGTTGTCTCTTATCGTTGGAAAAACTAAATATTGGGATTATGAAAAGATATCTCATCAATATACTATTGGGAACAATAGCTGTGGTAAGTTCTTGTAAAAAGGATGAAAAATATGTCTATCAAATTGGTGATCCCAAAATAGAATTGAAATCAGCTATTTCTGCTGCTCATTTTGGTGATAGTTTAGTGTTTAATGTTCGTGTATCGGATAGCGAAGTTGCTTTATCTACGCTGAAAGCTCAATTATATTTTACAGACGATAAGGTCACCGAAACGACGATTCGTACAAAAGAGAATGGCGACTATAGCGGAAAAATTTATGTCCCTTTTTTGAAAGACATTCCAGATGGCAAAGCAACCATTAAGTTTGTCTTGCAGAATATTAGTCAGAAGAAGACCGAACAGTCTTTTGATATAGACTTAAGCCGTCCGGACTTTCCTTATCTCACTTTGGTTACTGAATCAAAGTCCTATCGGATGGAGAGAACCGGGCGGAATCAATATGCGGCCAAAGAGAATTTTCCGTTTTCTGTAAAAGGATATATTCAAGCGCCAAAGGTTGGTGAGCAGGGAAATAGCATGAATTTTGGATGGGTCAATAATGCCATTACGCTCGGATCCACATTGGATATTCCTTTCTCAAATTCGACCTCTGGTGTGTATAGTATCGCATTGAATACGTTAACTTATCAGGCATCACCTTTTATTATCGCCTACGCGATCCATGGTACGGTTTTTAGTCGTCTTGATGATACACATTTTAGAGCGGAGCTGAATATGATCAAAGGTAATTCGGTCACGATAGATGGTATCGAAGATTTGAAAGATTGGTGGATTGATCCGGATTTCTTCAGCCAATCAGTTGATGGGGCCATATCGTTTAAAGGAATAACAGGGAAATACCGTGTTACTGCAGACTTCGCGCTAAAATACTTCGTCGTTGAGGCCATGGCCGGAAATGATCTTGCTAAATTGCAGGAAGATGGTACTGGTGCCGTATGGATAATTGGAGAAGGCGTTGGGAAACCAAAAGTATCCAGTAATCAGGTAGGTTGGAATACAGATAAAGCACTCTGTTTAGCTCCATTGGGTAATAAAAAGTACCAAATTACATTGAGAGCAGGCGAGTCTATCAATACCGATAATATCAACTTTAAGTTTTTCCATCAGAAGGGCTGGGGCGGAGAATTTGGTGGTACGGATGTTACAACCTCAAGTGATCTAGTTTTTGTTGGTGATGGTAAAAATGGACGTGATTCCGGAAATTTGGGTGTCAAAACCGGTAAAATGTTAGAAACTGGCAAAACATATACATTCACATTAGATTTAACAGCCGGTAATAAAAAAGCTGTGCTTACAGTTGTACCAAAATAAGCTGTTTTTTGATTTTTCAGTCCCCAGGTAAAACCTTATCTGGGGACTTTATTGTTCCTATTGAATTTGTTTAATCAAGGATTCATTTATATATTTGCCGAACTCACAAGATGAAAGCTAGACAGTTCATATGGATTTTATTGCCTTTGATGCTCCTCCAGAGCTTCTCAACAGTATGGCTGTGGTCCATTTTTGAACTGAATCGAGATTACATTGCACGCTATGAATGTATCAACCGTTTCAATGAGAACGCCCTTTCGTGTAGAGGACAATGTATCCTAATGAAGAAAATGCGTGAACACGAAGAAAAGGAACAAAAGAACCTTGAATCACGTATTATCGACGTCGTTTTTATCAATAATTCCCAAAATTTTGACTTTAAGGTCTCTTCTTTATTTCAAGAAGATGTAGCGGAGCGCTCGTTTCCTGAATACAACGAAAATTATTCTTACAGACCTATTTTTACCATTTTCCACCCCCCGTTAGTTTAAATCCATTTTTAGAATTCATCATGAGTTTTTTGTTGTTCACTTAGAGCGACAAATAATTCCTCATGTTCGCTTCATCGTGTTTAAGGAATAGTTTATTCCGATGAAACCATCATGATTTATTCAATCTTATAAGGGAACGAATAATCGAGCAAAGCGAGCTCATGAATGCCGCTTAAAGCATACGCTCGATGAATAAATCTGATCGCTTCATCACAACTGAATAAAAAATTTAAACGGATGAAAACTTTATTTGAACAGGTTATCGGCTTTTTGGATGTCAGGTTCCAGTTAATTTAGAAGATTCTATGGACAGCATATGTATTGTTATCCCCTTTTTGTTGGGCATACCTTTCTGTCGTCATTTTTGTTGTCTTCTAACTATACTTTATCCTGCACTAAGATTAGTCTCCTGTAAACTAAGCTAAGATGGTATTTTTATGAAGGTAAGTGTATTGATAAAAACAATAGTTTTTTATGTTGCTATAACATGCGTATTTCTCGGGTCATGTACAAAGGGAAAAACAAATTATGAAGCCGAAAGAGGGAGTGTGGTCGAGGAAGGTGTTGAATTTAAAGAGGTTACAAATGTTGTAAACGCCGGTTATACGATTAGCATCGAGGCGTTGAATGGTGTATTGTATCGCGGTTATAATGATATCCGCGTGCGAATCAAGAACACGCAAACGAATACTCCTGTGGAAGTGTCTGGTGTTACATTTTTGCCAATCCAGACCACTGTTACAGGAGAGAAAAGATCATGTCCAAACCAGTATAATTTCAGTTATAAATCGGACGATAAGTATTTCTCGGGTTATACCGTTTTTACCAGCGAAAGTGGCTCGGAAGGCGGTTGGGAAATCAATGTCAATTTTACAGTTGGCGGTCAAAATTTCTCCGTGATAAAAGAAGTATTGGTCCGGCAACAAACCAATAAAAATCTGAATATGACGATGTTCACAGGGAAAGATGATGAGCAGTATGTCATTGCATTAATTTCTCCAAAGAAACCTAATGTCGCTGAGAATAAATTGGTCGCTGGCATCTATAAATTGAATAGGCAGCTTGACTCTTCACCGAAAGGCTTCGCTGATCAACTGCAATTTTCCTATTTGCAAGTTGAGCGTTATGCGCTGAAGTTAGACCCACGTATGCCTGAACCGTCTATGGGCAATCACTCCTCTCCTAACAATAAAGATTTGATACAGGACACGGATGGTTTATATCATGGTGTCGTTAATTATACCATGACCGGGAACTGGACGTTAAATTTCATCTTGTTGAATCCAGATGGAAAAGTAATCCGTGGTACCGAGGTGCCGAAAGATTTTACACCGGGAGTGGAAGGACGTAAAAGTGAGTTGTACCTCGATATTTTATTCTAAGAGTTATGAGGAAATTAAGTATTATTCTTTTTATTCTTTCTCTTGGATTGAAAGTACATGGGCAAAGCATCCCAGTAAAAAGAGATACAACGAGACGTTTGGGGGAAGTCAATGTTGAAGCTACGATCAAGCGAAAGATTGAAAGTGACATGAAAATGGCCGTCTCCGTCGATGAATTTTTGGCTTCATCAGACAATATCAGCTTTATCAAACGTGGTGCGTATGCATGGGAACCCTTACTGAATAACATGAGTACGGAACGTTCCACAATCACAATTGATGGTATGCATGTTTTTGGTGCCTGTACAGATAAGATGGACCCCATAACTTCCTACGTGGAAAGCAATAACCTTTCTTCCATTGATATTAAGTCTGGGCAAGAAGGGAATATGCATGGTGCGACAGTGGCAGGAAGTATTGATCTCAAAAGGAGAAGTACTCCTTTTGGTCTGCAACAAAAAATAGGTGGTGCGTATCAGACAGGTTTTGAATTTAACAATAAACAAGCTTTTAACCTTGGGAATCTATTCTATTCAACAGACAATTTCGTTGCTGATGGTAGCATTGCCCTTCGTAAAGCGGGTAATTATTATGATGGAAACAACAAGGAAGTGCTGCACTCACAATATAATAAACTGAATGCATCATTGGGCTTAGCCTATAAGACAAGTGCGCTTTCTGCTGTCAGGGTAGATGCGATATTTGATCGAGCAAAAGATGTTGGCTTCCCAGCTTTACCGATGGACCTATGGTTATCACGGGCGATTATTACATCAGCATCCTATAAACAATTGTTTGAGGAAGGGTTGGTAAAAGTGTGGGATACCAAAGTTTATTTCAATGCCGTGGAGCACTATATGGATGATACGACACGGCCGGAGAATTTGGTACATATGGATATGCCCGGATGGAGTACAACCTATGGATTGGTTTCAAAAATAAATTTAAAGAAGGACCGATATTCTTCAGAAGTACAGTTAAATGCTTATGATAATCTTTCGATAGCGGAAATGCGGATGTACCCACAGGATCGATCCAAACAGACTATGTTTGCCTATAGTTGGCCTTGGGTAACAACACGTTTTGTGAGTGTTGCAATGAATAATTCCTGGGAAATTTCAGATCGGAGTAAAGTGAACTTGGGTGGTTCGTTGGGCTGGAACTACAATTATTCTAAATATGTGGAATTTAACTGGATTTTTCATCCGGGCGCACCACAAAAAAAGAATAGATGGCTTCCGGGGATACATGCCAGTTACGAGTTAAACTTAAATCAGTTTGATATTTCTGTCGGAACAGGGGTTGGACATCGTGCACCTTCCGTTTCCGAAGCCTATGGTTATTATATCTACAATAGCTTTGACCGTTACGATTACATCGGAAACCCTGATCTCAAAAATGAAATCTCTTATGAGGTTAACGCCAGTGTTGGATTCAAAACGGAAAAGCTAAGTGTATCCGCAAAAGTGAACTACTTCTACATCGATAATTATATCATCGGACGGATTCTGAGTTTAGGAAGCCCCATGAATTATCAATCCGTTGGTGTGAAAGGTTACACGTCTTTAAAGTATGCGACGCTATTTAATACGGCGATGAGCATAGATTATCAAGTCCTGGATAACCTGCATTGGAAAGCGGTGCTTACCTACGCTAGAGGCAAGGACGATGAAGAGAGTAATCTCCCTTTTATACGGCCGTTAAGCTATCAGACAGCACTTCATTATGCCTATAAACGAATAGGCTTGCGGACTTCATTAAATGGGGATTTTGCACAGACCAATTATAGTCCAGCCTATGGCGAAGATCAAACGGCTTCCTACAAAATATGGAACTTATCTGCTGATTACAGTTTCAGTCTCGGCAAGTTCAAATCTGTCTTTCAGGTTGGGGCTGAGAACCTGTTGAATGAATACTATAGTACCTATGCGGATTGGGGAAATATTCCACGAATGGGACGGAATATTTTTACATCCCTAAAAGTCAATTTTTAAAAAAAATTAATCACATTCAAATAACACATACAATGAAAAAATTAACGAACTATCTAATTTTATCTGCTGCTTCATTAATAATGATTTCCTGTAGCAAAAACGATAACAACCCTGTAGCAAATAATATCAACTTACATTTTAATAATACATTTAAAAATAGCACCATTGTCCTTGGAGGAGCGACAATTACTGATGCTACCGTTAACACATCAGAAAAGGATCAAGCACATCACCTCTCAGAACTTAAGTATGTTGTCAGTAATATTCGACTTGTTAAAGCAGATGGAACTGAAATCCCTTACAATGTAAATGACCTGGATAAAGGAGCTACTGTGGTTAACCAAAGCAAACAAGCGAGTTTGGATTATGTATTGACCAATATACCTGTAGGGGAGTATCGTCAGCTCAAATTTGGATTAGGGGTGAAGCAAGAAATCAATACATTGGATCAGGTCAGATTTCCGGTATTTTATGCTGCAGCGGGAGCTAATGATACCGATATGATGTGGCAATGGGCTACGGGATATCGATTTACGAAGATCGAAGGATTTTATGGTGTTGAAAATAATGCTTTTCAGGTCCACACCGGAAGCACACTGAATGGAGAGGGAGGTAAACCTGAAACATATACGCAGGGCGTAGATGCTTATCGTGATATTACATTGGATCTAACGACGACTGCTGTTGTGGGAAGCAATGCACCTAAAATCACGATCAAAGCTGACTTTGATAAACTCTTAAGTGGAAAAACAAAAGTAATCCTAACGTCGAAAAATGCAACAACACCAAGCCTTCATAGCAGCATGGCGGCCATGGAAGTTTTTGTAAATAATATTGGGGGAGATGGTAAAGAGGATAAAAGCGGCATGTTTTCTGTCGAGCGTGTCGAAAACAACTAAAAGAAATTAATGGCAAGGTCATCAGGAACTTAGTGATGATGGCCTTGTCTTAATATAAAATCTAACAGACCCCTTGTTAGTTAGTTAGTAGGAAACAATAGTGGCATAATAATCCTATTCTTATTTGCAAAATCGTTTATTCGAATGAAAACAGTAATCTGTGCCTTAACTGTGTTATTGATTGTACTTTCCTGCAGTAAAAGGGATATGGACGAATCAATAAAGGAGGACAACCCTGAAATTTCACTGGAGATACCTGCAGAATTTCCAGCATTAAATAGTTCCCTAGCGCAAAATAGACCTACAAAATATGGTGTTGAATTGGGCGAGAAATTATTTCATGAAAAGAGGTTCAGCGGAAATAATACTATTTCCTGTGCGAGTTGTCACAATCCCAGTCTAGCTTTTTCAGATGGAAAGCAACAGGCCGTCGGAATTTATGAACGGGTGGGACTTCGTAATACGCCCGCTGTTCAAAACATGGCATTTATGAAGTTTTATAATTGGGATGGAAATATCCTGCAATTAGAAAAGCAACCTCTCGTTCCGATTATAACACATGAAGAAATGAACTCCTCTATCTTGGAGGTGATCGGTAAAATTGGTGTTGATGCCGATTATAAAAAATTATTTCAAAAAGCATTTGGCGATGCAAGCATAACGGCTGATCGAATTTATCGCAGTATTGCACAATACGAGTATACATTGATCTCTGCCAATAGCAAATATGATCGTGTAAAAAGAAATGAAGGGGAGCGATTTACAGCGGAAGAGGAGAGAGGGTATATAACTTTCAAGAGTAAATGTACAAGTTGTCATGGTACGGAGCTTTTTACTGATCAGAGCTTTAGAAATGTAGGCTTTCCATTGAATCCCAATCCTGAAGAAGCAGGACGAGGTCGGGTCACTGGACGACATGCAGATCAGATGGCTTTTCGTGTTCCCTCTTTAAGAAATGCGGCTTACACAGCGCCTTACGGAAGTTTTGGTCAATTTCCAACCTTAAGATCTGTTTTAGATTATTTTGATAAAGGTGTGTTGGAAGCAGAAAATCTCGATCCTATTCTTAAAGAAAATGGTAATCGAATTCCATTAACGGAGCAAGAAAAGCAGGATATTATCGCTTTTATAGAAACATTAAGTGATCCAACATTTATTGGCAAGTAAATACGACATACCCGGAACGATGTTTATACAAATAGTATGCACATTTCTCTAATAGAAGAGATCAACGAGCTGTTTAGCTTCTGCGACATCATGGACACGGAGTATCTGTACACCTCTTTCCAAAAGTAAGGTGTTTAATGCCGTTGTACCATTGAGGGCTTCCTGGGCAGTAGTACCCAATTTTTTGTAGATCATGGATTTACGTGATATACCACCTAAAATAGGGAGACCAAAATATTGTAATTCATCGACCCGATAAAGCAGTTCATAATTTTGATCGATTGTTTTCGCAAAGCCAAACCCAGGGTCGAGGATTATATCCTTTACACCCAGATCTCTTAATTGAGCTATACCTTGTCCCAAAAAGGTAGCAACATCGGTCACGATGTCGGTATATTCGGTTTGTCCTTGCATGGTTTCTGGAGTCCCACGCATATGCATGAGGATATAAGGCACCTGATATTTGGCTACTGTTGCAAACATCTCCTCATCAAGCGTACCTCCTGATACGTCATTGACAATATGTACACCAGCGTCAATAGCTTCTGCAGCAACATCTGCCCGAAAGGTGTCTATAGATAAGATCGCTTCTGGAAAGGCGTTTCTGATTGCCAGGATAGGGGGAAGCGCCCTGTCCATTTCTTCTTGAGAAGAGATTAATGGCGCGCCGGGACGTGAAGAATAGGCCCCAATATCGAGGATTTGAGCGCCTGCCGTTAAGAGATTACTTGCTTTTCCCAGAGCTTTCTCTACCGTGGTATTATCTCCACCATCAAAAAAGGAATCTGGTGTAACGTTGAGAATACCCATAATAACAGGCTTGTCAAATGTCATTAGCTTTCCACCTACATTGATGGATGGGGCAGTTACTGTCTGAAATTTTTTCATCTTACCACAACAACCCCTTCAGCGACAATATTAATATCGTTTTTTGGCTGAGTAATCTGATTTATTTCGGCTTGAGATTTACCGAGATCTTTTGCGGCATGTTGCAATGATGCGACTGAAGTTTCTTTCCGCTTGGCTACACCTTCGACAACAACTGTCTTACCGATGATATCTGCGGGCATAAAGAATCCATAATCTTTAAAACGTACCATGATAGGTTCCTCTCCATCGCGTTGTAAGGTCATGAAACAGCCTTTCTTTTTGCAGACTTCAACGACTTTGCCTTCAATTTTACCGTTGAAAGTATTCTTGCTACTTAGTTCTTTTTCCAGTTTAGCAACAGAAATCGCTTTATTAGCCTGAATTTCCTTTCCATATTTTACACCCGGTTTTGCTGAGGGAATCTCCTTTTTCTGAGCGTGTAATTGCGTACTTACAGCAATTGCCAATGCAAAAAATAAAATGATCTTTTTCATCTGTATAAATTATTTATAAGTATTGGTCTCATCGGTATAAATGAGCTCGTTTCACTCGGTTCATGCTGCCTTTGGCGGTTTCAATTGTGATGAGGCTATTCCCTGAGCTCACAGGCTCGGTTTTCATTGCGTGTATATTAAAGCTGAATGCAAGATAGCTAACACCGTTTATTCAATCTACTTTGAGTTTGAATACATCATGATGTATTTATATTACTTTCGAATGAATTCAAATTTACCACTTGGGTCCAGCTTCATAATGGTAGATGATCTACCATCAGTCTTCACATGCCTATCATATTCGACAATATAGTCTACACCTGCTTTGATCTCTTCAGCTATTTCGTCAAAATCTTTCGCTGTTGGCTCACCACTGATATTTGCTGAAGTAGAGATAATAGGTTTACGGAAACGTTGTAGAAGCTGTTCACAAAAAGGATGTTTGACAATTCGAATGCCAATCGAACCGTCCTCTGCAATGGCATTAGGGGCAAGATTTTTGGCATTCGAATAGACAATTGTCAATGGCTTGTCCGTATATTCAATAAGTTGATAAGCAACATCGGGGATTTCGTTGACATAACTTGCCAATTGGTTGTCGTTATGTAAAAGGACGATCAGACTTTTGGACTTATCTCTTCCTTTCAATTGAAAGATTTTCTCTACGGCATCAGGATTAGTGGCATCACAGCCTATCCCCCAGATTGTATCTGTTGGGTATAGGATTAACCCACCTGCTTTTAGCGTTTCCAACGCTTTGTTCAAATCCTCACGATCCACAAATGCACTCATTTTTTATTTTTTTAGTTCTAACCTTGAATTTAGACAGCTACATTATGCTCCCGTAAAGCATCATTTAATGAAGTTTTCTTATCTGTAGATTCTTTACGTTGACCAATGATCAATGCACAAGGAACTTGATACTCGCCAGCTGCGAATTTTTTAGTATACGATCCAGGGATGACAACCGAACGAGCAGGAACATAGCCTTTGTATTCTACAGGTTCAGGTCCAGTAACATCAATAATTTTGGTTGATGCAGTCAATACGACGTTAGCGCCTAACACAGCTTCTTTTTCTACGCGAATTCCTTCAACAACGATCGCTCTCGATCCAATAAATACATTGTCTTCGATGATAACTGGAGCAGCTTGAACTGGCTCAAGTACGCCACCGATACCAACACCACCACTTAAGTGTACATGTTTACCAATTTGAGCACAGGAACCGACTGTTGCCCATGTATCTACCATGGTGCCTTCGTCTACATAAGCACCGATGTTAACATAAGAAGGCATCATAATTACCCCTTTTGCTAAATAAGCACCTAAACGAGCAGAAGCGCCAGGAACAACACGCACACCAGTATGTTTGTAATCCGTTTTTAGCTTCATTTTGTCATGGAATACAAAAGGACCTGCTGTCATCTCACGCATATCGTTGATCGGGAAATACAAGATCACAGCTTTCTTGATCCAGTCATTTACATGCCATCTCGTGCCGATCATTTCCGCTACACGGATTTCACCGCTGTCTAACTTCATGATCACGGTACGAATTGCTTCTGTATATTCTTTATACTCCAATAATTGTCTATCTTCCCAAGCTTCCTCAATCAATTTTTTAAGTGGCTCTACCATATTATTTGTTTGCTTATTTGAATTTGTTTATTTTGATGTACAAACTTAGATAAAGTTGCATTTAAAAGCAACTTTATCGTTCTCTCCCCTGCCATGAAGAAATTAGGTATAGGGGAAATATGTTAATTTTCGGTGGGAATACCACGATAATTTGCTAATATAACTATTTTTGCACTATGGCTGCAGCATCAGAAAAATTGAGAATTGATAAATATTTATGGTCGATAAGATTGTTTAAAACAAGAACTTTGGCAACCGAAGCCTGTAAGGCGGGACGGGTCAAGTTGAACGGTCAAAATATTAAACCTTCTTACGAAGTTAAGATCGGCGATGTCTATCATATCCAAAAAGGAATCGAAAAGAAAGTTGTTAAAGTGATCGGTCTTCTTGATCGGCGGGTGGATGCAAAAACTGCTGTTCAGTTTTATGAAGATCAAACCCCTGTAGAAGAGACTGTAGGCTACAAATCGGTATTTCAGGCACCTGTGCTTAAGCGAGACCGCGGAACGGGAAGACCTACGAAGAAAGATCGTCGTGAAATAGATGATTTACAGGCTTCAGACTGGTGGGACAAAGAAGATGAATAAGGCAAAAAACATTTCATTTGTTCGATAATTATTTGCATTTTAGGTTAAGTAAAGTTATCCATATTGATATGCTTTAACACTGACCAAAAATGTAGATATTTATGAGAGGTAGCATGCACGCACAAGCGCTGTTGACACTAGCGCTTAGCCTAAACCTAGCACCAACTATTGCCAAGACTGGAAGCAAATCCATCTCATTTGCCAATTATGGAAATTCATTTGTACTGTTGCAACAAACTATTCGAGGAAAAGTTCTTGATGAGAAGGGGCAAGGCATAGGAGGAGTCACTGTCAGAAATTTGACAGCTGGAACAACTGCACAGTCAACTTCAGATGGCAATTTCAGTATTACTGCAAAACAGGGGGATCAATTGGAGTTCTCCTCTGTGGGCTATGACCGACAGAGCAATACTTTCAGTGGTTCGGGGCCGCTAACGATTGTATTGGCAAATAAGAGCACGGTGTTGGAGGATGTGACAGTGACAGGATATACGAATTATTCAAAAAAACAGTCCGCCAATGTTTCCACCACAGTAAAAGCAAAAGATCTGGAACAAGTACCTATGGCTTCTGTTGACCAAATGCTACAGGGGCGTGTTCCGGGGATGAGTGTAATGGCTAGTTCAGGACAACCTGGTGCTACTGCTTCTGTTGTTATCCGGGGGATTGGTTCCATCAATGGTATTTCGGATCCTCTGTATGTGATCGATGGAATTCCTATTGCCACATCTGAACTGAAGAATTTTAGTGCGAATGATTTTGAATCTGTCAATGTATTGCGCGATGCAACAGGAAAATCTTTATACGGATCCAGAGGTTCAAACGGTGTTATCGTTATCACGACAAAAAAAGGTAAATCAGGTCAGTTAACGGTGAATTTTAACTCTCAATATGGTCTTTCCAAACTGACACGACCAAAATTCCAGATGATGAATACACAGCAACGTTTGCAATTTGAAGAAGAATTGGGGGCGTTTGTCGATCCAGATAACAATGAAGGCATAGGTCCTGGATGGACTTATTCACCTAAAAACCCTGACGTAGCGGGCGGGACTTCAGCTTATAAAGCTCGAGCAGCTCAAATTTTGGATAGTTTGAGAGGAATAAATGTTGACTGGCGTGATTACTTCTTTCGCAATGGAAAGTTTATGGATCAGCAGGTGAATGTCAGTGGAGGCGGGGAGCATGTACGGTTTTATAGCAGTGCGGGATACTATAAACAGGATGGGGTCGCCATTCGATCTGGTCTTGATAGGTATACCTTGAAAAATAATGTAGATTTTGATAAAGGGAAGCTTTCAGGAGGTGTAAATGTGACCCTTGGGTATACAAATTCGAAATTTACCGAAGGTGTAGGAGCTTCACGTGTCGGATCGTCTATGGCATCGGTTTATTATGCGCTACCTTATGAATATCCGTATGCACCGGACGGAACGCTCATTCATTTTGGTAATGAAGACGATTACTTTATTTTGGATCAGCGCGAAGGGAGTGCCGGATTGGAACGTCTACTCAACTCAAGTAGTTCTTCTGAGTTATTTAATACCAATGTTGGCCTCAATCTAAATTATCAATTACTACCGACCTTAAAAGTCCACACGCGATTGGGTATAGACTATAACACGACTACCGGCCAAGATTATATCAACCCTGATTCTTATTACGGATCACGGGATCGGGATCCGACACTTGGTGGAAAGGGATTATTCGCAGAAGACAATCTCCGGTCTACCAATGTGATCAGTACCACCGGATTAACCTATCAAAATACTTTTGACGAAAAGCATAATTTGGAGCTCTCAGCTTATTTTGAATATTTATATCGACGTAACCGCGCCTTTGGATACAAAGGTTACGGTATTGATAGCCGTCTACCGGAAAATCCGAATGGTGTAACAGTAAGTCCGACCTATTTACCAGCAATTTTGGGTGGGCGTACTAAATATGCGTTGGCTTCGTATATGGCCTTGGGAAGGTATACTTATGACAATCGTTATTCGTTGACGGCAAGTTATCGTTATGATGGCTCTTCCCGTGTGGCGGAGGCGAATCGTTGGCATGGTTTCTACTCCTTCGGCGCAAATTGGAATATCAAGGAAGAGGAATTTTTGAAATCCAATGAATTCATACAAGGCCTATCTCTACGGGCCAGTTATGGTACCACGGCCAGTACAATCAATGGTGATTTCAATTACTTAGCAACTTTTAGAAAGGACATTACCTATGGTGGTGAAACAGCCATTCGTCCTTATGATCCCGGAAATCCGAATTATGACTGGGAATATGTGGATGAATTCAATGCCGGATTTGATATGGAGCTTTTTCCATCAAAGCGGCTTCGTATTGCCATGGATTATTATAATAAAATAACCAAGAATATGTTTTTTGATCAGCCGATTTCCTTGACATCGGGATTCTTGGATCGTAAACTACCATTGAGCACGGGCAAGATGCGTAATAGGGGATTGGAAATGAGCTTATCCGGTGATGTTATTAAGAGGGAAGATTGGGGGGTGACTTTAGGGGTCAATGCTTCCTATAATAAAAATACCATATTATATCTTTCTGATGCATTGACCGAGGTTTTAGATGGAGATACACGGATTATGCGAGTTGGATTGCCCTATGGTACCTATTATGCGCCTGAGTGGGCAGGGGTTAATCCCCAGACTGGCGATGCGCAGTATTATAACCGCGATGGTAGTATAACAACCGAATACGATGAAACTTCACAGGCCGTTACAAAATCTGGCAGTATGTTTCCAAAATGGGTTGGCGGATTTAATACAACTGTCCGCTGGAAAAACCTCTCGTTGGATGCTTTGTTTGCATTTGTGAGTGATGTTAGCCGTTGGAATAACGAGGATTTTTATAATGAAAATTCAGGTTATATGACGAGTAACCAAAGTATACGCATGCTTACTGATCGCTGGAAGCAACCGGGAGACAATACCATTTTACAGCGGATTGATGTATCGCGCGAATATACATCCAAAGATATCCAGGATGCTTCTTTCCTCAGATTGCGAAATGTCAATTTAGTTTATCAGTTTCCGAAAACATTGTTTGGGGATCAAAAGGTAATTAAAGGAGCCCGAATTTTCTTTCAGGGACAAAATTTATTGACCTGGACGTCCTGGCGAGGGCTTGATCCCGAAAATAGTGAAGGGATCAGCCGTTTTAACTATCCTGCTCCGAGAACATATACAGCGGGATTCAGTGTTAATTTTTAAAAAGACTACGGCAATGAAATCATTTAAAAATATACTAATAATCGGCCTCTTTACTGTGGGTTTGTCGACGTTCTATTCCTGTAATAAATTAGATCTAAAACCTTCAGATACGATTGATCCCGAAAAGGCTTACCGTAATCTGGATGATATCGATATGGCCATCAAAGGTGCTTATGCTGGTATGACCTATACACTCATTGGAAATAGTGTAGTTGTATCGGACGAAGCAATTTATCCATTGGAAAATACGGTTGGAAATGTTAGTGCTTATCGTTGGCAATATACAGCCTCAAGTTCATCGGTGACGAGTGCTTTTGGTGAGTACTATGTAGTCATAGATCGTGCGAATCGCGCTTTGGCAGGACTGGAAAAATTGGAGAAAGTGGATGCTGATACCAAAAAGCATTATCAAGGCGAATTGCTTGCAGTCCGTGCTTTTGCTCATGTTGAGCTTTTGAGAGCTTATGCAGCGAGCTATGAGCCCACAGCATTGGGAATTCCCTATATGTTGAAGTCTGAAATTGGACATCCACCACGGAAAACAGTTGCCGAAGTAATAAGTTTAGTCCAAAAGGACATTAATGAGGCTTTGAGCTTAATTGGAGATGAAGAGGCTGTTTACCGCTTTTCTAAAACGGGTTTGTATGCATTGCAGGCAAGAGCCGCTTTATATGCAAAAGATTGGCCACTGGCAATTGCTGCTTCATCGAAAGTCATTGCTGCAAAGCCACTGGCTGACCGGACTTCTTTTCCGAAAATATGGTCAGATGAGAGTTCCGATGAAGTGGTTTTTTCATTGCGTAGGACAGCAGCAGATCTCCCCAAAGAAGATGATTCTCCTGCCGAAGGACCTATAGGCGCGCTATTTTTTAGACAAGACGGCGAAATAGCTCTTTATACTCCTTCGAATAAATTGATCGCTCTATTTGATAAGAATAAAGATATACGTTTTGGTAGCTATATTCTCGATGACCCCAATCGGGGAGCAGGGAAACAACAGTATCTGATTGGAAAATATTTGGGCCGTAAAGAAGCTGATGCAACAGCTGGTCTTGTGGATGTGAAATTATTTAGGACGGGGGAGATGTATTTAATTCGGGCTGAAGCTAATACCGAAACAAATAAACTCAATGAAGCAAATAGTGATTTGAACGTGTTGCGGAAAGCTCGAATCCAAGATTATCAAAACCAAGTGATCGCTTCTAAAGATGAACTTATTGATGCTATTTTAGCGGAGCGTTACAAGGAGCTAGCATTTGAGGGACATCGTTTTTTTGATTTAAAAAGAAGGAAAATGCCTATTCGTAGAGGTCCTCAAGATGCTGTAAATACGGCGGGAGCACTATTGTTGGAGTCAACAAAAGCACAATACAATTTTCCTATTCCCGCAGATGAAATATTTGTCAACAAAAATATGGTGCAAAATCCAGGTTATACAAAATAATAAAATGAAGATACATGCAATGATAGCCATGATTATTGGAAGTGCTGCGGTTGTGGCTTCCTGTAATCACAATGACGGAAAGGAGAAGCAAGACATGACAAAAGAACAATTTGTTCTGGCAATTCATGGTGGTGCAGGGACAATTTTGAAAAAAAATATGACTGACTCCATGGAGCAGGCCTATAAAACGGTTTTAGAGCAGGCTCTACAAGCTGGTTATAGCCAATTGAAGCAAGGGAGTTCAAGCTTGGATGCCGTTGAACAAGCGATTCATGTAATGGAAGATTCTCCCTTGTTTAATGCGGGAAAGGGAGCCGTATTTACGAATGCGGGAAAAAACGAATTGGATGCTTCTATTATGGATGGAAAGACATTAGCTGCTGGTGCGGTTGCTGGCGTCACAACCATTAGAAACCCAATTTCCGCAGCGCGTGCGGTCATGGAGAAATCGGAACATGTCATGATGGTGGGCAAAGGAGCAGAAGAGTTTGCAAAACAGGTGGGATTGCAATTGGTAGATCCATCTTACTTTTGGACCAAAATGCGTTGGGATGCCCTACAAAAAATTAAAAAAGAGGACAGTACCAAAACACAGTTGGATCATGATCAGAAACAGAGTTCCCGTTTGGGTATCCTTAATAAGGACTATAAATTTGGGACAGTGGGTTGTGTCGCATTGGATAATCAGGGGAATTTAGCTGCGGGTACTTCGACCGGAGGGATGACGAACAAAAAATTTGGTCGTGTTGGCGATTCACCAATTATTGGTGCAGGGACTTATGCTAATAATGCAACCTGCGCGGTTTCCTGTACCGGTTGGGGTGAATTCTATATTCGTAATGTAGCTGCATATTCGGTTTCGGCCTTAATGGAATATAAAAATGATAATGTATGGCAAGCCGGTCAAGCTGTCATTGATCGGATTGGCAAAATGGGCGGAGATGGTGGAATGATTGTTATGGATAAAGAAGGTCATGTCGCCATGCCGTTTAATACCGAAGGAATGTATAGAGGGACGGTTACAAAGGAGGGTAAGGTAAAAGTAGAAATTTATAAGTAATCAAACGTATAATCTAAGGGAAGCTGTTATGAAAAAGTTGTTGTGTATTATTGCAGTAGTCGTTTTGTGTTCTTTCACCAACCAGAAATCGCGAATTTCACCTAAGGGAACATTGTTCATTATTGGTGGTGGGCATAAAGATGAACATCTGATGGAGGCTTTGGTCGAAGCAGCTCGGCTTTCGCCAAAGGATTACATTATGATCTTACCGATGGCTTCCACGATCCCCGATGAGTCTGTAGAAGGCATGGTACATCAACTCAAGGAAGTGACAAAAAATAAGATCACCAGTATTAATTTTTCGAAATCGGATGCCGAAGATCGGACGCTAGTTGATTCGGTACGCCATGCAAAACTGATTTATATTACAGGGGGAGATCAAAATCGTTTTATGTCGATCGTGGAGCATACAGCATTGTTCGACGCGATTCATGCAGCTTATCAGCAAGGCGCATGTATAGCGGGCACAAGCGCTGGTGCGGCTATTATGAGCGAGACAATGATAACAGGTAATCAATTAAAAGATTCGGTCTATCGGCCTACCTTCAATAGACTGGAACATCAAAATTTAGAGACAGCCAAAGGTCTGGGATTGATAAAATCTGCGATTATAGATCAGCATTTTGTAAAGAGAAGTCGATATAATCGACTTTTTACTGCCTTAGCTGAGTTCCCTGACAAGACCTGTATCGGGATTGATGAGGGAACTGCTATCATAGTTCGACAGAATACTGTAAAAGTGGTTGGCGAATCCCAAGTAATCGTAGCCAAAAATCCACGTGGATTAAAGAAAAAATCCAATGGAATGATCACTTGGGATAATCTTACATTGAGTGCCTATGATGAAGGCAAAATATTTAAGATCAAATAATTATAGGTATTTTTCAATTTCGTCAAATTGAATATCCCCATGTGACGCATCATAAAGGCTGTTTTTGCCTTCGACAATCAGTATCTGCGGTGATTGATGTTCAATATTCCATCGTTGAGCAATTTCATTGGAAAGTGCCCGGTAGCGCAACAGGTCTAAAAGATAAATAGAATACTCCTGATCAACTGTATTTGACATCCGTTCTAAGCTGCGTTTTGCCATGTTACTGATACCACAGGTTGTGCTGTGTTTGAATATGGCGGACACCTTATCCGATTGATAAAGTTCTTGTAATTGTTCTTCTGTATTTAATTCTATCCAATTGATCATAATAACTATAATTCTTTAAATTTCTTTTGCTCGACTTGCACAAATGAAGAGATCGAAGAGAATACACAGGTTCTCTTGTCGTTGCTAGCAGCGCTAAATAAACTAGGTAGACGTATTCCATCACCTATTTCTTTGTATTTGCTTACCTCATAACTGATTTTTTCTGTTTTATCAGTGTATTCGTAACGCGTAATCTCACCCGTATTTTGATCTATATAGATTAAACCGTCTAGCTTCGAACCGAGAACCTGACCTGATGAGGTAATACTTGCAACTGTTAATTTTTGCCCGCCAATAAAACGTTCTTCCTGATTTTTAAACTGAACACTTCTTTGCTCTATAAGCGTGGGTAACAACAGCAGATTTAAATCTGCAAAAAGTTGATTTTTTATAGATTTCTTTATTTCTTGACCGTCAGTAGATACATTGCCTGCTATAAAAAGCTTATCTGTGCTGTTTCCTTTAAAATTGAATAAATAGGTCACCTGATCAGATCCGCTAAATCCATCGAATCTACATTCTCCTGTTGTACGGTTAAAGAGGAATTTACGTTCTTCATTAGACAATTCTTCCGATACCGTATTGCCCTTTGCCGAGAAAGCGAGATACTGTAAGGAATCCCATTTCCCTTGACCACCAATACTGCGCCAGATCTGTTTATTCAGGCTATCATCTTGAGCAGATAAATGCCCGAGAGAAAGGAATGATAGCATAAATGCTAAGAGTATGTTCGATAATGTTTTCATAATCATATCTAAAAAATAAAAATCGATTAATAAGATATTATCATATTTTATTAATCGATTTATTTAAAATAAAAGTACTTGTGCATTTTTATGTTTTGGCCCAAAATACTTTTTCATGATTAAATAATAGACAAAATTGATACCAAACTAGAATTTTTTAGCGATGGTAGCCATTTGTATTGCTGTAATAGCAGCTTCTTCACCCTTATTGCCATGTTTTCCACCGGCACGGTCCAAAGCTTGTTGAAGGTTGTCTGTAGTCAGTACACCAAAGATAGCCGGTTTATTATACTTCAGTCCTACATTTGAAATGCCATTGGCGACCGCATGGCAAATAAAATCGAAATGGCGGGTTTCTCCCTGGATTACACATCCCAGACAGATAACAGCATCAAAGCGTTGATTTCTCAAGGCCAGATCTGCTCCAGAGGTCAGTTCGAAGCTTCCTGGAACCTCGATAACTTCGATATTGCCTTCTTTTGCACCATGTTTTTCTAAACCTGAGATAGCACCGTTCAATAGTGCACCAGTAATTTCTGCATTCCACTGTGCAACTACGATTGCAAATTTGAATGGACTCGCATCCGCAACTTGGATATGCGAAAAGTCTGATAGATTTTTAATGCTACTTGCCATAATAGATGCAAAGATAGTGATTTTAGATGGTCACAAAAAAAGAGGCTATCAAATAGCCTCTTTTTTTGTGTATTTATGATTTCTTATAAATGTGCTTGTACTCTACCCAATAGACCATCGATAGTAGAAGCCTCTTGGCTTTCTGGAAAATCTGTTTTGATCTTTTTGTAAGCTGTTTCAGCACTTTTGTAGTCGTTTTGTGCTTCGTAAACAAGACCTAATTTTTTTAGGAATAATGGAGTTGTGTATGAGTTGCTCGATTTTTCAGAAGCTTGTTTGTAATAATCAGCAGCTTTTTTATAGTCTTTTAACTCTGAATAAGCATCTCCAGTCAAACCGATAACTAGTGGGTCTAAGATTTGACTTCCTGTAGGGGAATATTTTTCCAATGCTTTTACAGCATCATCAAATTTACCCTGACGTAAGTAAAGACCTCCTAAATATGCATTTGCAATATTTGCAGATTTTGTGTTTGAATATTCGTCTGCAATTTGCTTGAAACCAAGGAATGCGCCATCTCCTGAAATCGCTTTATTCTGTAAAGAATCAATTGTAACAAGCTGCTCGGCTTTGTACATGCGATTCGATGCTTCCTCTGCTCTTGGTTGCAAGTAGAGTTTTTCGTATCCAAAGTACAGCAAAATCAATACAACGATACCACCTAAAATAAACGCAACGCTTTTTTGGTTATCTTGAAAAAAAGATCCTTTTGAAGGTTTCAAACCTTGATTTGTATTATTTGTATTTTTAGACATTACTAATCAGTAAAATATGGTTGCAAAAATACACTTTTCGAGCAAATTTGCAAGTGTTTTACAAATTTTAAAGTGAATTAACTTTTGTTTTCGGACTCATTTGACAATTCGATTTCTTTATCCAGTTGTTCATAGATCGAATTTTTACTTTTAAATTCTGGAACAATAAGCTTCATTTGATAAACGACCTCATTTTTATTTTGAGTCGCTAACCGCAATTTTAATTCCGCTAGTTTCAGGCTTACAATGTTATAATTATTTTCACGGACCTTGGCGATCATAATTTTCTCATGATGTGTCGGAAGGGTATTTTCTAGATCGTTTAACAGCTCTTCATATAATTTTTCACCTGGTCTTAGACCTGTAAACTTTATTTCGATATCTTCATTCGGTTTAAATCCAGAAAGACGTATCATCTTCTTGGCAAGTTCAACGATCTTCACTGATTTACCCATGTCAAAAACGAATATTTCTCCACCCTGACCCATTGCACCAGCTTCAAGAACAAGTCGGCAGGCTTCGGGGATAGTCATAAAATAACGTGTAATTTCGGGGTGAGTTACTGTAACAGGACCTCCTTTTTGGATCTGATCTCTAAATCTAGGAATAACAGAACCATTTGAGCCAAGGACATTGCCAAAGCGTGTGGTAATAAATTTGGTATTGACGTCACCATTCGATAAGCTTTCCAAATGATTGTTTAGGGCCTGTACATATATTTCGGCAATTCGTTTTGTTGCCCCCATAATATTTGTTGGATTAACAGCCTTGTCAGTAGAAACGAAAACGAATTTTTCGACCTGAAATTCCACCGCCAGATCAGCTAGGTTTTTGGTACCCATAACATTGGTTTGTACAGCTTCAAGTGGATGGTTTTCCATCATAGGTACGTGTTTGTAAGCTGCCGCATGATATACATAATGTGGTTTGAATGTTTCAAATAGTAAACGCATTCTTTTTGTACTTCTGATATCTGCTATATAAGTGTGGTATACTTGATTTGGGAATTCGTCTTGTAAATCCAATTGTAAATTGTGCAATGGGGATTCCGCCTGATCACAGAGGATAATCATTTGGGGTTCATATTTACCCAATTGTGAGGCGATTTCGCTCCCGATTGATCCAGCTGCACCAGTAACAAGGATCCTTTTACCTTTGGTTTGGTTTAGGATATGATCGTCATTGATTTTGATTGGATCCCTTTCTAAAAGATCTTCAATTTTTATTTTTTGAATCTGATTGGGATTAAGATCCCCATTCATGATTTTTTTGACAGGTGGAAGTGTTAATATACTTACATTTCGCTCTAAAGCAATATCAGTAATTGCATTCTTGCGCTCTGAAGGAATATTATGTGATGCTATAATGACCTCTTCAACATTTAAGGTATTGATCAGATGATTAAATTTCTTGGATGAATAAATTTTCGTTCCATCAATCACTTTGTTGATCTTCTGGTCATTATCATCCAAAAAACCAATTATAGCATTTTTCGATCTAACATCATGATCTAATGTTCTTTTTACGGCGATACCGAGATCACCTGCGCCATAAATCAAGGTTTTTTTTCTGGTGCCATTGACCTTTTTTGTATAGAGAAAGAAAATTTTAATAATAGTTCTATATACTGTTAATATTAAAAATGAGAAGAGCGCAAAAAAGATGATTAATGCCGTGGGAATGTTCCGTTCAATTTCATTTGCTTGAATAATCAATTTGATGATTAAAAGCATGAATACGCTAAATATTATGGTGGATAATATTCGGATGGAGTCAATCGCGCTTGTGTAACGAATTATCCCAGTATACATCTTGAATAAGTAAAATGAGAGGGAGCAGACACTTATAAATAGAATATATCTTATGCTGAAATCTATGTCAAGGAGAAAATCGAAGTTAAAATCGTAATAAATGACGTTTGCAAGGAGATAAGCGATAGAGACACTGAAAATATCCAATAAAAAAATGATCCATCTGGGTACTATACTGATTTTACTTAGCATGGTATTATATCTGATTAATTTAGACAAATGTAGATAATTTTGTTTCATTCCCATGGTCTTTATATGCATTAATCTTCCACACCATATAATGGTTCCAAAAGGTAATAGGAGATCTATGATTTGTGTTATTGGTTCGACAACGATGTGGGTATTATGACAATTTTATCTTCGTTTGATTAGATTAATTATTTATCGTAATTTTAACTAAAGTCAATTTAATAAAATGAATGAGTTAGGGAAGCTTGCGAGTCAGGCCATGATTTCTCCGAAAGAAATGCTTTTTGAGAAGAAAAAGAACGGGAAAAGTCTTTTTATTGGCATTCCAAAGGAGATCTCGCTTCAGGAAAAGCGTATATGTCTGACACCGTTGGCGGTAGCATTACTTGTCGAAAATGGGCATGAGGTATTGATTGAGACTGGAGCCGGAGCCGGAGCAAATTTTTTGGATCACCATTATAGTGAACAGGGAGCTCGGATCGTGTCATCCAGTGAAGAAATATACCAGGCTGATTTGATCATTAAAGTAGGTAGCCCTACCGTCTCTGAGGTTAAATTGATGAAAGAGAGGCAAGTACTCTTGTCTTCCCAACAGCCTTCTTTAATGAATGTGGAAGTGTTAAAGGCGCTGATGCATAAGAAGATTACCGCAATCTCCTATGAATATCTGCGGGATGAGGGAGGATGTTTAGCTGTGGTACGTGCAATGAGCGAAATTGTTGGGGCGACGGCGACTTTGATAGCTGGAGAGTATTTAAGTAATGCTTTCGGTGGAAAGGGGCTCATGCTAGGAGGTGTTACAGGAGTAGCCTCTACAGAGGTAGTCATTATAGGAGCGGGCACAGTTGGGGAACAGGCCGCACGAACAGCCTTGGCGCTGGGCGCACAAGTAAAAGTATTTGACAATTCAATTTATAAACTCCGCCGTTTGCAAAACAATCTTGGTAGTCTTGTATTCACTTCAGTTATTCAACCAATTATTCTCAATAAAGCAGTAATAAGTTCAGATGTCGTTATTGGCGCATTGCGCGCGCGCAACGGCCGCTCTGCTTGTGTGATTTCCGAAGAAACAGTTTCAAAGATGAAACCGAACTCGGTTGTTATAGATGTCAGTATTGATCAAGGTGGGAATTTTGAGACATCGGAAGTAACATCGCATGATAAACCTGTTTTTCGAAAATTTGATGTCATTCACTATTGTGTTCCCAATATCGCTTCGCGGGTCGCTCGTACAGCGACTTATGCGATGAGTAATATTTTCACGTCCATCTTGTTGGACTTTGCAGAATTGGGCGGATTGAAAAATGCGATTTGGAAAAGCCCGGGGATAAGAAGTTCAATCTATCTGTACCAAGGCAACCTAACCAATGCCGATATGGCTTCCCGATTTAATATGACGGCAAAAGATTTGGACTTATTGGTAGTTTCTTCACTGTAACGCACACCTCATATTATATGATACAGATGAAACCATCATGATTTATTCAAACCGAGTGAAACGAGTTCATGAATGCAACTAAAAAACAAATTATGAATGAATAATCACATAGTGGGATGAATAAATCTGATAGCTTCATCACAACTGAAAAATCAAATTTAAAAGGATGAAAAAAATTCTTATGATCTTGTGCTCTTTGGTTTCGCTTGCAAAGGCTCAGGAAGTTATAAATCTTTACCCGGATACTATTCTAAATGCAACTGATAAAGATCAGGTTCTTTTGGAAAAAAATATACCCAAATTATTTGTTTATAAACCAGCTGAAGGTGCAGCCAAAAATATTGCCGTACTTGTGATCCCTGGGGGTGGATACTCGCATATCGCAATGGATCATGAAGGGCATGCAGTCGCTAAGGAACTAGTAAGAAATGGATATTCGGCGTATGTATTACAATATAGATTACCGTCACCCAATATCATGCGGGATAAGAGCATTGGACCGCTTCAAGATGCTCAGCGGGCAGTACAATTGATTCGTACTTCCAACCCACAATTCAAAAAAGTTGGTGTTATAGGATTTTCAGCGGGAGGGCATTTGGCATCAACCTTAGTGACCAAATTTAAGAAAGAATATATCGCCAATCCATCACATGTGTCACTGCGGCCGGACTTTGCAGGACTAATATATCCAGTTATTTCTATGCAGAATGATGTGACGCATAAAGGTTCTAAAATTAATCTGATTGGAGAGAATCCATCCGAAGAACTTGTTCAATTATTCTCTTCGGATTTGCAGGTTTCTCCAGAGGTCTGTCCTGTTTTCTTTGTGCATGCCAAAGATGACAAATCTGTTCCGATTGAAAACAGCTACCAGATGATGGCGGCATTGGATAAGGTGCATGTCCCAAATACACTCTATGTGTTTGAACAAGGCGGCCACGGTTTTGGATTGATCAACAAAACTTCGGAAAAAAAATGGTTTGATGTATTTCTATCCTGGGTGTCCACCTTGAATTAATCAAAGGGGATCCAATTGGAAATTGTTAGATCAACCGCTTGATTTTTCTGAGGAATTAGTTGTGAAGTGGTTGTGCAATGTAAGTCAACCACATTGTTTGAAACAACGATTTCATAATAGAAGCCTCTAAATTTAGTGTCTTTTACATGGAAAGGCGATTCTTCGGCGAGCATAATAGAGATCCATTCCTGATGAATAGCAATAGGCTTTTCGCTTGCTATCCCTAAATTTTGTGCTTGTTGGGGATTTAGGATATTACTTTTTGCCAACAATTGTGCCGTATAAGGGTGTGATGGTTGGCTATACAACAGATGTGGATTATTTTGATCTAATATTTTTCCTGATTTCATGACAATAAGGTTGTCTGCCAGAGCAAGGACCTCAGTGGGATCATGCGAAACCAAAATTATCGTAAGACCTGTTTCCTTCACAATATCTTTGATGTCCTGTTGCAAGGTATCTCGAAAAGACGCGTCAACTTGGTTAAACGGTTCATCCATCAGAAGCACTTCAGGTTCATTGATCAATGCGCGACAGATGGCAACGCGCTGTTTTTCTCCACCACTGATATCAGCGACTCTTTTTTTTGCCAAATGATCTATGCGTAAGCGTTGTAAAATCTCTGCGGTCTTATCCTGCTTACGTTTGATATCCGTATTGGGTAGCTGTGAAGCAACATTATCCCATACATTCGCATAGGTATTTAAATCGTCGAATCCTTGCGAGACGAGTTTCATGGCATCATGTCCGGGTATTAGCTTGTCTTTACGCGTAGGAACTTGCCAGCCTTTATACCGCACGACACCGTCCGTAGGTTCTAACAGGCCATAGATTAATTTAAGTAGGGTACTTTTTCCACTTCCGGACTCACCAATAATAGCCGTTATTTTTCCTCCTTCAATATCAAAAGAAGCATTTTCAACAGCAAACTGTACATTGTTCTCATGAAATGAGAAACTTAAATGTTCAGCATGAATAGCTGCTAACCCCGGGACGTGGATATCTGAAGGAATATATTGACAAGATGATGAATGAGCCATAATGGAGTATGATAAAAGATAGATTAACGGATAGATATTTTTCGGGTAGCAGCGTCTATGATGCTGATATGTATTTCTTTTGCTTCTTCAGGCAACAAATTTGGTATTTTTTCAGGCCACTCAATAAAGCAGTATGCTCCCGAATAGAAATATTCCTCATAACCAAAGTCAAATGCCTCCTGTTCATCTTTAATCCGATAAAAATCAAAATGATATATTGGCCCGTTGTCAGAATCATATTCATTAACAATCGAGAAGGTAGGACTCGACGTGCTATCTTTTACACCTAATTGTTCACACAAATATTTTATAAAGGTCGTTTTTCCTGCCCCCATTGGACCATATAGCAGAAAAATTCGATCCTTTGGAAACCTGTTCAAAAGAGTTTGGGCTGCAACAGAAAGATCTGCCGTTGTATTTACGATAATTTCCATGTTGCAAAATTACTATTTCGGCAAGTATGTCGCAAAGGGGATGATCATTTCTTCCAAAGATATTCCTCCATGCTGGAATGTTCCGTTAAAGTAATTAACAAATTGATTGTAATTGTTTGGATAAACAAAGTAGGAATCCTCTTTGGCGAATACATAAGTTGAGCTGACATGAAGTTTGGGTAACTGTGCATCATGGGGATTCTTTATCGTAAATACATCTTTTTCAATGTAATTTAGATTTTTCCCTTGTTTATAGCGGAGGTTTGTATTTGTATTTCTATCTCCAACAATTTTGCTCGGTTTTTTGACCCGAATCGTCCCATGGTCCGTTGTGATAATAACACGTACTTTTTTCTGTGAAAGCCATTTAAGGGTCTCTAAAAGAGGTGAGTGCTCAAACCACGATAAGGTAAGCGAACGGTATGCCGCTTCATCATTCGCCAGTTCACGGATCATGGAGCTGTCTGTGCGTGCATGGGATAGCATATCAACGAAGTTGTAGACCAGAACATTGAGCTGATTATGTATCAAGTTTCCTAAATTATCTAAAACGTCCTTGCCTTGTTCAAGTGTTAAAACTTTGGTGTAAGAATGTTTTATCGGTTTACGATATAACCTTTTGACCTGATCATCTAGAAATTTGTCTTCATATAAGTTCTTGCCACCTTCATCCTCGTCATTTTGCCATAACTTCGGAAACCGTTTTTCCATTTCCAATGGCGTTAAGCCGCTGAAGATTGCATTCCTCGCATATTGCGTTGCTGTTGGGAGGATGCTGAAATAGTTGATCTCTTCTTCCAGTCTAAAATAATCAGTAATCACCTCGTTGATGATTTTCCATTGATCAAAACGCAAATTATCTATCAGGACGAAAAAGGTAGATATTTCATCCTCAAGTACTGGAAATACTTTCTTTTTAAACAACTGATGGGATAAAATAGGTGCATTTTCCGGACGATTGATCCAATTGATATAGTTATTTTCTACAAACTTTGAAAATTGCATGTTCGCTTCCGACTTTTGCATGGTCAGGATTTCATGCATGTTGTTGTCATCGAGCTTTTCAAGTGATAACTCCCAGTAAACAAGTTTTTTATATACTTCTGACCATTGATTAAAATCCAGATCGTCATTTAATATCATCCCTAAATTGCGGAAATCTTGCTGGTAGGCCATGGAAGTTTTCTCATTGACAATACGTTTATTCTCAGTGAGTTTTTTTATTGTCATCAAAATCTGCTTGGGATTTACAGGTTTGATTAAATAGTCATCTATTTTAGATCCGATGGCATCTTCCATGACATGTTCCTCTTCATTTTTGGTGACGAGTACGATAGGAACTGTAGGATTAATGGATTTGATGATCGAGAGTGTTTCGAGCCCAGTTAGCCCCGGCATGTTTTCATCCAGAAATATTAAGTGAAAAAAACCATTTTTAAAGGCTTCAACTGCATCATTTCCATTGTTGACTGTGTCAACTTTATACCCCTTACTTTCTAAAAACAAAATATGAGGTTTTAGAAAGTCAATCTCGTCATCAGCCCAGAGAATATGTGTTTTTTGCATCTTGTTATATATGTCTACTATAAGAGAGGTTGATATGTTACTCAAATTGTAACAAAAGAAAATACCTCGGTCATTGAATGGATTTCAATATCGTGCTAACATAAGCAAATATCGTGCTTTAGATTTATTTTTAACATTTCTTAACGATGAACTAACTATCTTTGTTTTAAGTTTATATTAGTGATAACCATAAGTTTGTGTTTTACATAAGTGGGTTTTCTATTTAATATGTTGAAAAGTAGCATTAATTTATCGCCGCATTGAATAAAAATAAAATCATCAATGATCCTGTATACGGGTTTGTTGCCATTCCTACTGGGTTGGTCTTTGACCTTGTACAACATCCCTATTTTCAGCGACTTCGCTATGTTAAGCAGGTGAGTATGACTCATTTGGTCTATCCAGGGGCGTTACATACACGATTTCAGCACGCTATAGGTGCTATGCATTTGATGTCGATGGCATTGGAGACGCTTAGAAGTAAAGGGGTAGAGATCTCTGAAAAGGAAGAAGAAGCTGTCTTAGCTGCAATTTTGCTACACGATATCGGTCACGGTCCTTTTTCCCATTCACTGGAACATAGTTTGATTGCAGGCGTTTCGCATGAATTACTTTCCTCTTTGTTGATGGATCGGATGGATCAGGACTTGGGGGGGAGATTAAGTATGGCGATTGATATCTTTAATAATAAATACGCTCGAAAATTTCTCCATCAGCTTGTTTCTAGCCAATTGGATGTAGACCGGATGGATTATCTGAATAGAGACAGCTTTTTTACGGGTGTTTCTGAAGGAGTAATTTCATTTGACCGCATTATTAAGATGTTGAATGTAGTGAATGACGAGATTGTAGTTGAATATAAAGGACTTTATTCTGTGGAAAAATTTATTATTGCGCGGAGACTGATGTATTGGCAAGTGTATTTACATAAAACAGTTATAGGAGCGGAGCAATTATTGATTAAAATTTTACAAAGAGCAAAATATTTAACAGCATCTGGAGTAGCACTCTTTTCTACTCCAGCATTCCATTGGTTTTTGAGTCAGGAGATTGACCGAACAAATTTTATGGCTGACCCGTTGCATTTGGACTGGTTTACTCGTTTAGATGATACGGATATTATGTCAGCGATAAAAACATGGGAGCTGCATGAGGATAAGATTTTGAGTAAAATGTGTCAGCGAATAATGAAAAGAGACCTGTATCGTTCAGTTATGAGCAATAAACCCTTTCCCTCAGATTATATCGAATTGGTAAAAGCCAAAGTACGGGAGTCCTTGGGTGTAAAGGAAGAGGATATTCATTATTATGTGTTTACACAGGAAATTCATAATCGCGCATATAATCCTTCCAATGATCAAATCAAGATATTATTGAAGTCGGGAGAACTTATTGATATTACTGAAGCGTCGGATCTTGGAAATTTAGAAGCGTTGTCAAAAAATGTGTCCAAATATGCATTATGTTATCCGAAAGAGGTAGGATATATTGCAATTCCTTCCATCGGATAGTTATTTTTTAATAAAAAAACATAGATTTGTACCATGCAATTTACTGCTCAACAAATAGGGACATTATTAGAAGGAAGGATTGAAGGGAATCCTGAAGTTACTGTAGGTAACCTTGCCAAAATTGAGGAAGGTAAAAAAGGCGATCTTTCTTTTTTGTCAAATCCAAAATATGAGCATTTTATTTATACTACTGATGCATCAATAGTCATTGTGAATGAAGATTTGCAATTGATGCAAGCGACCAAACCCACACTGACGATTATTCGCGTTAAGAATGCCTATGCGGCTTTCTCTACCATATTGAATATGTATAATGAGTTTCGTCTTGACAAAAGTGGACGTGAAGAACCCTATTTTATACACCCTGAGGCTACAATAGGAGCTGGGGGCTATATTGGAGCGTTTGTTTATATCGGTAAAGGAGCTACGATCGGCGATAATGTGAAGATCTATCCACAGGTTTTTATAGGAGATAAAGTTACGATTGATGATAATACGACCCTCTATCCAGGAGTAAAGATCTACCATGATTGCAAGGTAGGCAAGAACGTTGTTGTTCATTCAGGTGTCGTTATTGGCTCTGATGGTTTTGGTTTTGCCCCTCAGGAAGACGGTTCTTATAAGAAGGTTCCACAAATAGGTTATGTTCAAATAGAGGACAATGTCGAGATTGGCGCGAATACTGTGATCGATAGAGCCACTATGGGAGCGACTATTGTGCGTGATGGTGTCAAATTGGATAATCTGATTCAGATAGCACATAACGTTGATATTGGTAAAAATACAGTAATTGCTGCGCAGACGGGGATTTCTGGGAGTGCAAAAATTGGAGAACGAGTGGTGTTAGGAGGACAGGTTGGTGTCGTAGGGCATATTGTCGTGGCTAAAGGCTCTCAAATACAAGCTCAATCGGGTGTTAATCGGTCAATTAAAGACGAAGGGAAAAAATGGGGTGGCACACCAGTGATGCCGTATCAGCCTCAGCTGCGATCAAATGTCATATTTGCCCGCCTTCCAGAGTTGGAGAAACGCATCCAAGAGCTAGAAAAATTAATAGAATCAAAGTTAAAATAATCTTTTTTCATTGAAATAAACTGTATCTAATTGTAATGAAGTTATCATGAGTAGTCCAGCTTGCTGCTATTTCGATATAAATATTATAATCTCATGATGGTTTTGTCAAAAGAAGTTTTGATTTAAAAATATGTTATTAGAAATGAATGTGAAACAGAGAACCATCAAAAACGAGGTTGAAATTTCGGGGGTAGGTCTTCATACAGGAAAAATTGTATCGATGACGATCAAACCAGCTCCGGAAAATCACTGGTTTAAGTTCAGACGTGTAGATTTAGACGGTCAACCTGAGGTTTTGGTTGATGCAGATAACGTTACAGACACTTCCAGGGGAACCACTATTTCTCAAAATGGAGCAAGTGTTAGTACAATCGAACATTTAATGGCATCATTAATTGGTCTTCAAATCGACAATGTTCTGATTGATATTGATGGTCCTGAAATTCCAATATTGGATGGGAGTTCAGCAATTTTTGTGAAATTGTTGGAAGAAGCGGGGTTTGAAGAACAAGATGCGGATAGAGATTATTATGAAATCTCTAGTAATATTCATTATGCAGAGCCAGAACGTAAAGTTGAGATCCTAGGAATGCCTATGGATGATTATCGTTTGACTTGTATGATTGATTTCAATTCACCTGTTTTGGGTAGCCAACATGCTGCGATTACTTCTATAGAAGATTTTAAAGCAGAAATAGCGTCTTCACGTACGTTTTGTTTTCTACACGAATTAGAGATGTTAGTCGACCACGGACTCATCAAGGGAGGGGATCTAAGCAATGCAATTGTTATTGTTGATAAAGAAACTTCTCCTGAGGAATTGCAGAAACTTGCGCATCTTTTTCATAACGATACAGTTGCCGTTGCAAAAGAAGGTATTCTGAATAATATTCAGTTGCGTCATCAGAATGAGCCAGCCCGACATAAACTGTTGGATATGGTTGGTGATTTGGCACTTGTAGGTCGACCTCTGAAAGGCCATATTATGGCTGCTCGTCCGGGGCATGCTGCAAATGTTGCCTTTGCAAAGAAAATCAAAGAGCAGATTAAGAAAGATAAAACACGTAAAAAAATAAAAGTTTACGATCCAAATATGCCAGCGTTGTATGATACTGTGGAGATTATGAAAATCCTTCCACATCGTCAGCCAATGCTCATGGTCGATAAGATTTTAGAATTAACCGAGACACATGTTGTGGGGTTAAAGAATGTGACCATGAATGAAGACTTATTTATGGGACATTTTCCTGGAGCTCCATTATTCCCCGGTGTATTGCAAGTTGAAGCAATGGCGCAGACTGGTGGTATCTTGGTCCTAAAGACTGTTCCAGATCCTGAAAACTGGTTAACCTTATTTCTCAAAATTGAGAATGCACGTTTTAAAGCACAAGTAACCCCAGGGGACTGTGTTATTTTTAGATGTGATCTCATGGAGCCGATCCGGAGAGGTATTGCTAAAATGAAAGGTGTGGCCATGGTGGGAGAGAAAATTGTCTGCGAGGCAGAACTTATGGCACAGATCGTAAGAGTAAATAACAACTAAAGAAGTATAGATGATACAGCCATTAGCTTATATTCATCCAGAAGCAAAGATTGCTAAAAATGTGGTCATTGAACCATTTGTAACCATCTACAAGGACGTTGTCATTGGAGAAGGTACTTGGATTGGTTCAAACGTGACCATTATGGATGGAGCTCGAATTGGAAAGAACTGTAAGATATATCCCGGTGCCGTGATTTCTGGTGAACCTCAAGACTTAAAATTTGATGGCGAGATTACAACAGCAGAAATTGGAGATAATACAACGATTCGTGAATGTGTAACAATCAATAGAGGAACCAAGGACCGTTATAAAACTGTCATCGGTAAAAACTGTTTGATTCAAGCTTACAGCCACGTTGCACACGATTGTGAAGTGGGTGATAATTGTGTTTTTTCGAATAATAGTACCCTTGCGGGACATATCACAGTCGGGGATTATGTTGTTTTAGCAGGAATGGTTGCAGTACATCAATTTGTGAAAATTGGTTCGCATGCATTCGTCACAGGAGGTTCTTTGGTGCGGAAAGATATTCCTCCATTTGTAAAAGCAGCCCGTGAGCCGATTTCATATGCAGGAATTAACTCTGTGGGATTGCGGAGAAGAGGTTTTTCGGAAGAACAGATAGCTGAAATTCAAAATCTTTACCGTATTCTATTTGTTCAGAACCGAAATCTTGCTAAAGCAATAGAAATTATTGAAGCTGAATATCAGGCAACAGAGATCCGTGATGAAATTTTGGATTTCATTCGGAACTCCGGAAGAGGTATCATGAAGGGATTCAACAATAGAGCGATGTAATAGCATTACTGATTTTTATAGCTTTGGAAATAACATTAAAGGATATTGGTCGAAGATATAACAGCGAATGGATTTTCAGGCATATTAACTATCGTTTTGAATCCGGAAAGAGCTATGCTGTCCTCGGACAGAATGGTTCTGGAAAATCCACCTTGTTGAAGGTTCTTTCTGGGAGCTTGTCATCTTCTGAAGGTGAATTGGTTTATACGAATGGGGAGAGCATCATTGGTATTGATCAGGTTTACCAACAATTGTCTATCGCTGCACCATATATAGAATTGATTGAAGAATTTACCTTGCGTGAGCTGTTCGATTTTCATTTTCAATTTAAAAGTTATCTTCGGGGTTTTGATAAAGAAAGTGTTTTAAATTTATTAGGGTTGGAAAGTGCTCTGGACAAAGAAATAAAGCATTTTTCATCAGGAATGCGTCAGCGGGTTAAACTGGTACTGGCATGTTGCTCTAATTCAAATTTAGTATTGTTGGACGAGCCAACAAGTAATCTGGATAGCGCAGGAGAGGAATGGTATCTGAATTTAATAGCGCGTACCAAGCTCGATTTTAGATTGTTTATTATCTGTTCAAATCAAAAAAAAGAATACGAATTTTGTGACGAAACAATTTCTATCGTCGACTTCAAAAAGTAGCGAATGAAATTTTTATAAAACAATTAGTTTTTGTATTTTTGACGACTCAATAATGAGATAACCGTTTAAAGTTCAATTCAAAGAATGGCTAAGGCATCAGAGGTAAAATCAGGAAATATTTTAAGATTTAACGGAGAGTTAGTCTCTGTAGAAGAATATATACACCGTACACCAGGTAATTTGCGCGCTTTTTATCAAGCAAGAATGCGTAACGTGAAGACTGGGAAATTAGTTGAATATCGTTTTAGAGTTGATGAGAGTGTGGAGATTGCGCGTGTTGAAACGAGTGATTACCAATACCTATACGAGGATGGCGAATTTTTCGTCGTGATGGACAACAACACATACGAGCAATTCAATATTCCTAAGTTTTTATTTGGTGATTCAGCGCGTTTCCTGAAAGAAGGAATGACTGTCATTATTGCTTTTGAAAGTGATGAGCCTATTATGGCAGAAGCACCGAAAAGTGTTGAATTGGAAATCACATATACGGAACCAGCAGTGAAGGGAGATACTTCTACAAACGCTTTGAAAAAAGCTACTGTAGAAACAGGAGTAGAGATTATGGTGCCTTTATTCATTAACCAGGGAGAGAAAGTAAGAGTCGATACGCAAACAGGTAACTATATCGAACGCGTAAAGTAATATAAGATTTTAGGTTTAGGTTGATTATTCGGTCTTGATAGCGCTCGCTACAAGGCCGTTTTTTTTTTGCCTGCTTCCGTCTATTTGCAGTTTCATTATCGAGAATTAGATCATTCATTTACTGGATGCGTTTCAGCTGAATGATGGAATAAAAAAATTATCTTTAAGCATGAAATCTAAAAAGGAATTAAGACAGGAGTTTAAGATGAAAAGATGCCAACTTTCCAAAGAAGATGAGGAAAGTCTTAACCATAAATTACTGTTGCAATTTCAAAAAATAGATCTAACAAAGGTTAGCTATATGCATGTTTTTCTTCCAATCCAAAAATATCATGAACCCGATACTTATCCCATCATAAATTATGTGAAGGAATTTTTTCCGAAGATCATCTTGGTCGTATCTCGCTCAAACTTTTCGGACTATTCTATGCAACACTATATCCTTGATCATCAAACGATTTTCGAGACGAATGAATGGGGAATTCCGGAGCCTGTTTCAGGAGTAGAAGTACCCCCTTTATTTATTGATTTTATTCTAGTTCCTTTATTGGCGTTTGATATTGATGGTCATCGCGTCGGTTATGGGAAAGGATTTTATGATCGTTTTTTTGCACTTTGTACGTTAGAAACCCAACGTGTAGGACTATCTTTTTTTGATCCAATCGGACGAATCGCTGATCGAAATGAACACGATGTTGTATTGACTAAAGCGATTACGCCAAATCGCATTTATAGTTTTAGTTCACATGGGCATGATACATCTTCTAAAGATATTTAAGATGTCCGGAATCCCAGTTTAATGATTTATTTTATCGGATCAGCGTATTTCTCTTTTATCTGTATGTTGATTTTAATGTATGCTGATTTAATTAAAATTATTTTTTATTTTTAGTGAGAAATTCGATTTCTATGCCGTTATGCTGAGATTTTTTATTATACTTTTTTTTATAACGATAATTCCCAGTCGCGCTGTTTTTGGAATGGATATCATGGATTCTAATTCTTCTGTGGAAGAAAAGAACTTTTATGAGACAATTATCCGGGAATCACAGAAGTATCAGACTTCTAGTTCAGCGTTGAGCATATACCTAACCCCATATTTTAATCAGGCTATTCGGAAAAATGACAATGCATTGCTCGCGATTTATTATTGCTTGTTAGCGGATCAATCTTTTGACAGTGAAGGTGGAAGAAATAGCTTTAGTGACAAATACTACCTAAAGGCACTCGACCTGGAAAAGGAGTATAATTATCAGAATGTCAAAGCTTGGGTAAAGGTGATGTACGGTTTTTATCTGTACAGATGTCTAAAAGCTTCTGAGGCACTTCCTCTGCTATTGGAGGGTGAAAAGGGCATAGAGGATATACCAAAGGATCTGGTGTTAGATCTGACACATACATACAAAAAGCTTGGTTATTTCTTCGGCACTTTGGGCGACTATAGAACGGGAATTAAGTATTTGGAACTCGGCCAACAGCAAGAAGGCATCTCTCCAAAACTGAAAGCCGAGATTTTGGACAACCTAGGCTTATTGACTTTAAAAAGTGGTGGGGATACGGTGCAGGCGATGAAAAATTTTGAGATTGCCCAAAATTTGGCGCTTTCTGAGAAGGATTCTCTTCGTTATGCCAAGACCTTGGGCAATCAGGCACGGATCTACGAGGGAATGAAAGATTATCAGAAGGCATTGTCACTTTTGGATAAAGATTTGGAAATCTCGAAATCTCTGGGTAATAATAAAAATACCGTTTTTGCTTTAATGATGCGGATCCGCTTGTGTATTTCTATGGGCGCAAATCGCGAAGTCCGTCAAATGATCAAGGAAACCGAACATCTATTGGAAGGAGCCGATGACAAAAAGACGATATTGGAGCTTGAGGGGCATAAGTTGAATCTTGCTGTTCAAAATGGTGACTTGAAGCAAGAACTAAATGCGCGCCGGCGTATCGAACAACTCCAAGATTCATTGCGATTTCTGGATGGAGATCCCGTGTTGTCGCAATTGAAATTTATGGCTGACAAGCAAAAATATGCTGATAAACTATCTTTGGCTCAGGCGCTCATCAAGAAGAAACGTGCTGAAACAAGATTGTGGGTGACATTGAGTTTGTTTGTATTGGTCGTTTCCTTTTTTATTTATAATGCCTTTCGATACCGTTCACGTAAGCGTATGCGGGAATATGAATATCAGTTGTTGAATCTCAAGTACACCAAAGCCGAATTGGACAAGGAATTGATGAGTTCCAAAAGTCAGCTAGAGGAGTATATGGTATATCTCAAGCGTAATAATGAACAGATAGATCTTCTTTCTTCTATGCTTGATGAAATGGGGGAGACACCTGTCAAAGACCGGGATGAACTTAAAACACTTTTGCAGTCTCATCTTATCACCGATGAGAAATGGCAGGAATTTAAGCTTCTGCTTGCTAAGGAGTTTCCGAACTTATTGCAAAATATTCAGGCTAAATTTCCAGATATTACCGAATCTAATCTGAGGGTGATTGTGCTTATGAAAATGGGCTTAAATAATAGAGAGGTTGCCAATGTTTTGGGCGTTACTCCTGATGCAATCAAAAAATCAATGCAACGTTTGAAAAAGAAACTTGGTGGACAGGCCGGAATATTGATGGAATATATCTCTGATAAAGAACTTGTCTAAAGGGGAATTTCTTATTCATCTCAACATTAAGAATGCTTTGCTGAAAGATCGTGATGCTTGTTTTCGCTTTTTATTCCGTAATGATCCTACCAATGGCAGTCGAATCGAGCTGGGTGCCGGTTTTTCCAAAAAAGTAATGCATCGATATCAAGCACATATTTTGTCAAGTTGCTTCTTGGGGATGTCTACTGTCACCCTTCGGCTGGCAAAGGGATCTGATGGGGACCAAGTTAAGACCATGTTATTACCGAGTTCGAACTGTAAGCAGTTTGAGTGCACAGTGAGTCCACCTTGAGTCCACCTTTTACGGTGCTTTCACTGTGCCTGCATGTTTTTTACAAGTCGGGAGTGGGACGAGCATGGAGCGAACTTGTCCATAAGCTATTTACAACAAAGTCCCTTGAAAATTGCAAGATTTACAATTGTCATTTTACTCAAATTTGGAATTGTCCAAAAATCAACAAGATGCTTGATAACAGGGTTTTACTGTGGTACCTTTAGGTATGGGAATAGATGATAATGGATTTATCAAACAACTAACACGGTTCTTCGTGTAAATTTTTCAACAAAAATAAGCTGATTTTACCCAGACTTGTTTCTTCAGAGACAAGGCGTAGCCTTTGGAAAAAGAGAAAGGATGCAAACAATCCAATCCACTATTATCAAAAAAATGACCGTCTCATTTCTTAAGACGGTCATATGAAGTGAAAAATTATAATGCTTTCTTGAGCTCAACGAGCTCCTATTTAATCCAAAGGATTTTCTTTCAGATTTTTTTCCCACGCCCATGCGGAGGCCATCATCTCATCGATGCCCAATGCAGCTTTCCAGTGCAATTGATCTGCCGATTTGGTCACGTCACCATATACTTTGATGATATCGCCATCCCGACGTGGGCCAATTTCATAATTCAATTTTTGACCAGAGGCTTTTTCAAATGCTTTGATGGCTTCAAGTACTGAATAACCGTTACCAGTTCCTACATTAAACACATCATATTGTCCGTTAGGGTTTCCTTTTTCCAATAATTTGATTGCAGCAACGTGTGCCTTTGCTAAATCGACCACGTGAATATAATCACGTACACAAGAACCATCAGGTGTGTCATAATCGTCTCCAAATACCATTAGTTTTTCTCTTTTTCCGATAGCGGTCTGCGTAATGAATGGTAGTAAATTTTGAGGTACACCATTTGGCAATTCGCCTATCAATGCAGACTCATGCGCACCTACTGGATTGAAGTAACGTAGGGCGATAATGTTATAGTTATCGTATGCAGTAGCTGTTTCTTGAAGAATCTCTTCGGCGATTTGTTTTGTATTTCCATAAGGTGAAGTTGCTTTTTTTACAGGAGCACTTTCATTGACAGGAAGATAGTCTGGTTCGCCGTAAACAGTACAGCTTGAAGAGAATACAAAATTAATCGGTTTATTCCGATAAGATTCCAAGATGTTGATCAGGGAGAAGAAATTATTGTGATAGTATTTTAAAGGATTTTGAACTGACTCACCTACAGCTTTGGATGCCGCAAAATGAATAATCCCAGAGATATCGCTGTTATTTTTCACAAATTCATTTACCTTATTGGCATCACAAAGATCGAATTGATGAAATTCGGGTTTAATCCCGATGATTTTCTCTATTTGATCCAATATCTTGATATTTGAATTGGAAAGATCATCAACGATTACAGGAATATATCCTGCCTGATGTAGTTCGACAACTGTGTGAGAACCAATATAGCCTGTTCCGCCTGTGACTAATATTTTTTTGCTCATTATTTTTGATTATAGTATGTAAAGTCTTTATGTAATAAAGTTTCCAAAGGAATCTTTCTGTAAAAATCTATGGTTTTTTCTAAGCCTAATTTTCGGTCTATTTTGGGCTGCCAATTCAATTTTGCCTTCGCTAGACCAATATCTGGTTTACGTTGTTTAGGGTCGTCTATGGGCAATGGTTTATGGCTGATCATACTTGAGCTGCCTGTTAGTGCTATGATCTCCTGCGCCAGCTGTAATAGTGATATTTCTTCGGGGTTGCCTATGTTTATGGGTTGTATACAATCTGAATGCAACAATCTATAAATGCCTTCGATTTGATCATCAATATAACAGAACGACCGTGTTTGTGAGCCATCACCAAAAAGGGTGATAGCTTCGCCTCGAATAGCTTGGGCTATAAACGTTGGGATCGCACGTCCGTCATTTAGACGCATTCTGGAACCAAAGGTGTTAAATATTCTTACGATACGTGTGTCCAGCCCATGCGCATTATGATAGGCCATCGTAATTGCCTCCTGGAATCTTTTGGCCTCATCATATACCCCTCTGGGGCCGACAGGATTTACATTGCCCCAATAATCTTCTGACTGTGGTGAGACCAAAGGGTCGCCATAGACTTCTGAGGTCGATGCTACTAATATCCGGGCTTGTTTCGCCCTAGCCAAGCCAAGGAGATTATGCGTACCTAAGGAGCCGACTTTGAGTGTCTGAATCGGGATTTTGAGGTAATCAACAGGACTGGCAGGAGAAGCGAAATGGAGGATATAATCCAAATCTCCTGGAATATGCACAAATTTTGAAACATCGTGATGATAAAAGTCGAAATTCTCCAGCTTAAATAAATGTGCGATATTCTGTAGGTCTCCAGTGATAAGGTTATCCATTCCGATAACATCGTAGTCTTCGGCAATAAAGCGATCGCAAAGGTGGGAACCAAGGAAGCCTGCTGCTCCAGTGATCAAAATCCGTTTGCGATGTTTATTTTCCACTCAATGGTTCCTTATTAATGAAATGGGTTTGATATCTTTGACTAAGATAAACATTATTTTAACAACATGCGTTTGCTTTATTCAATTGGAATCTTTCTTTATGGACTCTTATTGCGTATTTTGGCCCCTTTTCATACCAAAGCGCGCCTTATGGTAACAGGGCGAAAAGACTGGTATTTGCGGATGAAACAATCGGTTGACTCTAGCCAAAAACATATCTGGTTTCACTTCGCTTCATTGGGCGAATTTGAGCAGGGAAGACCTGTTTTAGAAGCCGTAAAAAATAATTATTTGGACCATAAAATAATTGTAACATTTTATTCTCCTTCTGGCTATGAGATCAGAAAGAATACCAATCTGGCGGATCATGTTTTCTATTTACCTTATGACACTGCTCAGAATGCAAAGCTTTTTTTAGACCTGATCAATCCCTCATTTGCAGTCTTTACAAAATATGAATATTGGTATTATTATTTTGAAGGCTTACACAGCAGGTCTATTCCATTATTTCTTGTTTCGGCAATTTTTAGACCGGAACAGATTTTCTTTCAAGCTTATGGTACCTTTTTTCTGAAAATTCTGGGCTTTGTGACTTATTTTTTTGTTCAGAATGAGGAAAGCGTGCGTTTGTTAAAAGAATATGGAATCCGAAATGCGGGATTAGCAGGTGATACACGTTTTGATCGTGTGATTGACCTTCCTAAGGTTCGAAAAGAAATACCGTTGATAGCGGATTTTGTGGGAACGGCTCCTGTTTTGGTGGCTGGAAGTACCTGGCCTGAGGATGAAAAATTATTGAAAGAGCTGTTCCAGCAGTTTTCAGAATATAAGTTAATCTTGGCGCCGCACGAGATCAATGAGGGCCATATCGTCAGCATATTAAATCTGTGGCCTGCAGCGCTTCGTTTTTCAAAAATGGCGGAATATGAGACGGTAACTTTAACGGAAGCAAAAGTATTGATCATAGACAATATTGGACTCTTGTCTTCTTTGTATGGTTATGGTGAGGTCGCCTATATCGGCGGCGGATTTGGTGTAGGGATACATAATACGCTGGAAGCGGCAACCTATGGAATGCCTGTGCTGTTTGGTCCCAATTTTAAGAAATTCCAAGAAGCGAAAGATCTGATTGAACAGGGGGGAGGGTTTTCATTTGCTGACATTAAGGGGCTTATAGATGTCTTTGAACGATTGCAGGATCAATCAAAACGTGTAGAAGCAGCGAAATCTGCACGCCAATATGTACAGCAAAAAGCGGGAGCAACACCCATTATCATGAAATATTTGAAGAATGCCAACTTATAAAATATAAAGAAAGCTGCTCCAAAGTTAAAAGCAAACTAGCCGAGAATTGAATAGCTGAAAAAGAGACGCTAAGAGTAGACGAACAAAATTAAAGAAAAATAGGGTATCAGATCATTTTGGATGCCCTATTTTTATATTGAAAATTGGATTCTAATAGTACGTATACCTTCTTACACCCGCAATATGCCGCGATAAACGCATAACTTGATGGGAATAACCATACTCATTATCATACCATACATAGAGTACAATATTTTTACCATCAGCTGAAACAATAGTTGCTGGTCCATCAATGACAGCGGCTGCTGTTGTACCTATAATATCTGTAGAGACAAGCTCATCATTGCTTGAGAATTTAATCTGTTCGACAAGATTGCCTTCCAATGCACTCGTTTTTAAGAGTGTGTTTATTTGTTCCCAAGATATGGCTGATGTCAATTCTAAATTTAATATGGCTAAAGACCCATTAGGGACAGGTACTCGGATTGCGTTGGAGGTGAGTTTGCCTGTTAATGGCGGGAGGACTTTTGAAACAGCACTTCCAGCCCCAGTCTCCGTAATGACCATGTTCAGCGCCGCAGCGCGACCTCTTCTGGATTTTTTGTGCATATTATCCACCAGATTTTGATCATTTGTATAGGAGTGTATGGTTTCTATATGGCCTTTCAGGATACCTATTTTCTCTTCGAGGACGGCCAAAACTGGCGCAATAGCATTTGTGGTACAGGAGGCTGCTGAAAAAATAGCATGTTCTTCCAGATCTATCGTGTTTTCGTTTACACCATAAACAATGTTGGGTACACCTTTGCCAGGTGCCGTCAACAATACTTGGGAAGCGCCTTTAGAGGCTAAATGGCGGGCAAGTTCTTTTTCATCACGAAAGGCACCTGTATTATCAATAACCAAAGCATTATTGATGTCGTATGTTGTATAATCAATATCTTCAGGTTGCTTAGCAGAGATAACGCTGACTGTGATCCCATTAATAATCAGCGCATTTTTTTCATGATCGGTATAAACCTCACCCTCAAATTCCCCATGTATGGAGTCACTTTTCAAAAGAGCAGCCCTTTTTAGCAATGATTTGGCATCGTTAGGGTCCCTAGTGACTATTGCGCGTAGACGAAGTTGCTTGCCAGAACCTGATTTATTAATGAGTTCGCGCGCCAGCAGACGACCGATACGCCCGAAACCATAGAGTACAACATCGCGAGGTGTTAATTCCTGCCACTCGGTGATTCCCTCTAATTCATCGAAAATAAAAGAAGACAAATCCTCCACATTGATCTGGTCGTTTGTAGCTTTAGTTGCAAGTTTACCGATATCAATTCGAGCGGGAGCTAGATTTGATTTTTCCAATACACGAGCAACATTCAATAGATCAAATATGGTCAGTATATTGCCGGAAAGGATAGTACTTTCCCGGAGGTGGTTGAGAATCACACTTACTTTTTCATCAACCAGCTGCTCTCTGAACAGAACGAGCTCAATAGCCTGGTTATACCAAAGATTACTAATGATTTGAATCAGTTCAATAGCTGCATTTTGCTGTTCTCTGTAACTTTTGATTTCTAGATCAAAAGAAGGACTATGTAACATAATATTTTTATAATAGATTATGTTGCAAACATAGTACAAACAGAACTAAAAAAACGATTTGATTTTCATTTTCGTAATTATTGAAATTAAAAGATGCTTATTATTGTTGTTTTGATAATTTTATTGGTTGTTTTATTGTTAATTTTCAATAATAAATAATTCGGACATGATATGGTCTGCCATTAATTTACCAGAATCTGTTAATTTTAATTTATTATTGTCTAAAATTAATTGCTGCTGCTCGAGAAATGGTGCGGCATCTTCTATTATCTTGCTTTTAATAGTGTAATCAAAATTCTTTTCTAACAGTTCCAGATCAAGGCCCCACATGGTGCGAAGTGAGGTCATAATACACTCATTGATCTGATCGCGTACAGATAGATGCTCGATTTCTAAAGGGAGCTGGTTGGTTTGTATCGAGCCGATATACTTTGCGTTATTGGCGATATTCCAGGATCTGGAATGGCCATTGAATGAATGGGCAGATGGACCGATACCAAGATAATGCTTGCCTTTCCAATAATTTGTATTGTGACGTGCATATAAACCATTTTTAGCAAAATTGGAAATTTCATATTGTTCATAGCCCGCACCTTTCAATGTTTCGATCAGCAGATTCATCTGATCGGCTGCCTGATCTGAATCAATGGCAGGACTCATGCCCTTCTTGATAAAATGATCTAGTGCTGTTTTGGCTTCAACGGTCATTGAATAAGACGAAATATGGGGGATTGCATAATCGATCAGTTGTTGCATATTGTAGCGCCATTTTTCATCGGTCAACAGGGGGTAGCCATAAATAAGATCACAGGTGATATTCTCAAATCCTGCATCTTGTACACGCATGATTGCTGCGGATGCTTCCTGTCTGGTATGCGCCCGATTCATCCATTTCAGATCTTCCTCGAAAAAAGACTGTACTCCTATACTGAACCTATTCACGGAAGTTGATCTTAATGCATTCACTTTTGCAGCACTGAGGTCATCTGGATTAGCTTCCAACGTAATTTCAGCATGATTACTGATGTCAAATTGTTTGGCAACAGCATCAATGATCCTTGAGATTTCGTCCGCCTCCAATAGTGAGGGCGTCCCACCACCAAAATAGATGGATTCAACTTTTCTGTCTTCCAAATAGGGAGACCTAAGTTCTATTTCTCGCAAAAGGGCGTTAACCATTTCGGTCTTGTATTGTAGTGAAGTACTAAAATGGAAATCACAATAATGACAAGCCTGTTTGCAGAATGGGATATGGATGTAAATCATGGCTACAAATATACCAACACTGGACCAACTTCGGAGTTTATTCACATTTTTTCTTCCATTTGGGAAGTCGTTTTCCCTATCCTTTTGGATGTTTTATATTGGCGAGCAAAACCCCGTATTATGTCACGTCGATGTTGAATGGGGTTATTTTTAGAAATAGTCTTTTAAAAATAGGAGATAAAGAGTTTGACAACAAAGGAGTTATTTTCTATCTTGATGATCAGATTCATTTTATATAATCAAAAAACCAATCTTATGAAAATATCTTCCCGTCGTGACTTTCTGAAAAATGTCATTGGTGCATCGAGTATGCTACTGCTTTCACAGCAAGGATTTGCTGTGGATAATCAGTATGAAGAAGCATTTATCGATAAGTTGCTCCCAGCACCAAAAGGAGGTGGATTTGCGATGGCGGATTATTGGATATGGGATCCTTCAGTGATTAAGGGGGAAGATGGTAGATATCATATGTTTGCTTCACGCTGGAGCAAAAAATATGGCTTTGGTAATTGGGTGACCAATTCTGAAGTGGTGCGTGCGATTGCTGATACACCAGAGGGGCCTTATGAATTTGTAGAAGTGGTATTGCCTGCCCGTGGGAAAAAGTATTTTGATGGTTGTACAACTCACAATCCTCGGATCGTTAAAAACGGTGACTATTATGTGCTTTATTATTTTGGAAACAATTATGAAGAGCCCAATCCTAGTTATTCCGAGAATGTTTGGGAATCGGGACTGGGGCAGAAAGCCTGGATGCATAAACGTATCGGGATGGCCTATTCAAAGTCGATATCAGGTCCTTGGAAGCGCGTCGATCAGCCCATTTTGAATCCGAGACAGGGTGAATGGGATACTTCCATAACATCCAATCCTTCTCCGGTTGTTTTGCCAGATGGAAAGGTATATCTGATCTATAAATCATCACCTGTGAATTATAATCCCCCTTTGCTATTGGGGGCAGCGCAAGCTGATTCGTTCTTGGGGCCATATCATCGTTTGTCTGATAAACCTATTTTTTCTTTCCATACCGATCAAAATCATGAAAATGATGTAGAAGATCCTTTCGTATGGCATAATGGTCAGCATTTTGAATTGATTATGAAAGATCGCTATGGCAAAATCTGTGGGGAAGAGGGGGGCGGTATCCATGCATATTCGAAAGATGGAATCGATTGGCATCTGTCAAAAGCCGTCAAAGCCTATTCCAAGACGATCCGTTGGAATGATGGTACTGTCAGTCATCAAGCCAATTTTGAACGGCCATTTTTATTATTTGAAAATGGAAAACCGACACATCTTTTTGCGGCTACAGGAGATGGGTCCGAGTCTTATCAATTTGAACGGACCTGGAATATGGTTATTCCGTTGAAGGGATAGTATATAGGATAACAGCGCACCCTTCATCCGAGGCAGACTGAAAAAATAAGCCCCAATAAATTCCGATTTATTGGGGCTTATTCGTACCTCGAAAGCAGATTATTTATAGCAATCTGCTCTAATGTTTACTTTCGATATTTGGATTAGCGTGTAAGGCTATTGTTTGCTGATTCCACATCCGCAAGTCGCAGCGATGGATCTATTGTGATTGTTTTTGGTGCCTTATTGACTGAAATTTTATATTCAGGGTTCGTCCAGAACCAATCCTTTAGTATAGTGCGTTTTATATCCTTATAGATCTCAAAGTTTTCCTCCGGTTTTTCACCGCGCATTTCACGTAAAGGAATGTAAAATAGTTCTTTGCTTCCATCTTGATATTCTACAAGTATATCGAGTGGCATCGCAAAGTTTGATTTATTGAGCAGTTGAATTTCTGAGTCAGTTACATGGCCAATTGCATAATCAATTTGGCGTGTCGTATTGATGAACAAATTGAAATACCATTTTAGGTTTATTCCGGATACATCCTCTGCAACACGCTTGAAATCATTAGGTGTAGGATGTTTGAATTTCCAGATGTCGTAGAATTTCAAAAATGTTTTCTCTAGATTTTCCTGACCGATAATGTAGCCTAATTGTTCCGCTAGCACAGCACCCTTATTGTAAGCTTCATTACTATACCCATAATTCGTGTTGTAATAATCCGCAAGCAGACTCATCGGCTCTTCCTTGCCTGAAAGCGCTAATTTATAATAAGCCCGATAGGCATCGATAAGTGGATTGGATGCAATGGCTCCTCGTTTTTCGAAGAGATGCTGCATCGCCAATTCTTCCACATAGGAAGTAAATCCTTCGTCAAACCACTCATCTACGGTTTCATTAATTCCAAATAAATGTTGGTACCAGGAGTGAGCAGATTCGTGGAAGATAACACCAACAAGGCTTTTCAGATTACGGCCTCCAGTAATTAAGGTTGCTGTTCCATATTCCATACCACCGTCACCGCCTTGGATGATGGTGTAAGTTGGCCATGGGTACGTACCAAACTTAGCACTGCAAAAATCGAAAAATTCGGTAGATAGACCCAGGGCTGTTTTCCAATTTGATATAACTTCCTTGTCGGTTGGGAGATAGACCGTATACACTTTTATTCCATTTTTGCTGGAAGCTGAGTCTACCACAAATTTGGGATCTGCCGCCCATACAAAATCATGGATATTTTGGGCTTTGTAATGCCATGTAGCCTTACCATTGTTGGCTTTTACTTTGGCTTTTGCCTGATAGCCTTTTACCTCATCTGGGTTTTGAAGAACACCTGATGCACCGACAACATAATTCTTGTTGAGGTGTATAGTGACGTCAAAGTTGCCGAAAGGCGCTATAAACTCACGACCGATATATTCATCGAGATGCCAGCCAAATTCATCGAATTGTGCCATCTTCGGATACCATTGTGCCATAGAAAGCGCTACGCCTTCTGCCGAATTGCGGCCTGACCTCCGGATCTGTTCAGGTACCTGTGCAGTCCATTCTATATTAAAATTAGCTGTTTCTCCGTCCTGGATCGCAGTGGGTAGGGTGACTTCTAGTATGGTACCATCAATCTTATAGCTTGTATTGACCCCATTCATGCTGAGGCTTTTGATTTTTTGGTAACCGATCTGGTTAGGTTGTAAGGTTTCGATACGGCTTTGCAATATTGGTTTTTCTTTGGTGCCAATATTTGATACCATTCGCTTATCTGGATCGCTGATATTTTTCAACCGGTAATCCATCATTGATCCTGGTTGGAAAGCGTTAAAATATAAATGAAAATAGACTTTTTTTAAGGATTGGCCTGAATTGTTGCTATATTTCAAAGCCATTTTTCCATCATATTGATAAGCTTTTTCATCCACGTTGACATTCATTGTATAGTCAACCTTCTGCTGCCAGAATCCTTTTCTCTGGGCCTTTACTTCCTGTCCCCCAATATTTATGACACATATAAGTGCTAGAAAGGACAATATTTTGATTTTCATGTTCCAAACTTACAAAATTGTCTCAAGAAATGCCGATTAATCAGCCCAATCCAGATAAATGTCATCAAATCTTGACGAAAAGCGATTTGATTATTAATAATTGGCTTGGTTTTGGTTAGAAAATTTATCTATTGAGTTAACAAATATTACAAATAAATTTATGGAAAATCTGTATTATAAGCCTTCGGGGAAGGTGCCTGCTTTCGCATTAATCGGTTCGCTTGTGTTAGGTATTGTAGGATCAATTATTTTGGCAATTGTCTATATCGCCTTACAGTGGTTTATTCCGATTGTCTATTTTAATGTCTTTATCACACTTGGATTTGGAGCAGGACTGTTTTATCTGCTTAATTTTTGTTTCAAACAATGGAAACTCAGGAATAAAGGTGTTGCGATTATCATCACATTGATCGTTGCTATAGTTGGTTTTTATGCACAGTGGGCTTTGTTTGTTTCGTTGATGTATAATGCTGAAGGCACCATGGGTGGAGACACCTGGGTGAAATCTTCTTTTAGCCTAGAAGGCTTTAAAGCGTTTTTTATGCATCCATCTTTTATCTGGGAGGCACTACAGGGGTTAAATGAGGTGGGTACATTTACATTGAAGAAATCACCTGTTTCTGGAGCGATGCTTTGGGTAGTGTGGGGGATCGAAATGGCAATTATCCTTATTACGCCAATCATCATGGCTTTTCGAGGTATTACCATTTATCCTTTTTCAGAGAAAGATGAAATCTGGATGAGCAAACGGATTTTGCCGGGAAGATTAAAATTTGTTGAGGACAAAGATACGATGGCGAACGCATTGGCCAATCATGATTTTGCCTATGTCTATGATCATCTCTCCGATGAAGAAGAGCATTTTTCTTTTGCGACTGCCGAAGTTTATGAATCAGATACCGATGACCATCAATATCTGACCATCTATAATCATCAATTTGTGGAGAAGAAAGGGAAGATGGAAGAAAAGAAAGATGAGGTCATTGAATTCTTGCGAATTAACAGGAATAGCTTATAGAAGCAGCGGAATGACTGAAATCATGTAAAAATAAAATAGCTCCAGGATTTATTTCTGGAGCTATTTTATTCAGCAGGCTATTTAACTAATAGACCACCTTTTGCTTTCCAGTCATTGATGGACGCACTATATATTTTAATGTCTTTAATTCCATTTTTAGCTAAGATCGAGGCTGCAATTGTCGCCCTGTCCCCAGATTGACAATGTAGGTATAATTCTTTTTTGCGATCAATTTTGTCTAGATTGTCTTCAATTGTTCCAACAAAGAGATGTGTGGCATGTGGTAGATGCCCTGCAGTAAATTCGGCTGTATTCCTTACATCTAGAATCTGAGCGTTGGGATTTTCAAGGGCATCATTCATTTCCTGGAATCCGATAAGCTGTTGTTGTTCCAAAGAAATTCCCAATTGAGGAATGGCACCAGCTGTAATATATCCGACAACATTGTCAAGACCAATACGCATTAACTTACGTGCAATTTCGTCCTGTTCGTTTTCATCCATGATAAGAATAAATGGCTTTGTGTAATTCAGTATCCAGCCGGCCCAGGTATTGAATGTCCGATTATGTTGTATGTTGATACTGTTGGGAAGATAACCTTTCGCAAAATCAAATTTATGTCGTGTATCAATAACCGTGGTGCCTGACAGATACAGTCTAGTGAACTCTTCTATCGAAAGTTTGGTATACAGAGGCACACTTGTTTGTAGCGGGCGCATAATTTTGTTAAGTTTCTTCATCATAGCAAAATAGCGCGGCGGCTCAGGCTGTCCATCTAAAAGTTCCGCAACAAAATCACTTTCATTATTTTGATATTGAAATGCCCAGTTGCGTATCCGTTCATAACCAACGGTTGAACTAGGTACAGCACCCAATGCTTTACCACATGCTGATCCAGCGCCATGGGCAGGCCATACCTGAATATAATCGGGCAGTGTCAAAAAATGCTGTAAAGACTTAAACATCTGCTGTGCACCAACTTCCTTGGTACCAATGAGTCCAGCGGCATTCTCCAAAAGATCTGGACGGCCAATGTCTCCAACAAATACAAAATCACCTGTAAATATTATCACCGGATCCATTGTTGCTGGCGTATCAATTAAAACAAAACTAAGGCTCTCAGGAGTATGTCCAGGGGTATGGAGCACCTTAAAAATTAGATTTCCAAGATGGATCTGATCACCGTCTTTTAATCCGATATGGGGAAACTCATATTGCCAATCTTCGCCCCCTTCGTCGGAAAGGTAACATTGGGCGCCTGTTAGTTCAGCTAATTCCAATGTTCCGGAGAGATAATCAGCATGGATATGTGTTTCGGCAATATGTGTAATTTTTAAATTGTTTTTTGCTGCAATCTCTAAGTAAGTATCGACATCTCTTTTGGGGTCAATTACTAGGGCAACACCTTTGGCTTGACAGCCAATTAAATAACTTGAATGTGCTAATGATGACTCGAAAATATGTTGAAAAAACATAATATATGATTTTTAGTGATTTACGAATTGAATGATTTCGAAAGTAAGAATTAGGATACCGATACTGATCAGGAAATAACCAAAGATCCCCTGTAGTCGTACCACCTCCAATTTGTCTTTCCATTTGGAACCAATCTGAAGGCCTATTAAAGTGATTAACGTAAAAGTAAGCAATATCGGCCAATTCATGTGGTTTAATAGCTGGTAGTTTGCAACCAGACCAAAGGACGCGTTTAACCCGATGATGAACAGCGATGTTGCGATAGCCTGTTTTAATGGAATTCCCAAAAGGAGCACCAACGATGGTACAATAATAAAACCGCCTCCGGCACCGACAAGTCCAGTCATGACGCCGACAAGCAGACCCGCGATAATTATTTTGAGGACTTGACCAATATGCATCGTGACAGCAGGTATTGCGACCTGTTTCCTTCTGAAGATCATTGCTAGAGCGGAAATCAGGATAACAATCGAAAACAGCAGCATAATAACATGATTTCTGGAGATCGCTATTTCCGCAAGATGAAATTGCGCTGGTATGGCAGCCAAGAGGTGGCGCTTGGTCAAATAGACCGACAGTAAAGACGGAACCAAAAAGAATGCTGTAGTTTTTAGATCTATCTCGCCTCTAGTCAGGGGTTTAATTGAGCCGATTACGGCCAGTATTCCAATGGAAAACAGGGAATAATCAAGCGCATATTGGGGCTCAATATGAAATAGGTATACGAAGATCGGTAGTGTTAAAATACTGCCGCCACTCCCCATCAAACCCATTGATAGCCCAACCAATATCGCCAATAAAAAGCCAATTATAAATAGTAGTTCCATTTTTGCTAAATCAAATGCTATCGTTACACCCACAGACTCATGATCGTCTATTGTGGGCCTAATGAGGCAGCTTGTGTCTAAGTAAACCATAGATCCATGTTCCCAGGATGGCGAAGATCAGTACAATACCCAATGTCCAATAACCTGAGCCGATCAATGCAAACATAGGCCCCGGACAAGCTCCTGACAATGCCCAGCCCAATCCGAAAATGGTGCCACCGACGAGATAGCGTGTGATACTTTTGTCTTTGGCCTGGAATGCGATCTGCATCCCATTGCTGTCTTTAATCTGTTTCCGTTTGATAATTTGTACAATGATAATCGCTGTTGCGAGTGCCGTACCGATCATGCCATACATGTGGAAGGAGCGGAACTGAAACATCTCATAAATGCGATACCATGAAGCTGCTTCTGATTTGTATAAAATGATCCCAAATAAGATCCCGATCAATATAAATTTTACTGCTTTCATTTATGCGAAGATTAAAGGAAATAAGAAGTGAACCATGATGATGCCACCTATAAAAAAGCCAATGACAGCAATTAATGAAGGGAGCTGGAAATTGCTGAGTCCTGAGATGGCGTGTCCTGAGGAGCAGCCTCCGGCATATCTTGTCCCGAAACCAATCAATAGTCCGCCAATGCTTAGAATTAGAAACTGAAATAAAGAGCCATTAAAAATAAAGATAGATTCGGGAAGATAGCCCTGTAGATGATCTATTATTCCCAGTTCCTTTAAATCGGCGACACTTTTTGCATTGATTTGCGCAGCGGAGCTGTCACTTAAAAAGTAATGGGCAATGAATCCTCCAATGGCGGTCCCGAGTACCACAAGAAGGTTCCAGGATTGCGTCTTCCAGTCGAAGCGAAAAAAAGAGGATGATTTACCGGCACCTAATACCGTACACATCGTCCGCAGATTATTCGACATGCCGAAATCTTTTCCTTGTTTTAGCAATAAGTACATGACTAATGCAATTAAAGGCCCTGAAATATACCAAGGCCATGGTTGTTTGATGTATTCCAATAACATAGCTTGTTCTTAAGTTATATGACAAAGGTACATACCGCTATTACAAAAAACGGTAACAAATGTTACCGTGGAATGTATGTTATTACATATCGTAATACTCAATATTAGCCTCTTTGATTGCTTGGGTCAATAAGGGTAGATCATCCTCTTTCTGAAATAACTTATTACGCCAGGTACGAAAAGCGGAACCTTTGTTTTGGTTTATGATAATCAAATTGCCGCCGGAGCGTCTGAGATTTCGAATATGTGAAATGTTGCTCAATGGGAATTCAACTGTTTTTTTTGAATTGCTGACGGTGAGTGTATCTGCATCCAACCGCCATGTGGAGTCCAGAGTAGAACACTTGATGGCAAAATACAGTGCAAGGGGAACCATCAAAAGAGCGATGATTATTTTATAAATTTCTTGAATCGGAACTTTCGACATCCCTATCCCTATCAATAGAATCGAGGTCAATAGAATAAACATGTATTTCCCGCGATGCAATGTTGAAAGATAGAATGTTTGTGGATTACTCTTCATACTTTTTTATAAACTTTCCTTTTGCATTAATATAGTAAAAATTCTCGAGGTCCTCGCTGACCAAGGCTAATCCATTTTCATAGGGTTGTGCATTTTGGAATTTAAAAGGAATGACTACTTTGCCACTGTAGTCGATATATCCATACTTGTTGTCTTTAAAAACCAATAGTAATTTCTCGCCAGCAAAAGATAAATATTCCTGACCTGTAGGTAACAATTTTTTGCCGGATTTGTCAACTAACTGATAGGTTAGATTTTCGATAATCAGTGCTAGATTGTCGCGATACTCCGCAATAGTTTCGTATTTCGCAGGAATCAATACGTTCCCTTTTAGATCGAGTACACCAGTAAAGTCTCCTTCGTTATATAAGGCATAACTTAAACTTGGGACGGAGATGAAATCATATTTTGCAGCGAGCAATAATTTGCCGCTGTTATCCAACAGGCCATACTTCTGATCTTTCATAAATACTAATGGCGCACCTTCCGTATCTAAACTTAACGATTCGTACTGACAAGGGATAACTTCTTTTCCCTGTAAGTCGATCAAGCCAAACATTTGAACTGTATCGGTGACGATTGCATAATCACCTACGTACGCGTAGATGGAAGCATATTTTGCTGACGTGAGTTTATTGCCTAAGCTATCCTGTACTCCAAAAAATTCAGTATTGGGATCTTGATACCAAGATAAATGGTCATTTAGAGCAGAGTCAGTCGTAGTTTCTTCTGCTTCTCCTTCTTCGTAACCTTCTGGAATTTCGAATAATGCCGTATCGTAAGGGACTTCTTCAACTTTAGTAGCTTGGATTCCTAAACCTTCGGCGCCGATAGATAGCGCTGCTCCAGGTACTTTTTCTAGATAATCGTAGGTTCCCCAATATAATTTAGGCAATTGCTCTGCATACCAGACTGTGATTTCAGTCTGTTTATCCTTACTGCCTGCTAGATTAAATGTTGCTTTTTTGCAAGATAGACCTGCAATAACTTTCTTTTCATTCGGAATTAAGCTCATTTCAAAATCACTTGAGTAAGCGTAATCTCCATCCGCTGATGTTTCAATAAGCTTACCGGAAGCAAGATCCGTTGAAGTATATGTTTTGCTATTTTCGTCGATCAGATAAGAAGTCTCGTCTTTGATATTGCTGATCTGTATGGATTTTCCAAAGAGCAAACTTTCTACACGCATTTGGTCCTTACAAATATAGGCATGCATCAATGCCTCTCCGTTTCCGGCCAAAATTTTGATAAATTCCGAAGCTGATGTATCTGTGCCTGTTTCGGGGTCTGCAAACTGATAGGTTATTTTAAAGACCTTCTGTTGAGCTGAACTGGTTTTAACAAAAACTAATGTGAAAAAGGCTATGCAAAGGAAAAAATGTTTCATTGGATATACAAATTAGAATACGAAAGTATTGAAAATTGGCTGGTTTGTGAAATAATCTTTTGCCGATTGGGAAAAATCATGCAGAAATTTTGATATTATTGTATTCAAATGCCATATTGTAAAATTAGGTGATGCTATTAGGCAGAAAAATAATAAGTGTGTTTTTATCATCACAAAAATATCATATAAAAGTCAAGAATTTGTGAATTTAATGGCATTCAGTAGCTTAGGTAAGACGAGCGGCGATATTTTTGTATTTTACAAACCTTAAGTTTACTTTTTAAAACAATATCTGTGGAACTACTGCTTATAGAAGACGAACCGTCGGTCATATCCTTAATAGAAAGAGGGCTAAAGGAAGAAGGCTATAACATTAGCATTGCAATGGATGGCTATACTGGTTTGAAAATGGCCGGATTAAATCATTATGATCTCATTTTGCTGGATGTGATGCTGCCGGGGATGAATGGTCTTGATGTATGTAAAAACATCCGTATGTCCAATAATGAAGTCCCGATTATTATCCTCACTGCACTGAACCAAACCGAAGATATTGTGGAGGCTTTTGAACGTGATGCGGATGACTACTTGACCAAACCGTTTCGCTTAGAGGAGCTAAAGGCTCGTATAAATCGCTATAGCCGCAAGTCCAAAACAGTGACCGAACAAAAGAACGTCTTGACATTTGATGACCTGCAACTGGATCGAGATAGCAAATCTGTTCAACGCGGGGAATTTCCAATCATACTTACGGCCACCGAATTCCGCTTATTGGAATTCTTGATGCTCAATCGTAATAAGGTATTGACACGAATAGACATCCTAGAGGAAGTATGGGGCATGGATGTCGATCTAAGTACCAATGTCGTGGATGTCTATGTCAACTATTTGCGTAAAAAAATTGACAAGCAATTTGCCCGTAAACTGATCCATACAGTTATTGGTATGGGCTATGTCATCCGTCATGAAAATTAGAACCAAGATCGTACTCTTATTTTCTATCATCAGCACGCTTCTGCTTGTTGTCTTTGCCTTGTACGTCTCTTATTTTACCTACGATAGCCTGCAGACCAAGTTTTTTCATCGGTTAGAAGAAAATGCTGTCATTGTCGGTGATCATATTGTCAACCAGAAGGAAGAAAACAAGGAACTCTATATTCAAGTAAAACGTAAATACCTCAAACAGCTATCTGAAGGAACAGATCATTTGCTCCGTGTGGTAAAAGGCAGTGACAGTATTCGGTTTAAGCCCAATTTGCCTATGCCGATGAGTTTCTACAAAGATGTGATGCAGTACGGCAAGGGAAGGTACATGCATAACCAAACCGCATTTGTAGCAGTATTTTTTCAAGATCAACTCCATCACGATAATCTTATTGTGGTGTCGGAAGGAGTTGATGAGTATGGGCATGATGAACAACGTCAATTAGACCGTACCTTAATTACAGGTGGGCTCTTAGCAATTCTATTGATTATCCTTATGTCATTTTATTTTGCTGACCGGCTGCTCAAGCCTATAAAAGATATCAATAGCGATTTGGGAAAAGTGGATATTGCTAATCTGGACTATAGACTATCCAGTAAATTCAGCAATGCCAAAGATGAGTTAGGAGTACTAATTGCAAACCTCAACTCTATGCTCAGCCGTTTGGATATTTCGGTACAGTCCCAGCAGAGCTTTATCGGTAATGCATCCCATTCATTAAAGACACCTTTGACCATTATTGGTGGTGAAGCGGAACTTGCACGCAATTTCATCCCCAAAGAACACGAAGCCTACTATTCATTGGAAACGATTGCGAAGTATGCGGATAAGATGGAACTCATTATCAATAATCTCCTTCAATTATCGCGTATGGGCTTTAAAGGGGAGGTAGATAATAAAGTGCTCATTCGCATCGACGAATTGCTCTATGAAATTTATAAAGCTGAACGAAGCATCTATAAGGATTTTAGGTTGTCTTTTGATCTTACTCAAATCCCTGAGGATAGCGATGAGTTGACCGTGTTTGCTAATCCCGATCTATTCTATATTGCATTTAGCAATATTATCTCCAATGCGTACAAATATGGTAATGGTGAGCAGGTACAGGTCGCTATTAGTTGTGATGACCGAAATATTACAATTAAAGTATTTGATAAAGGGATCGGAATTCCGCAGAAAGATCAGCCCCATATTTTTACTTCGTTTTATCGTGCTTCCAACGTAGGAGATATCTATGGAAATGGCCTTGGGCTTGTTTTAGCTAAGAATATCTTTGATCTTCATGCTGCGGAACTCAGTCTTTATTCTGCAGAAGGCCAAGGCACCCAAGTTGTTGTCACGCTGCCTAAAATCGCTTTCTAATCTCATTTTAATCTCATCCTTATTCCATTTTTAATTTGCTGTGATATACTTGTGCCAGAGATAGGTATATCATATGAAACCATCATGATTTATTCAAGCATATGACTGAATAAATCTGATAGCTTCATCACGAATAAAAAGCGATTTAAAACGGATGAAAAAAACACTTTCACTTATTACAACCTTGGGTTTGGGCATTGCGACATTACAGGCGCAGGAACAGACTCCAACAGATTCCATTCCAGCAGAAAGAAATAGCTTATTATCCAGAGGTAGTTTATTGTCAAAAGAACCAACCAGGGCGAAATCATTTCAACTGGATGTTTTGCTGCGTGCAGGTCTGCAGACTGATAATAGCGATGGCTCCGGCCAGGCAAAAGCAAATCTGGACGATGCACGTATCTTGATGAGCGGCGATTACAACGAGCAACTTTCTTATAAAGTACGTTTTCGCCTGAATAGATCATTTGCACCGACCAGTCAGGACAATGGATCAAGGGCATTGGATATGGCCTATATCAAATACAAGTTTGGAAAGGATCTGAAATGGTCCGTTACAGCGGGTAAGCAGAGCGCTATAGTGGGTAGCTATGAATTTGAAAATAACCCTATTTACGAATATAAATTCACGGATTATGTTGATCGTATTTTGAATTTATTTGTGGTAGGGGGAACATTGTCCTATGAAGTCAATCCTAATCATTCCTTACATGCACAAGTTTATAATACTACCAACGATAGTTTTATGGATGTGCATACCAAGAGTGGTTTTGCTGTAGGTGATTTGGAGCGATCTGATGTGCCAATGGGAGCTTACTTTACTTGGGTAGGAGCCTTTATGGATAAAAGAATCAATACGAAATGGTCCTATAATATCTCTCAGTTTGCGAAGGGACATACCAATCATTCCATCTCTTTGGCAAACAAGTTTAAAACGCCGAAGCAAATGGTCTATTTAGACCTGCAATATTCTTACCTGGGTGTTGATCATGCCTTGATTGCATCATCGGCAATCAATGACTTTTATGGCCGTACGGGGACAGGACGCGTCTTGGCAAAGGATGTCAATTACGCTTCAGCAATTGTACGGTATGATCAGTTTTTAAGTGAAAAATGGGAGGTAGCTCTGAAAGGTGGTTATGAGACTGCCGGATCAATAGATGATGATCAAGTTGGCAAAAATTTCCGTCAAAACTGGACCTACTTTGCGACCCTACAACATAAACCTTTTCATAATCAGGATTTGCGATTTTACCTTGGTTATGTAGGTAATACAGTAAACTACAAGGGACATATGGATATGGGTAAGAGTCAATATAACCGTGTTGCCTTTGGAGCATATTTTACAATTCCGGTCTTGTAATAATTCCTTTAACAAAATAACAAATAATTATTTTTTATGCGTTTAACACCAAGAGAAACAGAAAAGCTGCTATTGCATTTGGCAGGAGAACTGGCAGCAAAGCGACTAAAGCGTGGGGTGAAACTAAATTACCCTGAATGTATTGCCTATATCAGTGCTCAGATTATGGAGGAAGCAAGAGATGGTCGGTCTGTTGCAGACTTAATGTCTTATGGTACGACCTTATTGAAAAGAAGCCAGGTGATGGAAGGTGTCCCTGAGATGATCCACGATGTACAGATTGAGGTTACTTTTCCAGACGGTACCAAGTTGGTAACAGTTCATGATCCTATTCGTTAATAAATCTTAATACTATGATTCCAGGAGAATACATTTTAAAGAAAGAAGAAATCAAGGCTAACGTGGGACGTAGAACCACTAGCGTTGTAGTAAAAAATGAAGGCGATAGACCGATTCAGGTAGGTTCGCACTATCATTTTTTTGAAGCGAACAAATTGCTTTCGTTTGACCGCGAAAAAGCATTTGGTATGCGCTTGAATATTCCTGCGAGTACAGCTGTACGGTTTGAACCAGGTGAACAGAAGTCTGTTGTACTGGTTGAATTTGGAGGAAGCAAAGAAATTCACGGTTTCAATGGATTGACAAATGGTAAGTATACTGACCAAAATGTCAAATCGAAAGCTGTTGAGAAAATGAAAAAATTAAAATTCAGACAATCTAAATAATATAGAATGGGAGGATGGAATAGACGCGAATGGATTAAGGTTGTAGGACTCACGACATTGGGATCTACCGTTGGTCTACATGCGCTTGGTTTAGATAAACTAGGTTTAGACAAATCATCTGTTAAATATATTGATGGGGAGCTTTATATCCCTAGAGAAAAATATGCTGCTCTTTTTGGCCCGACAACGGGTGATAAGGTGCGTTTGGCTGATACGGAGTTGTTTATAGAAATTGAAAAAGATTTCAACGTATATGGCGAAGAAAATAAATTCGGTGGTGGAAAGACGATCCGTGATGGTATGGGACAATCTGCCCGTGCCCTGCGTGATGAGGGTGTTTTAGACTTCTGTATTACCAATGTGATCATTATTGACCACTGGGGTATTGTGAAAGCTGATATCGGTATCAAGGATGGTAAAATTGTTGGAATAGGTAAGGCAGGTAACCCTGACGTACAGGATGGTGTGACTGAAGGTATGATTATCGGAGCTTCTACAGAAGTACACGGTGGAGCCGGTTATATCCTTACTGCTGGCGGTATTGATACACACATTCACTTTATATCACCACAACAGATCGAGACTGCGTTATACTCGGGTGTAACTACATTTATCGGCGGTGGTGCCGGTCCAGCAGATGGTACACTGGCAACAACTGTTACTTCGGGTAAATGGTATATCGAGCGTATGTTTGAAGCGTTTGAAAACTTACCGATCAACGTTGGTTTTTTCGGTAAAGGTAACGTTTCAACAACCAAGCCGATCGAAGAGCAAATTGAAGCTGGTGCATTAGGGGTGAAAATCCATGAGGACTGGGGGGCTACGCCTGCGACGATCGATGCAGCGTTAAAAGTTGCGGATAAGTACGATGTACAGGTGGCTATACACACGGATACATTGAATGAAGCGGGTTTCTTAGAAGATACCGTTGCCGCAATCGATGGTCGTGTTATCCACACCTTCCATACGGAAGGAGCTGGTGGTGGACACGCACCTGATATCATCAAAATTGCGATGTATCCAAACATTCTCCCTGCATCTACCAACCCGACAAAGCCGTTTACGGTGAATACCGCAGAAGAGCATCTTGATATGTTAATGGTCTGCCATCACTTGGATAAAAATGTGAAAGAAGATGTTGCTTTTGCAGATTCACGTATCCGTCCACAAACGATCGCGGCGGAAGATATTCTTCAAGATATGGGTGTATTCTCTATTATGAGTTCGGATAGTCAGGCGATGGGGCGTGTGGGTGAGGTTATCTCGCGTACATTCCAGACGGCACATAAAATGAAGATACAACGCGGTCCTTTGGCTGAGGATAAAGGTAAAGATAATGACAACTTCCGTGTAAAACGTTATGTGTCCAAATTTACAATCAACCCTGCAAAAGCGCATGGTATTGATAAATATATCGGATCTATTGAGACAGGTAAATATGCCGATTTGATCTTGTGGAAACCAGAGTTGTTTGGTGTGAAGCCAGAGTTGATTATCAAAGGTGGTATGATCCTAGGTGCGAAAATGGGAGATGCAAATGCTTCTATCCCTACACCACAGCCTATCATCTACAGACCAATGTTCGGAAACTATGGTAAGGCAGTGTCAAAATTGTGTTTCAATTTCGTTTCAAAAATATCTTTAGAGAATGGAAATATTCAAAAATTGAATTTATCACGTAAATGTTTGCCAGTAGAAGGCTGTCGTACAGTGATGAAAAAGGATATGGTACATAATCATGCCACACCTAATATCGTGGTCAATCCAGAAACGTATGAAGTTACAGTGGATGGTGTTTTAGCTACTTGTGAGCCATTAAAAGAGCTTCCAATGGCACAACGTTACTTCCTGTTCTAATTCAATATATGATTTTAGCAAGAGACATTAAAGGCAATATTTGGGCAGATGGCAAGGAGCAGGATGCTGTGGAACTTGATTTTTTAGAGCTTGAATGGTTTGATACCGAGCGACGTGTCATTCGGGGATTTACCGTTCAGGGTCGGGAGATCGGATTTAAAAATCTGGGTGAAGACTCCTTGTTCGATGGTGATATTCTGTTTGAAACAGAGGAACTCCGTATCGTTGTCCGAATATTGCCCTGTCCTTGTTTGGTCGTACGACCAAAAAATGTATTGGATATGGCAAGAATATGTTTAGAAATAGGCAATAAGCATATCCCTGTTTTTATCAACAAAGATCATGAAATCATAGCGGCTTACGAAAATCCGCTGTGGGAACAATTACAGCGGGCAGGATTTACACCAACGAAAGAGTCACGGGTAATCGAACGCACGCATACATTGCGCATACATCAGTATGCTGTAGTGCAAAATAAAATCACACTAGCGAAGGAGGTATAATATGAATCCATTGTTGACATTGATGCAGATCAATGATTCCGTTTTTCCGATTGGAGGATTCACACATTCCTATGGATTGGAAACCTATATAACCAAAGGTCTCGTACATGACTCGAAAACTGCCAAAGAGTATGCACAGACTTTATTGGAACATAGCTTCTATTACAACGATGCGGCCTTTTTTCATAAGACTTGGCAATTATGCGAAACAAAGGCAACAAAGAAGAAGGTAGCAGAATTAGATGCCTTGATCACGGCCTTTAAAGCGCCTTATGAAATTCGGGATGCAAGTAAAAAATTGGGAATACGCTTCTTGAAGCTGACTGAAAAATTGCAGCCGGTTAAACGTTGTTCAGCTTATTTGAAAGCAATAAATACACAAGAATTGCATGGGCATTACGCTATGGCATTCGCCATGTTTGCACATGCGCAAGGGATTAGTTATACAGATGCACTGAGCGCTTTTTATTATAATTCACTCAATGGTATTATGACCAACTGCGCGAAACTGGTCCCTATTAGTCAAATGGATGCACAACAGATTCTGTTTAAGTTGCAACCATTAATCAATAAGTTGGTTGTTGCTCAACCTACGTTGGAAGAGGATTTAATCGGTAACTGTTGTATTGCACAAGATATCCGTTGTATGCAACATGAAAAGTTATATACACGTATCTATATATCGTAAAAGCAAAATTATTGCTATACTTAAAATTTATTTTATCTGATTGAGCGAGTTAAATTTTAAGCGTAGTAAACTTCATCTAATCGATGGAAAAAATAAATAAAGATGAAAAAGACGTCAAAAAGAAATTATGTGAAAATTGGTGTTGCTGGACCTGTTGGATCGGGCAAGACTGCTTTGATCGAACGATTGACACGTTCGATGTCCGCAGATTATAGCATCTGTGTTGTTACAAATGATATTTACACACGTGAAGATGCGATGTATTTGCAGCAGAATTCGGCACTACCAGCAGAACGTATCATTGGTGTAGAGACTGGCGGATGCCCACATACCGCGATCCGCGAGGATGCATCAATGAATATTGAAGCGGTGGAGGAATTGGCCAACCGTTTTGAGGATGTGGAGCTTATTTTTGTTGAAAGTGGGGGGGATAACCTGACAGCAACGTTCAGCCCGGATCTAGCGGATTTAACAATCTTTGTTCTTGATGTTGCCGAAGGTGAAAAAATGCCACGCAAAGGTGGGCCAGGTATTACACGCTCAGACTTATTATTGATCAATAAAATTGATCTGGCGCCCTATGTGCATGCCGATTTGGAAGTCATGCGCCGAGATACATTGCGCATGCGTGGAGAACGTCCTTTTATTTTTACCAATCTGATGACATTAGAAGGGCTGGAAGATGTAAAGAAATGGATCAAGGAATACGCTTTATTAGAACAAGTAGGCTAAAAAACAATAGGATATGGATAGTAAGATAGTATTAAATGTAGCCAAAGAGGACGGTAGAAGCAGGCTGAAAGAAAGCTACCATAATGCACCTTATAAATTGACTCATTATGGAGCTGCGAATCTAACTGATCATCTGGAAATGATTATCATGAGTGCATCACCCGGTATTATGGATACAGATCATCTTCATATTGATGTCCATGTAAAGGAAGAGGCCCAATTAAAGCTGTTTACGCAGTCTTTCAATAAATTGCACCCGATGAAAACTGGGGCTAGCCAGCACACAGATGTACAGGTGGCTTCGAGGGGGATATTGCATTACATTCCGCATCCGGTCACACCTTTTAAAGACTCCATATTCAAGGCGACCAATCATATTCATTTGGCAGAAGATGCGGTTTTGATGTGGGGTGATATTATCAGTGTCGGGCGAATCTATATGAAAGAAGCATTTGAATTTGATCGTTTGCATACACAGACTAAGATTTTCAGATCAGGAAAACTGGCCTTTATTGATAATCAGCTGTTACAACCCAAAAAGCAGCCCATTCAGAAAATGCTCTTCTTTGAAGGTTATACCCATCAAGCGACCTTTTTATTCTCTGCTCTTTTTGCTCAGGAATTAAAGAGCGAACTTGATGAAATATTGACTGTAGAATATAATGACATCTCTTATGGATTTACACAGGCTTCGTCAGATGTCGTTATTCTACGAGCGCTGGGTTCTGATGGTGAATTGCTTTATGATTTTCTGCAAATGCTGGGGCAATTGTGTTGGGACTTTACCATGCATAAACTGTCGGAGTCAAAAGAAGGTGAAGTTATTGAAAATGAGGTAACAGAATCTTTGTCAGTTATGACGGAAGCGGTTGTGACAGAGGTTGTTGTTGAAAAGAAAAGTGCTGCCAGTCCGCGGAAAAGGAAGGTAAGCAAAAGTAAAACGGAGGAAGGGCTGAAATATGCGTAAATCGAAAGAGCCTACCGAAATCCTTATTGAATCCATTCCCAATTTTGAGGATGTTAAATTCAATCGTGAATCGGATATCTTGGATCTTTCCTACTTTGAAGTGAATAAACGTGTTATCCATCGCAAAACGCGTAAGGGCAATACGGTCAAGATACAACGCGATGACAGCACGGCCTTACAGTCGGGACAATGTATCTATCATAGCGATGATCTGTTTATACAGGTCAATATCTTGCCTTGTCTTTGTGTATTGCTTGACAGTCAGGATCTTTCTGTGGTCGGAGAATTCTGTTTTGATGTAGGCAATCGTCATTTGCCCGTGTATCTGAAAGCTGACGGACGCTTTGCTGTCTCCTATGACGGACGCCTGTATCAGGCTTTAAAAGAAAAATATAATGGTTCCATTGCTTTGGAGAATGCCATTTTGGAACCGGATGAACAGATTACATCGCTTCGCAATGCGAAAAAATAAGAGGTGAGTATTGGAATGCTTGTTTCAGGTTTTGATTTGATAGCGGCAGCCGATCTTTGTTTGCGCGCTGCTTGAAAATGCTGAAAAATTGTGCATTTTTGTTGTTATGACATTTGGTGCGGAATTGCAGGGCTGGTATCAACAGCATAAGCGTGATTTACCATGGCGGGAAACAAGAGATGCTTATAAAATTTGGCTCTCTGAGATTATCTTGCAACAGACTCGAGTAGAACAAGGACTACCTTACTATTTACGATTTGTAGAACGTTTTGAGACAGTCGTTGACTTTGCCAATGCAAATGAAGATGATATTTTACACCTTTGGCAAGGACTAGGTTATTATTCAAGGGGACGAAATATGCATAAGGCTGCACGAATTGTCCGTGACGAATATAAGGGCATTTTTCCCGTAGACTATAAAACGCTGCTAAAACTTCCTGGTGTAGGTGAATATACAGCTGCCGCAATATCATCCTTTGCTAATAATGAGGCTCAGGCTGTACTGGATGGGAATGTGTTTCGTGTGCTGTCGAGATACTATGGAATAGATACAGCAATCAATTCTACTGAGGGAAAGAAAATTTTTACGGCTATCGCTCAGGAGAATTTAGATCAAGACCATCCGGCATTATACAATCAAGCTATCATGGATTTTGGGGCTATTCATTGTAAACCAAAACAACCCCTGTGTATTACCTGTATGTTCAATACATCATGTTACGCTTTGCTGCAAGGAGAGGTCGATCGATTGCCAGTTAAACTTAAAGCCAAGGCGAGTAAGGATCGATATTTTAATTATTTTATCATCAAGGATGATGTACAAATTTTAATGTCAAAACGCGGGGAAGGCGATGTCTGGCAGAATTTATATGAGTTTCCGCTGATCGAGTCTGATCGAACATTAACGATACCCGAGCTCCTTGGAGATGAGCAATTTGTCCAGTATTTTGGGGGAAAGGCTGAAATTAAACTCCTGCAAAAGCAAACTAAACATATTCTGAGCCATCAGAATATTTATGCGACATTCTTTGAAGTGCGGTTAGAGGGCAGTCTAAATCAAAAAAAATCCAGTTGGGATTATGTATTTTTAAAAGATTTAGATAAATTAGCTAAACACAAGTTGATCTTTACCTTTTTGGAAAGATCAAATTTTTAACCATTTATGCTTTTAAATTATGTCAGGAGTTAACAAAGTTATTTTAGTGGGACATCTTGGAAAAGATCCCGAAATTCGATATTTAGAAGGCAATGTCTCCGTTGCCAGTTTCCCATTGGCAACTTCAGAAACGTATAACAAGGACGGAAAACGAGTAGAACAAACCGAGTGGCACAATATTGTCATGTGGCGTGGTTTGGCAGATGTGGCAGTAAAATACCTTACTAAAGGCAAATTGGTCTATATCGAAGGTCGATTACGTACGCGTACCTACGAAGATAAAGAGGGGATCAGACGTTATGCGACTGAAGTCGTTGCAGAGACTTTTACCCTTTTGGGACGGAAATCGGATTTTGAACCTGCTGGAGCTGCTAACACGGGGAATGTTGCAAGTACACCGGCGCAGAAAGCTGAGGATAAAGAAATCGAAGTTGATTTTACCGAAAACGATCAGGAAGATAATCCGCTTCCATTTTAATCGAACTTAAAGGTAGCTTTGAATATTAGAAGATTATCATTTTATATTAAATATAGTTATGGGCAAAAGAGCAGATGAAAATCTGCTCTTTTTGATTTTTGGCATATTTCTAATTCTTTTTTAACACAATCAAACCATTTGTGTGCGTTCAAAGAGTTGATTACAAAGACCTTTGTCTCATCGAATCGTAAATGCTGATTTTCTATACAGGAACGCTTTTGACACGAGTTGAGAGATCGCTAAAATTTCTTTTTGGCGGAAATTTTGGCTATGTTTGTCGTAATTATGTTGCAAGATAAAATTACGCAGTATACTGAAGAAATTAAGGCGTTTGTGCCATCTTCTTCAGCCGATGTAGAAAATTTCAGATTGAAGTTTTTGGTTTCCAAAGGGATTGTAAAAAATCTTTTTGACGAATTCAAAACAGTTACTCCTGAAGAAAAACGTACTTTGGGGAAAGTACTGAATGAATTTAAGCAGTTGGCAGAAAATACATTCAAGGAAGCACAAGAGAAATTTGGTTCAGGTGAAAAGCAGAAATCCCAACAAATGGAAGGTGATTTAACGCTGCCTGGTAACGGATTTCAATTGGGGTCTAGACATCCGATCTCATTGGTACGCAAGGAAATTGTTGAGATATTTAAAAAGCTAGGCTTCATCGTTTCCGAGGGGCCAGAGATTGAAGATGATTGGCACAATTTCTCTGCTTTGAATTTTCCTCCTGAACATCCGGCGCGTGATATGCAAGATACATTCTTTATAAAAAAGCAAGAAGGTAACGATATTACGCTAAGAACACATACATCATCTGTCCAGGTTCGCCTGATGGAAGCTGGTAAACCTCCTTTCCGAGCGATTATGCCTGGACGTGTGTATCGGAACGAAGCAATTTCTGCCCGCGCACATTGTTTCTTTCATCAGGTAGAAGGATTATATGTGGATGAAAATGTTTCATTTGCTGATTTGAAGCAGACTTTATATCATTTTGTTCAAGAAATGTACGGTGAGGGGACTAAAGTACGTTTCCGTCCATCTTATTTCCCTTTTACAGAACCTTCAGCGGAGATGGATATTTCTTGTACGATCTGTAAAGGTGCTGGATGTAATCTTTGTAAATATTCAGGTTGGGTAGAGATTTTAGGTTGTGGAATGGTAGATCCGAATGTTCTTGAGAATTGTGGTATTGACAGTAAAAAGTATTCAGGTTTTGCCTTCGGTATGGGTATCGAAAGGATCACAAACCTTAAATATGTGATCAAAGATTTGCGACTTTTCTCTGAAAATGATACACGTTTCTTATCTCAGTTTGAGACTGAACTAATATAAATCAATGCTAATAAAGACTATTGAAACCATCACACTATTGCCACTCTCAAAGCGCATCTTGTTCTGTTTAGGAATTGGAAATAGTGTGATGTGTGGTAGTCTTATCTGAAGAATATGGAACCAGATCATATCATTGAATCCATAAAAAGAACCGCACGGGAACTCTTTCGTCAAAATGGTTATCATAAAACCAGTGTAAACACATTAGCGAAAAAAGCTAAGATTGCTAAAGCGACTGTTTATAAATATTTTGATAGTAAGGAGATGATTTTGCATGCTATCTTGATGGATTATCTGCGGGCGAGTTTGTTGGAGATCTTAAAGACGACAAAATATGAGGATGATATGGCCTCTTTTTTGGCTTCCACAATTCTTCGTGTCAGCCGACTAACCTATACCGCATGTAATGAGTTGATTGGCTGGGAATTTATTCGTGAGTCTGCCAATGCACAGGAATATCTAAAAACACTATCTGAGGATTTGGAATTTTTGCTTTTAAGCACATTTATTCAGAATGAAAAGATTAATGAGGCGATCAGTGAGGAAAAACTGACATTTCTGATCAAATCAAGTAAGAGCATTGTATTCTCTTTTGCTTTTACAGCTGTTTCAGATGCCGATGTGCGTAAAAATTTCATTTCTTTTCAAAAGGAGATTCTTCCTTATCTGGTGCAGGCAACTATACTCTAAATGACGCAGGGTCTTATTTGTCTATTGCCTTTCGGTTATCCACTTTTAAATAATCTTCAATTTTTTTCTGAATCGTCTGTTTTTTATTGATTCGTATTTTTCGTTAAGGGATCAATGAGCTTGTTAGGCTCAGGTTATTGTGCAGAAAGAACTTTTAGTCGATTTTCATAGCTGTTTGTGCTAAACTTATATTATCGTTGATATTTGAATAATGGTCTTTGTTATTGCTTGACTAATTTTGAATATTGGGGAAATCGGACTGATGTAAATGGATTATTGCGATGCGCAAGAGGTCTTTTTTTTAAGACCGTATAGGTCAGTGGAAAATCATTATAAAAAATTGTATTTTTGCAAACTATGAGTAGAAGAATTCCGCAAGAAAAAAAGTTCTTGAAAGATATTGCAATCATTGATATTGCCGAAGAAGGTAGGGGTGTAGGTAAAACTGATGATTTGGTTTTGTTTGTCGAAAAAGCTGTCCCTGGTGATGTTGTCGATGTGGAGTTAATGCGCAAGAAGAAGAATTTTGCTGAAGCTCGGGTGACGAGTTTGAAGGAAGCTTCTACTTATCGCGTAGACCCTTTTTGTGAGCATTTTGGTGTTTGTGGTGGCTGTAAATGGCAACACATGAGCTATGAAGCCCAATTAAAATTCAAGCAACAATCTGTTGATAATGCTTTATCCCGTATTGGGAAAGTCGATACTTCCTCCATGGAAGATATTTTGGGATCAGCTCAAACGGAGTATTATAGAAATAAATTAGAATATACATTTTCCAATAAGAAATGGTTGACCTCTGTTGATGAAGATTCATCGCAATTGGAAATGAATGCTTTGGGCTTCCATGTACCAGGACGTTTTGATAAAATCTTAGATATCGATCATTGTTTTCTTCAGGAAGATCCTTCCAATGAGGTGCGGAATACCATACGGGACTTTGCACTAAGTAAAGGGATGACCTTCTACGATCTTCGTGAACATACAGGTGTATTACGAAATCTGATTATCCGTATTTCTTCTACAGGGGAGATGATGGTCATTGTGGTTTTTGCCTACCCAGAAGAAGGGCAGGTGGAATTGTTAATGAATTTCATCAATGAAAAATATCCGCAGATTGCCTCGCTTCTTTATATTGTGAATCAAAAGCGCAATGATACCATCTTTGATCAAGATATTCAAGTATATGCGGGTCGGGATTTTATTTATGAGGAAATGGAAGGTCTTCGCTATAAGGTGGGACCGAAATCATTTTATCAAACCAATTCTGCACAAGCATATGAACTCTATAAGATCACACGTGATTTTGCGGATCTAAAGGGGGATGAGTTGGTTTATGACTTATATACAGGAGCTGGTACAATTGCGAATTTTGTTGCTAAGAAGGCAAAAGAAGTGATCGGAGTTGAGTACGTACCTACTGCAATTGAAGACGCAAAGGTCAATTCAGCGATCAATAATATCAACAATACGAAGTTTTACGCTGGAGATATGAAAGATGTGTTGATACCATCTTTTATTGCTGAGCATGGGAAACCGGATGTAGTGATTACGGATCCGCCAAGAGCAGGTATGCATGCGGATGTCGTGGCCCGGTTATTGGAAATGGAGTCTCCGAAAATTGTTTACGTGAGTTGTAATGCCGCAACACAGGCGAGAGATTTAGTACTATTGGCAGAAAAATACGATGTAAAACGTATCAAGCCGGTGGATATGTTTCCCCATACACAACACGTAGAAAATGTCGTTCTATTGGAACTAAAAAAATCATAATATTATGGAAGTAGAGGATTTATTTTCGGGCGGAGCCAGAAATGAGGAGGCGCAATCTACTGGGCAGAGTCCCTTGAAAAGTTTGCAGGTAGATCTTGATTTTTATAGTGAGTCGATCCGTGAAGTTTCGATGGAGATCATAGAGGAAGGCTATTCTTCCTATCCGATTTTTGTAGCACATCAACATGAGGTTTCCGTGGGTGAAGTGATCTTAGATCGAGTAGATCTGGAAACTAATTGGACAATCAATGCTTCTACGTTGGAAGAGTTTGTCGAATTGGATATCATTCAAGAGGATCGTAAAGCTACTTTTATTCAGAAGTATAAATCTGCGAAGGATTATATGTGTTTGTTTGTCGTTGTTGCTGAAGGAGCCAATTTTGTTTTCTACCCCTATAAATAGAGAAAGAATATTTAAACTTTTTTAACAATACAATTGTCAAACTATTACTATTTTTAGCGAAATAGGTTGAAAGCATGATGGATTCAAAAGGCTATAATGAGCAGAGCGGAGAATCAGGTCGTTTGGATTTCGAGTCGTTGATATTACATCATAGCTTTCAAAAAACGCTAATGGCGAGATAAATGCCTGAGAAAACTAGCGTGATAAAACAATATATTCCAATGAGAAGAATACACATAGGAGGGCTATTAGGCATCTTGATATTGCTTTTGACGGCATTCGGTGCAAAGGCCCAACATATACAGAAAGTGTCAGGTATGGTGATGCAAAGGGGAACTGCCAATAGAATTGGCGATGTGGTGGTCCTGAATTTGCGCACGAGCAGATCAGCATTGACAAACTCTTTTGGGGTGTTCACGATAGATGCCTCTGTGGGAGATTCTCTTTCTTTCACTAAAGTTGGATTTTCACCGGTAAAGACTGTTTTGACAAACTTGAATGAATTCTATATTGAGATGCAGGAAGGGATTAAGCTTGAAACAGTCATTGTGGAGCGAAAATCCAAGGAAGCCGAACTGAATGATGCCATGGGGAATTATTCAAAGAAAGGGGTCTATAATGGCGGGAAAAATAAATTTGGAACCTATTTAGGTAGTCCTGCTACCGCACTTTATAATCTTTTTGGACGTGAGGCGAAAAATGCGAAACGCTTTGGACGCTTTATGGATCGGGAAAAAGAGGAATTACAGGTAGACCGTATCTTTTCAAGGGCAGCTGTCCAGAAATTAACGAAATTGGATAGCGTGGATTTAGATGCGTTCATGATACGTTATCGTCCCTCATTTGATCTAGCTGAACATTGGGGCCAATATGATTTGATGAATTATGTACGGCAGTCTCTAGAGGATTTTGAAGCAAAAGGGCGTCCAAAAGGATCATTATTACCTGATATTGAAGTTAAGACCCAAGAGAAATAAAACATTTTTCGTTTTATGCTGTTAGTTCTAGTGAACATTGACCGTCGAGATTATTTGTAGCTTATCGTCTTCATTTATCAACGTTGTGATGCTTTTTTTTTGAGTATGGTAACAAAAAAGTAAAAAAGGATGCTTTTGGCACTTTGTTTGATTTTAACATGAACAGTAATTTAATTTGAATATTAAAAGTCTTAGATAGATATGAAAATGAATAGAAAATTAGCTGTATTTGGTTTGACTGTTGCAACCTCAGCTATGTTATTTGGAAGTTGTTCTACAATCCAAAATACAAATAATACGACTAAAGGTGGTGTGATCGGTGGTGTTGCGGGTGGTGCTTTAGGCGCATTAATTGGTGGTAAGGCTGGTAATACGGCTATTGGTACATTAGCAGGTGCGGCCATTGGTGGTGCAGCGGGTGTATTGATCGGTAAGAAAATGGATAAACAAGCTGCTGAGATTTCTAAAACCGTAGAAGGTGCTGAAGTGACTCAATCTGCAGAAGGTATCGTTGTAAAATTTGATTCGGGTATTTTGTTTGATTTCAATAAATCTGATTTAAAAACATCTGCAAAGGATAATATCGCAAATTTAGTTGCAACATTAAATAAAGAGCAAGGAACAGAAATTTTAGTTATTGGACACACAGATAATGTGGGAACTTTAGCTGCAAATGACAAAGTTTCTTTGGATCGTGCAAATTCGGTACGTGCTTTTGCGGTATCTAAAGGTTTATCTTCTTCACGTATTAAAACTGAAGGAAGAAATTTCTCTGAGCCAATAGCAAGTAATGATACAGAATCTGGACGTGCGCAAAACCGTCGTGTGGAGATCGTTATTGTTGCTGGTGACCAAATGAAGAAAGAAGCAAAACAACAAGCTGGTCAATAACGATCTAAGCAAATCGCTCCTTTGGAGACGGATATGTTTGACTCTTTTAAATAGAGAGTTTGTTGAATTTCCAAAATAACAGAAGGCGCGGAATCTATCCGCGTCTTTTTTGTGAAGTATCCCGCCAGACCCGCTATGATATAAATTATTTACTTCAGAAATTTGACAAAGTATAAACCATATTTCTGGCTGACAAACTGTCATTATATGGATTTTAATTTCTAACTTTGTAGTCTTTGAAAATTGAGCTATGCTAGATTTAACACATACAACTAAGGAACACGACGAATCTCGTCAGGGTGAGGCATTGTTATTGGAACAAGATCCAAAGATCAGTAATGGACGTAAACTGTATATTGAAAGTTACGGCTGCCAAATGAACTTCTCGGATAGTGAGATCGTTGCTTCTATTTTGTTGGATAAGGGTTTTGAAACGACAAAGAATTATCAGGAAGCTGATGTTGTCTTTATTAATACCTGTTCAATCCGTGAGAATGCAGAGCAACGTGTTCGTAATCGACTGAAAGAATTTGAGGCGGCTAAGACCAGAAATCCTGGAATGATCGTCGGCGTATTAGGCTGTATGGCTGAACGTTTAAAATCGAAGTTTCTAGAGGAAGAAAAATTAGTTGATGTTGTAGTAGGTCCTGATGCGTATCGTGATCTTCCTAACTTAATTGAAAAGGTAGATGACGGAGCAAAAGCAGTGAATGTATTGCTTTCACGTGAGGAGACTTATGCTGATATTAATCCGGTTCGATTAAATTCAAATGGTGTAACGGCCTTTATTTCGATCATGCGTGGTTGCGATAACATGTGTTCGTTCTGTGTGGTTCCTTTTACCAGGGGACGTGAGCGTAGCCGCGATCCACATTCTATTGTGAAAGAAGCACAAGATTTATTCAACGCTGGATATAAAGAAGTGACTTTATTGGGTCAAAATGTGGATTCCTATAAACATACAGCGCCAGTTGCTGAAGGAGAAACTCCAGGTGAGACGGTGACGTTTGCCAAATTATTGACGATGGTTGCAGAGGTGAGCCCACTTTTACGGGTTCGTTTTTCGACTTCCCATCCAAAAGATATCACGGATGAAGTTTTATATGCAATCGCATCACATGAAAATGTTTGTAACTATATCCATTTGCCAGTGCAATCTGGGAATTCTAGGGTATTGGAACTTATGAATCGTACTTACGATCGTGAGTGGTATATGGAACGTGTAGATGCTATCCGTAAAATTATTCCAGATTGTGCGATTTCTACTGACGTTATTACCGGATTCTGTACAGAAACGGAAGCAGAACATCAGGAAACGTTATCGATGATGGATTATGTGAAGTATGACTTTGCATATATGTTTGCTTATTCTGAAAGACCAGGCACATTAGCTGCGAAGCGTTATGAAGATGATATTCCAGAGGATGTCAAAAAACGTCGTTTGACGGAAGTAATCAACAAACAACGTGACCATAGCTTATATCGTTACCAGCATTTTATTGGAAAAGTTTGTAAAGTTCTGATAGAAGGTTTTTCAAAAAGATCTGAGTTTGATTTTTGTGGTCGTAATGATCAGAATGCCTTGGTTGTGTTTCCTATAGACCCTCGCTACAAACAAGGGGATTATGTCAATGTGCTTGTGGAATCATGTACATCAGCAACCTTGCTCGGTAAAATTGTTGATTAAGAAAACTTAATATAAATTTATTTCCAATTGGAAATTTATGGATAACCAAGATATAAAAAATAGGTTTGGAATCATCGGTAATTCACCGTTGTTAAATCGGGCGATAGATATTGCCCGGCAGGTGGCTCCAACTGATATTTCTGTATTAATACAAGGTGAAAGCGGTAGTGGTAAAGAAGTTTTTTCGCATATTATCCATCAATTGAGTTCCCGTAAGCATGGCCCATTTATAGCGGTCAACTGTGGAGCAATACCAGAGGGAACAATAGACTCCGAATTATTTGGCCATGAGAAAGGTTCCTTTACCGGTGCGCATGAAGCTCGTAAGGGTTATTTTGAAGTGGTTGATGGTGGAACAATTTTCCTGGACGAGGTCGGGGAGTTACCTTTAGGTACACAAGCTCGATTACTACGTGTTTTGGAATCTGGGGAGTATATTCGTGTGGGATCATCGAAGGTTCAAAAAACCAATGTGCGTGTGGTTGCTGCGACAAACGTCAATATGTTTGAAGCTGTTCAAAAAGGTAAATTTAGGGAGGATCTCTATTACCGCCTAAATACAGTTCCTCTGCGTGTGCCTTCACTCAGAGAACGTCCCGAAGACATCAATTTATTGTTTCGAAAGTTTATTGTCGATTTTTCGGAAAAGTATCGCTCCCCTGGTGTGCAGCTGACTGAAGATGCACAAAATATGCTGCGTAACTATAACTGGCCAGGGAATGTGCGTCAATTGAAAAATGTTGCCGAACAAATTGCTGTTTTAGAGAAAGAACGTGTTGTTGACGCGCATACACTGCAAAACTATTTGCCAAATGAGTCACGTACGAGTCTACCGGCCATAGTTTCATCCAATAATAACGCAAAGGAAGATTTCTCTGAAAGAGACCTCTTGTATAAGGTTCTGTTCGATATGAAGAAAGATATGGTCGATCTGAAAAAGCTCGTAGTCGAGCTGATCCAGAAAGGTGTGGATTCTTCTACATTCGATCAAAATTCTCCTTATATCAATCAGCTCTATCAGGAAATTGAACCACAGATAAAATCTGATACCGAAGGATACGGTATCGCGCCAACCTTGACGATACATTCGCCGAATAATAATACAGCAAATGTATTGAAGAATCCTGTTGCGCAGGACGATTATCTGCAAGATGCACAGGAGGTAGAAGAGTCTTTGTCTTTGGTAGACAAGGAATCGGATCTTATCAAAAAAGCCTTGAAAAAACATCGCGGTAAACGGAAAGCTGCTGCACAAGAATTGGGAATTTCCGAAAGAACTTTGTATCGGAAAATTAAAGACTTAAATTTAGACTAGGGTTTTGCACATGTTGTCAAGAAGAATTTTATACAGCTTTCTCACAACCGCTTTTCTATTCATCATGAATAGTTGTGGTGTGAAATATGGATTTACAGGAGGATCCATTCCAGAAGGGATGAAGACCGTCAATATTCAATATTTCGAAAATATCGCACCTTTGGTTTATCCGACTTTAAGCCAGAATTTTACAGAGGCACTAAAGGAACGTATTCGAAACCAATCCCGATTAAGTCAGGTCAACCAAGATGGTGATGCTACATTTGAGGGGTTCATTACAGACTATACGATCAGTCCAGCCGCCGTTGAAGCGGGAACGGACCGCGCTGCGATGAATAGGATGACCATTACAATTAAAGTTTCCTATCATAATAAGATAAACCCTAAAGACGATTTTGAGCAACCCTTTACGCGTTTCAAAGAGTTCGCAGGAAATCTTCAGAGTGCACAGGAGGAGACCCTGGGTAAGGAAATTATCCAAATGTTGACAGAGGATATTTATAATAAGGCATTTGCTAACTGGTAATCCTGCTCCAAGATGAATATTACTATGCCACTATCGAATAACGAGCTTTTCTTTCGAGCAATCAATCATCCGGAGTCTATTGATGAAGATGTAATTTTGGCTTTGATTGAAAAATATCCTTATGCGCAAAGTTTGCGATTTATATATGAACGTAAAGTTTTTGGTGAGAGCAAACCTGTTCAGAATCTATCGTCTGCATTGTTGTATGCTTCGTCTCCAAATTGGTTATACGAATTTATGCATAGCAGACCAGGGGTGGCAGTGAAAGAAATCCAATTGGAAGACATCGTTCTTGATGATGAAATTGAGGATGGCTTGTCGGAAGGTATTATTGTTGAGGAAGCGGTAGCGGTAGATATTGAAGTTGAGCAGGAGGAAACTGATGGTGAAGAGGTGGAGAAGACAGATGAATTGGACCGTTTGATTCAAGCAGGTGTAGCGCAGGATTATTTTCGTTCGCGTGATGCAAAACAACAGACCACGATTGTTGAGTCAACTGAAACTGTTGAGCCAGCTCATTCTGAAATTTCTGTTCAGCCATCGGAGGATACACAGGAGCGTGTCACAGTTTATGATGATGATACAATGCCCTATAGCTTTTTATGGTGGTTGCATAAAACGCGACTTGAGTATGCTGAAACATACCAACCTTATGTAAATTCACCGTTGGGCCCAATGACACCATCAAATGATGATATTGCGAAGATCCATGAAAAATTGGATAGCCAGCTATTGGATCAACAAATTCGGGAAAACATTTTCCATTTGCAATCACCAGAGGCAAAACTCAGTGATGAAGTGAAAACAACAATCTCTTTCCAGATTCCGCGCAAAACGGATGAGGTGATCGAGAAATTTATCCGCGAAGAGCCTATTATCCAACCATTGCAGGCTGAAAAGTTGGATTTGGAGAATAAAGCGAGAAAAAGCTCAGAAGATCAGCATTCACTGGTGACAGAGACCCTTGCAAAAATATATACCGAACAGGGTTTATATCCTAAAGCAATAGAGGTTTACGAAAAATTAGTTTTGAAATATCCAGAAAAAAATGCTTACTTTGCGGCACGCATAACAGAATTAGAAAAGAAATTAAATTAATTACATAAAGAGATGCAAGGATTATTAATTGGTCTTATCATATTAGCTAGTATTATTTTAGCATTTTTGGTTTTAATCCAAAATCCAAAAGGTGGTGGTTTATCATCTGGTTTTTCCGGAGGAACAAACCTAATGGGTGTAAAACGTACAGGTGACTTTTTGGAAAAAGGTACATGGATCATGGTTATTGCTATTATGATTTTTAGTTTGGGTGTTAACATTATGGGATCATCACCAAGTACATCTAAAGGTGGTTTGGGTGGTCAAATTGAAGCCCCAGCACAACAACCAGGACCTTTGAACTTGGGTACACCAGCACAGAAACCTGCAGGTGCTCCAGCAGGACAAGAGCAAGCTGCTCCAGCGCAATCAGAACAAAAAACTCCGGCGACAACGCCAGCAGCTAAGCCAACTGAAGAAGCTAAGAAATAGTTGCAAACAAAGAAATTTAAAAGGCCTCGTCTACAATTTAGACGAGGCCTTTTTTTGTTATACGCGGTTTGTCAGTCTGTCTATTGAAGTATGATCGGAATGGCAAACAAGGATTTGTAAGGTTGTCAGACAAACAGTGACAGTGTGACAGCAAAATGTGCTTTTATTTGTGAACATGTTAAGTTTTCGGTGAAAAATTGTCTTATACATCCTCTTATTTACAATTGGCATAAAAGATGATGTATCTATAACGATTATAACATAAAAATAAATTCAATAACAGATAAAAAGTAAATTAATTATGGCATTAAGTATCCAACCTATCGGAGATAGAGTAGTAGTAGAAGCTGCTCCAGCAGAAGAAAAAACAGCTTCAGGGTTATACATTCCCGATACAGCAAAAGAAAAACCATCTCAAGGTACAGTAGTTGCTGTAGGTACTGGTAAAGTTGACGAGCCGTTAACTGTAAAAGTAGGTGACAAAGTATTATATGGTAAATATGCAGGTACTGAAATTACTTACGAAGGAAAAGAGTACTTAATTATGCGTGAGTCTGATATTTACGCTGTTATCTAAGGGATTAAAAGTCTAAATTACAAAGTTAAAATTTAAAAAATTGAGGCAGTTCGTAGCTGCAGACTTGTAATACTAGAGTCTCACTACTAATATCTCAATACTCAATACTAAAAAAATGGCAAAACAAGTAAAATATAACGTTGAGGCTCGTGAGGCCCTTAAAAAAGGTGTAGACACTTTAGCTAATGCTGTTAAAGTAACATTGGGTCCAAAAGGACGTAACGTAATTATTGAGAAGAAATTCGGTGCACCAGTAATTACTAAAGATGGTGTTTCAGTTGCGAAAGAAATCGAATTGAAAGATGCTTTGGAAAATATGGGTGCTCAAATGGTAAAAGAAGTTGCTTCTAAAACTGCTGATCAAGCGGGTGATGGTACAACTACGGCTACTGTATTGGCACAAGCAATTGTTGCTCCAGGTATCAAATCTGTAGCTGCAGGTGCTAATCCAATGGATTTAAAACGTGGTATTGACAAAGCTGTGGCAGCTGTTGTTGCTAACTTGAAATCTCAATCTCAAGTAGTTGGTCAAGACAACAACAAAATTAAACAAGTAGCGGCGATCTCTGCGAATAACGACGAGATCATCGGTTCTTTGATTGCACAGGCAATGGAAAAAGTTGGTAACGATGGTGTTATCACTGTTGAAGAAGCAAAAGGTACTGAAACAGAAGTAAAAACTGTAGAAGGTATGCAATTTGACCGTGGATATTTATCTCCATACTTTGTTACGAACTCTGATAAAATGGAAGCGGAATTAGATAACCCTTACATTTTGATCTACGACAAGAAAATTAGCAACATGAAAGAGTTGTTGCCTATCTTGGAAAAACAAGTTCAAACTGGTAAACCATTGTTGATTATTGCTGAAGATTTAGATGGTGAAGCTCTTGCAACATTAGTTGTCAATAAAATCCGTGGTTCACTGAAAGTGGCAGCGGTAAAAGCTCCAGGTTTTGGTGACCGTCGTAAAGCGATGTTGGAAGATATCGCTATCTTAACTGGGGGTACTGTAATCTCTGAAGAAAGAGGTTTCAAATTGGAGAATGCTGAGTTATCTTATTTAGGTCAAGCTGAAAAAGTTCAAGTTGACAAAGATAATACAACAATTATCAATGGTGGTGGTAACGTAGATGACATCAAAGCTCGCGTTGCTCAAATCCGTTCACAAATCGAAACAACAACTTCTGACTACGATCGCGAGAAATTGCAAGAGCGTTTGGCAAAATTGTCAGGTGGTGTTGCTGTATTGTACGTAGGTGCTACCACTGAGGTAGAGATGAAAGAGAAAAAAGACCGTGTTGATGATGCTTTACATGCAACTCGTGCTGCAGTTGAAGAAGGTATCGTTGCTGGTGGTGGTGTTGCATTTATCCGTGCTACTGAAGCTTTGGTAAACCTTAAAGGTGAAAACGAAGATGAGCAAATTGGTATTGATATTATCAAACGTGCTATCGAAGAGCCTTTGCGTCAAATCTGTAATAACGCAGGTATTGAGGGGGCAGTTATCGTTCAGAAAGTAAAAGAAGGTACTGCTGACTTTGGTTATAACGCACGTACTGACCGTTACGAGAACTTAATCGCGGCAGGTGTAATTGACCCTACTAAAGTATCTCGTATTGCTTTGGAAAATGCTGCTTCAGTTGCTTCAATGTTGTTGACAACAGAGTGTGTATTGGCTGACGAGGCTGAAGAAAACCCTGTAGGTGCCGGTGCTCCTCCAATGGGTGGTGGTATGGGTGGAATGATGTAAGATCATCCAAACTATCTGATATACAAAAGGCTCATCTGGAATTCCAGATGAGCCTTTTTATTTGATGTTTAATATCCTTTTGCTGTATCATCTCCACGAGGATCGGCGCCGGTCTGCAATTTGCCGTTTGGAAGGATAAGAATATTTTCTACACGTCCTATTGTTCCTCTAGGATTTATCACATAGCCGTCTTTTGTCAATTTATCTCGTAGTATTGTGTCAATTGCACCTTGCTCGACATCAATGCGATCAGGTAACCACTGGTGATGGAATCGGGGCGAACTGACAGCGGATTGTGCATTTTGTCCAAAGTCAATCACATTTAATATGGTTTGGAAAACGGAGGTAATAATAGTTGATCCGCCGGGTGTCCCCACCACCATAAATAGTTTACCATCCTTTTCTAGAATAGTAGGTGTCATAGAACTCAACATTCTCTTCCCAGGCTGAATTTCATTTGCTTTTTCTCCTGTCAAGCCATACATATTAGGTACGCCGGTCTTTATTGAGAAATCGTCCATTTCATTGTTCAATAAAAATCCTGCGCCATCTACGATAACACCAGATCCATAGGAATCATTGAGTGTGGTAGTGATAGAAACAGCATTTCCCTGCTCATCAACAATATTGAAATGAGTTGTTTGCTCACTCTCATAACCCGGAATGACATCTGCATTTACGTTTTTACTCAATGTCGCCTGATGAAAATTAAACGGATTCAGTTTAGTGGCATTTATTGTGGAATCTATCAGTTGTTGTACAGGGATATTGATAAAATCAGGATCCCCTAAATACTTTGCTCTATTTGCATACACATAGCGTTCTGCTTCAACGATGATACGTATTGTGGAGTCTGTCTGGAAGCCCCAGCGCTGAAGGGGGAATTGTTCAACCGACTTTAATAAAGCCAGTAGGGAGGTTCCGCCGCTCGATGGTGGAGGCATAGAAACAACCTTGTGTCCTCTATAGCTCGATGCAATCGGGGCACGCCAGGCTGCCTTATAACTCGTTAGATCCTGATGGGTAATGATCCCTTTACCTTTATTCATTTCGGCAATGAGCAGATCGGCCGTTTTTCCTTTATAGAAGCCGTCGCGTCCTTCGTTAGCGATTCTTTCGATGGTATTTGCAAGATCTTCTTGTACAAACAGGTCACCGGTTTTCCAGGCTGTATTTTTGATAATTGCGGCACCAGTGGGATTCAGCTTGACAAACCGCTCTTTATGATCTTCAAACTCGCGGGCTTGCCTTTCACTGATCTTAAAACCTTTCCGTGCAAGTTCGATTGCGGGTAAGAGTAATTCTTTCCAGGCTAGCTTCCCATATTTCTGATGGGCGTCCCACATGCCGGCGACAGAACCAGGAACACCCGATGCGAGCGCACTGTATAGGCTTAAATCGGGGATAACATTCTTTTGCGCATCCAGATACATATCCCGATGAGCCTGTTTAGGAGCGGTCTCTCTAAAGTCCAGTGCATCGTACTGCCCCATATTGTTGCGATATAGCATAAAACCGCCGCCACCGATATTTCCTGCATTTGGATATACTACAGCGAGGGCAAACTGCACCGCGACGGCAGCATCAATGGCATTTCCTCCCTTTTTTAGCACCGTGACGCCAACTTCCGAGGCTATGGGATGTGCCGTTACTACAGCTGCTTTGTTGAATGTCTCGGGGCTAGTTTTATGGGCGTCAAGCTGCCTGTGGGTATTGGAACATGAAGCGAATAGCAAACTTCCTATTAGCGAATAAATAAATAGTTTATTCATAATATCTACTCTAAAATTATGCGTAAGATTAATATTAAACCTTGTACACCTCTGAAACACAAAGGTGCTATTTTAATTTTTCATTGTTTTTATGACGGTCTGCATCCCGAATAGATTTCTTTTGCAGGTTCTTTTCCAGTGCGTCGGTCAGGTCTATACCCGTTTGATTTGCAAGACACATTAAGACAAACAATACATCGGCCATCTCATCAGCCAGATTAACCTCTTTATCTGATTTTTTGAAAGACTGTTCGCCGTATTGTCTCGCCATGATCCGGGCGACTTCGCCAACTTCTTCCATAAGCATGGCTGTATTTGTCAGCTCATTGAAATAGCGTATCCCCGTTGTATTGATCCATTTATCAATTACTTCCTGTGCTTCTTTGATTGTCATTTTTTCGGATTAAGTAGTTTAAAAATTGTCCTTATCTTTTGTATCCATTATTATGGTAACGGGACCATCATTCAATAAATTGATTTTCATGTCAGCTCCAAATATACCAAGCTGAACAGGCTGATCGATCAGTTGGGAAAGCAGTTTGGCCATTTCTTCATACAGCGGTTTGGCGGTATCAGGTTTGGCCGCCCGAATAAATGATGGCCTATTTCCTTTTTTTGTCTGAGCGAATAGGGTGAACTGAGAAATCAGTAAGATATTACCGCCGATATCCAGTATAGATTTATTCATTAGTCCCTGCTCATCTTCAAAAATCCGTAGGTTAACAAATTTTTGTCCCAACCATTTTAAGTCTTCAATTGTATCGGCTTCTTCTATTCCCAATAGGATCACTAAACCTTTTTGAATCTGCCCGGTGATCTGTTCGTCTACTGTACAGGAAGCATGTTTTACCCGTTGTATTACTGTACGCATAATGAAAAGTATAAAACCAAAGTTAAAAATTCCGATCGTCAAACACGATCCAATCTAGCATTTATTGGTGCCAAAATAAAAAGTCTCCTTCTCTATTGAAGAGAAGGAGACTTTTATATAGCTGGGATACTAATGGTTAAAATTTGATATTTAAGCCCAACATAAAGTTTGTAGGTGCCTGTGGAAAGTAGAAATTGTAATATTTCCTGGTATCGCCTTCCATCCAACCAAAGGTATAACCGTTTGTTTCATACTTTTCATTCAGGATGTTGTTTACCTGTAAACTTAGGTTAATGTCTTTTATGCCTAAAGCTGTAAAATTATAATTCGCTAGTAGATTATTAACAAAGTATGAAGAGATGCTTCTTTCTTTCGCTGAGGAATTATCGAGATATTGTCGTCCTACATACTTTGACAGCAATGAAAATGTGAGCGGTTCAATAGGGCTGTAGGAGAAGTTACTGGATAAAATCGTATTTGGCGATAGGGCAATATCAGTCTTTGGATAGGAGATTCTGAGGTCACCCATGACTTCTTCAAAATTCTTGATCTTATTCTGGCTGAAGGTAGCTGTAGCCTTCCAGTTCAATTGCTTATTGATGTTCCAGGCTCCGTCAAATTCCAGTCCGATGCGATAACTGTTTTTCACATTTTGTCGGATAGGAGCTCCGGTATCACTGATTTCACCTGTCGGAATCAATTGATCCTTATAAAACATACCGTATCCATTCAATCCAATATTGAATTTTGTATTGGTGAATCTATATCCAATTTCAATGTCCTGCATTTTTTCTGGCGTTGGATCCGGAAGTTTGCTGTTTTTCTCTATGAAATCTTTCCGGACGGGTTCCTTTTGTGCGAAGGCATAGGAAGCATAGATATTTGCATGATCATTTAATAGATAGGTTGCTCCAGCCTTTGGATTTAGGAAATTGAATTTTGGGTGGTAATTATAGTTTTTGACCTTATCATCATCGCCATACATGCGATAGTCTACATTTCGGTATTGCACGTCGGCCATTAGAATCCATTTATCCAATTTGTAATCTACCTTTAAGAAATTGCTGAAGTCGTTTTTCTGCGATTTTCCAAAGTAATATTTGTCATCAATAAATCCCGTTGAGGCATACTGTGCCCAGATTACTTCACCATAATGTTTTCCCTTGTATTGATTGTATGCACCACCCCAAATAATTTCAAGTTGCTCATTGGGTTTGTAATTAAGAGCGTAGGTCATACCATAAAAGTAATTATCAAGCCATCTTCTGCGGACTAGATCTGTTTTTTTTATGGTGTCCTGGCCAATGATGACATCTGGTAAACCATACTTACTTAATTTATCGGCTGGTCTCATCTCCTCATAGTAACCATAGCCTCTTGTATAATGTAGCGCGGTATTTAGCGTGAGCTTGTCGCTGAGGATATTGGTGTAATGAAGTTGGTGATGCTTCTGTGTATAATTGTCCGTTTGGTTTTTGTAGGTATATAGATTATAGTTCCTTCCTGCATTCATAAAACGGTCCTTTTCTGTTCCAGCTATTTCTAACCCATAATCTGCATAATCGTCCATACGGGATCTGTCCCCCGTGATCAAGGGTTCTGGTACCCCGTTCCAAGCCTGGTATGTTTTTTCTTTTCCCCAGAATACGATTCCTTTTAAAATGTGTTTCTTACCGTAGTAGCCGCCATCGATATAAAAAGATTGTAGGTCTGAGGCGCCTCTTTCGATATAGCCATTGCTGCTAATCCTTGATAACCGGGCATTGAAAGCAAACTTGTCGTTGATCAATCCTGTACCTAGCTTCACTGTATTTTTCCAAGTGTTGTAAGATCCAAATGAATTGTTAAGTTCGGTATAGGGTTTTTCGGCTAAAGTATTTGATTGAATATTTAACGAAGCGCCGAAGGAACCAGCGCCATTTGTCGAGGTTCCAATCCCCCGTTGCACTTGAATGCTTTCAGTAGATGATGCGAAATCAGGAAGATTGACAAAGAATGAGCCCATGCTTTCAGCATCATTTAGTGGAATTCCATTAAGAGTTACATTGATGCGCTGGTTGTCAGATCCCCGAATGGTCATGTTTGTATATCCTATGCCGGCTCCTGCATCGGAGTTGACCTGGACAGAAGGCGTTTGATTCAATAGATAGGGGATGTCCTGCCCCAGGTTATTTCGTGAAATCTCTTCTTTTGAGATATTCTTGAATGTCGTTGGGGCATTCTTTTTGGCTCTGGTGGATACAACGAGTACTTCTTCTGTACGAATTGTTTTCGGATCAAGTTGGACAGTCAATTCCATATCACGCTCAATGTTCAGGTTTTGGATCCAGGTTTGATATCCTATAAAAGAAACTTGAACGGAATGCTTCCCTTTCTGAATATTATACAATTTGATCAGACCATCTTTGTCCGATTTGGTTGTAAAAGAAGCCTGTCCATCCAGGGATACAGATGCATTTTGTAGCGGCCTTTGTGTGTTCCTGTCTACGGTCTTAATCGTCAAATTGTGCTGAGCAACAGCAATTTGGATAGAAACAGTAGCTAAAGCGCTACAAATCAAAAATTTGATCATGTTGATGTATTTTGTTTAAGTTAAACAAATCATAGAAAGGGGTCACTATGATCGTTCTATTTAACTAACCTCTCCCTCCGCCAGCATTACCTGGATCAGGTGCACAGAACTTAATCTGTTGGGTATAATCTCAGCCCTTATTTGTGTTTCTGACAAAACAAGGCACCCCTATTCGATGATGCGAATATATACATTAAAATCGGAATGATATAACGTGATCTGTTTTTTGACAAAAGGGTAGTGTAGTTAAAAATTCGTTAAAATTTCCTTATGGTTTAAAGTTTTACGTTTAGGCTTGTTTTTGGTATTTATTGTTCTTTTTAGGTACCTTGGCATAGAGTTTTCTACTGTTAGTATGTATTCATATCGGTCAAAAATTTTTAATTACTAATTTGAGAGTGAGGAGATAAAATGTTAAAATATTTAAGCGCAAATTATATTCTACCGATCACTTCAATGCCAATAAAAGATGGTATTGTGGCGGTAGATGAAGAGGGGGTAATTCAGGGTATTTACGACCCCGCATCGTTTACTTTGAATGATAAGGTCAAGATCGAAAGGTATGATGGCGTTATTATTCCAGGTTTTATCAACGCCCATTGCCATATTGAATTATCACATATGAAAGGTGTAGTACCTAAAGGTACCGGTCTACCAAACTTCTTGAGTCAGGTGATGACTTCACGCAGTGCTTCGATGAAGAAAATGGATGATGCAATGGCAAAGGCGGATAAAGAGATGTATGAAAATGGTATTGTAGCGGTGGGCGACCATGCGAATACAGATAACTCTTCTACATTGAAGGAGGAATCGCAAATACTTTATCATACGTTTGTGGAAGTCATTGGCGTTGAACCTGAAGAAGCTGATTTTAAATTAAAAGAAGCGAAATCGTTGACGCAAGAATTCAGAAATGGCCATGTGTCGATTACGCCACATGCACCCTATTCCTGTTCAAAAGCTCTTTTTAAAAAATTCAAAAAAGCTGTCTCTGAGACGAACATCATTAGTATTCATAATCAGGAGAGTGACGAAGAGAATAAATTGTTTAGATACAAAACGGGTGAATTTCTAGACTTCTATAAGAGCATCGGAAAAAATGCAGATTCTATTAAAGCACAAGCCCGGAATTCGATCCAGTCTTACTTACCTTATTTGCCTTATCCGAATAAGTTGTTGTTAGTTCATAACACTTATACTTCATTAAAAGATTTGGATTTTGTGGAGCGTATGGATCGGGATGTCGTGTGGTGTTTGTGTCCGAAAGCAAATTTATATATCGAAGGTGCTTTACCTAAGATTCATAATTTTATAAATGCAGGACAACCATTAGTTATCGGAACGGATAGTTTGGCATCGAACGATACGCTTTCGGTATTGGAAGAGTTGAAAGCATTGCATGAACATTTCGAGGATTTGGATTTCTTGCAAACCATTCAATGGGCTACAATCAACGGAGCTGTTGCGCTGAATATCCAAGATAAATATGGATCTCTGGAAGTAGGTAAAAAGCCGGGAATTGTTTTGCTCCAAGGTATGGAACACATGCGCTTGACAGATAAAGTTAAAATCAAACGTTTAGCATAGTATTTAATTCCACAAAAACTTCTGTACTTTTGCTCTTATGAAACATTTGAATATTTCAATAAGGGGTAAAGTACAGGGAGTCTTTTTTCGATTGACGGCCAAAGCTGTTGCCGATCAGGTTGGTGTAAAAGGCTTTGTTGTCAATCAAAAGGATGGAACTGTCTATATTGAAGCTGAGGGTGACGATTTTGCACTTGATTCAATGTTGGACTTCTGCCAGGAAGGTCCAGAGGATGCAAGTGTTGAAGCGGTTGAAGTTAAGGAAGGTGAGCTTAAGGGCTTTTCTAATTTTGAAGTGATTAAAAGAATCCAACCCCAAGCCTAGTGTCAACAATAAAGAAATTTCTCAGCGATACCGTTATCTATGGTGTGACTACTATCGTTTCAAGAATGATAGGATTTCTGATGACGCCGCTCTATCTCCGTAAATTCAAGGATGCAGCGATCTATGGAATTTATTCTAATTTTTATGCGTGGATGTCCATGCTCAATGCTATTCTAGCATTTGGAATGGAGACAACTTATTTCCGGTATTTACAGAAAGTTGAACCACAGGATAAGAATAAAGTTTACAACAATAGCTTCTTCATCACTTTAATTACCTCCGGATTATTACTGTTGTCTGTATTTGTTTTCACAAGACCTATTGCTTCGTGGTTTGCAGATGGTGGAGATGTGTCTCTCTATGAGCAATATATTAAATACTTCGCATTTATTCTCGTTGCGGATGCGCTTGCTGTCATACCATTTACAAAATTGCGTGCCGAAGGGAGACCTTATAAGTATAGTGCACTGAAATTTGTCAATATTGGTATTACCGTGATTTCAAATTTGTTCTTTATTTTGTTCTTGCCGGATTGGGTACATAAGTACACCTTTTGGGCTGATTTTGCTGGAACATGGTTCAAAGAAGGTTGGATCGGTTATGTCTTTATTTCCAATCTTTTCGCAAGTATCGTTACATTAATTCTATTACTGCCTGAATTGTTAACTTTCCGATTCAGCCTAGATAAAAGATTAATGAATGAAATGTTAAAGTATAGCTTCCCAATTTTAGTAGCTAATATTTCATTTATTATTAATGAGAATCTAGACAAAATGTTCTTTCTGAAATTGGTGCCTGGGGAGGCGGGGAAAGATGATTTAGGTATATATGGTGCAGTTGCTAAATTGGCCGTATTTTTAAGCTTATTTGTTACAGCTTTTAGACTAGGGGCGGAACCTTTCTTCTTTTCATATTCAAAAAACCAGAACGCATCGAAAACCTATGCGCTCATCATGGAGTATTTTGTTATCCTCATGGTTATCGCAATGGTCGGATTGACAGTCAATCTGGATTGGCTGAAATATTTTATCAAGGGTAATGAAGAAGAGATCGCAACATACTGGACTGGGCTTAAAATTGTCCCAATTCTTTTATTCAATTATGTGCTACTAGGAATATATATGAATTTATCGATTTGGTATAAGTTGACAGATCATACACGTTACGCTATTTATATTTCGGGCATAGGAGCGTTAATTACAATTATGCTCAATGTTTGGCTTATCCCAACTTATTCCTATGTGGGGGCTGTTTTATCAACAACAGTAGTATATCTGGTCATGATCGGTTTTTCACTTTACTGGGGACAGAAGTATTATCCCATACCTTATAAGATGATCAAGATCTCTGTCTATCTCGGCGTAGGGCTGTTGATTTCCTGGTTGAGCTTTCAAGTTTTTCATAGTAATATATGGGTCGGAAATGCCATGTTATTGCTACTGCTTGGTATTACTTTTTTCCTTGAAAAGAATGGGCTGATGAAATTAATTCGAAGAAAATAGCTGGTTTGTTCAATACATAAAAAAGGCGACAACTTAAATTTGGTTGTCGCCTTTTTCAATTATTGAAAAATCTTAAAATACTTCAGTTTCGAAGGTATGTTCAATATCATGGAGTACATCCAAAATTTCATCTTGCGTCTGTAAACTGACAAGTTTCATCCTAGATTCTTTAAAATTTGGAATACCTTTGAAATAATTTGCGTAGTGCCTTCGCATTTCAAATATTCCTAATTTATCCCCTTTCCATTCGATGGATTTGTTTAAGTGCGTTTTACATACTTCGACACGTTCGGCGATCGTAGGTCCCTCCAGGCGCTCACCGGTATGGAAGAAATGTTTGATTTCTCTAAAGATCCATGGATAGCCGATAGCGGCACGCCCGATCATAATGCCGTCAACTTCATATTCTTGTCTCCAGGCAGCGGCTTTCTCCACCGAATCCACATCACCGTTTCCAAAAATTGGAATCTGAATGCGCGGATTGCGTTTGATGTCACGGATCATCGACCAGTCAGCCTGACCTTTGTACAATTGCGCGCGGGTACGGCCATGTATTGCTAATGCTTTGATGCCAACATCTTGCAATCGCTCCGCTACCTCATATACATTTTTGGTGTTGTCATCCCAGCCAAGACGTGTTTTTACCGTCACCGGTAGATGAGTTGCTTCAACAACAGCTTTGGTCATTGCAACCATTTTATCAATGTCTTGCAATAGGGAAGAACCAGCTCCCTTACAAACCACTTTCTTAACAGGGCAACCGTAATTGATGTCGATTAGATTTGGATTTGCTTTTGTGCAGATTTCAGCTGATTGGCGCATACTTTCAATATCTCCACCGAATATCTGGATACCGATAGGCCGTTCATATTCAAAAATATCAAGTTTTTGAACAGATTTAGCCGCATCACGAATCAGCCCTTCTGAGGAAATGAATTCAGTATACATTAAATCAACACCATTTTGTTTGCAAACATACCGAAATGGGGGATCGCTGACATCCTCCATCGGAGCAAGTAACAAAGGGAATTCTCCCAATTCAATATTTTCACCAATCTTGACCGACATCTTCAATTTTTTTTTACAAAGGTACAAAATTTGGTATTAGTATAAAGTTAGCTAACTGTCATGAGTTTAGAGTCGACTTTTTATCTCTTCGGAACCCGTAGCGCGTTGTGCCGTTGTGTTTTGAGAACCACCGAAACGGTAGCTGAAAGATAGGATGGCAGTTCTACTGTCGGGATTAGATCTACCAATCAGCCTGATCGTTGGCGAGATAGTTTCATATCGTCGATTATTGGTTCTGAAAATGTCATTAACCACTAATTTCAGCGTGGCTTTTTTATTGAGGAAGTTTTTTTGGATGCCAGAATATATCTGTCCGTAGCTTTTGATATGACTGATTCCTACCGTTAAGCTAGACACATAGTTGCCACCCAATTCGATAGACCAATCCTTAGGCAATTTGAACGAATTTTGGCTGTTTAGACTTAATGTATTTCCCTTGCGGACAATTAGCTCATCTTCTTGCGGCAATTCATATTCATTCCGATAATAGTTTGCAAAATGGGTTGCCGACCACCAGCAGGTCAATTGGGTCGGGGCAATAAAGGAGATCCCATAATTTTTAAAAGAACCTATATTTTCGGGCCTTTCAAAAGTAATATAGGGATTAAGTGGATCTCTTCCCAATATATCGTTGACAACATTTGACCGCTGTGCATAATTCAGCGTTAAGACATATTTGCTTGCGTAAGTATAACCTAGTTCAAAGGAGTGTTCGTATGCTGGGTTTAAGTTCGAATTTCCCTCAGAATAGGAAAAAGGATCCGTGTATACCCTGAATGGATTTAAATCCCAAAACGAAGGCCGTTGTACGCGATAGCTGTAGCTGGTCTGTACCTTATGATTGTCATTGGCGGTATAAGTGAAAAATGCTGCTGGGAATAGTTTGAAATAGGATCTTTCAAATTGTTCATTCAATGTAATTTGATGACTACGTGTTCGGGTGTGTTCTCCGCGAACGCCTATTTGGGTTGAAAACTTATGCCAGCTCTTTGATAGATTTAGATAACCCGCATGAATAGTCTCTTTGTAGATAAAGTGATTACTTGTACCCAGATCAGGAACATACTGATCATTTTGTAATGTATCATAATGTAGATCGTTTTCAGTGCGTACGTAACTGCTCTTCCAGCCAGCTTCCAGTTTATATTCCTTTGGAAGCGGAAGTGTATAATCTAGCTTGGCAACATATACCTTATTGTCGGAGGGGATATCACCTATTCTTGAGGAGCTTGCAGGCGGAGTTGAAGCTCCCACATTGTTATATACCGTATTCAGCTGCTGATCCATTCTTGAATAGTGGTCAACAAGGTCAAGATCTATTTTTAATTCATGACCTTTATCATTGAGCTTTAAATTATAATTGACATTGTACAACAGATCTCGCCAACGCTCCTTGCCCTCCGTGATGGTCGTGGATGACCATACTAAATTGTCGGTATTAAAGTTTCGAAAGCTATTCGTGGTGGGCTCGTACTTTGGATATTTTCCGAATCCTCCATTAATTAAGAAACCTATCGTCTGTTTGGGGTTTATGCTGTAATCTATGCCGACTCTGAAATTATTAGATCGGAGTTTTGGCTGTATGGTGTTTTCCTGTAGTGAATACGATTCAGGTACTGATCCCTGATCAGTGTAAAAATAGCGTGTAAGTGAGTTATAATATTTCAGATTTTGGAAATACTGATTATAAATCCCGAATACATTGATTTTTTCTGTACGATAATTAAGGTTTAGACTCCCGCCAAGATGCGCTCCTCTACCGGCACCGGCATTAGCCGATACGGAACCATTAAACCCTTGTTTGAGTCCTTTCTTTAATACAATGTTAATGATACCTGCGGATCCGGCAGCATCCTGTTTTGCATTTGGATTGGACATGACCTCGATTTTATTGATATCCATTGAGGAGGTACTCCGTAGGAGATTGGCCAATTGATCGGCGGACAGGTATGTAATTTTCCCATTGATCATGACCGTCGCTCCAGATTTACCTTTAATACTTAGCGAACCACTTTCGTCGACAGCGACACCAGGAATCTTGCTGAGTAATTCCAGTCCGTTGTTGCCGTCGGCGAGCATGGAGTTTTCAATATTGAAGACCAGCTTGTCCTGTTGCTGTTCGATAAATTGTTTTTTTCTTTCGACGACGACCTCAGCGAGATAGGCATTGTTTTGCAATAATAGGATCTTGCCAAGATCATACTCGCCAAAATGTTCGTCCAATCTGAAGTGGGGACTGAAAGTATCCTGATGGGTAAGGCTTTTGACTTTAATAAAATAGCTGCCCGCTTTTGTATTGGTAAACCTGAAATTTCCGGTACTATCTGAGCGTGCCGTACTAGCCAGTGTGCCATCATTGACGTGATAAAGCGAAATACTTACATAAGGAATGGCCTGTTTATCTTCGCCTACAGTCTGACCCTTGATATGATTTGTTTTTTGAGCTTGGCTTGTAAATAGGGTACAGATCCAAAGGAGACTTAAGAGATAACGGAGGATATAAGGCATGATTATATAATTAAGTTGTTGCTAATTGCGGACGTCTTGTTTTTTTGGTTGACTTTTTTTTCTTTCCCCACCAGATGTAGAATCCTGTTATAGGCAAAGTCGCACAGATAAGCGATGCGATGAAGTAAATTATTTTGGTGGTCATTCCGCCGATAAAACCGGTATGCAGGGCGTAATTGGAACGCATGAGCCATTCCGTGGTATTGGCTTCATCAATTGGTCCCTGTTTGCGGCCGGTAAGTTCCAGTGTATTGCGGTCAAAATTAAGGTCTCTCCAGCTTCCGTTGACCATGTCTGTGCAGGCATACACCGCTTTATCTTCTTTTTCGGGATAGTGGACAATAACAGCTTCTTTGTTGAATTTTGCATATTCATGACGCACTTTATACCAGATTTGATCAGCAACTACCAACGCATCATTTAACGGTTGATCCGGAAGCTCAGGTTTATTATTCTTTTCCGTTTTTGGTTTGTTGGGATAGCCTCCGGTCATCCAGACCACAGAACTACGGATCCAAGGGAAACTCATGATTAGCCCTGTAAAACACATGACGAATGCGATTGTTAGCGCATAGAAACCCAATACGTTGTGGAGATCATAATTGACACGTTTAAATTTAGCTTTCCATTTGATGGTAAAACTCTGTTCTCTCGATCTAGGGTTCCATTTCTTTGGCCACCATAATACCATGCCTGTTATCAGTAGTATGAAAAAGATGAAGGTGCTCCAGCCAACGACTTGCCGGCCTATTTTTACTGGCATCCAAAGATGACGGTGACCTTCATCCATGAAATGGAAAAAATCCTCGTGATCAACAATGGCCATGACTTCGGCTGTATAGGGGTTTACATAGACCAGGCTATCGGAATGGTCTAAGCTTACTTTGACCGACTTGTCCAGTCCGTAATACCAGGAGCTCCCAATTTCATGATCGGGAAGTACAGCCTTAACAGATTTATAGATCGCGGATGGAGGAAGCTGTTTTTCTGATTTTTGAGCTGTGACCTGAATATAGTTTGTGGTTAATTCTTTGATATCATGTTCAAAGACAAGTACGCAGCCTGTAATTCCTAAGATAATAACGGGAATACCCGCTGCCAAGCCTAGCCAGAGGTGTAGCCAGGCATTAATTTTACTGAGCATAATGGGAAACGGTTTTTTATAATCCGATCTGCACATGTTGGTCGGCAGATCGGATCATTGCAGATGATTAATAACTGATTTTGCTCATTGATGATACTTGGGATATCCCAGTAAATTTCAACCCTCTTTTTGCTGTAGCGTTGTTGATATCAATGATGTATGTGTAATATTGTTTGTCGTCTTTATCCTGACAGGTATAGTAAGCCTTAGCGCCACCTTTGTCAACATATACGACATCTTTATAACCTTGTTGTTCATGTGAAGGAATCTCAATGATTTCCGTCATTTTTTTGGTTTGTATATCTACGATATATAATTTGACAAGACCACCGCCTACACCTTCGGACTGTTCACCCTTGTTGTAGATCGTCATTAAAAATTTATTGTCTTTGAGATAACTACCTCTTGCTATTTTACCCTTTCCAAGAGATTCGATATCGAAATAGTAATCTTTATCAAATTCATCCGTTCCTTTTTTGATTCTCAGGAATCCAGATTTGTTTTTTGTAGCCAATGATGCTTCATTTGCCGAGAACCATACATATGCATCGCCCTTATCGTCTACTGCTAAACCTTGTTGAGCAAACCAGTTTCCGATATGGGAACCTCTTCCATCACGGATTGTTTTTTCAAATTTAAGTTCAGGATAAGAGAAGATACCGATATAGGTAGTATCTGTCGTCGTAAAATCTCCGCCCCAGTTATTTGAACCATCTCCAGATTGGAAAGGAATATAGACTTTATTACCTACTTGAAATACACCTGTCCAGATCGCCATGCGTTTACCACCCAATACTTTGGAAAGATCGACCGTGTTTTTGTTGGCAATAGAGAAATTTTGTGCATCATAGTTTCTTAGCGTCGCGACAGGGTTTACCATACTTCTGTTGGTTGTCCCTAAAATCACATTTTTATCACCGAAATTACCATAGATACCCGCGGTTTCAGCGTTGACCTGATCATCTTTAAGTCTTTGCAGATCGCCTTTGGCATCAATAGCATAAGGAGTGATAGGCCCTTGTCCACCGTATGTCAGACCAAAAACATGGTTGTTTTGATTGATAAAAGAAAATTCTGTTGCTGGCATACCGTTACCTACAATACTTAAATTACCTTGGCTAACATCATCCGTAGTAACAATATAAGTACCTGATGAACCCGACTCTGAACTCCCTTGACCAGTTACGATAAAGACAAATTTTTCCTTCTTTTTCGAGTTTCCTGAATCTTCTCCTCCTTCAACTGGCTTGTCTTTTGAACAAGCGGTAATTGTTAATACGCCACAGGCTACTGTAAGCAATCTTAAGTAATTTGACTTTTTCATTTTGAGTTATTTAATAAATTGTGTGTTATTTTTTGCGTATAAAGTATCTGAATTTGACATTGAAAGACCGACTAGGTTTCTGCATTTCAAAATTGTCGTATCGTGTTGCGTCGGTTAGGTTATTACATTCCAGCGCAACATTGTATTTTCCCGAAGCCATCGCATAGACAATGTTGACATCATGGGATAGTTGTTTGGGAATAATGAAACGCTGTGCTGGTGTGCCCAAACTTGGAAAATCCAAAAAGAAGGCATGGATATATTGGAGGTTGTAACCGATCGTCAATGTATTATGTTTACCTCCGAAGTGGTGCAAATAATAGGCAGCATCTGCATTACCATATAAATATGGGATATTAGGCATGCGATCTTTGTAAACGCTGCTTTCTACGAGTTGACCGGGCTCATATTTCGTGTTATTGATTATATTTTGGTAGGTTAGATTACCACCGATTGAAAACTGATTTTTATAGAAATATTTTAGATTAAGATCTACTCCATTATTGAGTACACTCCTTAAATTGAGGTATTTACTCTCTCTTTTATTGTTTGAGCTTAATGGGCTGATGTAGAGTCTTATAAAATCAGTTGCATTTCTATAGGTATAGTTAGCATCTATGATGATATGATTATTTACATTCCATTTTTTTGTGTAGGAGAGGCCGACGTTGATGTTATGGCTATTCTCTGGTTTAAGTGTTGGATTTGCACTCAGGTCTTGCGCATCGCCAAATAATTCGTTGTTTTCAGGTAATCTGGAAGCTTTCTCATAGGAAGCTTTCAATTGTAGGGTTGGATTGACAAAGTAGGAAGCGGCAAAGCCATAACCTAATTTATTGACCGTCGTTTCTACATTTTTGTAGATTTCATTTTTCTTGACTTCTTCAAAGTATTTACCTTTTTGGTTGTAATTTTTTACAAATACATTTAAATCCCATTGATCGGCTATATTCGTACGATAACCTAGTGCAGTAATATTTTTTGTCGTTTTTCGCGGCAACTTGTTGATTTCGAGATCTGGGTAATATATGTCTTTTCCTTTGCGGTCAAACGTTGTCAATAGGTGATTGACCATAAAATGGTGTTTTTCATTGATCGCATAGGAGAGGTTGGCAATGAAGTTGCCATTGTTATTGTTGAAACGATAATCGCGTAGTTCGTTTTCACCTCCGGGAGCATTAGGGTTATTTTTATCTTTGGGTTCACTTTCTCCGGACCAGGTAAATCTTCTATTCACTGTATCCAGACTGCGTTCTTTACCGAGATTGTATCGACCAAATATGTTGACATCTAGTCCCTTTACAAATAGATCTTTTTTGATGTATTTTACACTGGGTTGGATGATATTTCCCAGGGCTTCTCTGCCTCCATAAACATCGTCCATGTGGTTTCCGGTCTGGATTTCTTTTTTGTTTTCACCCAGTGTGATTCCAAAAAGTAGCTGATCTGCATATTTCTTGTTGGAGACTCCGATATTATAAATCATTGTTTCATTTCGGTAGGTGTCGTGGAAACGCCTTTTTCTTCCTTTGGTATATTTTCCGGTTTCAAAATCAGCCGTCCGCACATTCACCCAGTAATTGTTGTCCGAATAGTTTTGGAAGGCCGACAAGGTCATCGTTAATCCCTTATTCGAGATGTATCCTGCATTTACCGCAGTTTTATGTGTGTTGAAGGAACCATAAGAATAAGAAGCATCAATGTACTTACCAGGGGTATTTTTCGTGACAATATTCACAGCACCACCTAAGGCATCGCCACCCAGCCATACTGGAACAACGCCTTTATACACTTCTACACGCTCGGCAAAATTGATCGGGATATTATTCAATTGAAATGATGAACCAAAATTGTCCATCGGAATACCATCCAGAAATAATTTGACCTGATTGCCGGAAAATCCATTAATACTAAAAGACATATTTGATCCAACACCGCCAGACTCTCTCAAGCGTACGCCCGAAACTCTATTAAGTGCCTGCCCGATATCTAAAGTCGTATTGTACAGTTTTTTTGCATCTATTGCAGAGACATTGTAAGGTTGTCGTGTTACTTCACTTGTCGTGGATCGACCTATAACTTCAACTTCCGTCATGATTTTTTGATCTGGGGTCATTTGTATTCCAGATAGATCAATAACATTTTTACTACAGGTTACTGATCGATTTATAGTCTGATATCCGACAGCGGAAATTGTAACCTGATGATTACCGAAAGAGATTCCGCTTATTTTGAAAAAACCATTTTTGTCTGCTTTGGCTCCTTTATTTGTACCTGATAGGACAATTGTTGCCCCATGAATAGGCTCGTTTGATGTATTGGTAACACTACCTTTGACTTCGGCTAGTTGTTGGGAATGTGAAGGAAATGATATGATTAGGAAAAAGAATAACCATACTACTTTAAATTTTGACATTACTTTATTTAGATTAATTACACATAGAGAAGTTGCGTAACTCTAAATCTACCGAAGGTCAAATAAGTAAATAAAAATTATTATTTTTTAATGTGCTGAATATCAGTTGGAAATTTGATGTAGTCGGTCTATTCTGACAATAAAATCGGTCGCTTGATCTAGGGTAAGACCAACCTGAATATTTTTTGATTTGATATTATAGATCCAAACTTGATGCTGATCCTTTGCGTCGTCTATGGTGATATAGGCTTTCCCATTTTCGACGAGAACGGATTCTTTGCGTGTCCCCTTGTCGAAAGGTAGGTTTAATTTTGTTGTGGTTTGGCTGATAAGATCGACCACATAGTACTCAAATTGATAGGTGGAATGATGATCGCTAAAGTCGGTGTAGCGGTCTCTACGTTCACTACGGACGATAGCCTGATTGTTGCCCAAATACCACATGCCATAAGCATGATTGTGCGTTTCGGCTGTTAGATTGAGAAAATAAGTAGGGTTAATGTGGGTGGAATTGCTATCAATTCTGAAAATTGCGGTAGGTTTTGATGGGCTGTTGCCTAGTGCAATACCGGGGCAGGACATAAAATAGAAATTGCCATTTTCGTCATGAAAGCTATAAGATTGAACAGTATTGACTCCTCCGGGGTAAGAAGAACGAGTATCTTTTTGTATATTTTCTAATTGTAAAGTCGTCTTATCCAGTGTCGCAATATACATTGTATCTATTGTGGTAAAGTCAGTCTCGTTAATCACTTTATTAAAGGTATAGCCAATCAATAACCGTTGTTGGTGTATGGTACCAAATCCGACGGAAAGAATCTTAAAATCCGCTGAGGCCGAAGGTAGTTTTACTTCTTGCTGTTGGTTGATTTTGAAATCGTTGACAGTAATTTTATAGATCCATAGCCGACGGTTTGTTTTGTTGTCCGAAGTAAATAGGAGTAATGTGTCTCGATCAAGCCAGTTTATATTTTCAATATGCTGATCTTGCATAGCCACCTGTGCAATTTCCTTTAATCCATTTGATTCAAGTGTATATTTTTTGAATTTTCCCGCTCTTAAAAAATAAAAATGCTTGTCCTTAACGATGATGCTTCGATCGAATTGTTGTGTCGGAATGTCGATGCCATTTTTTGAAATGGTTAGATTTCCACTATCAACGGTATTTGAGGTGATGATCGTGTTTCCGAGATCTTTATTCATCGTATAGAGACTGTACTTCCCGTCGATATTTCTGCCCCCATCTTCCGTTCTACAGCTTATTACTAAATGGAGTAATAGCAAGGATAAGAATAGCGTGAAGCGGTTGGATAGCATGAGTGTATGGACTAATTGAAGTTCTTCTTATTTAGATGATATTAAATTGTATTTTCAGTTCGTGTTGGATGGTAGGGGCTAAAAAGGTAAGTTCCGATTTGGAGATTATTACCTGCTTGCCATTTTTTTGTGGTTTTAATACAAAATATGTTTCCCCATGTTTGAGCTCCTTCTTTTTATCTGTTCCAGAAAAGCTAAATGCAAAGTTTTTTTTGGGAATGAACATCATATTGCCTGAGGTTTTGAATTCCCCGGTATCCGTATTGATCTCAGCCCGTGCATTTTTACCCAAGATGATATTATAACTATTCTGGTTAATATACTTCAGTCCAGCACTCGTTCTGTTATCAAAGATGGCGGCAGCTTTTTCGGCATCCTTGCTGAATTGATAAAAACCAACACAGAGTAAAAATACAATACTGGCTGCTATTCCAATATATTTAAAGCTATATTTTTTAGGAGGAACTATTATTGGGGCTTCGGACTGATCAATATGGCTGTTCAGCTCGGCCCAGATATCCGTTTCTAATTTTGTTTTTTTAGTGATGGAAATAGACAAGGGCTCCGAATCGAGGGTATCATCCAATAACCATTCCTCCACAAGAAGTTGTTCTGCGGGAGAGCATTGGCCTAAATGATATTTCTCTATGAGTTTATGGTCTATTTTCATATGATATACTTCCTGACAAAAGTACAGGATTTCTTTTGTATAGCTAAATTTAGGATATATATTCCGTTAGTTCTGTTTTTAATGTTTTTAATGCTCGTGAAATATGATATTCTACCGCTCGTTCAGAAATATAGAGCTTATGCGCAATTTCCTTGTTGGTGAGCCCCTGTTCTCTGCTCATGCGAAATACATTTTTACATTGTTTGGGCAAACTATCGATCAGATTTGATATCTTCTTGGCTAGTTCATCAGCGATCAGCGAATTATCTACGTAATATTCTTCTCTTGTATTTGAAATATTGTCCAGGTGTTGTTGTCGTGATACTTTATTGCGGATGTATTCAAATGTTTTGAGCTTTACTGATCTGATCAGATACCGTTCCACCTCTATGAGACGAAGCTCTTCACGTCGCTCCCAAAGTGATTTGAAAACATCCTGTACGATTTCCTTGGAATGCTCTTCATCTTTGATACTGCTCAGGCAAAAGGCAAACATACCTTCCCAGTGTTGAAGATATATTTGCTCAAAACCTGCTTTATCTATAATAAAAAACTCTTTTTCCAAAATACCAGTTCTCTGCTTGTTCTGACGCAAAGATAGGCTTATTTAGATTCGTTTTAAATAATTTCTAAATTTCTTTTACGAAATCCTTGATCGCTTTCCCCGGATCTGTGGTTTTCATAAAATTTTCACCGATTAAAAAGCTTTGGAAACCAGCCTTTTTTAACGCTTTAATCGTCTTGGGATCGGAGATGCCACTTTCAGACACTTTGATGTATTCGGATGGAATCTTATCCAAAAGATCATACGAATGTTGTAGATCGACGGTGAAATCTTTTAAGTTTCTATTATTGACACCAATGGCATCAATATCGTCGAAAAGATTATCCAAAAGTTCCTGTTCATTGTGTACTTCAAGCAATACATTGAGTCCGATCTGATGTGCATATGCGGCAAACTCCTGAACTTCTTCCTTTTTGAGGCAGGCTGCTATTAAAAGGATGACATCAGCACCATAAGCCTTGGCCTCAGTAATCTGATATTTGTCGACAATGAATTCTTTACGCAAAATAGGGATGTTAATTGCTTCCCTTGCTTTGGAAAGATCTTCAAGATTGCCCTTGAAAAACTCCCCATCGGTCAGCACAGAAACCGCCGAGGCACCGGCTTCTTCATAGGCCTTGACAACATCTTCGACCTTTGCCGTACTGTTGATATCTCCTTTTGAAGGTGATGCTCGTTTATATTCAGCTATAATCCCTGTTTTTTCAGGATCTAATATAGATTCCCGTAAAGAAAGACAGGCTACATTGAAATAGGGATAGTTCAACAGCTCTTCGAATGGAACTAAGGCCTTCGCCTTTTCTACTTCTATTCTTTTTCGTTCAATGATTTTATCGAGTATAGTCATTTTTTGTGTTGAGTATTAAGATAACCAGTTTTCAATTAATTTTTTTCCATTTGTTGTCAATACTGATTCCGGATGGAACTGCATGCCTCGAACATCATACTCCGTATGTGTCAGTGCCATGATGATGCCATTCTCGTCTACGGCTGTCACTTTAAGTGTGCTTGGCAATGTCTCTTTGTTTACAGCCCATGAATGGTAGCGTCCTATTTTGGAATCTTTCGGGAAGTCCTGAAATAGCTTTTCGGATTCATCAGTGACAATAATGCTGGTTGCAACCCCATGTAGCGGCTTTTCCATATTAAATAGTGTGCCGCCGAATACTTCGGCGATTGCCTGTTGCCCCAGGCAGATGCCCAATATACTTTTGTGCGGAGCATAGGTGCGGATCACGTCAAGCAATAGACCTGCCTCTTCCGGAATCCCGGGACCTGGGGAAAGAAGTATTTTATCGAATGCTTCCAGATCTTCCAGTTTGAATTTATCATTTCTCAACACCACATAGTCCTGTCCCAACTCCTGGAGCAAATGAACCAAATTATAGGTGAATGAATCGTAATTGTCAATGACAACGATTTTATTGTTGCTCATAGCCTCTTGTTGTATAGTCCTGATTAAAGTAATTATCTATTTCCTGAAATATCGCTTGAACAAATTCCACTGGCAGGTCGAATTTTTTTGCCAGTGTCGCCTGATTGCTGCTGATATTTTTAATAATATGCTGCCCGGCATCGGTATAATCATCCAATACTTTTGCCTTATTGAGATAGGTCTTCCGCAAAGCCAGTAATTCAACGATGCGGTTGTCGATGGTGTCTATTGAAACATTGATATGTTGTGTATTGACACAGTATTCTAATGGTCTGATCATAACGTTTCTGCTAATTGTAATGCTTTTCGCAAAGCAGCTATTTTATTGTTGACCTCCTGAAGTTCCATTTCAGGGTCAGAGTCCAGTACAATTCCGCCACCAGCTTGATAGTGCAAGGTGTTTTGTTTACTGAGGAATGAACGAATCATGATGGCATGATTGAAATCGCCATTGAAACCCATAAAGCCAATCGCTCCGGAGTAGAACGAACGTTGCAATCCTTCGTAACGGTCAATGAGTGTCAATGCCATGTGTTTTGGAGCTCCAGAGAGCGTCCCGGCAGGGTAGGTATCTCCTACAATGTCGAATGGATTGATGTTATCTTTTAATACCCCTGTCACTTTTGATACCAAGTGGATGATATGCGAGTAGTATTGTGGTTCCATATAGGACTCCACTTTAACCTGAGTACAGTGTCTGCTCAGATCATTACGGGCAAGGTCTACCAACATCACATGTTCTGAGGTTTCTTTCGGATCCTGTTTTAGTCTAGAGGCAATCTTCTGGTCTTCCTCCATGTTCCCGGTTCTTTTGAAAGTTCCGGCAATCGGGAAGATCGTAGCCTGCTTGCCATGGATGCGCAATTGTGCCTCAGGCGATGAACCGAACAGTTTAAAGTCACCATAATCAAAATAGAATAGGTAAGGTGAGGGGTTAATGGAACGTAATGCACGGTAGACGTTAAATTCATCACCTGAGAATGGTGTTCGGAAGCCACGGGATGGAACGATTTGAAAGACATCACCACGTTGGATATGTTCCTTCATCTTTTTGACCAATTGGCGATGCCCTTCATCGGTACGGTTGGAACTTTCCTCTCCGGCCAATTTGAACGTATACTCTGGGAAGTTTTTGTTCTGGATCAGGAATTGCATGCGTTCCAGTTCTGACTCTTCATCTTCCAAAAGATGTTCGAAGATATAAAGCTGATTACGGAAATGGTCTATGGCAATCACATACTTATAAACATGATACTGCATAAACGGTATTTTCCGTGCCGGATCAACAGGTGTTGTCAGTTTGATATCCTCAAAATGTTCGATGCAATCAAATGTAAAGTAGCCAAATAGACCGTTGGAGATTAAGTTCAGTTCGGCTATCGTAGAATCTTCAAAAGAATTCCTGAAATCGGATACCTCCTGACGTAATTCTATTTCTTGTGCATTTTTTACAATCCTTTCTTTTCCGGGATAGGTTAATGCTAACTCCCGCTCATCTAGTTGAATCCCTGCTATAGGCTGGCAACAGATATAGCTGATATTGTTATCACGACTGTGATAGTCGGAACTTTCCAATAAGAGTGAATTTGGAAAGATATCCCTTAATCGAAGATAAATACTCACCGGTGTTGTTGTGTCGGCAAGCAACTTTCTGCTCTGTGTTTTGAATTTATACTTCATTTTATTATTTTCTTCGTTATGATAAATTTTATACAAAAAAAACCCGATACTGGTTAGCATCGGGTTTGGAATTTCCACAAATGGTTTTGGTTGATTATGAAATATTATGACAATACCAATTGATTCCCGATGCTTATTGCTTCAGGCCACCACCAATTTGTATTTGTATATCTTCGTGTCATTATTACACAAATTTATAAAAAAAAATAAATAACCAAACTTTTTGTGATAAAAAAACAAAAAATCCCCTTATTTCTTAATCATTTAATAAATCGGGACGTCTCTCCTGTGTTCTTTTTAGTTGTTGTTCATGCTTCCATGTGGCAATTTTTACTTCATGGCCACTGAGTAAAATATCGGGTACTTTGTGCCCTTTCCAGTCTGCAGGGCGTGTATAGATTGGTGCATCCAACAATCCGTCCTGAAAAGAATCTGAAAGTGCAGAGGTTTCGTCCGATAAAACTCCGGGGATCAAGCGGATGATCGCGTCTGTAACAATTGCCGCTGGAAGTTCACCTCCGGACAGCACATAATCCCCTACGGAGATCTCCTTTGTCACATAAATATCTCTGATGCGTTGGTCTATACCTTTGTAGTGACCACAGAGAATCATCATGTTACCTTTTGTCGAGAGTCCGTTTGCAATATCCTGATTGAAGGTTTCTCCATCAGGCGTCATATAGATGATTTCATCGTATGTCCGTTCGGCCTGTAATTGTTCAATACATTTAGCGAAGGGTTCGATCTGTAGTACCATGCCAGAGCCACCACCATAGGGGTAATCGTCCACACTTTTGTGCTTATTTGTTGAGTAATCTCTTAAATTGTGTACATATATCTCCGCGAGGCCTTTATTCTTTGCACGTTGCAAAATAGAGTGTGCAAATGGACTTTCCAAAAGGTCTGGTAGGACCGTAATAATATCAAAACGCATGGCGCAAAGATACACAAAAATGATCCATTGTCTATTTATAAGATTGATTCGCTTATCTTTGTGGCAAATTTAAGTGTACATACAGTGATTGACGTAAATAATATTTCTGTTTCCTTTGGGGGAACGACTCTTTTTTCGGATGTATCTTTCTCGATCAATGAGAATGATAAGATTGCATTGATGGGTAAGAATGGTGCGGGTAAATCTACCCTGTTGAAAATTATCGCTGGAGTGGGTAAGCCTACGACAGGTAATGTGGCGGGGCCAAAAGACGCCGTCATTGCTTATCTACCGCAACATTTGCTGACGCAGGATCATGTGACGGTCTTTGAGGAGACCTCGAAGGCTTTTGAGGAGGTCTATGGGATGCGGGATGAATTGGAGCAGCTGAACGAGCAATTGAATATCCGTACAGATTATGAGTCGGATGATTATATGCAATTGATCGAGCGGGTGTCGGAACTGAGCGAGAAGTTTTATTCGATCGAAGAGGTCAATTACGATGCAGAAGTAGAAAAGGTATTGAAGGGGCTTGGTTTTGAGCGTTCTGACTTTACCAGACAGACGTCGGAGTTTTCCGGGGGATGGCGTATGCGTATCGAGCTTGCCAAAATACTCTTGAAGAAGCCGGATCTAATTTTGTTGGATGAGCCAACCAACCACATGGATATCGAGAGTATCCAATGGCTGGAGGATTTCCTTGTCAATTCTGCCAAGGCGGTTATTGTTATTTCACACGATAGAGCCTTTGTCGATAATATCACCAACCGTACCATCGAGGTAACGATGGGTCGTATTTATGACTATCGAGCTAAGTATAGCCATTATTTGGAGTTGCGTCAGGAAAGACGTCAACATCAATTGAAAGCTTATGAGGAGCAACAACGTTTTATTGCTGACAATCAGGAATTCATTGATCGTTTCAGAGGTACTTACTCCAAGACTTTACAAGTGCAGTCGCGTGTAAAGATGTTGGAAAAATTGGAAGTTATCGAAATTGACGAAGTAGATACTTCGGCCTTGCGCCTGAAATTTCCCCCCTCACCTCGGTCGGGTCAATACCCTGTCATTGTGGAGGAGCTTACCAAGGCCTATGATGAGCATGTGGTATTCCATAAAGCCAATATGGTGATTGAACGTGGCGAAAAAGTTGCCTTTGTCGGTAAAAATGGAGAGGGTAAATCGACCATGATCAAAGCGATTATGGGGGAAATAGATTTTGAAGGTACATTGAAGGTGGGGCATAATGCCAAGATCGGTTACTTTGCCCAAAATCAAGCAGCCTTGCTTGATGGTGAATTGACGGTTTTTGATACGATCGATCAAATTGCAATAGGTGATGTGCGTGTTAAAATGAAAGATCTTTTGGGTGCTTTTATGTTTAGTGGTGATGACACGACGAAAAAGGTTAAGGTATTATCTGGTGGAGAGCGAACTCGTCTGGCTATGATAAAACTTCTTTTGGAGCCGGTGAATGTTTTGATCCTCGATGAGCCTACCAACCATTTGGACATGAAGACCAAAGATATTATCAAAGATGCCTTAAAGGATTTTGATGGTACGTTGATCCTTGTTTCACACGACCGGGACTTTTTGGACGGATTAGCAGAAAAAGTATTTGAATTTGGAAATAAGCGCGTGCGTGAGCATTTTGAAGATATAAAAGGATTCCTGGAATATAAGAAAATGAGCAGTTTGAAAGATATTGAACGATAGCATCTAGATCAACAGGGTGTAAACGTATTCTGTTAGTCTATCTCATATAAGCATACGTTACAAGTTTTTGTTCAAATCCCGATATTTGCAGTACAGAAATCAGAAACTTTATCTGTAAACGAAGCCTCCCGGGCTTAACTGGTAGTGCAACTGACTTGTAAAAAGTAGGTCATTGGTTCATCTCAATAGGAGGCTCAGTTATAAAAAGCGGCTTTATATAAAAAAGCCGCTTTTTTTCTTTAAATGAAGATTAAATCGAATCTTCAAGATTTTTTTCTTAATCCCAAAGTGTATGAAAGATACCTTCCTGATCAATAGGACGATGTGCATTAGGGGAAATAATTTTCTCCAGACCGGGTAAAACAACAGATAATCCGTATATTGAGTTCTCCTAAACATCAATTTTATTTATGATCATTGGATTAGACATTGGGACATCATCTGCGAAAGCTGTTGCATTTGACGACGAAGGTAGCATCTTGTCGCAGCATAGTATACCTTATCCCATATTAAACCCGTCGGAAGGCTGGTACGAGCAAGATCCGGAGATTGTTTATGCTGCATGTATTGAGTCTATTAGGTATGTAATGATTAGCTTAAAGCAATCTAGCGCCGAGATACTGAAACCCGTATGCATTTCGGTGAGCAGTGCTATGCACGGACTGATCGCTGTTGACTCGGCGGGAAAGCTACTTAGCAATTGCATGATATGGGCAGATCGCAGAAGCGAGGATATTGCGGTTGCCTTGGAGGCAAGTGAGGCGGGCAGGCAGCTTTATCAGCAGACGGGCACACCAATACATCCCATGTCTTTGCTTTGCAAATTAATGTGGATAAAGTCTAACGATCAAAAATTATTTGCTCAGTCGCACAAGTTTATCGGTATCAAAGAATTTCTTTTTTACCGGCTCTTTGGAGTTTATGTGGTCGATCATTCCATTGCATCGGCAACAGGGCTTTTCGACATACATCAGCTAACATGGTCTGATCAGGCGTTAAGATTGACGGGCATATCGGAAGAGCAACTAGCATCACCAGTTCCGGTCGATTATGTTTTAAATATGCCTAACCGAGAAATTGCGGCCTTGATGCACATCCCTGAAGATACCCCTTTTGTTATAGGTGGTAGCGATGGTTGTTTGGCTAATCTCGGGGTAGGGGCTATAAGTCCTGGGGTGGCTTCGGTAACTGTCGGTACCAGTGGCGCTATTCGCGTAGCAAGTTCGCAGGCAAATCAAGAAAAAAAACAAAGGCTATTTACCTACTTACTGAGACCAAATGAATATATAATTGGTGGCGCGGTTAACAATGGAGGTGTATTACGCAACTGGTTTCGAGATAATTTTACCCAAATGGAAACGGATGGAGATTCTTCTGCCTCGTTAAATGCTTTGGTCGACTCCGTCGTTCCCGGGGCAGAGGGCTTGATATTCTTGCCCTATTTAACTGGTGAACGGGCACCACATTGGAATTCCAATGCAAAAGGCGTTTATTTTGGAATACAGCTGCATCATGGGAGGGCGCACTTCGCACGGGCCATGATGGAAGGAATGTTGTTTGCAATTTACAGTGTAGGAATCGCATTAGAGGAGAATACCGGTCCCATTCATACGATCTTTGCAAGCGGCGGCTTAGCGCGTTCATCGTTGTGGGTGCAAATGCTTGCAGACATTTTCAATAAACCTGTGTTCACCAAAAATACGGTAGAAAGCTCTGCATGGGGAGCAGCATTGATAGGCTTGGAAGCATTGGGTATACAGAGGAGTGATCCTACCGTAAACAACAAGCAAGCGGAGGGAAAACAAGATACCGAGCACTATTACAAACCGAGTGAAGAGAATCATGCGGTATATATGAAGAACTTCCAGAAATTTGAACACCTGTACCATATATTGGAAGGTGAGTTTTAACTAGATGTAAATTATTATGCCTCTAATCATCGTTATTTTGGGAGTAGCTTTACTACTTCTTTTAGTCACTGTTGTCAGGTTAAACACGATCTTTTCATTACTGATAACTTCTGTTGCGGTCGGTTTTGCTATGAATATGAACGCTATGGATATCCTTAAATCTGTTGAAACCGGAGTGAGCAGTACCATGGGCCAGTTGGCACTTTTGTTGGCCTTCGGGTCTTTACTGGGTAAGTTGATGGCAGAGGGTGGTGCTGCAGAAAAGATTACAACAGTACTCACGGCTGTATTTGGCAGAAAGAACTTACCTTGGGCAATGGTTCTCACAGGCTTTTTAGTAGGAATTCCCTTATTTTACAATGTCGGTTTTATTGTCTTAGTACCGTTTGTTTTCATGGTATGTGCTTCCAATAAAATGCCCTTGCTTTACGTAGCTATGCCATTGTTGGCAGCGCTGTCCGTGACGCACGGTTATTTGCCACCACATCCGGGAGCTACGGCCATAGCGCTTGCCTACAATGCGAACATAGGTTTAACAATGGCCTATGGCGTTGTTGTGGCAATTCCTGCCATAATTATCGGTGGGCCACTCTTTGGCAGGATGCTTAAGCGTATTCCGACCAACCCACCGGCCGAGTTTTTTCCTGAGCAAAATCAAGCAGATAGGGAAGAGCTTCCCGGATTTGCAATTAGTATATTTACAGGGCTGTTTCCAATAATTTTAATTGCTTTTGGTTCATTTGCACATCTACTATTCCCAGAAGGCTCCTCTTGGCTGACGGCACTACGTTTCTTGGGTGATCCGGTGGTGGCTTTAATGATTGCATCGCTAGTGGCGATGTACACGATGGGTATCCGCCAAGGCAAAAGTTTGCGGGAGCAGTCAGCAAGTGTGGAAGAAGCAATTCGTGGGATAATGATGATCCTTTTTATCATTGCAGCATCAGGCGCCTTCAAGCAAATTTTGGTAGATAGTGGTGTAGCCAACTACATCGCTGACCTAACCGCAGACCTTAGCTTGTCGCCTCTTGTGCTTGCATGGTTGATAGCCGGTATCATTCGCTTAGTTATCGGTTCGGCAAGCGTTGCTGGGCTCACGGCAGCGGGCATTATGCTCCCCATTGTGCAAGCAGGAGATGTTACTCCTGAATTAATGGTGCTAGCGACTGGAGCGGGCAGTCTCATGTTCTCACACGTCAATGATCCGGGGTTTTGGATGTTTAAATCTTATTTTGGAGTGAGCATGAAGGACACATTTCGCTCATGGACGGTGATGGAAACGCTCGTTTCTGTTATTGGTTTGATCGGTGTCTTGATTTTACACGGGCTTGGTCATTGACAGCGAATGAGAAAGTATCCTATTGCCATTACATGAATTGCTCAAACGAATATTGAATTATACAGGCCCATAATCGGTTGATTATGGGCTTTTTTTTGAAGGAAACCTTTGTTTGATTTTTTTTTCTTAATATCGTGACAATGAACCAAATTTTGTTGTTTGAGTTATTCTAAAAAAATATGCATAGATCACATCAACTCTATATCTTCCTTTTATTTTGGCTAAGCTGCTGTTTAAATGCTGTTCCGGTATTGGCACAGTATACAGTAGATAATATACCTAGTCCGAAGCAGAAAGGGCAAGACTATTTTGTGTCCAATCCCGATGGGATCTTGTCATCAGGTACTGTAGCTGAACTGGATGGTTTATCCACACAGATCGAAGCAGCTACCAAAAGTGAGTATGCCATTGTATTGGTCAATGACTATGTCGGTGACAGCGATTTTGAATTTGCACTTAAACTATTTAATACCTGGGGTATCGGTAAGAAGGGGAGTAACAATGGTCTATTATTGTTTATTGCCAAAGATCGGCGGGAATATCGTTTTATTACGGGTTATGGGATGGAAAGTACCTTGCCTGATGCCTATTTAAAGCGGATCGGTGAGAAGTATCTCGTACCAAATTTTCGAAATGGAAATTATGACCAAGGAGTTCTTGAGGCTTCGCAGTTTATCAAAACCATTCTAATGTCGCCTGATAGCAAGGCTGAATTGGAGCGCCTGATGCCTGAGGCAACTCCGATCTGGAGCTTCAACAGTCCTATCCTGCGAAATTCACTTTTGGTACTGGCTTTATTTGCCATTTGTTATATCTGGCTGGGTGAGGTAACCCGCGCGATAAAAGGGCAACTGACCAAGAAAAGTAAGTATTTCCCACCACTGGTCAGCGGCTGTGGTTGTATGGGGATGTTGATGTTTGCCAGTGTCTTTATATGTGCTTTTGCATTGAACAACTTTGAAGTCGTTTATCAATGGAAGAACCTTCCTTACTTTATTTTTATATTTGGCAGTATCACATTGGCGATGAAATATAATGCGAGCCGTACGCAGATTGTCAATTCCTATCGTGATGAGGAGAATATCCAGCAAGCTCTGCGTAAATTTCGCATTTGGGGACTTGTCCCTTTACTATTAAGTCCTTTGGCGCTGTTTGATCTTTTTGGAATAAATAAACGGATTCGAAAAAATGAACTTCGATTGACTCCACCGGATGGTTCGGGGCGTTGGTTACGGATGAATAAGGATGATGTATCTATCCGTGAAAGGGCTTACCTGGATCAGGGGCAGCTTATGGAGGAGAAAATTGGTAGTCGGTCTTATGAGATTTGGGTAGATCAGACAAGCAATGAAACCAAGTTGGTTCCCTGGGATGAAAACGCAGGCTACATTGATTGTCCTCAATGTCATTACCGTACGTTTGAAACGGGACTTTCACATACAATCCGATCTGCAACATACAGTTCACAGGGCCTGGAGGAACGTTTTGATAAATGCAAGAACTGTGGACATCGCGTCTCCCATGGTGAGCATACCATACCTGTTAAAGTGCGGTCTTCATCGAGCAGCTCCGGTGGTGGTGGTTCTAGTAGTAGCGGTGGTGGAAGTTTTGGCGGTGGCTCTTCGGGTGGCGGCGGTGCAGGTGGACGATGGTAGTTCGCAATTTAGGGGCAAAAAAAAGGTTTTCAATCGGGGAGAATGAAAACCTTAAATAACCAATTATAAACCTAAATTATGATGACACAAATGTAGTGTATTTATTACACTATCAAAAGTTTTTTTTAAAAAAAATAAAAAATTAAGCTATATAGCGCATATATGATTTCTGTTTATAAATTAAAACCAAAGTTTCAGCAGTTATTGATGCCGATTTTGACCTTTTTGAATCGAAAAAAGGTAACTGCCAATCAGATTACTATTGGCTCCATAGTGCTGTCTTTGGTTATTGCAGTATTGTTTTGGTATGCTGATCGGATGCCAATTTTGTTCTTGGCATTACCGATCGGTTTATTATTGCGGATGGCCTTCAATGCATTGGATGGCATGATGGCCCGTCTTTTCAATCAGACGAGTAAAAAGGGGGAAGTCTTGAATGAGGTGGGCGATATTGTCTCCGATGTCCTGATCTTCTTTCCGTTGCTTAAATTTCATCCTGAGAGTTTATATCTAGTGGTATGCTTTATTATTTTGAGTGTCATCAATGAATTCTGTGGTCTCATTGGAAAAGTTGTTGCCAATGACCGTCGGTATGATGGACCCATGGGTAAAAGTGACCGTGCATTGTTGCTCGGCGTATATGGTATTTTGAGCTTGTTACAGATCTCGATAACGACTATTTCAGGCTATATTTTTGCTGTACTATGTTTGTTATTGATCTTGAGTTCGATAACGCGATTGAGAAAGGCATTGGTTGTACATGAGTGAAGTATCCAATCCGAAGGACAAGTTTGCTGACGTACCTGTCCGAGTCAGAAGCTGGGGCTATATTGTGCTGGTACTGGCGATTGCTTTCGTTCCGCAAACAATAGCATTGCTGTTTGTTTCCTGGCTGACGTTTCAGGGCCTGCGTGAATTTATGAAGATGTTTGTGCCCAATTTTAGTTTTGCGCTGCCCTTTGCTATTGTAACTGGTCTATTGCAGCTGATCCTTTTAATCTACTGTTCATACAGCGTCTATCTATGTTGGGCGACACTTTTGTGTATAGGGGTTGGGCTTTTTTTTCGGTTGGAACAGAAAACAACGGTGAGCGCCGCGATCGGGATGACTTTTGGAGCGGCTGCCTGCTTGCTTGCATTCAGCCAGCTGACCTTTATCCGGACGGTCGAAATCCATCAGGATGAACTAATGGGGTTACGGCTCGTGGCCTATATCATTGTTTTAACAGAATTGAACGATGTATTCCAATACCTCATGGGTAAATTCTTTGGTAAACGAAAGATCGTGCCGCGTATCAGTCCAAACAAAACTGTTGCCGGATGTATCGGTGGTATCGGGCTAACTGTAATTTTGAGTAATATCTTGGGCTATCTGTTGTTGCCATTAGGGGATTTTATCTGCTTTTCGTTGCTTGGTTTGCTCTTTGGTACGTTAGGATTTTGTGGTGATGTGCTTTTCTCCTTTTTGAAACGCAAGACTGGAGTCAAGGATACGGGTACATTAATCCCCGGACATGGAGGATTACTGGATCGGATAGATAGCTTGGTGTTTAATGCACCTGTCTTCTATGGTTTGATTTGTTTGATAAAAATGACGAATTTGTAAATAGCACCAGAATCTTATGTCTCGAATCTCATACCTAATATATCGCTAAATGAATTATCAACGGGCAGTTTTATTTTCGGGAGGTGGTACTCGTTTTGGCTTGTACTTGGGTATGTATGCCGCGTTGGACGAACTGGGGTTAAAACCGGATCTAGTGATTGCTACCTGTGGTGGATCATTGGCCGCTGCGATTATTCAGGCTTTTGAAACCGATGCTGAACGGAAATCTTATCTCCAATCCGAAGAGTTTTATCGCTTCTTCTGTGGACATCGGCTTACGGAACAACGTCATCTGGACAAACTGGGGTGGTATGTGCTAAAAAAGCAGTGGGATAAACGATCTGCTCCTTATCTGGAAGATATCTTTGATCGTTATCTGGTCAATATGGAACCTGATCTTTCGCCCTTGTTACCGACTTTGAACCGCCCATTTTCGGAAGAAATACCGTCGATTATTATTGGTTCGAAATTGCTTTTTGACCGTTCTGAAGTTGGGGAGAGACGTGGCGAACGTAAGCTTTATCAAAAAGTCTTGATGGGGAATACAGCTGTGCTATCGAGAGTAAATCTGGATAGCATCCAAATTCAAGGTGAAAATTATGGGCAAAGTGCTGTTGCCCCTGCGGTAGCAATAAATTCAGCGGCTACATTATTGGAGGCTGTTCGTATTTCCATGTCCGATATGTTTTATATTGAGCCAATACAGCGGAATGGAGAATATTATGCCGGTGGAGCCATTGATCTGGTACCTGTAGAACTGGCGCAGTCTTTGGCAGCAGAAGTAATCTGCGAGCGGAAGCAGAGTTATAAATTGCAGGAAGAGGGATTGGTCAGAGCGGTATTGGGCTTTAGCGGGAATCAACGCTTGCGGGATATTGATCAGCAATTTCAGAGCTTCCGATGGATCGATACAATGGACGCTGCGGAACAGCTAGCCGGAAACTATTGCAGAAAAGGCATAGATTGGCGTAGATTTGAAATAACATTGTCTCTTCCGGCAAGTCTGGATGAATTTGCGACCGCTATGGAAGCACAGTGGAATTATGGATATAGCAAGACGCTGGAACTGCGTATGGCGTAGTACACGATGTATCGGAATAATGGTCGTTGGGAGAGATGGCGCGAGATAGGGGATCGGCTTGATACAGGGAAATTATTTAGCTTGGACGACATTGACGCTACATAGGGTTTAATACACGATGTATCTGGGTAATGGTTGTTGGAAGTATTTATCGTGTAATACGGGATCTATTGGAGAGTTTAGGTGGCATACCGAAGGTTGATTTGTTTGACAAGATAACCCGGTCAAGCGGGTAATATAATAGCTATTTTTTTGTATAAAATGAAAGTATTTATCACAGGCGGAACAAGCGGAATAGGTTTGGCACTAGCACAATGCTACCTCCAACAGGGGGCTGAAGTTGCTGTATGTGGTCGAGATCTTTCAAAGTTGACCAATCAGCCAGCATACGATGCGCTCATCAAGTTTGAAGTGGATGTATGTAATCGGGATGCTTTGGCTGATGTCGTTGATTCTTTCTGTCATCATGTGGCATTGGATCTTTTTATCAATTGTACCGGAAGTTATGCCGATGATGTGGCACAGCGCATCAGTTATGAAGAGGCAAGTGCGATGCTCCGCGTCAATATGCTGGGAACCGTGAACTGTTTTGAAGTCGCCCGCGAAGCCATGCGTGGACAATCAAAGGGGCAGATCGCAACAATAGCATCCGTCTCGGGGACTTTAGATTTTCCGAATTCAAGTTTGTACAGCAAAACAAAGCGGGCCGCAATTCAAGTGGCTGATGCCTACAGAAGGGCATTGCTTCCGTATGGGATTGCGGTGACAGTCATCGCACCGGGGTATGTAGATACAACCAAGCTCCGTCAACTTAATCAGCAGGATCTCTCCAAAAAGCCCTTTTTGATCAGCGTAGACGATGCCACGCAGCGTATCCTAAAAGCAATACAGCAAAAGAAAGAAATCGTGATTTTTCCGAAGCGTATGAAATGGCTGATGGGATTTTTAGGCCTGCTCCCCCATGTATTATTAAGTAAAATCATGTTTAGGAAAGCCAAATGGATGAAAAACGATTAAAGAAGGTAGGCGGGCAGCTCCTTGTTGCCATCTATTGCCTGTTATTTTTTCAACTTACCTATTCCTATACAGCAGCCTACGCCTCTAGTTTAGCTGCGGTACCTTCCTTTGTATTCGATTTTGAACAGTACATTCCGTTCGTTTCATGGATGATCCTGCCCTATATGAGTAGTGGACTGTTTTTTTTCCTCGTGCCATTTTACTGTCGACAAAAAGGGGAGCTCCTGTGCTATGCAAAGCGATTTACGTTTGTTACCCTGATTGCGGCATTGTGCTTTCTCCTTTTTCCGTTGCGGTTTTCTTTTGACAGACCGTCGGTTGAATATCCTTTGTTTACTATTTTCTTTTCCTTCTTAAAGGAATATGATTCGCCTTTTAATCAGGCACCCTCCCTGCATGTCGCTTATGCCTGTCTTTTTTGGTCAGTGCTGCGTTGGAAGTTCAACGGATGGAAGAAAATAATCTTGGGCATCTGGCTTCTGTTGATGGGCTTAGGAACATTGGCCGTATATCAGCACCATGTGATCGATCTATTGACAGCTTGCCTACTGGTTCAGGTCAGTTTTATCCTCTTTCCGAATGCTATTGAACAGAGACATAAGCTACGGCAGAAATCAGGTGTTGATTCCCAAAAACTTGATGATCGTCTTCCGGCAGTCAGAAACCAACAACTAGCGAATAGTTATTACCTTATTGGGTGGATATTCATGCTACTGGCGCTGCTCTGTGAAGGATACGTATTGCCGCTGATTGTTTTTGCCTGGGTAGCCTTAGTCTGCTTTGCGGTTGGTTACAATTACCTGCGCGGTAATACGAGGTTTTTAAAGGATCATCGGGGTCGAATACCGCTAATAAAGAAAGTATTTTATGCTCCTTACCAATTTGCGTACCGGTTGATGTGGCGTTTTTTTAGAAAGAAAAATAATCCGCCGCTGATGGAGTTATTGCCTCGTTGTTATGTGGGGTCAAGGTTGAACGCATCGGAGTTTGTAGCCTTGGGATTGGATCGCAATCTGGTTGTTTTTGACCTCGCCGCTGAGCTGGAGGAGGTAAAACTCTTAGGTGCCATGGAAAAGTATTATTCTTTCCCTTTGCTGGATATTGCGGAGACCGATGTGCATGATGCCCAGGTGATCATAGAGGCAATAGTATCCGGTTATAGCACATTGGATGAACATGAAAATATGGTCATTCATTGTACAATGGGTTATAGTAGGAGCATGATTTTTGCTGTTCTGATGATACAGGAATTATTATCTTTAGATTTAAATAAAGCTATTGATCAGGTGAAGTCGATCAATAGGCATATGGTATTGCGGGATCATGCGATCCAGCTGATGAAAATTATCATCGCGAGCAGATCCTGATCAAGAAGGGTGGCTTGGTCTTTGTTTTTAACGACCATGGCTGAATAGATACTAAAATTACATACGCCATTGTATTGATGGAATAAATTATAAAAAGATGAAATCAGGTTATTTTAAGAGTTTCGATCAAGGGGAACTGCTATATCGTGTTTGGAATTATCAACAGGGACAAAAGGCTTTAGTTGTATTGCACCGTGGACATGAACATTCAGAACGCTTGCAGGAGATGGCTACCGATCCACAGTTTGCCGATTATTCCATCTTTGCATTTGATCTGCGGGGACATGGCCATACCAAAGTGCCCGTATCACCGGTATTCATGGATAATGTGCGCGATCTAGATAGTTTTGTGTCCTATATCCGCTCCGGATATGGGGTTGACACAAAGGATGTCTTTGTCATCGCCAATAGTATTGCCGGGGTCATTGTGAGTGCTTGGGTACATGATTTTGCCCCTCCGATTGCAGGTATGGCTTTATTGGCGCCCGCATTTGAAATCAAACTGTATGTGCCCTTGGCCAATCAGATGATTGCACTAGGGACAAAATTGAAAAAGGATCTTGTTATCCAAAGTTATGTTAAAGCGAAGGTATTGACGCATGATGTTGAACAACAGCAGGCTTATGATGCTGATCCCCTAATCTCAAAATCCATTAACGGCGCCCTATTGGTCGATCTATTAAAGGCTGGTGTGCGTATCGTCGAGGATGCAGCCGCAATCGATATTCCCGTGATTGTGCTATCTGCCGAAAAGGACTATGTGGTTAAAAACTCGGTGCAAAAGCAATTCTTCGTGTCCATCGCTTCCAAGCTAAAGACATTTATTACCTTACGCAATTTCTATCATGGTATCCTGTTTGAATCCAACAGACAGAAAGTCTATACCTATTTAAAAGATTTTATTACGAAAGCCTATGCAAGACAAAGACCTGAGCAGGGGCTGGAGCCTGATGAGTTTTCGGTAAAGGAATATGAGAAATTGTACCATAAGGTGATGCCTGCGGCTGAGAAACTAAACTATGCTTTTCAGAAATGGACTTTAGGCAAGATCGGATCATTGAGTCATGGTATGAACTTAGGGCTTCAGTTTGGTTTTGATTCGGGAATTTCATTGGATTACGTATACCGCAACGAGCCAAAGGGTAGGTTGGGGCTAGGTAAAATTATCGATAAAGGGTACTTGGAAGCGATCGGCTGGAAAGGAATCCGTATACGCAAACAGCATTTATTACATCTATTAGAAGAGAATATTGAGCAGGTCAAGTCTACAGGCCGGCCTGTGAAAATATTGGATATCGCTGGCGGTACCGGAAATTATTTGTTTGACATCAAAGAAAAATATCCGGAAGTGGAGATCGTGATCAATGAGTTTATGTTGTCAAATATTGCAGTGGGTGAGAAAATCATCAAGAAGAAAGGGCTCCAAGGAATACGTTTCAGCAATTACGACTGTTTTGATCCGGAGACTTACAGCAAACTGGATTTTGCACCTAATATTGTGGTGATCTCCGGTATCTTCGAATTGTTTGGCAACAATGAAATGGCGAGCAGGGCGGTATATGGCGCGACTTCCATTTGTGAGGAAAACAGCCATTTGGTCTATACCGGACAGCCATGGCATCCACAATTGAAAATGATTGCTTATGTACTGAACAGTCATCAGAAGAAAGATTGGGTCATGCGCCGACGTTCGCAGAAAGAACTGGATCGGATTATGGCCTATAATGGTGTGGTGAAGGAACGGATGCTTATTGACGATTATGGAATATTTACCGTTTCTTCGGGAGCTGTAAAATAGAGTAATCGTGATTCGGAATGACTGTAGATGCGATCTTAGCTAAATCATCTGATAAATTATTTTTCTCCATTGGTTCGGATAGGCCAATGGAGAAAAATTAAGTTTATGGTTTTAGTTCTTATACTCCCGAATTGCCTGAATAATACCTTCCAGATTTTCATTGAAGTCCAGCAGCTGACCGAATACTTTATCGTCTTTGGCCAGTCCACCGTGTTTATTGTTCTTGCGGAAGATTTCCTTGATGGTTTCCCAACGTTCCAGTTCAACAGGGTTTAGCAGCTCGGCAAGCTCTTTTAGTTTTAAGAGATTGCTTTCGGTATCTGCTGTCAATGTCTGCGATTCGCTCTCATAGTGCGCAAGAAGAAGCTGATCAATTTCCTGCTCATTCATCATAGGCACCACCTGTGCAACCAGTTTGCTCATATTCCGATATGATCCCTGCATTTTGAATGGCGGTTCGGTACGGTAATTATCTTGCATTGCTGCACTCTGAATATAATTCTGATTTACTTTGATCACGACATTTCTGATTTTTAGTACATGGCGCAGTACCGAGATAAAGTCATCGATATCCTGTTTCAGGTAGTTGCCCTCTAAATCCGGCAATTGATCCATAACAGACTGTGCATAATTGACCAGGGCGTAGAAGTCGTTAAACGACTTGCTTGCAATTTTTTCGAGGTAACTGTTTTCAATAGCCGCATTTTCAATCAAACTGAGGTTGAATAATGTTTCGGTATCACCGATCACATCGCCGAGATTGTACACATCGGCCCGGTTGGCAAGCATGTCGGGGATCTGAAACTTAGAGCCGCTCTCTGTGTATGGATTTCCGGCCATTACGATGCAGAAGCGCTTGCCACGGAGGTCATAGGTCTTGCTCTCGCCCTCAAAGATGCCATCAATCTTACGTTGACCATCGGCAAGGGAGATAAATTTCTGTAAAAACTCCGGATTTAAGTGTTGGATATCATCCAGATGCATCATGACATTGTCAGCCATCTCAAATGCAAGATTGATCTTTTTGAGCTCTTCCCGTTCTCCGGATGTTTTCGCTTCAATTGGATCAATGGATGTAATCGAATGACCAATGGTCGGGCCATTGATTTTGACGAAATGTAAGCCCATAGTTTTGGCAAGATATTCCATTAAGGTGGTCTTACCGTAACCCGGAGGCGAGATCAACAGAAGCATTCCCATACGGGCCGTACGTTTGTTGTCGCCAGCGGCTCCCAGCTGTTTGGCGAGGTTATTTCCGATCAATGGGAAGTAAACTTCGTTGATCAGCTTATTACGTACAAAGGAGGTCAGTACTTTGGGCTCAAACTCACCTATCTTTAGTTCTTTAGCATAGGACTTTGCAAGCTGCTCTTTCAATGTGGAGAAAGCCACAAAACGGGGTACATTATAATCAGCGAATTGCGCCAGACGTGCTAAAAATTCATGATATTGGATATGCTCCTCCCCGTTGTTGAGGATTGTATGATTGCCTTTTAATCCGCTGATATGCGCCTGGTCTTTTGCGATGATCAGGTGATACTCATGGGTAGGATAAAGCAACATGATCGCTGCTTCCTCAATATATTTACGTAGCGTAAGATATTCCGGATGCTCATCAACGAAGGAGTTGAGCCAGTTTAAGGTCAGGTAAAAGCGATCTACCAAGCTAAATTGTTCGTTCTGAATATCCGCTTCAAATAGCTTGTAACTTTTCTTGGATTCCAGCAATCTAATAAACGCCTTTTTCAGTTCATCGGACTGTTCGCTGACGACAAAGGTATTGAAGCTCGTAAACGTCTGAAAAAGGTACGTTGCCAGATCACGGCCATGAATGGTGGAGCGATCCAAATGTGTCTCCCATGCATTGAATAACTTGGTCAGTTCATCAATGACAGACTGGTAACGATTTGAATTTGAAAACGTTTTTAATATCGTGTAGGTAGAATGTATCAGTGCCTGCTGCTTTGTCCGTTGATCATCCGAAAGGGATTGCCAAAATAACTGAGCCATCGTTCGCAATAGGGGATCATAGCGAAGCAGATCCAATTTGGTATCCAACTGTTTGACCGTATCATAGATCAATAGCGCATCCACATTGTGAACTCCTTTGACATAACCTTCTGAATAACTTTGCTCCACAGTCTGTGTGATGAATAATGCAGCATCAAAATCTTGTTGTCCTTTCGAAGCCAGGAATGCTTTGTATGCGAGGTATTCTGCACGATAGACTTCTTTGTTTTCAGAAACAAGTTCCTGATCCCAGATATCCTGAAAAGTGTTGATTTCCTCGGCCTGCACTTTTTGATAGAAACTTGTCCCCGTCAGGTGGAAATACAGTTCATCATTTCTGCGCAGCAAGGTAAGGCTAAGGGATTGACTATTGACCGCAAACTTGTGCTTGCCCAATGCAATGATATTTTCGCCATCTACAAACAGATCATTTTTGTCACGTAAAACCCGTAAGGCGTCTTCCTGTGATTTCTTTAATAGATTTTCAAGGTTTTCTGCTTTTGAGACATCCTGCAGTGTTTTTAGCTCCTGTACCAACTGTCTGATCTTGTCGATCATCAGATCCGAGGCAAAGAAGCTGAGGATCTCTTCCCGCGTTGCAAATGTCTTGGATTTGTTCTCAATGTTCTTTAATACACGAAGACCGATCTGTTCGAGCGAGGAAGTACGCTTGTTGATCTGTTCAACGATTTGTTCTCTGCGGGAATTAAAAGCCTTGATAACTTCATCACGTTTGTCCGCGATCTTTAAAGCAAAATCTTCAAATTCAGAAAACTTACTTTCGAGCTCTTCCAGCTGAACGATGACTTTTGTGTAATATTCGTCTACCTTTTCGGTTGTCGTTGACAGTTCGAGGTAGTTGGTCACGGATTGCTCCAACAGGGTCAGCTGTGCAGAGAACTCGGCTATTGCTTCTGTACTCTTTAATGAATTGAGTTTTCGCGTTAGCTGTGCGCGCACTTCATTTAAGGAGGAGAAAATAACCGAAATTTTTTCAATGATTTTGGTTGTCTGTGTGGAGTCGTCAATTTTTAAACTATTGAGGATATCAATCAATAGTTCCAGTTCGCTTGAAATGGCCGAATTGGCTTCCTCGATTGCCTTGGCATCGTAGACCTTAACTATGGCCTCCACATTTTTCTTCTGCTGTTCTACCTTTTGTTCGTAAGGAAGCAGGGCTTCATCACGTAGGAGAAAAGCAATGGTTTTTTCGGCCAGGCCAGAGGTGATAACCTGCAGTTTTTCCAACAGACTATCTATGCTGACCGTATCAATATATTTTACATTTTTAAGGTCGATGATTTCACCCTGAAGACGACGGGAGTCGGCCAATTGATGGACGAGCTGATCGAGTTTGTCTACAACGGTACTATTGATGGAGAAGGTGAGTTCTTCCATCTTCTTTTCTGCTGCTAGATTTAATTCTGCGGCATGTTTGCGTTGCGCCTGTACTTTGACGAACTCATCAATAGCGGTATTGGCGACTTCCTTGATCTGTGTTAATGGTTGGCCAAGATTTGATAAGGCGTCATCTTTTATCCAGAAATAGGAATCCAATAAAACCGTGGATTTTTTGAGGATATCTTCGTATAAACCTTCGTAGCTGTCCTCTTTGTTGATAAGCTGTATAACCTCCTGAGCCTCGGCCATCGCTTGCACGATCTGTTTATTGCCTACCTTATAGAGGGGATCATCTTTCTTCTGCTCATTTTCTTTGAGCATGGCCATATAGGGTGTTTCCCAGATCTGAACCTGATGATGCCTGGTGGCTTCTGCCTCGGTGCGGAAATAAATTAAGCTACCATCTTTGAACAGGGTAAATCCGTTGCAGATAATCGGGGTCTCGACATGCTGCTGAATGATGTTATATGACAGTAGGATATAGGTATTGGTTTCCTCCTGACAGAATATATACAGAAAATCTTCACCATTGGGGGAGGCTATCCTACGCAGGAACGATACATGTTCAAACTGGGCGTCAAAAACCTTGTGTGTACCATTTTGTAAGTAGTATCCATTGGAAAAAATAATCCCTTGATTGTCCGGTAACAATATTGCTGATTCATTCAGAGATTTGAGGTTGATTACTTCCTTCGTCCGTTGGTTATAGACAAAGGCCCTAAAATCTTCCTGGTATGGCTTGATGCGTACCGCAATAAGATTGCCGAGATCTGCATAGTAATAATCGGCATCGTCCAATTGTTGGTCTGCATTGACCACTTTTTCGGAATAGATCCCTTTGCCACTGTCTGTATTGTTTTCGATCTTGAAGGTGATGTCACCGTTGATTGCCTCAATAAAGATCTTATCCATAATGGATATATGGGGATATTTTCCCAGACGGCGATCATCGAGCGTTGTTTTTGTCCAGTCAAATTCAAATTGGTTGGGCAATTTGGCTTCATGAATGCTGCGGTCATCCTGATACTGGAGCTTACCATCTTTGATTAACCATTTGAATGCTTTGAGGTCAGCAGGATTTTTGCTGGTCTGAAAGATCATGTACAAATAGTTCTCCGTCCTACGAAATTTGGAGAATATGGAGTCCCTATAGTATTTATATAGGTTTTGATAATCTGAGATAAAATTTTGATCGTTGATCAGGTCTAGGGACTGCGGAATAAATTGATTATTCTCAAATGCATAAACACTGAAAACATCTTCCAGCTTGATCTCGGTACGCAGTCCAAAATGCACGTTATACCCAAAAATACATTGATTATCCAAGGCCAGAATGCCGCGGGCAACACAGTTGTTTTCTGTGGTGATCCGTTGATTGGCTTTGAGGACAAAACTCGTTGAATTGAAGACTTCTTTACGGGCTTCATTCAACCGCTGGAGCTTGGTCGCTAGTTCTTCTTTTTGTGTAAGAAGTCGCTTTCGGATAATCTCATATGCACCTTGATCAAGGCTATCGTTCTGATTTATTACGTTTTCTTCTGGCATAAGTTCCGCTAGTTCTTGACTTATTTAACTTTATTGAATTTTAATTCCTGACCATTTTGATACAGCGTCAGCGCTGTGATCTGATCATTTTCTTTGCTGAATTTCAGCTCGGCTTGCACAGCCGTATAAAATAGCTCTAACTCGTTTTTCGGATAGACTTCAATGGCTGACTGTCCCGATAACTGGGCAAATAGACTGCCATTATCATCAGCTGTAATTTTGAACTTCAATTCAGGTTGTTTTGTGTATTCATATGTCCCTAAAAGCTGTTTGATCTGAAACTCCACAAGTATGATCGCTCCCGTTAATTTTTCACGTTCAATAACTGGAGCCTTTCTTTTTTGAAGAATTGCATTAACAGCGGATGTCAATGGATATACATCAACCGTATTCCATTTGTTCATTAAAGCGATGAAATATTTTTGTTCTTTAAAATCTCGAATGTTGATCGTTTTATAGCCCGGATATCCCCCTGTGTGAAAATGCATCTTGCTTTCACTGTTGGTGCTGTCAGTAAAGACCCAGCCAAAACCATAGTACAAACCTGCCATTTTAATGGATTTGCCATTATTGAGCGTGTCGACAGAGATGGCCTTCATGAAATTCTGACGCGTTAATAGTGTATTGTTTTGGATAGCCTGATTCCATTGAAATAAATCTTGGGCCGTACTGCTTATTCCATAAGGCCCACTTCCACCATCAAAATAGGTTAGATAGCTAAATGCAGGAAATTCATCAACATTTTTGAAGCTTTTGGTCTTCGCATCATAGGCCATCCCCTTTGCGTAGTTTTTAAGGTCAGCATTGGGAGAACGTGCCGAAAATACGGCCGTGTTGTTCATTCCGGCAGGTTTGAATATATGCTGCTGCATATAGGAAGCAAAAGATTGCCCAGATACTTTTTCTACAATTAGAGCCAGTAGCAGGTAGTTTGTATTCGAATAAGTGTATTGATCACCTGGTTTAAAGGAGGTGCTGTCAATCTTTGTCTCAATTACTTTGAGGAAGTCCTGATTTGTATTTGTTTTTTTCTTATCGATCCATTGCTGATCCCAGGCCAAAAATTCCGGTATTCCCGAGGTATGACGCAATAGATTTTTGATACGGACATTTTTGAATTTTATATGCGGGAAATATTTGGTAATATCATCCTCACAGGAAAGCTTACCCTGTTCTTCCAATTGCATAATGGCCATCGCTGTAAACTGTTTAGTCACCGAGGCCAATTCAAAACGGCTGTTGCTATTTATTTTTTCTGTTTTTGCGGGGTTTTCGAAACCTATATATTTCTCAAAAACAACTTTTCCGCCATCTGCGACCAAGAATGCTCCGCTGAATTCACCGTCTTGATTCAAGGATTGGAATAGTGAATCCAATCGTTGCTGAACTGTCTGGGCAGTTACCAATACGGTATTTAAGCACAGGAAAATAGAAAATAGGACAAAACGTATCATGTGATTGCTTTGGTTTTTAGGATGTTATCTTGAGCCTGTTAAGATTTGACGCTTTACAAGGCTCAAGATGATGAATGTAGTTACAGCTTTTTATTGGAAATGCCTAAGTTTTTTGCCAACCCAAATAGGGAATTGATAAAACCTGCATCTTCACCGTTCTCAGCGTCTGTAGCCGCTTGCTGCAATTTGATCAACGCTGCAGAAACTGTTAAGTTCTTGATATCATTGGATGAGATCCCATATTTATCCGCTAATCCACGTACTTTTTCAGCAAGATCACCTTTTCCGTCTGGGCCCAATAGTGAATTTTTGATATCAGTCGCATGTTTAGAATTGTCGATCAGATGGTCAAAACCTTTGGCATTGGATACCTGACGTACAATGTTTTCGAAGAACATGGTTTCACCACCAACGATGTCAATCTTCGCTGTTTTAAGTGCCTCGGACAATACCCCCGCCTGTGCTTGTGCAATATCTTTTTGGATATTGATCTGCGCAAGTTCGATGTCACGTTCTTTCTGTAACTGTAATTTGAACTCTTCGTGGTCTTTACCAACACCATCCAGTTTTTTCATGGCCTCTGCTTTCTCTTCGATACCTTTTGCCTCCGCAAGTGCTTTTTCACGGACAACTTCCGCCTGTGCTAAACCTTCTTTGCGCATGGCTTCGGCTTTCTTCTCAATAACATTTGCCTGTACAGTACCTTGCTTCTCTTCGGCTTCGGCTTTTGCAACCATTACTTCGGCTTCCGACAGACCTATCGCGGCTTCTTCTTTCGCTTGTGCTTCAGCTATGATCTTGCGGCTTTCGGCTTCTTTGAGTGACGCTTCTTTTTTCGCTTCGGCGTCTATTAATAATTCCTGTGCACGTTTTTCAGCGATTTTACGCGCTGCTTCGGCGTCAATCACTTTTTTCTCAGCTTCTTGTTCTGCAGCAATTTTCGCTGCTTCAGCAGCTTTTACTGTAGTAATTAATTTTTCTTCGGCTTCTTGTGATGCTGCAATAACACCAGCTTGTTTCTTCCGTTCTACTTCACGGAATACTTCAATATCTTTGACACCTTGTTGCTCTTCGATAACGCCTTTTTCCAATTGGACGCGTTCTTTGATCACACCCTGAATACTTTTCTTTTCGGTCTCAATCGAACGTTCTTTGTCAATCTGAGCCAAAGTGACTATACGCTCACGTTCTGTCTGTTCCAGTGCACGGTCTTTTTCCACACGTTCTGCTTCTACAGCATCTGTACGTTGCTTGTTCTTCTCGGCGATGATTATCTGACGCAGCTTATTTTCTTCCTGTACAGCCAACTGCTCTTCGGTCGAAATGCGGACACTCTCATATTTCAAGCGTTCTTCCTCACGTACTTTTGCTATTTCGGCTTCTTCACGCGCTTTGATATTATCGATTTCACGTTTTTGTTTTTCTTCTTTTTCGGCAAGTTGACGATCCAGTTCTAAGATTGCCTCGCGTGCTTCTACGTTTTGTTTTTTGATCAATTTCTCTTCGTCACGACGGATGAAATTGGCATTGATATTTTGTTTTGCTGTCAGCTCGGTGATTTTCTTGATACCTTCACTATCCAGGATGTTGCTGGGATTTAAGTGTTCGATATCTGTTTGTTCCAGGTAGTCGATGGCACAGTCATCAAGGATATAGCCGTTCAGGTCTGTACCAATGATATTGAGGATTTCATCACGAAACTCACGACGGGCTTCATACAATTCGATAAAATCAAACTTCTTACCTACGGTCTTTAGGGCTTCAGAAAATTTAGATTCAAAGATGCTCTTTAAAGTTTCGGGCTCACTTGCACGGTCGCATCCCAAATTCTGGGCAACGTTGATCACATCATCCACATTTTTGTTGACACGAACAAAGAATGCCACCTTGATATCTGCACGGATATTGTCTTTACAGATTAACCCTTCGCTCTGCATACGGGCGATTTCAATTTTTTTGATTGAGATATCCATGATCTCCATCTTGTGGAAAACAGGGACGACATACATACCCTTATTGAAGGCAACTTTTGTCCCGCCGACCCCCGTCCGGACAATCGCTTTTCCCTGCGGGATTTTTTTATAGAATGCACTCAGTACAACAAAGAATGCAAAAATTAAAAAGACAGCTAAACCGACAATTAGCAATATAATTCCGTTTAAGCCACTTAAAAATAAAAGAGGTTGATATAGCATATGATTAGTATTTATTTAGATTTTAGATATGAGTATTTAGATTTTACTTGCGCAAGCTTTTCGCTGACAAGGCGGCTCTGTCTTGCTCATCAATTTTAAATATTGTCTATGGTGATTTCCTTGGTGACATAATAATATTTTTTGTCCTTGGATTCATCCACGATAATGACATCATCACCATAGCCGATCTTTTCACCATTATGGCTCACGACATTGAGACGGATAGGGTCTTGTTGGATGATAAATTCAGCAGAACCTATTTTTTTGCCTTCAATACTAGCACGCATTTTTCCCATGCGCCCTAGGAAGTCATGGCTCTCTTCGCCATTATAGCCTATATTTTTAAACATTCTTGCGAGTGGTTTGGTCAGAAAATGCATTAAGAAAAACGTAACGATAAAAACAGGAATTAAGATCAATACCGATTTTATTCCCCAGGATGCGACGTCAATATACAATGAAGATACAATGGTGATCACCCAGCCAATAAATTTAAACATGGTCACAATAAGCATAATTGGCACTTTTCCGACATTGATATAATCCATTGCCTTGGCAAAGAAACCCGGTTCGGTATGCGTATCGGAGTCCGTATGATGGTGTGGGTGATCTGATCCATCGGCGTTCATATCATGCGAGCCATCTACGTCGCTGACATCAGGAGTAGGATGTAAGTCTACGTTGGCGTCAGCATCAAATAGATGTACACCATCCCCCATGAGGAACATAAAAAACCAATACACTACAGACAGGCCCGTCAGGACGGTCATGATGCCATTTGATAATGGGTTGAATAAGATATTGATTAATTCTGTCATCGTATTTTTCTAAATTTTTTCTCGTTTGAAGGTGTAATGAAACGACCAAGAGTGACCATTGACCTCCAAGTCTTGCATTGTGACCAATTCCCAGCCTTGATTCCCTAGATCGTTCAGGATCTCGTCGATTTTATCCGGATCCAATTTGGTTCCCCAGAAACCTTTGGGTTCGATTTTGACTGTTTTATACTCAAATCTCCGCATCGTTATTTAATTTTCGTTTTAACTCTTCCAGTTCATTGTTGACAGAGTCCGAACCACTGATGTTCTCATTGATCTCATCTATCCTACTTTTGTTGCCCGTTGCGATTTCGCCATAAGCTTTGGCCAAAGCCTCATCCTCTTCGACCTTTTCTTTCATGCGTTCCAGCATCGAAATGGTACTGTTTGAATCAATATTAGCAAGTTGTCGATTGACCATTTTAGCTGCATTGGATACTTTAACTCTTGCTTTCAATGTCGAAAGCTCACTTTCCCATTTGGATATATTGAATTTAAGTATATCCACATTCTTGCGCAATTCTTCGGCTGAGCTTTGATGGATTGTCGCTTGTTTTTCCAATTCGGTGGCTTCGATCAACAATTGCTTTTTTAGTAATAGGGCTTCTTTGGCTAAGCTCTCTGCTTTTTCAGTAGAAAGTTCGCCTTTTTGGGCCTTTTGCAATAATAAAATGGCTTTGTTTTCAAATTCATTGGCCTCTTCTTTTTTCTTCTCACAATTATTTTGCGTACGTATGGCTAGCGCTTTTACTTTTGCGTAAGCTTCCAACGATTGCTCTAGGTCTTCTTTCATCTCACGGATACCTTGTTCCGTCATTTTGATGGGGTCCTCCATTTTGTCCACTACAGCGTGGATTTCTGCTTGACCGATTCTGAAAATTCTCTTAAAAATATTCATTATTCTATAATTTTGAAAAACTTATTAACTGATTATAATATTCGCTGATCAAAAGACTGAGCGAATTAATGGCAGCATCAAATTCATTTTGATCGAGATTATGTATTTGCATCGTATATCGGAATATGACCTTTTTACCATCCTCTGTCAAGGCAAATCCGCCGTGGATGATATCTCTATTTTTGATGAGCAACGATTTGAACATGTCCATGTTTTCGTTGTTTAGAGTAAATAGGTACTGCTCGAAAATTATGATAGGCTGCGCAATACCCACAATGAGATTGCGAATACCATCATCTTCGTTTTCGATAACAAAAACACCTTCTTTTTCATCTTTATGGGTGATGTTATAACCGATATTGGCGATATAATTTTCAATTTTTGAGAAGTACATAATCAAGTTTTTTATATATTGCACATATTCTTTGCATAAAGATAGTAAATTGCAAAAATATTTTGCAAGAAAAAATTAATTTTTTTTTAAAATGAGTAACGTCGGGAATAATATTAAGAAGCTGAGAAAGGTGAAAGGATTGAGTCAACAGGCTTTTGGAGATGTTTTTAATCTCACTAGAGGTAATATTTCATCTTACGAGGAGATGCGTGCTGAACCAAAAATCGAGATTATCTTGAAAATTGCAAATTATTTTGGCATTCCTGTGCAACATCTGATTGAAAAAAATCTATCCGTTAATGAGATCCTCAATTTTAACGATTATTTTCAGCCCGATATTCCTACATTAGGTGGCAAACGACTGTCGCAGGTTCCGCTGTTGGAAAGGGATACGTTATTAGATGCTTGTACTTATGTGTCAAAATTGAATGAACTTCCGGTGATTGAGTTCCCGCTACAGAGCCGTAATCGTTTTATTGCGATAGAGTATATGGATGCTATATCGGTGCCAGGTGATTTTGCTGTAACAGCACAGTCGATTCTATTTTTCGAAGAAATTGATATTGAAAGCTTACATACACTAAATAATGCCTTTGGCCTGTGTTTTTCGGCGGAGGAATTCTTTATTGGAAAATATACAATGGCAGAAACAGAAATAAGCCTGGTGTTAAACGCTTGGAAAAAAGTCGACTTTGTATTGGCAGAGAAGGGAAACTTCTGGAAATTGTATGGTAAATTTGAAAGAATATAGACTTGCATTGGTGGGTGGGACCAAACACGAGCTCATTTATACCGATGAGACCAATACTTATAAATAATTTATACAGATGAAAGTACAAATCTTATTTGTCCATTTGATATCATACATTGCTTTTATCAGCTGTCAAAGCGATACATCCACTAAAACAAAAAGTGACCAAACCCCTAAAAAACCAGCTGTTGAGAGAATTGAAAGTTCAGCTAAAATGGACGAGAAAGCTGGTTGTTCGCCAGAAAAGGCAATGAAATTGATCCTAGCGCTCAAGGAGGTTGAGGAAAGCAAAAGAAATTTGGATAGTTTGACTGATCACAAAGCCAATATCTCGTTTATGATCGATAGTTTGAAACAAGATGAAAAGGAGTTGTATTCCCTTACCGCCGGATATAATAGTGAAGAAAGATTTGAACCTTATTATCATTTCTATTTGAACAAGAGTGATTGTAAGAATATCCAGATTCTGGACATCGTTTCTGGAGAATATCTTCCTTTGGAGACCTGGAGGAGCCAGAATCATAATTAACGCCATGGTGTTGTTACAATCGGAGACTATTTCAATCATCGGAGATTTAAATTTAAATGCATGGGAAAGAGAAAAACTGAGGTTTTTTGATGTTTATTTGTTTTGTGAAAAAAATATATTTGGATTATAAATTAAAATAATCCAAATTTAAGTTGGTAAATAATTTTAATTTATTATAAACTTATTCGTTTCATGAAAAAAATGATATTATCTGCGGCAATTGCTGCACTTTTCTTTGCTTCTTGTAATAATGCAGATAGCAAAAAAGTAGAAACAAAGGATACAGTCACTACAACTGATACTAAAGGTGGTGTTGCACAGACAACAACAACAGAAACTACTACTACTACTGCAGTGCCTAAGTTTAGCTCTCCAGAAGCACAACAGTTGGCAGACGATTACACAAAATATGTGAATGAATATGTTGCTGCTGCTAAAAGTGGAGATGCGACTAAGATCCAAGAGTTAGCTGGAAAGCAACAGGAATGGGCCACAAAAACGGCTACTGCTCTTACTAAATTAACTCCGGAAGATGCAAAGCTATGGACAGAGTATGCTCAAAAGCTAGCAACAGAGTTAACTGCGAGTGCAGCAAAATAATTTTTTTGATATAAATAGGAAAGTAGGACAACGTTAAATGTCCTACTTTCTTTTTATCCCCAAATTAGAACGGAAGTTCATCCTCATCCTCCTCTTGTAGTACTGGAATATCCTCGTTTGAGCAAGTTTGATCTGATAGAATCAAAAAGCTGTCAACTTTGATTTCAGTAAGATATCTTTTTGCTCCATCAGCATTTTCATAGTTACGATAGGTAAGTTTCCCTTCAACCATCAGTTTAGTCCCGCGACTACATTTCTTTTCAATGGTATTATTCTGCTTACCCCAAACAACAAGCGTATGCCATTGTACTTCTTCTACCCATTCACCCGCTTTGTTTTTGAAAAGATCATTCGTGGCAAGTCGTAAAACAGAGTAATTTGTCCCTGTTGAAGTGGTTCTGATGATAGGATCATTTCCCAAATGACCGATTAATTGTACTTTGTTACGTAATGTGCTCATTTTGTCTAATTTTTAAATGTTTCTAATAATTCTTATTTTAGTTCAGGCCATAACCTTCAATGGATGTGGAATGACCTTGAGCAAAGATGAAAAGGAGAGGGGATATTAATCGTCTGTTTACCATTTGTATTCGACTATAGTCGGTTGTAACCGTTTGTTGTCGTTTAAATTTCATATTAAACACTATGGAAAAAGTCTGTTTGGAATGTGGAGAAAATATAAGAGGAAGGTCGGATAAGCGCTTTTGTGATGACTCTTGCCGAAATACATATAACAATAAACTGAATAGCGATCAAACTAATCTAGTGCGCAATGTGAATAATATCTTGCGTAAAAACCGACGTATTCTAATGGATGTACTGAACGGGGAGGAGAAAGGTATGCTGAAGGTACAGCGGGAAAAGTTAAAAAGACTGGGATTTGATTTCAAATTTCACACACATACAATTACTACAAGCAAAGGTCAGACCTATAATTTTATTTATGAGATGGGATATCTAGCTTTAGAAAAAGACTTGATATTGGTTGTTCAAAAAAATCCGTTATAATATTTAACAACAATTTCTCCTCAATGTCAGCGCTTTTCCACTTTATTTCTTCTAGGAAATGTCCTTCTGATTTTCTAAAACCTATTCATGCAATTTTGTTTTCAGCTTGCTCGAATCACGAATTTCGATTCGAACAAGCTGAGTACCAGTTATTCTTAACTTACATCGGATCCTTTAATGCTAAAATAGTTTACTGCTGTGAAGATGATAATCACTGCATAATAGCTAATTGGGATGAGCAGAAAAAGCCAGTTGTTAAATATGTAACTTAAAGATGAAGGCAACTCAATTTTTAAAAAATCTGCTACAAGAATATAACCTATAAAGGCGCCGAGAAATAAAAGACCGGTGGTATGTATGATGATGATCTTTTTTAGATGCATGCTGTATTGGGCATCTTTATTTTGCTTGGTGTAGCCCATAATGGCTGGGACCAATAGGCCTAATAGCGGGTTGACCAGAAATGTTAGGGAAGCGAGGTAAAGAGCCTTTATGCTTCCACTTTGGTTTTTGTCGATACTGATTTGATTTACATTTGGCATAATTAATTGTTCTAAAGGAATTTCTAAAATCTGACTGATTTGTCTTAAACTGAAACCACTGATCTCTTCTGTCCCCTTTTCGATTCGTTGTACTGTTCTTAAAGATAGACCGGCTTGATTGGCGAGATCCTGTTGTGTCAGTCCTCTGAGCTTTCTAGATTGTTTGATGAGTTGATTTACTGTTTGACTTTCCATAAAACGAAAATGGCTAAAAGGTTGATAATTTTAGAAAAAACGATATGACAATAATATGCCAATCCTATGATAGGTTTGTAAGTTGTTAATAATCAAATATTTTGTAATATGATAAATATTTTGAATCTTTGCAGCATAATAAGGTATTAATATAAAATAAAAAACGGAAGAATATGTTTGCTATACTAAAAAACCCAGCTTCGTCCTCAAAGAAGAGTCTTGGGCATATTCTCCGGAATACCGCACTCTCCTAATCTTCTTTTCCGGACCAATTTGGCGCTTGTATATGACATCGGATTGTGTGTCTGTATGCCAAGAGATCATTTGAGATGATCTGACCGATAAAAGGAAATAGCTTCTGTGTGGCTAGAGGTAGCGCCAAGAAGCTTAATACTCATGTAATGTTTTAAAAAAACGATGAATTCAGTGAATAAATATGTTCTCCAGGCCTTGGATAATTATCCATATTATCTGGAGGATACCCTAGAATCCTTATCCTATGCCTTGTCATACGATGAATCCAATACCATGGCATTGTGTCTAATGGGACGGGTCTATGCGGAGCAGCTGTTTGATTATGAACAGGCAAAGAAATATTTTCAGGAAGCTTTAAGCCATAATGTGCATGCTTTGGAGGTGTATCCTTATTTTATACAGACCTTGATAGACATGGAAGATTATGAAGCCGCCAAGAAAACCATCAAATATGCGTTGACATTGCCGGGGATGTCTCTGGCTGTAATCTGGATCAAGAAGGTGCTGCTACTTGAGAAATTAAAAAAATACAAAAAGGCTTTAAAAATCCTCAAAATGGCGAAGTTGGATAATCTGAACAGCGATCTGTCCACGATCATAAAGTCTATTGAGGATCGGATTCAAGGAAAATTGGAAATGAATAAGACGGGTAAAAAGAGAAGTAAATAACAGACGAAGACGCTTGATACCGGATAAAGTACTCAAAAAAAAGCCCAAGATGAAATTTCATCTTGGGCTTTTATCAATATAGTTTAAGAATTATTCTGCTCTTAAGATTTTTGCAGCTTCAACCATAGATTCTAAAGCAGCTTTAGTTTCAGGCCAAGCACGAGTTTTCAAACCACAGTCAGGGTTAACCCAAAGTTGTTCCGAAGGAACTACCGCTTTTGCTTTGCGCAATAGGTCTACCATCTCATCTTTGCTTGGTACGCGTGGTGAGTGGATATCGTATACACCGGGACCGATATCGTTCGGGTATTTGAAATCACCAGCAAAAGCATTCAATAATTTCATTTGTGAACGGGAAGTCTCAATTGTAATTACGTCTGCATCCATTGCTGCGATATCTTCGATTACATTGTTGAACTCAGAGTAACACATGTGTGTGTGGATCTGCGTATCATCCTCTACATTAGATGAAGATACACGGAATGCACGTACAGCCCAGTTTAAGTAATCTTTTTGATCTGCTTTGCGCAATGGTAATCCCTCGCGGATCGCTGGCTCATCGATCTGAATGATTTTGATACCTGCTTTTTCCAAAGCTTGTACTTCGTCTAAGATCGCCAATGCGATTTGGTAAGTTGTGGTTGAACGTGGTTGATCGTTACGTACGAAAGACCATTGTAAGATTGTTACAGGACCAGTCAACATCCCTTTAACCGGACGGTTTGTCAATGATTGAGCGTATGAAGACCAACGTACAGTCATATCTTCTGGACGGTATACATCTCCATAAATAATTGGAGGTTTTACACAACGTGAACCATAGGATTGTACCCAACCGTTTTGTGTAAATGCATATCCAGCTAATTGCTCACCGAAGTATTCAACCATATCATTACGTTCGAACTCACCGTGAACCAATACGTCAATATCCAATTGCTCTTGAAGGCGGATTGTATTTTCTGTTTCTTCAGCAATCGCTTTATCGTATTCTTCTTGTGTGATCGATCCCTTTTTCAGATCAGCTCTCCATTTACGCACATCTTTTGTTTGTGGGAAAGAACCGATTGTTGTCGTAGGGAATGCTGGTAAGTTGAATTTCGCTTGTTGTGCCGCTTTACGGTCAGCAAAAACTGATGTACGTTTTGCATCATCATCAGTAATGTTGCTTGTCCGTGTTTTAACTTCCGGTTTGTGGATCAACGGAGAAGTACGGCGGCTTTCTGCAGCAGTTTTGTTGGCTTCGAAACGTTTTGTTGTTTCTGCATCAACTTCACCTTCTGCTAAAACAGCTAGATCTTTTACCTCTGCTAATTTTTGTTTTGCGAATGCTAACCAGTTTTTAACTTCAGCAGGTAATGATTGCTCATTATGCTCATTATCTAAGTCAAAAGGAACGTGCAATAAAGAGGAAGAAGGAGCAATCCAAACGCGGTCTTTGCCTAATGCATCAACTGCTTGTTTGATTTTAACCAATGATTTTTCGTAATCGTTTTTCCAGATGTTACGGCCTTCAACAATACCTAATGATAATGTCAATGAAGCTGGAACTTTAGCTAAAACTGTATCCAATTGGTTTTCTCCACGTACTAAATCCAAGTGTAATGCATGGATAGGTAAGTTAACCGCGATATCTTCGTTGTCTTTTAAAGCTTCGAAGTAAGTTGTCGCGATCAATTTGATGTTTTTGGCAGCAGCAGCCAATTTCTCAAACGTAGGTTGGTATAATGCTTTTACTTTTGCATCTAAATCTAAAGCCAAGAAAGGCTCGTCGATCTGAACATATTGTGCTCCAGCTTCCGCCAATTTAGACAAGATTTGCTCATATACAGGAACTAATTTGTCCAATAGGTCGATACGGTCGAAACCAGCTTCTTTTTCTTTACCGATCAAAAGGTAAGTGATTGGGCCTAATAAAACAGGTTTTGTCTCAATACCCAATGATTTTGCTTCGTTGTATTCATTTAAGAATTTCTCAGAAGTCAATTTGAACTCTTGATCTTTTGTGAATTCAGGAACCATATAGTGGTAGTTGGTATCCAACCACTTGGTCATTTCCATTGCAGTCACATCAATTCCCTCTTGTTGGAAACCGCGCGCCATTGCAAAATATAAGTCTAAGCTGTAGTTGTTGTCTACTTTATTCAACAAAGAATGGTAACGAGCAGGAATTGCACCAACAGTAAGGGTTAAATCCAATACTTGATCGTAAAAAGAGAAGTCGTTGGAAGGGATCAAATCTATTCCAGCATCTTTTTGTGTTTTCCAATTGCCTTCACGAATTTTTTTTGCTGTGTCCAATAATTCCTCAACAGAAGATTTTTTAGCCCAATAGGCCTCATTGGCTTTTTTCAATTCGCGGAACGCGCCCACACGAGGGTAACCTAAATTGTTAGTCAATAACATAATAATGTTTTTAATATTTCTTTTCAACTATATTTCTTGCTAGAGAGAGAAGGACACACTAGAATTTGGTGACTTCGGCTTATCATTCCCATATCAAGTAGGGTAGAATTTAGCACCTTGTCAAGGGACAGGTTGCTAAGGCTTCATCGGGTCTATTCCCTCTGCCTTTCTCTATAAGCGATGCTAAGTTAGAACATTTCTTTTTGATATGCAAATTTTTTATAAAAGTGCATCTATTTTTTATATTCTACTAAGGATAGAAATGTTTTATTTCTTTCTTTTCATTGGAAAGGAGGGTGAAATCACGCATTGGTATCTCACCCTCTATGCCTTTAACTCACCAGGAGTTTGTAACCTTTTCCGTGGACATTGACGATTTCAACCTTGCTGTCTTCTCTTAGGTATTTACGAAGTTTGCTCAGGAATACGTCCATACTTCTACCTGTGAAGTAATTGTCGTCATGCCATATTTTTAATAAAGCTTCTTCCCTAGTCAAAACATCATTCTTTTTTAAACAAAGTAGGCGAAGTAATTCAGCCTCTTTTGTCGATAGTTTTTGCATCTGACCTTTGTAAGAAATCTGCTGACTTGTATAGTCGAAAAAGTAATCTCCAATTTCAAACTTATCTGCAACTACTTCATCCTCTTTATCTCTGACACTTCGTTTCAATAAAGCATTAATCCGAAGAAGTAACTCCTCAACACGGAAAGGTTTTGTGATATAATCATCTCCACCCAATTCAAACGCTTCTGTCTTGTCCTCCATCATGCCTTTTGCTGTGGCGAAGATAATCGGTACGGTGCTATTTGTTTTTCTGATCTCACGGCCCACGGTAAACCCGTCTTTTTTAGGCATCATGACATCGAAAATGCATAAATCATAATCATTTTTTTTGAACTGGGAAACGGCTTCGTCTCCATCAATACAGAGCGTAACGTCAAATTTTCCCTTTAATTCGAGATAGTCCTTTAAAAGATCCCCCAAATTGGGATCATCCTCTGCTAATAATATCTTTTGCATAATGAATCTATTAATTTTCACTAATGTTCCCTGAATATACAAAAAAGGAACGTGTTATTTTTTTACGGGCAAAATTACTTCAAAGGTTGTGCCCTTATCTTTCTCACTTTTTACGGTGATTCTTCCATTGAGTCTTCTCAAAATATCCTGAACATAACTTAAGCCCAGACCAAAACCTTTAACGTTGTGGACATTTCCGGTGGGGATACGATAAAATTGATCGAATATCTTTTGAAGGTGATCCCTACTCATGCCGATTCCGTTGTCTGCGATGGTGATAACAATGTTATCGCCAATATTTTTAGAACCGATATTTACATGTAGATCTCCTTTACTGTACTTAATTGCATTGTCCATTAGATTGTAAAATACATTGGAGAAATGCAGCTCATCTCCGACAACAATATCTTTTGTCGCGGCGAGATCGATACTGAATTTTCCGCCGATATTCTGCATCCGGAGCTGCATACTGTCTGTGACAGCGGCTACAAGGTCATTGATATGGACATCTTCACGATCAAGTTTTAATGTTTCTTTCTCCAGTTTTGCTAAGTCTAATACCCGCTCAATATGATTTCCGAGGCGAACATTCTCATCGTAAATGATATTGGCCAATTTCTGTACACGTTTGTGGTCCGCATTGATGTCCGGATCCTTGAGTGATTCACTGGCGATCATAATCGTGGCCACAGGAGTTTTAAACTCATGGGTCATGTTATTAATGAAGTCAGTTTTCATCTCAGATACCTTCTTTTGTCTAAAGATAATGATGAGAGTATAAGCAAAACATCCGACCAATAGAAACAAAAGGGTGAGCATAGGAAGTAGCAAGTAGCTCATGTTGTCTGCTATGATTGCTTTTTTGTTGGGGAAGTATATGGTCAGCTTGCCCGGCGCAGCGCCAACATCGCCTTTAAAAAGAGCTGTAGAATACTTTGTGGTATTTATGGGATTGTTTAGTTCGGCCTCATTGAGAATATTATTTAGCAAAATATTGCTGGTGCTCCATATCTCGATATTAAACGGTGCCTTGATGTCACGATGGATCAATTCTTCCTTTAGGAGTTCTTGGACAATAATAATGTTCAACCGATCCTTAAGTGGTCTTTTCGCCAATTCCATTCCGATAGCGACATCTTCGATGTAATCAGCTTTTTTACCACCAAGCATGGCAACAGAATCGTAAACATTGAAACCGTAGCCTGCATTTTTTTTCGACAGTTTATTTAATTTGGTTTCTAACTCAAAAATTCGTTTCGACAGCTTTGGGTTAGACCTTGGGGGAAGAGCGATGATACTTTTTGCAAGCAACCTTTTGAAATCATCGATATGAACAACTAGAAACCGAGTACTATCGTCTTTCCCTTCTACACGTGGAATCGTTTTTGTTGCGGAAACAAGAATATCTTCTTGGTAATATAGTCCACTTGTTGGGGTTTTAACGATATTAATTTCAACGAGATCTTGGTATTGTGTTCGTTTGACATAGGTTTCGTAAAACCAGTTTTCAATATTAATAATATTTGGATAGGTTGCTTTTAATCTATCTTCTTCTAATTTATATTTTTGATATATATGGTCCAATTTGCCTCTCAGGTCCTCAATCTGAGTTTGCAGTTGCAGCTGTTCGGTCAACTGTTGTTGCTTTGCCTGCTCCTGTTTGGATTTTTCGATATTACGCTCCTGTTGTACTTTTGCGAAATCTACAACTTCACGTCGCTCGAGCTTTCCGGCAACAGCAGTAAGCGCGGCATTGACGGACTCGTCAAAGAGCTGTGATTTTTGACGGTAGGAATCTCGTAGAAAATAGAATTGCATAGCCAATACCCCGATTAGTGCCAAAGACATTAGTCCAATGATTAATACAATACTATTTTTCTTCATGAAATTATGTTTTGCAAATATATATTTTCAATAGCATAATGAGCTCATTACATGCTGTGATTCTGAGCCATTCCCACATCCCATCTGCTGCTTTAGTTGAATTGTTACAAATATAAAGATGCTAACTTGTTTTGGAGTTGTTTTAACAATGTTTAACAGCAATTGCTTTAAATCTTGGTTATGTTGTTGTAAATTAGAAGTTAAAATAGATTATGTTATGAAAACTTATGTATTATCATTGGCATTGTCTTTTACAGTGGGGATTGCTTTCGGTCAGATCAAGCTAAAAGAGCATCGTCCGTTACTGCAGGATAAACAATCCAAGATGCCAGTCCTTGGCTTAGATACCACATCGGCTAAGTATAATATGCCTGTTCAGAAATTCAAAAAGCTGGATGGTCTGGCACCTATGCCGGGAACAGAAAAATCACCCAAGAGAAGGAAATCACAACAGGATACATTGCCGTTTAAACTATTGGAAGATAGTTTGAAAGTGAAAGATTTCAAATTAAAGATTGACTCTTTATATCCCAAGAAATAAAAAAGGAAAGGCATTCTCATCATGAGAATGCCTTTCCTTTTTATGATCCTATTTCTTACAACTGAGAAACACGGATTGTATTTGTTTTGCCTTTTTCAATTAACGGAGTTGATGCCGTATTGATGATAATTGATCCCGGTTTAACATAGTTGTTTTTTACGATAAATCTATTGACATCATGGATAGAACCGTCCGTACTTTCAAATTTGTCATAGATAAATGTTTTCACACCCCAAAGCAAACTCAATTGTTTCAATAGTTTTTCTGTTCCAGTAAATACTAAGATGTCTACGTTGGGTCTGTAGCTTGTAATTTCAAATGCTGTTGCTCCAGAAGAAGTCAACACAGCGATTGCTGAGGCATTTGTTTTTTGAGCAAGATAAACTGAAGAAGCGCAAATCGCGTCTGGAATAAGCGTTCCGTCGTGGATTTCACTAACTTTCTCATTATAATAAGGATAAGAAGTTTGTTCCACGTGGATAATAATCTTACTCATTGTTTCGATTACAATCTCAGGGAATTCACCCACAGAAGTCTCGCCACTTAGCATCACTGCATCTGCACCATCCAATACTGAATTGGCAACATCGTTTACTTCAGCACGAGTAGGACGAGGTGTCGTAATCATGCTCTCTAGCATTTGCGTAGCAATAATTACAGGTTTTGAAAGGTCTCTACATTTTTGGACGATGATCTTCTGAAGTCCTGGTACCTCTTCCATTGGAAGTTCAACACCCAAGTCGCCACGAGCAACCATGACAGCGTCGGTAGCTTCGATGATTGCATCGATGTTTTCGATTGCTTCGGGCTTTTCTACTTTCGCGATTACGCGTGCATGGCTTCCTTTTGCGGCAATGATTTCTTTACATTGTGCAATATCTTCTGCAGAACGAACGAATGACATCGCGATCCAGTCAGCTCCGTGATCCAACGCAAAGTTTAAGTTATCTAAATCTTCTTCAGTCAATGAAGGGATAGATACTTTGGTGTTTGGTAAGTTTACGCCTTTACGTGAAGTAAGCACACCGCCATGCACTACTTCACAAGTAACAGTGTCCTTATGGTTGGTCTCTAAAACACGAAGTTGAAGTTTTCCGTCATCAAGTAATATGATTTCGTTGGCTTCAACATCGTTTGGAAAGTTTTCGTATGTAATGTAGATTCTGTTTTCGTCTCCAATGAGTTCATGTGTGGTAATTTCAACTTTTGAACCATTTACGAGAACAGCTCCACCTTCTTTCATTTTTCCGATCCGAATCTTTGGACCTTGTAAGTCAGCTAAGATGGCAACATTGAATCCGGTTTCATTATTTATTGCATTTATAGTTTCGATTACCTTAAGGTGATCTGCCTGGCTGCCATGAGAGAAATTCAACCGACACACATCAACCCCTTTGGCAATCATGTTGGTCAAAACTTGTTTGTCTGCCGAAGCAGGGCCTAATGTTGCGACAATTTTAGTCCTTTTTTGAACTTTTTCCATCTGTTATTTTGTATTTTTAATGTTCTTCATTTATGACAACAAACGGCAAGCCGTATTGTTGTCTTTTGTCAAAACTAAATCGAATTAATTTAGATTTAGAGTTAGGTGTATTTGCTACACTAACCTACAGTCTGCTAAAATATGAGATTTTCTTTAGATTTCAATATTTTTGGTGATATTTCTTTTGCAATGACCACTTCCGGTAATTTGCTGATCCTTTTGATTATATGTTCAACATCGTCTTCGCAGATGTAATTTTTGATGATGACAAAGAAATCAAAATGTGGGTTTTCGGGAATTAAAAAGGTTCCTTCAATACTTTTATTGTTAATAAGAAAATATTCTGTATCGGAATCCGGACTGAGATAATGAAAAGCAGTGAAGTGATAGCTTATTTTTTTCTTTACGTCAAAGATGATGTGATATTCAAGCTCTTCTTCTGATTTATTTTTCGGGCGACCATCATGGTCGTATTTGCTCTCTTTGCCTCTGGAAAAATCCAGGTTTGTCACTTTATTGATAAAATGGCAGAGGCGGTAATCTTTAAGCGGGCAGGTGATGGCGAGTAGGGTGAAATCTAACTCTTCATCCATATCCATGTCTAACCTTGCTACTAACTTATTGACCACTTTTTTTATAAAATATATATCCTTATGCTAACGAAGGTACTAATAATTTTAAGGTGGGAATATACTTTTTGTGTAAAATTTGAGTTAATTAGCTGAGCGTTTGGAATACAAAATAATTTTTGTTATACTTGAACTAAGTTAATATAGAGTGGGTTAGCTAGTATAAGACGCGAATAAGTTCGGTCGCCTAACATGGTGACTTTCATCTAAATATCAATTTAGGTTTGAATTTTGATGAAATTTATTTTTCTTTGCACAGATTTATTAAACAATTAAACTATAAAATCATGTCAGATATCGCTTCAAGAGTAAAAGCAATTATCGTTGAAAAATTAGGTGTAGACGAAAACGAAGTAACACCAGAAGCTTCATTCACTAATGATTTAGGTGCTGATTCACTTGACACTGTTGAGTTGATCATGGAGTTTGAAAAAGAATTCAACGTTGCTATTCCTGATGATCAAGCAGAGACTATTGGTACTGTTGGTCAAGCAATCGCTTATTTAGAAAAAAACGTTAACTAACTAATTTAATTAGGCTAATCGTAATAAATGGAGCTTAAAAGAGTAGTAGTAACAGGATTAGGCGCCCTTACACCAATTGGTAATACCGTCTCAGAATACTGGGAGGCGTTAATAAATGGTGTAAGCGGAGCTGCTCCTATTACGCATTTTGATGCGTCAAAATTCAAAACTCAGTTTGCGTGTGAGGTAAAGGGGTTTGATCCACATGATTTCATGGATCGTAAGGAAGCTCGTAAAGTCGATCCTTTTGTACAGTATGCAATTGCGTCTACTGATGAGGCAATTAAAGATGCTGGCTTAGATTTTGAAAAATTAGATACAAATCGTATCGGAGTAATATGGGGCTCAGGAATTGGAGGTCTGACAACTTTTACAGAAGAAGTTGCCAACTTTGCAAAGGGAGATGGAACACCACGTTTCAATCCTTTCTTTATTCCTAAGATGCTCGTTGATATTGCTCCAGGACATATTTCAATGCGTCATGGCCTTCGCGGTCCTAACTTTTCAGCAGTATCGGCCTGTGCCTCTGCTACCAACGCAATGATTGATGCTTTCAACTATATTCGTATGGGAAAAGCAGATGTGATTGTTACCGGTGGATCAGAAGCTACAGTCAATGAGGCTGGAATCGGTGGATTCAACGCTATGCATGCTTTGTCAACAAGAAATGATGATCCCAAAACAGCTTCTCGTCCTTTTGATAAAGACAGAGATGGTTTTGTTTCGGGTGAAGGTTCAGGTGCCTTGATCTTAGAAAGCTTAGAGCATGCCTTAGCACGTGGTGCAAAAATCTATGCAGAGATTGCAGGTGGTGGAATGAGTGCAGATGCACACCATATCACAGCTTCGCATCCAGAAGGATTGGGTGCCAAACTGGCAATGACAATGGCTGTCAATGATGCGGAGATGGATTTTTCAGATATTGATTATATCAATGTCCATGGAACATCTACACCGGTCGGCGATATCAGTGAAACAAAGGCTATTGTTGACCTGTTTGGTGAACACGCATATAAATTGAATATCAGTTCAACTAAATCAATGACTGGACACCTTTTGGGTGCTGCAGGGGCTATAGAAACTATCGCTTCTATCTTGGCTGTGCAAAATGATATTGTCCCACCGACAATCAATCACTTCACAGATGATCCGGAAATTGATAATAAATTGAATTTTACATTCAACAAAGCGCAAAAACGTACAGTGAATGCGGCGTTGAGTAATACATTTGGATTCGGTGGCCACAATGCTACCGTGATTGTAAAAAAATATAAAGCTTAATGTTTGATCCTTCAAACATGGTTTGGTAATATGAGCTAGCGACAGGTTCTTTAATTAGAACTTGTCGCCTTATTTTTAGATGAGATGCCTTTTTCAAGGATATACAAGTTATATATTTCGCCGGATCGGGAATATGTTAAGAAGCTAAAAAACCTATTAGGTTTTATTCCCGGGAATGTGCATTTGTACAAGATGGCATTTAGACATAAGTCTGTTGCCGTAACAATCAAAGAAGGAGCTAAGAACAGTAATGAGCGCTTGGAGTTCTTGGGTGATGCTGTTTTAGGTTCTGTCGTTGCTGAATTATTGTTCAAGAAATATCCGTATAAAGACGAAGGTTTCCTAACTGAGATGCGTTCCAAAATCGTGAGCCGTGCAAACCTGAACCAACTTTCCAGAAAACTAGGATTCAACGAAATGATACAGTTCGATGCCCGAATGATCAGTTTCCCGAATAAACAAGGATCGTTGTTAGGTGATGCATTTGAAGCGCTGATTGGTGCCGTGTATCTGGACAAAGGCTATGTGTTCACAAAAAGCTTTCTCCTAAACCGTATTATTAAACCACATGTTGATATCCAACTACTGGAGCAGACCGAAACTAATTTCAAAAGTCGGTTGATCGAATGGTGTCAGCATACCGGAAAAGAAATCCTATTTCAACAAACGGATAATCCGGAAGGTGAATCTTCGAAGATGTTTAGTGTAGAGGCTGTTGTGGATGGTGTTGTGTGTGGCCTGGGGCGCGATTTTAATAAAAAGTCAGCCGAGAAATTAGCAGCGGAAAAAGCCTGCGAATTTCTCAAGATCCTGGAAGTAGAATAAAGGATTTTTATTCTTTAATTTATTTAGTCCCCGCTAAATATTAACTTTGCCGGATATGGCAACAGTAAAACCTTCTTTGGCGAAAGGAACCCGTGATTTTTCGCCTTCCGAAATGATCAAACGTAATTATATTTTTGACACATTGAAAGCTGTGTTTAAAAAATATGGTTACAATGAAATACAGACGCCTTCATTTGAGAATTTAACAACCTTAACAGGTAAATACGGTGATGAAGGTGATAAATTGATCTTTAAGATCCTTAACTCCGGAGACTATTTGACAAAAGCTCCAGATAGCCTACTACAAGATAAAAATTCGAATAAGCTAATTCCTCATATTTCTGAAAAAGCGCTAAGATATGATCTGACAGTGCCTTTTGCGCGTTATGTTGTGATGCATCAGAATGAGATCTCCTTACCATTTAAGCGTTTTCAGGTACAACCGGTTTGGCGGGCTGATAAACCGCAAAGAGGCCGTTACCGCGAATTTTACCAATGTGATGTCGATGTGGTGGGGTCAACCAGTTTATTGAATGAAGCTGAATTTATTCTGATTTATCAAGAGGCTTTCGAACGTTTTGGATTGAAAGATTTTAATATTAAAATCAACAACCGGAAGATACTTTCTGGTATCGCCGAAATTATCGGAAAGCCAGAACTTATTGTCGATATGACTGTCGCCATTGATAAGCTGGATAAAATTGGATTGGATGGGGTCAATAAAGAGCTGTTGGAAAGAGGTTTTACCGAAGCTGATCTGAATCTGTTGAAACCGATCATCTTATTGGAAGGTTCAAATGGGGAGAAACTTGCGTCGTTAAAATCTATCTTGGCCGACTCTTCAATTGGTTTGACAGGTATTGCTGAAATAGAGGAGGTCTTTGATTATATAAGCAAATTGAGTGCTGATACGGAACTATTGACTCGTATTATCGATCTGGATATTACGTTGGCGCGAGGTCTCAATTATTATACAGGCTGTATTTTCGAGGTAAAGACAAATGAAGTAGCTATGGGAAGTATTGGTGGTGGTGGCCGCTATGACGACCTTACAGGAATGTTCGGATTAAAGGATCTGACAGGAGTGGGCGTCTCATTCGGTGCTGATCGTATATACGATGTATTGGAAGAACTAAATTTATTCCCAGCAAATAAAGCGGATTCTACCAAGCTATTGATTATCAATTTTGATAAACAACTTGAAACCTATACACTAGGTTTGCTCAATAAACTTCGTAAAGAAGATATTGCTGTAGAACTATATGCCGCTCCAGTGAAGTTGAAAAAGCAGATGGGTTATGCCGATGGAAAAGGAATCCCTTATGTGTTATTGGTTGGAGATGAAGAGGTTTCATCCGGTCAATTATCACTCAAGGACATGGAAAGTGGGGAGCAGGTGAAGGTTACCGAAAGTGAACTTATCCAAAAACTGCGCTAACAAACAATTTATATAAAATAGATAAAGCCAAATGATTATTAAGTCGTTTGGCTTTTTTATTTTCATAAGTTTTTGATTTATTTGATTGTGCCGTTCATTTATTTGCTGAAAAATGCTATATACTTTAAATCAAATGTCTTAGAAGTGTCTTAAAGTATAAATAAAATTGATTTTTGACCAAGGAAATTCATCCAAAATTATTAGATTTGTAGTCTAGAATTGTAAGAAAATCAAAACTTTGAAATGAGTTCAACACCTATAACAAAAGAGACATATTTGGAGTGGTATAAGTCTATGTTACTTATGCGTAAGTTTGAAGAAAAAGCAGGTCAACTTTACGGACAGCAAAAGATTCGTGGTTTCTGTCACTTGTACATAGGACAAGAGGCAGTAGTCGCTGGAACGATGTCGGTTATCAAACCTGAGGATTCTTTAATCACTGCTTATCGTGATCACGCCCACGCTTTGGCTAAAGGCGTTTCTGCAAATGCTTGTATGGCTGAATTATATGGAAAGATCACTGGTTGTTCAAAAGGTAAAGGAGGCTCAATGCACTTCTTTTCTAAAGAACATAAATTCATGGGTGGCCATGGTATTGTCGGTGGTCAGATTCCTTTAGGTGCTGGTATCGCATTTGCTGAGAAATATCTTGGTACAGATAATGTAAATATCTGTTATATGGGCGATGGAGCTGTACGTCAAGGTGCATTCAACGAAACACTAAACATGGCGATGTTGTGGAAACTCCCAGTTATCTTCGTGTGTGAAAACAACGGTTATGCGATGGGTACTTCTGTACAACGTACAACTAACATGCAGGACATTTACAAAATGGGATTAGGTTTTGATATGCCTTCTGCTCCTGTAGACGGAATGGATGTTGTTGCTGTACACAACGCAATGGACGAAGCTGTTCAACGTGCTCGTGCTGGCGAAGGTCCTACATTCTTAGAAATCCGTACTTACCGTTATAAAGGACACTCAATGTCTGACCCGGCGAAATATCGTACGAAAGAGGAATTGGAAGCGTATAAAGATCGCGATCCATTATTGGCTACGAAACATGCTATTTTGGAAAACAAATATGCAGATGATGCTTGGTTTGCTGAGGTTGAGGCTGATGTGAAAAAAGTAGTTGATGAGTCGGTGAAATTTGCGGAAGATTCTCCTTATCCAACTGCAGATGAATTGTACAAAGATGTTTATGTACAACAAGACTATCCATTTATTTTAGATTAATACTCTTTAACTTGATAATATAATACAGAATGGCTGAAGTAGTAAGAATGCCCAAAATGAGCGACACAATGACCGAAGGGGTCATCGCAAAATGGCACAAAAATGTTGGTGATAAAGTAAATTCTGGTGATCTGGTAGCTGAAATTGAAACAGATAAAGCTACAATGGACTTTGAGTCTTACCAAGAAGGTACTCTTTTATATATTGGCCCTAAAGAAGGTGAAGCAGTAGCTATTGATGCTGTTATTGCTGTTTTGGGTGAACCCGGTGAAGATTTCCAAGCTTTGTTGAGCGGTGATGCTCCGGCAGCTGAGAAAGCGCCAGAAAAAACTGAAGAAAAAAAAACCGAAGAAGTTTCTGGTCCAGAATCTTCGGCTAACACAGTTACAGCTGAAGAATTGGGATGTACTGTGATCACAATGCCATTGTTGAGTGATACCATGAAAGAAGGTGTTATTGCACAATGGAATTTCAAAGTTGGTGACACGATCAAATCTGATGACGCTATCGCTGATGTAGAAACAGATAAAGCTACAATGGAAGTTACAGCTTATGCTGATGGTACATTGTTGTACGTTGGTCTTGAAGCTGGAGAAGCAGCAAAAGTAAATGATATTATTGCTATTGTTGGTCCTGCGGGAACTGATATTACACCTTTATTGAATCAAAAATCTGCTCCTGCAAAAGCGGAAACTGCAGAAGCACCTAAAGCTGATTCAGCACCTACTGCAACTGCAGCTCCAGTATCATCTGCTGCAAATGATGATGCTCGTGTAAAGGCTTCTCCATTAGCACGTAAGATTGCAAAAGACAAAGGTATCAACTTGAGCGATATCAAAGGATCAGCAGATGGTGGTCGTATCGTGAAAAAAGATGTTGAATCTTTTGTTCCTGCTGCGGCGAAACCTGCTACAACAGCAGCTGCAGCGGCTCCTGCTACAGAGACAAAAGCAATTACTTTACCTACGTATGTTGGTGAAGAACGTTATACAGAGAAACCGGTCAACCAAATGCGTAAGACAATCGCGCGTCGTTTGGCAGAGTCATTGTTTACAGCACCTCATTTTTACTTGACAGTTTCTATCGATATGGATAATGCAATGGTTGCTCGTGCGCAAATCAATGAGATCGCTCCAGTAAAAGTATCATTCAATGATATCGTGGTGAAAGCCGTTGCTGTCGCGTTGAAAAAACACCCAGCAGTGAATTCGTCTTGGCAAGGAGATAAAATCCGTTTCAACGAACATACCAACATTGGTGTGGCTATGGCTGTTGAAGATGGTTTGTTAGTTCCTGTAGTACGTTTTGCAGATGGTAAATCATTATCTCACATCTCTGCAGAGGTGAAAGATTTTGCTCAAAAAGCGAAAGCTAAAAAATTACAACCAGCGGATTGGGAAGGATCTACTTTCACAGTTTCCAACTTGGGAATGTTTGGAATAGATGAGTTTACATCTATCATTAACTCTCCTGATGGAGCTATTCTTTCAGTAGGAGCTATCCAAGCTGTTCCTGTTGTGAAAAATGGTGCTGTAGTTCCTGGTAACGTAATGAAAGTAACTTTGGGCTGTGACCACCGTGTGGTAGATGGCGCAACAGGTGCTGCATTTTTACAGACTTTAAAAGCATTGGTAGAAAATCCAGTTAGATTACTAGCATAGATTCCGCAAGCCAATAAAATATTAGCCACTTTAGTAATAAAGTGGCTTTTTTTGTTCTAAAAATTCGTTTTTTTATACTAAAATCTTCATTTTAGCATTATTATCTTTATACGCGATTCTTTATTGAAAATCAAAAAGAATACACATTAATCAGAGTAGGAGTGGGGGACTAGCGATGTAAAGATCGTGTAAAAAATGAGGTACAAAATTGGCTTAGTGAAATAGGCAAACATAACACAATATAGAAAATCCAGGAGAAGCATTACGTGAAATTATTTTTTTTAAAGGGAATGGTAGCTCTTTTGTTCGTATCTACAATCGCTTGTAGTTCAAAAGAGAAAAAACAAAAAGAGGCGGCGATAGCACAAGCAAAAATAGATAGTACAAGACTCATTTACAATCCCCAGGATGCAGATCCAAAGATTGACGCCTTTATGAAAAACTTACATTCAAAGGCTGCATTCAATGGAAACGTGCTAGTGGCTAAGGATGGAAAAATTCTATATCAAAATACTTTTGGTTGGGCCAATTACCTGAAGCGCGATAGCTTGGCAATTGATGATAAATTTGAACTGGCTTCAGTCACCAAACCAATAACGGCTGTAGGTATATTGAAGTTGGTCGAAGCGGGAAAATTACGTCTGGATCAGACGATCAATGATTTTTATCCTGATTTTCCGTACCCCGGTATTACTATTAAAATGCTATTGACCCACCGCTCAGGTTTACCTAACTATGTCTATTTTTCAGAAGACCACTGGCCTGATCGAAAAAAAGGAATGACGAACCAGGATGTTATGAAAATGCTGACCGAATTTAAGCCGAATAGATATGGTGCACCGGGTGGTCGTTTTTTCTATAATAATTCCAACTTTATGGTTTTAGGAGCTATTATCGAAAAGGTGTCGAAGCAGGATTATGCGACCTATATGAAAGATAGTGTTTTCAATGTTGCAGGTATGACGAATACCGCCGCGTTGTCTAAGGCTGTCTACGATAAGATTCCAACCAACGTTATAGGTCATGATAAGGTATGGCGCAGATCTGTTGTACAGAATTTTCAAGATGGCCCATTGGGAGACAAGGGAGTTTACAGTACAGTACGCGATTTATACCGCTTTGATCTGGCATTGCGGGATGGACGATTATTGAAGCAATCAACCTTGGATTCGGCTTATCGTGGCTATCCAGACGCAAAAAAAGGTATTTTTAGTTACGGCTATGGATGGCGGACATTTGAACATGGAAACGATCATATTGTCTATCATACGGGATGGTGGCACGGTTTTCGTCACATATATGTACGGGATCTGAAAAGGAATATTGTGATTGTTCTACTTTCCAATATGACAAATGGTAGTTTGGTGAAGTTGGATGAACTTTATAAAATTTTGGGAATGCCAGTTTTACGTAAGAACGCCTATAGTACCCATGGCGATTTTATTATTGATGAATAGATCTATTCGTTTCATCATTTCAAAAAATTTAAGACTCCATACCGATGAAGGCTGTGTAAATGCCTTTGAACGGTATAATTGATGAACAAATAAGTATAAGGATGAAAAAGACATTAATCTTAGGCGCCAGTACGAACCCTTCGCGTTATTCAAATAAAGCAGCGAATATGCTCCGTAAGCACGGACATGATATTGTTAACATCGGTTTGAGCGGTGGAGAGTTGGCTGGTGAGCCCATCGAGAAGAAAGGTGAAGTGCATACTGATATAGACACAGTGACCATGTATCTTGGAGAGCAGAATCAAAAGGAGTATTATAACTATATTTTGGCTACAAAACCAAAACGTATAATCTTTAATCCAGGGGCTGAGAATGCTGAGTTAGAGCAGTTGGCTATGGAGAATGGTATTAAAACAGAAAGAGCCTGTACTCTGGTATTATTGAGCACAGGTCAGTTTTAGATTTTAGATTTCCTGAGCAATTCGACAGACAAATACTTTGTGATAAAATAATTTGTCAAACCGATCGTATTACTGTCCAGGTTTAAGCTCGATACTTTTATATCGCAATGTTCTTTTAATATCGCCATTGTATATGAATTGATCGCCTGTTGTATCGGGATCGTAATTAATTCATTGGCTTTGGCGATTTTGCCTCCAAGTACAATAAGTTCTGGATTGAGCAGCTGGATCAGGGAAGCGAAAGCTTTACCTAGATTTGTACCCAATTTAGAAATTTGGTTTATGGCAAATTGATCACCTTTATTAGCCGCCTCGATTACATGAGTTGGTGTTAGGTGATCTAATTCCTCCTTATGTAATTCATTGAGCTTGGTAAGTTCACCTTTTTGGATCTCCTGTTTTGCATTGTTGACCAAGGCAATTCCCGAAGCCACTGTTTCAAGACAACCTCTTTTCCCACAATAACACAATTCACCATTATCAATAAATGGCATATGGCCCACCTCGCCGGAATAACCATCCCGTCCGAGATAAACTTCACCATTGGAAACTATTCCAAGACCTATTCCCCAATCCATTAAAATAATGAGGCTATTTCTCGTGTTTTTGGCCAAACCAAATTTTAGTTCTGCATATGCGGCGCCTTTTACGTCATTGAGGATATAAACAGGTTTTCTGTATTTGTTCTCGAAGTAAGCTGTAATAGATTGCGATTTGTCATGCAGAAATGTTTCATTAGTTCCCTCCTCAGCGTTGATTAGGCCAGGCATGCTAATGATTAGTCCGGTTAAATTTTCGGTATCTACTAATTTTTCCAATAAATATTGATCGATAATCTGCGTAATATCGTAGAGATTATCGGCATTGCGTGATAATTCATTATCAAGTTCTACAGTTTCAGCAACTATATTTTGATTGTTGTCCATGATACTCATTGTAATGGAGAAGCGCTGCAACTCGATACATAACACTTGAAATAACCCATCACACAGCCGATATAGGTTTGGTTTGCGACCACCGATAGATTCTCCCTTGTCAAATTGACGGACAATATTGTCCTCCAATAGTTCAGCAATCAGGCTGTTGACCGTAGGAAGGCTTAGGGAGAGATTTTTTACAATGTCGTTTACTGATACAGATCCTAATTCGGCTATTAATTTGATAATAGAAAGTTTATTGAATAGATTTTTCTTTTCGGGTTTACTATCCAATTTTTTGTTAATCAGTAAGTTTACGGCTTTTGTCATAAAACATCATATTTTGAATTAGAATCCTAGAACCTTAATTTAATAAAAGTTTTGGAATCATTCGGTTATTTTTCTCACTTGTCAAACAAGCCGTTCTTTAAGAAAAAAGGGGATAAGATTCCTTATCCCCTTTTTTTACACTTGGTAAAACTATTTGAGTTTTTTTACTCGAATGTCTTTGAAGAATACTTCAGTTCCATGTCCCAGGAAACCAACATGGCCACTTGTACGTTTTAAACCTGGATGCTCTTTACCATCCAGCGTCCCATTTTTACTAGCTTCCGCAATATCAGCATCGACAATGACAGTACCGTTCAATGTTACTTTAATGCGATTGCCTTTTACATAGATTTCTTCGGAGTTCCACTCGCCCAATGGTTTTAAGTAACCTCTTTTAGCCGTTACCACACCATAGATAGAGCCATGATATTGATAAGGTTTTAAATCTTTATAGACATCGGCATCATTATCGAGAACCTGGATTTCCATTGCTTCATAAGCCGCATCACCTTCTAGTGGCGCGCGTATCCCCACACCATTGTTAGCTCCTGGTGTCAATTTGAAGTCAAAGCGATAGATAAAATCTGAGTACTCTTCTTTTGTATACAAGTTCCCGCCAAATTTAGCATTAGGGTATACCCAGATATAACCTTCATCATTGATGATGTATGCTTTGTTTTCAGTCCATTTGTCCAGATTTGTTCCGTCAAATAGCACTTCAAAACCATCTTTTTTCTCTTGGTCGCTTATTTTGAAGATCTGCTTTCTAGGGAATTCCTTGATGAAAAGATCTCTGTAGTAAACAACTGACCCATGAGCTTGGAGTTCGATCTGCTCTGTTGGGAAAATAGATTGATTTCTGTCCCAATAATTTTCCAGTGGAATATTATCGGTGACCAGTTGACCATTTAACCAAACTGTGACTTTATCGTCAACCATTTTGATTTTAAATGTATTCCATTCACCAGTAGCATTGTCAGCGACCTTGAGCGGTTTGCTTTCGTTTTTTTGGTTGTTGTACAATCCTCCTGAGCCTACTTGAGCACCAACTCTCGTGTTGGCGATATCCCAAATTTGTACTTGTGGAGTGCCTCTCAAGTAAATACCGGCATCACCCTCTATACCACCATAGTTCTCCAATTTCCAGTCTACAAGCATCTCAAAATCTCCATATTGTTTTATGGTAGCCAGATTATCTCCTTTTCCGCTAAAAACAATTTCTCCATTTGAGGCAGACCAACCCTTGCGCATGATCTCATCTGCTTTCGCTTGTTCGGTTGCCAGCGTTTTGGCGTTCATTTTACCTCGTTTTATTGGATCAGCGACTAATCCTTTCCAGCCGCTAAGGTCCTTACCATTGAAAAGTGATACATAACCCTCTTTTACTGGCATTTCAGAAAGATAACGAACAACAGCTTCTTTCAGGTAACCACTCTCGCTACCGGAAAGTTTGCCAATTACCTGTTCTAGTACTTCTCTGACTTTGCTACCATAGTATTTATTGTCCATGGCAATATTCATGGCTGTATTGGCAGCGGCTTCTCCCAACTGTGAATCAGCCATTTTATCCGCAGCAAAAATAAAAGCTTGATAAGTACCTGTTGGTTGAAGGGCAGAAAGTGCAGCTTTCTTCTGTTCTGCTGTTTTTGCAACACTAAATGCGTCACGCAATAAAAGCGTTTTTTGATCAGCCGTATTAGCCGAAGATGAAATAGATTTGATTAATCCTCTGTAAACAGTATTGAATAAGTTGTCATCTTTTTCTGTTCTTGATAAGGATACCAGTTTAGGAAGTGCATTAGCGGATGACCAACTTGACAACGATGTAATGGCTGCAGCCCTTAACTCCGGATTATTATTATTTAGGTAATTGCCGACTGCTTGTAACGATTGATCGTCACCAAGTCCAGCAAAAATAGGGAAATATTTTGCAGTACTCGGAGCGGCTGATTTTGAGATATTTGCAGCTAATTTCCCTGTTAATCCTTTTGCATTAGGACTTGATTGAATAACATTGACAACTGCTTTCTGCAATAACGCTGCCGATTTTGGATCAGTTGTATTGTTCAGTCTATTGAAAAGTTCTTCAAGATCGGATTCTTGAGCAACATTGGGTAAAGCTTTATTTATCGCTTCCTCTACTGTTGGATTTGTTGTTTTAATTGCCAGAACAGCTTTTGAAGAAGCATTATTGGAGCGTTTGCTCAATATATCCAATAACTGAACTTTTTTGCTGTCATCGACAGAAGCGAGTGCAGTATTGACATCATTGATCACATTAGCATCCTTTGAAGAAAGGATAAGGGCCTTAACAGAATTGTTGAATTCTTGATCCGCATCAAAGGCCTGTATTAGGGTTTTGGTCTCTTTTCCTTGTGAAAGTGTGTTGATCGCGCTTAATCCTGCTAATTTTGTAACTGGCGAAGTCGTTTTGCCAACCAAGGCTTGGATTGCTTTTAAACTACTCGCGGAACCGTTATGTGCGAGATAGTTTAGGACGCTTTCCTGTACCTCAGGTGTACCCTTACTCGCTAGAGCGAGCAGGCTTTTCGCATCACTGCCTTTACCATATTTACCGAGCAATTGCAAGGCAAGGTTGCGGTATGCACCATTATCACTCTTTACAGCAGACAGTAGATTTTTTTGTTGCTTACTTGGATCGATGGCAGCCAATAATTTCAATGAAGCAAATTGTCCGTTGATGGATTTTGCTTTTTGCGACTCCTGGAAGAATTTATTCAGGAATTTGATCGCATCTTGATCATGCTTATTGTCGATCAACGATTGCGCATAGTCAATACCTAGTCCGACAGCATCAAATTTATCGTAACTGTATGCCGCATCGTTCAATTTGTTTTGGAATAAAGAAGCCGAGGCTGTACCGCCAATTTTACTTAGTGCGATCAATGCAGTGCGTTGGAATGCATCGGAGTTATATTTTTTGGTGAAATCCAAAATAGCGTTTTCCGCATTTACAACCTTTAAATCGCCTAGTGCTGTAACAATAGCGATTGCGGTTTTTTCGGTCGTAGAAGCTGCTAGTGCTTTTTCCAAGGCCGTAGCTGACTCGTTGGTACGGATAGAGACCAAAGTTCTTGCGGCTGCATCAGCTAGATTATCGTTCGTTAAACAATTTGCCACAGCTGAGATTGCAGAGTTATCTGCGCACTGGCGGAGTAAACGTAAAGCGAAAACTTGATTTGTAGGCTCGCTCAGTTGTGCGATGGATTTTGCTAGACCTTCAACAAATACTTTTTTTTGCTGTTCTTTGCCAGGTTGATTTACATAAAAAGAATAGCTGTTGGCAGCAAATTCAATTGGAGCATTATTACTTCCTGGTGCTTTTAGACCTTTAAGGAAAGCAACGATGTCATCGGAAGAAAATCCTTCCAGCTCATGCATGGCGAGCAGGAACTTTTCTTTTTCCTCTGCGGGTTGCTGAGCCAGCACATCAGCTATTTTGGTAGCTGTGGTTCTATTTTGCGGTTGCTGGGCATATGAGGCGCTCGAGATGAGAAGCAATACAGCCAGCGAATTAAATATCTTTTTCATTGAGATTATTTATCTTTTATCGGCATGAAGCTACCATGATTACTGCTATCCATCCAGTGTTCTGATGTCTTTTTTGGTTCATGATATTTCATCGGATTATAATTGTTAGATAGACCAAGGACCTCTCATTGGTTGGTGAATTAAACGATTTGCAGCATCATCATCAATAAATTGCTCATTTTGAGAATCGTATTTTAATGAGCGGTTGAGGCGCAGTGCTGCTAATCCCATATTAACCAATGTACAGGAGCGGTGTCCATTTATTTCATTGAGGGCGAATTTTTCGCGTGTCCGGACAGATTCCAAAAAGTCAGTGATCTGCGGTGCCGGTTCAGGGTATTGCGCCAGTTTTCTTTCCAGATCAGGAATATCCGATGCAAATCCTTTATATAATTTACCTTTAGGTCCTTCAATATAAGCCGCTTTTTCATCTTTGGCCTCGCCATCTAAAATGATCTGACAACCATCAGCATAAGTGAAAGTAATGCGTCTCCAGGTACCAACGGCATCTGGGTGTTGCTGTGGCGCATCCACATCTACACTCACTGGGCTTTCATTGTCCTTACCTAAGAAATATTGTACTGGATCCATATAATGTTGGCCCATATCACCTAATCCTCCGCCATCATAATCCCAATAGCCTCTAAAAGTCGTGTGTACGCGATGTTTATTGTAAGGTTTATATGGTGCTGGACCCAACCAAAATTCGTAGTCTAATTCCGCAGGCACTTGTTCTTCTGGTAGGTTTTCTTTTCCTACCCAATAGAATTTCCAGTCAAATCCTGTATGCTTACTTATCGTTACTTTTAATGGCCAACCCAACATGCCTGTATCTACTAGTTTTTTGATTTTACTAACAGGTACATTCATTCCATAAAAATCATCTTTGAAGCGAAACCAAGTGTTCAGACGGAACATATTTCCGTGTTGTGCAATGGCTTCTTTCACTTTCTTACCTTCACCAATGGTACGCGTCATTGGCTTTTCACACCAGATATCTTTTCCTGCTTTAGCAGCCTCTATAGACATAAGACCATGCCAGTGCGGCGGAGTAGCAATGTGGACAATATCTACTTCTGGAGATTTGATTAATTCTCTAAAATCATGGTATTCTTTTATGCCGCCACCCAGGTCACTTTGTGCAGCCGCAAGATGGCTTTTGTCAACGTCACAAATGGCAACTGTTTTTGTTCCGGCATAGCCGAAGTGTCCACGGCCCATATTTCCGACGCCAATTACTCCTTTGGTTAGATGATCACTCGGAGCAAGATAGCCTTGGCCTCCAAGTACAAAGCGTGGTACAATAGAAAATGCTGCAGCACCTACCACTGATTTTTTAATGAAATCACGCCTTGATGAATTCTGTTCTTTCATGTTGGTTGGATTAGTTGTTTTATAATTGATCCATTTTAGGCTGTTAAAATTAACTGCAATTGGATATTGAACCTAAAAATAGATAAAAAACTGATAAATATAAACTGATAACTAAAATTTTATGTATTGTTTATTCTTGTTTTATGAAAAAATAATAAAAGAATAGCTCTAAATTCATTTCTTTCGTATATAAGGTTCGATTCTATTATCCAAAGCTAATGTTTAGTTACAGAATTGTTACATGAGCTGTACTGTTCGAATTTCTTACTAAAGAGCATAAATTTTCTAGAACACAATCTAATCCATCTTGTGATAATAGACCTGCAGTATGTGGGCATTTTGAAAGGGCAGAACGATTTATTGGTCCTATTAAAACCTGAATAGTATACCTTAATTTGTATTCATCCGGTGGGTGCTCACATAAAAATCAGGTGATATGATACCGGAAACTCGTGAAACCACTCAATCGTTTTCGTAAAACGAGCTTGATTATGCTTAGAGAATCAGGCATCTTTATGGAGCCTTCAAAAGAAGAAAACCGATATGATGAGACCAACCATGCTATTGATAATTATTTATGCGCTAATCCTACCTGTAATCGGATTTGGGCAATTTAAAGTTGCTCCGCTCGGAAACACGATATATGAGGGTGTGTTTACCGGTAATGGCCTATTGGGAACGATGACTTACCTATCGGGTAAAAAATCAGTGCGTATTGACATCGGCCGAACGGATGTATATGATCATCGTGCAAATTCGGAAGACAAGTTGTTCGATAAGGCCCGCCTGTCACTGGGGTACTTTGATTTGGACCTGGGAAGTGCAATTGTCCAAAGCAGGGGTGATTTCTATCTAAAGGAGGCTTATGCCGTGGCAACTATCTTGACAAATCAGGGACAGATCAAAGTGAAAACGACAACACTTTCCAATGATAATATTATCTTATTAGAGGTGTTGAAACAGGATTTTAAGGGAAAGTATTCGTTCAATTGGGTAGCCGATTCGGCAATCAGTCCACGCATGAAATTTTCCTATACCCAAAAACCAAAGGCTTACCTTGCCAATCCTGCTGGAAAGAATGGACAACAAGGTCACATAAAATACTATGAACAAGCACTGATAGCGGGTGGGGGGTATACGATCGCCTATCTGCTGCGATCAACGAAAGACATGGATACCTATGTTATTACCGTTGGCTATAATCAAAAATCAGCGGATTTTACCCAAGAAACATTAGCGTATCTTCTAAAATTTGGTGCACGGGAAATAAGTACCGGTTTGAAAGAACATCGTCAATGGTGGACGAGCTATTTTAAGGCATCTACACTTGAACTGCCTGATTCAACCTATCAAGGTTTCTACGATATGCAATTGTATAAGCTGGCAAGCGCAACCCGATCGGACAAGCCAGCTATGGATCTGCAGGGACCGTGGACAAGTCCCACTCCCTGGCCAGCTTATTGGCTCAATCTAAATATGCAGCTCGCATATTCACCGACTTTTAAAGCAAATCACCTGGATATCGCCAATTCTTTGATTCAAATGATTGACCAAAATAAGCATAATCTGCGTCTTAATGTTCCGGAACCCTATCGTTACAATAGTATAACCGTGGGTCGTTCTTCTGCACCGGATTTATGGAGTCCAGTATTATTGCAAAAAGGTGTCTCTCTTGAAAAAGCCTCTGATGGTGATAAAGAACTTGGTAACCTTGTATGGCTACTGCACAGCTACTATCAGTACTATCGGGCAACACTGTCGCGAGATGTATATGATCGTTTATTTCCACTTTTGAAGGACGCAATCAACTACCATTTGCATTTGCTGGAGAAAGATCAAAATGGGAAATATGCTATCGCTGTTAAAACCTATTCACCCGAATATCCAAAAGGATTTGCTTATAATACAAATTACGACCTATCAATCCTAAAGTGGGGTTTAAGGACACTTTTGGAACTGGACGACGAACGTGGAGGCAACGATCCGCTTCATGCTGTATGGAAGGATGTGCTGGCACATTTGGTTGAATATCCACAAAACACTGATGGTTTTATGATTGCCAAAGATGTACCCTATGAAGAATCACATCGACATTATTCTCATCTGATGATGATCTATCCTTTTTATGATGTGAACTGGGATCAAAAGGAGAATAGGGCGCTGATTGAAAAATCTATTGCACATTGGCAGAGTAAAAAACAATGGCTTCAGGGTTATTCCTTTTCAGGGGCAGCTTCGATGTATGCCATGATGGGACGAGGCGATGCGGCTCTAGCCTCGTTGGATATTTTGTTGAACAAATATGTTAAAGCGAATACCCTCTATGCGGAAAGTGGTCCTGTGATCGAAACGCCGTTGGCTGCCATGGCAAGTATACAGGAGCTTTGTCTGCAATATTGGAATGGGATATTGCGTGTATTCCCAGCTGTTCCGAGTAAATGGAGAGATCTCTCCTTTACCCATTTTTTAGCGGATGGGGGCAATTTGATTTCTGCACAACGTAAAAATGGAAATACAGTAGCTGTTGAAGTTAAAAGCCAATACGGTGGAACATTAAAACTAAAGCTCGGTATGCTTAACCCAATTGTTAAAGTACATGGGAAGGGTACGTATACGAAACAGGAGGATGGCTTAATCAGGTTAGAACTCAATAAGGGAACTATAGTCGCTATCCGTGAAAGTAAATAAATAAAAGCAAGCAAAATAAACAACGTATAGAAAGGGAATATAAATAATGAGATTTAGAAAGCAAATTTTTATGATTTTATGGGCTGTTCTGGGGACAGGTACTTTGGCCCATGGACAAACTGTGAAATTGAAACTGTCGAAAGAGTTTGTACAACAGCAACTTGATGCTGCTGCCAAGCAGATTAAAGTTTTGGATAAGGAAACACCGACGGATAAGTTTCCGAAAACATTTGAAAATGGCAAAGAGGTCTTTTCATCATCAAGCTGGTGGTGCTCGGGCTTCTATCCAGGGACGTTATTTTATTTATATGAGGGAACCAAAGATCCGGATCTACTAAAGAAAGCGGAAGATAAATTAACCTATTTGGAAAAGGAGAAGAATAACAAAGGTACACATGACTTGGGCTTTATGTTGTTCTGTAGTTTTGGAAATGCCCTTCGGTTGACTGGGAACACCAAGCAATATGAACCGGTTTTAACAACAGGGGCAAATTCATTGGCATCACGTTATAGTTCGAAGACAAAAACTATCCGTTCATGGGATCACGGGTCCTGGGATTATCCCGTCATTATAGACAATATGATGAACTTGGAGTTTTTGACACAGGTCTCTAAAATAACAGGAGATAAAAAGTATTATGATATTGCGGTCACACATGCTGAAACAACTTTAAAAAATCATTTTCGGAAAGATTATAGTTCTTACCATGTGATCGACTATGATAAGAATACAGGTAAAGTGCGATCGAAAAAAACACATCAAGGGGCATTTGATGAGTCTGCCTGGTCACGGGGACAGGGGTGGGCTTTATACGGTTATACGATGATGTACCGTGAAACAAAGAAAAAGGAGTTTTTAAAGCAGGCACAGCAGATAGCGAAATACATTCTTGACAATCCAGATCTACCCTCCGATCTAATTCCGTATTGGGATTTTGATAAGGATAAGATCGCTGCATCTGATAAGATGTACCCGAATAAGGATTTAAGAGACGTCTCTGCCGCTGCCTTGTATGCTTCGGCGCTATTAGAGCTTTCGCAATATACCAAGGGTAGCGAATCTGCACTTTACTTCGATAAAGCGGAGACAATGATCAAAAATCTATCTCAAGCACCTTATTTGGCTGCTTATGGTCAAAATGGAGGCTATATTCTTCAACATAGTGTGGGAGCACTTCCTTTAAATTCGGAGATTGATGTACCACTGACATATGCTGACTACTATTATGTAGAAGCATTGGTGCGCTATAAAAGGCTCTTGGATGGTGAACCAATGATAAAAGAAATCGCGAAGTAAATACAGTAACGATAAAAGTAACAAAGGCGCCCATTTAGGCGTCTTTGTTACTTTTAAATCTATTCGTACCCTGCCTACAGTCTCTTTTCAAATATTTAATCCCTTTTTTACGCCATTTTGTGTTTTAATCATCTTCGTAGGAGTCCGCTATTTGCTGTGACGGATTATACCCAAATTGTTTCTTAAATTCCCTGCTAAAGTACTTTCTTTCAGAAAATCCAACTGCATAGGCGACCTCACTGACATTCATCGAAGATTTTAGCAACTCCTTCGCTCTGTTAAGCCGGTACATCTTCACATAATTATTGATAGAAAGGTTGGATATCGCCCGGAGCTTTCGGTAAATAATAGGTGTGCTCATACCCATCTTTCGGGAGATAAAATTAACATCAAAGTCATCCGACTGCATATTATCTTCGATCAGTTGATCTAATGTAGCAATAAATTGAGCATCCAGTTCATTGTCGAAATCTGTTTTTTTGACCTGAAATTCCTTGCTTTTTTTATGACTGATTGCGATAAGATTCTGCACAGATAGAAACAACAGCCTATTGTCAAAAGGTTTTGTTAGATAGATGTTTGCTCCATATTGTAGGGCCTGTGTCTGTGATTCACTGTCTGTCACTGCAGTCAACAGGATAACAGGAATATGACTGGTTGCGATATTTGTCTTTACTGCCTGGCATAACTGGGCTCCATTCATATAAGGCATCATCAGATCAGATAAGATCAAGTCGGGAATATACTCTTGCGCTTTCGATAAGGCATCTTCTCCATTGAAAGCCGTGATGACCGTATAGCTATCCTGAAACAAATGAACAATGGTATCCAATAGCTCTCTATTGTCTTCGACAATGAGAATGGTCTGTTGCAAAGATCTACCCAATACGGTCGGAGTTGTTGAATTTGATTCATCTATTATGGTCATCAGGGAGTCTGTAGGAGAGGACATGCTGACTTTCGATAGCTTCGGCAAACGTAGGTTGAATACCGTCCATTCTCCTTTTTCATCTTTCATGGTAAAGCAACGGATCTCTCCTTGATGCTGTAGGACAATCTGCTTGGTCAAGGCTAGTCCGATACCGGTACCTATATTGTCATTTGCTTGTTCCTCCCGATAATATTCTTCAAAGATCTTGAATTGATTGTCCGTTGCAATGCCAATCCCGTTATCAACGATGTTGATAACGATGCTGTCTTCGCTCTCAAGGAGCTCAAGATAAACTGTGCCATTCTCGGGTGTATATTTAATGGCGTTTGACAATAGATTGAACATGACCTTGTCAAATTGAACAGCGTCTATGGATTGTAATCCTACGGCATCCAATTGTCGGATATAATAATTGATATGTTTATTCTGGGCAAGATCATTGAGGAGATAGAATGTGTCTTCAATATATTCCCTGAAGGGGATATCGCTCTGTTTCAAGATGAAGTGCTTGTCATCAAATTTTTTGAAATCAAGTAGCTCGTTAACAACCCCCAATAATTTAGCTGCATTCTTTTTAATCCGTTTTATCTTAGATTGGGTAGTCGATAAGTTGGCTGTTTCGGTAATGATTTCATCCAGAGGTGACATGATCAGGGTAAGCGGGGTCCGGATCTCATGCGAAATTTGTGTAAAGAATTTGATTTTCTTTTCCTGTTCTCTTTCGGAATTGATCAACATCTGGCGTTCTACGACAAACTTGATGACAAAGTGCACACCAAGGGTAAATAGTCCAGCGTATAGAAGGTAGGCCCACCAAGTTCTCCAGAGCGGAGGCTTTATATCAATGTGTATTTGTAGTGGGGTACTGCTCCAGATACCATCATTATTGCTGGCATATACACTGAGTGTATGCCGTCCTTCGGGGATATTGGTATATCTGACACTTGGTGTACTGGTTTCTATCCAATCTTTATCAAAACCTTCTAGTTTATAACGATATCTATTTTTCTGTGGTTTAATAAAATTGGAACTTGAAAAATTAACAGTGATAAAATTCTCGTCATAACGTAATTGCAACGTATAGTTATTGGGCTGATCACCTTGCTGGATGCGACCATAGTTTAAGGGTGTATCTTCAAGGAATATATTTCTAAAAAGCACATTCGGTTTTTTCTGATTGAAAGTGATTTTTCGGGTGTCTATCGAAACTAGACCATTCAATGTAGTCACGAATAAAAATCCAGCTTCGCTGCTATAGACCTTAGCGCCTTGCATATTTTTAACAGGGAGACCATCGTACTGATTAAGTATAGTATTATACTTTGTCGTTGGATCGAAAAAAATCAGCCCATTTTTGCTGCTGATCCAGAAATGTTTGTCGATCATGACAGGCCAGCCTAAGCTGTTATTATGAAAACGGACTAGAGGCTTGATATCGCCCAAATGATACAATTCGGTTGCTGTTGTAAACCAGATATCACCATCGGGATGGACATAAAACCCTTGAATGGATAATTTTGGGTCCGTAAATAGTTGAATAACTTTTGTCGTGGGATCTTGCTTGTAAAGTCGCCCACCCAATAAAAAATAAACACAATTTTTATTATCGGCTTGGATATCCGTTAATGTGGTAGGAAGTCCTTTGACCGGATATGGCGGTTTCTCCGGAGGTGCAATATATAAACCTGCATTTGTACCCAGGTACAGATAATTGTCTACTCCGGCATAGATGCTATAGATATTATTTTTTAAATGTAGCGGATTTTTGTCCAATAGGACATGGCGAGCAGTTTTAGTTTTTAAGTCAATGATCGAATAGCCGCCACCATGCTGTGCCGCATAGAGGACATTGTTACGTATTGACAAGTCCTTGATCAGATTAGATCGCGATAGTTGCGGGAAAGGTTGCATCGTTCCCGTCTTTTTATCCAAAAGATTTATTCCCTCCTCCTCCGTTCCGATCCAATAAGCATCTTGGGATTCTGCAAAACTGCCAATAATATCGCTATTTAGCCTGTTTTGAGGTAGCTCACGACTCGAATAAACATGCAAGGGAATCATATTCGGATAAATGGCATTGATTCCTCCAAAATAAGTGCCTAACCAAATAATTTGCTGATCGTCGATAAATATATCATAAATGGAATTTTGGCTTAACGAATGCGGAACCGAAGTATTGTGTTTGTAATTAATAAAGGATGTACCACCATTAAAGACAGAAAGTCCTTTTAGTGTGCCTAGTAATAATGTATTATTTGGGCCTTTATTGATTTTTCGGATATTATTACTTAGGAGGTTGCTGTTCTCTTCATGGGTGTGCTGCCAATGCTTATCCGATAGTCGATATTGAAATAATCCCTGCAGTTTTGTCCCAATCCATAATGTGCCATTTTGATAATACAAAGTGCTGACGATACCTTGATCTTTTAGCGGTAATGAGATACGGTCTATATGCGTTATTTTATTCTCTTTTAACGTGCAAAACTCAATACCGCTATCGCTGGCAACTGCATATGTTGTTGAATTAACCGGAATAATAGCTTGGACATGATTGCGTGTCAGGATCGGTTTTATGGTATAGGAGTTTCCTAAAGGGACGGCAAGATAGAGTCCGCGAGCGGAACAGAGGATGGTGTGATTGCCGTGAACATAAATATCATGGATAGTTAAAGGAAGATCAAATGGCTTGTCTTGTTGAAAGACAGATTTTCTTTTGTCAATATTAAAAATGAAGAGTTTCGTTGCGGTAGCAATAAAAAGATCGTTCCGCGCATTGATATTAATCTTATTGATGTAATCTACATTTTTGAAAATCGAGTCAGTGACTAAAACATTTGTTACATTTCTGGAATCATAAATAAATAGGTTGTTTCCCCCACCAAACCACAATTTACCTTGTCGATCCTGCGCGATTGTCAGTACCGCCTGTTTGTCCAGGATATTATCCTGTGTCAGAGTTTCGAAACTAAAGTGCTGGGCACAACAAATAATACTTGAGCATAGGAGCAATAAAGTGATGGCAATGCTTCGAATCTGTTGTACGGGGAATTTCATAGATAAATAGAGGTTACAGCATCAAATTTAAGATTTTACCCCTTAATATTTATAAAAATCACCCTACTAAATCGTCGTTCTTGCTCAATTTTGACATAGTTAAGTAACCATTTTTAATTATAAAACCAATTTCCTAAAGTATGGCTAAGTTTTACGCAATAGGATTGTCCGCGATGACGCTATTTTCTGTAGGTGCAGTTCATGCCCAACAGAAAATAAATGTAACGGGACAAATCAAAGACAGTCAAGGAGCACCGCTATCAGGTGTAACAATTCGTGAGAAGGGCGGAACAGTCTCAACTTCTACAAATGGATCAGGAACCTATTCCTTATCTGTAAACCCTAACGCAACACTAGTAATTTCTTATGTTGGTTATCAAAACCAAGAGATTGTCATTAATGGCCGCAATATCATTAACGTAACAATGGTTGGAACAAGTTCTGTCATCGATGAAGTTATTGTCGTCGGTTATGGTAAGCAAAAGAAAGAAAAGTTGCTCGGATCAGTGAGTACCGTTGATGCTAAACAGATTGAAAACAGACCGGTCACAAATGTTTCTACTGCGCTTAGCGGTGTAGCAGCAGGAGTACAAGTCAAGCAAAGCACAGGTAGACCGGGAGCTGACGGCGCTACAATTCGGGTTCGTGGTATAGGGACACTCAATAATTCGGACGCCTTAGTTGTTATAGATGGTATACCAGGTTCAATGGATGCGGTGAATCCCAATGATATTGAAAGCATCTCGGTGTTAAAGGATGCATCATCGGCCTCTATCTATGGAACGCGTGCCGGTAATGGTGTTATTCTGATTACAACAAAAAAGGGAAAGGCAAATCAAAAAACACAACTTAACTACTCCGGTATCTTGTCCCGAACCAAACCGATGGGAACTCCTGAGTTTGTGTCAGATTATGTGCGTCACATGGAGCTTATGAATGAGGGGACATTTAATTTGGGAAAACCTGCAAAATTTGCTGAATCTACACTTGATCTTTGGCGAAAAGCCAATGCCGATCCCAATGGTGTACTAGCTGCATCTGGCTTACCTAATTATATCGCTTACCCAAATACCGATTGGACAGATTGGATTTATAATTCGAGCTGGATTCAAAGCCATAATATTTCAGCAACGGGAGGTTCTGAATCGACCAATTATATGCTTTCGGGTCGGATCTTTGATAATCCCGGTATTATGAAAAATACGGGCGCAAAGAAATACGAACTGAGAACAAACCTAAGTACTAAAATCGGAGATCGCTTGACAATTGGAACCAATATGTTTGCATCAACTGAAGACCGGAAAAAGGCGAATGTTGACAATTTGTATAACTTCTTGCGACAATCTACTCCAGGGGTTTATCCGATGTATGATGGTCGATTTGGTGGAGCTGTGGCCGCAGAAGAATCCACCCAATTGAACAATTTGATGCAATATCTCTATGAACCGCAGGGGATGGATAAAGTGTCGAATTTTAATTCGACTATTTTCGCAAATGTAAAGATCATTAATGGATTGACATTCGAAACCAAATTTAATTACCAAACGCGATTCCGTGAACAAACAGGCAGCTCAATCCCAGTTGATAAATATAGCTTTGAGACGAATAAAATCGTCTTTCCCAAAGGCGTTGCCGCTACGCAAGTACTATCGCAGGGATACGAAAACCTTCGTACACTCACTTTCGATAACGTCCTTCGTTATGAAACCAGCATCGGTAAACATAATATCGGAGCACTATTGGGGCATAATGAATTCAAGACAAAATGGTATAATTTCTCGGCTTCAAAAAGGGGGGTCATAGATCCAACGATTTCCAACATCGGTACCGCGAATGAAATGAATGCTATTGATGGCAACGAATACGAAACAAGTATGCGCTCCTTTTTTGGCCGTGTAAATTATGACTTTGACAGCAAATATCTTGTCGAATTTAGTTTACGACGGGATGCATCTTCCAAATTTGGAAAAGATCTTCAAGCGGGCTATTTCCCATCTGTAGGCCTGGGGTGGTTGCTTTCAAGAGAGTCTTTTATGAAAGGGCTTGAACCATATGTCCAAAATGTAAAGCTTCGCGGGTCTTGGGGTAAATTGGGGAATGATATGAATAATAGCGATCCGGCTAGAGAAAACTATTTACCCGCATTTGCTTTCTATGGCAATGCAGGATACTCCTTTGGCGGATCACAAGTTGGCGGTTTAGAATTGAGCAAATTTGGGAATAGATTATTGGCTTGGGAAGAAAGTGAAAATAGAGAAGTAGGGTTGGAGTTTGCGACCTTTCGAAATAAGGCTTATGTCGAGTTGAATTACTATAACAAATTGACTACGGGAATATTGGTACCAGAACAATTGCCACTGACCACCGGTACTACTGGAGCGCCTATTGTCAATTCAGCTGCGATGCGCAATAGTGGTATCGAGCTTAATTTGACGTGGAAAGACAAGATCGGTGAATTTCGCTATAATATCGGAGGTAACTTTGCCTATAATAAAAACCAGGTAACCAAACTCAAAGGGCAATTAGTTAGAGGCTGGAATGACGTCAATGGTACAAGTGTTTACAGCACAAATATCGGGCAGGTTTCAAATGCAGTAGGTACCAATCAGCGGAATCTCGAAGGGCACATGTTTCAGGAATATTTTTTGAGACAGCGTTACAAAGGTGATGGCAGTTACTATGTGAATGGCGGGGCCGTAAATCCCAATGGCGGACCTCGGGATGGTATGATCCGTACGGAAGCTGATTACAAATGGGTGCAGGATATGCAAGCAGCAGGGTACAGCTTCTCTCCTGTAAACAAACTGGGTGTTGAACAATTGTATTATGGTGATTTTCTGTATGCTGATCTCAACGGTGATAAGGTCTATGGCAATGAGAATGACCAGAACTTTACAGGAACATCCAACGTTCCTAAATATATTTATGGTATCAATCTAGGATTTTCTTACAAAGGCTTTGATTTACAGATGCTGTGGTCAGGGGAAGGGAAATTACAATACTATTGGAACGACGAAGGCTATAGTAATAACATCGTTCGCGATGGAAACGGTATTTCTAAGCGAGTTGCAGATGATCATTATTTTTATGATCCAGCTAATCCTAGCGATCCGCGAACCAATATCAACGGATCTTATGCCCGTCTAAAATACAACGGTGAGACAATTAACAATGTCGCCAATAATTTCTACCTCTATGATGCAGATTTTATAAAATTGAGAAACTTGCAGATTGGCTACACATTTAACAGTAAACTAACTGAACGCTTACATGTTCGCAATTTACGGGTGTATTTCTCTGGAGAGAACTTGCTTATGTTTACGAAGTTTCCTGGTGCCGATCCTGAAATTGGAGCGGGAGCAAAATATCCTACGATGAAGCAATATGCTTTTGGATTGAATTTTGGATTTTAATACGAAGATATATGAAGAAGATACTAAATATCGAAAAACAAAGATTGTCTGCGTACTGCAAACAATATAATAAATATATGTGGCGTATATCTGCGCTTGCAATTTTGCTGGGAACTATGGGATCTTGTAAAAAAGATCTACTGGATATTAGTTCGAATACACAAGTTCCAGAGGATAAAATGTGGACAACGGACAATTATACTGATCTTGGTGTAAATGGAGTATATCAAGCGCTACGCTTTGGATATGCAACGGGTGGTACAAATAATCGGGAACTCTATCAGTATGATCGTTTATCCAATACGTTGATCCCAAGGGGCGGAGATCCACTGTTGAATGCATCCACGAATACTTCAAATGGACTTTTTGCAGATGTTTGGAGAGAATTATATGAGAGTGTTCACCGCGCGAATGATGCTATCTATGGATTAACCAATATTTCACCATCGGCCCCTGAGAAGAAAGCGCGTCTACTCGCAGAGGTTAAATTCCTAAGAGCGTTCTATTATTACAGGTTGAATCAGTTGTATAGAGGGGTGCCATTATATGATACACCGATTAACTACAATGAAGCAACCAAACCCAGAAATACAGAAAAGGAAGTTTGGGATTTTATCTTGAAAGATCTGACGGAATCTATCGCTGAGACGAATTTACCAGCAAAGTTGCCTGCAGGAAGTAAAGATTTTGGTCGCATTACGAGATCAGCAGCATATGCACTGCGAGGTAAAGTTTATATGTATCTACAAGATTGGGATAAAGCAATCGCAGATTTTCAGTCAGTTAAAGATGCCGGACACCAGTTGTTTCCAGATTATAAGACATTATTTACTGCCGCCAATGAAAAGTCAGATGAGATGATTTTCTCAATTCAGAATATCGCTTTGGACAACTTTGGATCGACAACACAATTCAGTTTCGGAAGCCGCTCCGCTTTTGGCTCCAATTGGAATACCTACATGGTCAGTCCGGATTTTGTAGATTTATACGAGAACAAAGATGGTAGCAAATTTAATTGGGATGACGTAATCCCTGGTTATAATGCGATGGCACCTGACAAAAGAGAGATATACTTTATCCGTAATAATGTACAACAGGTAGCTGAAGCGAATAAAAAGCCGGCGAAATACACTGACCTTATTGACCCGAAACGAGGATTGGATTTTAAACTTTATTTGCCTACCGGCAACGAGGAAAGATTAAAAAAGGCCTACGACAATCGTGATCCACGCTTAAGTGCAAATGTTATTCTCCCTTATTCAACTTTTGTTGGGACAAATCTCGGCGCTGATCAGACATTTACATCAAGATGGCCACATATTGAAGAATTTAATAATGTGTTTGATCTGCGCACTGACGATCAACCGAGATTTTTTTATATCCCGCGTAAATTTGTGTACGAAGGTGGAAAACCATCTATTCCGAGTCGTGTAGCTGGTGATATAGATTATCCAGTGATCCGTTATGCAGATGTGCTGTTATTGTGGGCAGAGGCACTTAATGAAAAAGGACAGGAAGCAGCAGCGGTGGCCAAAGTAAATGAAGTACGAACGCGGGCCGGGGTAGGACTTTTAAATAGTTCGGCTGTTACCACGGTTAAAGATAAAGCAGATCTTACCAGTCGTATCCGTAATGAACGTAGAAGAGAGCTGTTTGGGGAAGGGGTTATTTACTTTGACGAATTGCGGTGGAAATCCCTAAAAGATCAAGTTTTTAGCGGTAATGCGGGGAACAAACAACCATGGGGCGGAATCGTAGATAGGTATACCTATTTGGGAGACCAACTACTGGTATGGCCTATCCCAGAGTTAGAAAGGCAACGAAATCCTAGTCTAACACAGAATACAGGCTGGAATAATTAATGGGAAATAAATTCATTCTGTAAAGAAACTGTTATCAATCGCTCGTGTAACCGTTTGCTAGAGCGATTGATTCTTTTTAGTTTGTTTTTCTATATTAAAATAAAGATTTTTAGTGTTTTATGTGAGCTTGTTGAGCACACATTTACTTATAAACCATTATCGATGAAGAGAAGATCTGTATTAAAATTGTTTGGCGGTGCTGGCGTTGGTGCATTGACGGCCTCGTTGCCAATGGGGGTGAAGGCAAGTGTTTTATCTGATGAAAGTATAAGTTATGCAGGGAATGACCGTGCTTATTGGGTTTCAATACTAAGCAAGATGGCCACACCTATATTGGATAATATCAGTAAACAGCAATGGCGCAAGAAGATGCCTATGGAGGTAAGTCCTACTTTTGACAATAGAGATTCGGGCGTAGGTTACCTCGAGGCTTTTGGTCGATTGCTGGCAGGTATGGCTCCTTGGCTGGCTTTGCCGGATGATAGTTCCGAAGAAGGAAAACTACGTAAGAAATTACGTGATCAAGCCTTATTGGGCATTCAGTATGGTGTAGATCCTCAATCCCCGGATTATTTTACATGGCGAGGTCCTTCATCGCAAACGCTGGTAGATGCAGCACATCTCGCCCTTGCGTTCCTAAGGGCACCCAAAGCACTTTGGGAACCATTGGATCAGGTAACAAAGAAAAGGGTTGTCGAAGAATTCAAACTATTACGTAAGATTAAACCTAATGAAAGTAACTGGTTACTTTTTGCGGCAATGACCGAAACTTTCCTATATAGTGCTGGCGAGGAATGTGCGCGTGAGAAAATAGACTATGCGGTCAATAAATTTGATCAGGAATGGTACGTTGGAGATGGTTGGTATAGTGATGGGGCACATTTTAGCTTTGACCATTACAATGGCTATGTGATCCATTGCATGCAAGTGGAATCACTTCGTCATAATATCTCCGCCGGAGGGAAATACAAAGAAATGTATGAACGCGCATATAAACGTATGCAGCGTTATGCTCATCATTTAGAACGGATGATATCGCCTGAAGGATATTATGTGGTTGTGGGGCGTTCGTCTACCTATAAAAATGCAGCGTTTCAGCCTTTGGCAACTGTAGCCCTGGAAAATAAATTACCAGATGATATTTCAAAAGGTCAAGTGAGGGCAGCCCTGACTGCAGTACTCAGACACATCTATATTGACAAAACTTTTGCTCCGTCGGGATGGCTTCGTATGGGGGTGGTTGGAGACCAGCAGTCAAATTTGGCCGACTATTATACCAACGCTGGATCAATGTATGTGGCATCGCTGTCGTTCCTCCCGTTAGGATTACCCACTACGGATGAGTTCTGGACATGTGCCCCACAGAAATGGACATCGCAGAAATGCTGGAGTGCAGAACAGTTTCCGAAAGATTATTATGTTAGTTACTAACTCCTTATTCTTTTATCAATAAAATCTCAATACTCATATCTCAATACTAATAATGAAGATACAACACTATATTACAGGAGTCTTAATGATTGGGCTTGGCGTACAAGCAATATCATGTTCTAGTCAGAAGAATTTAACAACAGCCAAATTGGGACTGAATAAGGAATTTGTCCAAACTAATCTTGAAGATGCGCGTAAACAGATTAACTATCTAGCTTCGTCCATACAGGAATCTGATATTCCTACCACCTATAAAGATGGAAAATATGTCAATTGGGGCTCTAGCTGGTGGTGCTCTGGATTTTATCCCGGTACTGTACTCTATCTTTATGAATATACAAAAGACGAGAAGTTGTTGGATGAGGCAAAACGAAAATTAAAACATTTAGAAAAGGAGAAAAACAATAAAGGAACACATGATCTTGGGTTTATGCTGTATTGTAGTTTCGGTAATGCATTGCGGTTGACAGGTGATTCTACAGCATATAAAGGAGTGCTAAGTACAGGCGCTGCTTCATTGGCAACACGCTTTCATGAAGCTCCAAAAACAATCCGTTCATGGGATGGTGGTAAGAACTGGGACGGACAACCTTGGACATATCCTGTTATTATTGATAATATGATGAATCTGGAATTTTTGACCGAAGTGTCCAAAATGACAGGAGACAAAAGATTTCGGGATATTGCCATACAGCATGCAAATACGACAATGGTTAACCATTATCGAAAAGACTACAGTTCTTACCACGTGGTAGATTATAATCCGGATAATGGAAGTATAATCTCGAGAAAAACAGCACAGGGTGCCTTCGATGAGTCAGCTTGGGCGAGAGGGCAGGCTTGGGGATTATATGGCTACACAATGATGTACCGTGAAACAGGTGAAAAGAAATACCTGGAACAAGCGCGGAATATCGCTAAGTTTTACCTTAATCATCCCAATCTTCCCAAGGATCTGATTCCGTATTGGGATATGGATCAAAATAAACTGACCAAGGAAAGTAAGTATTATAGTCAAAAGGATCTACGTGATGTTTCTACTGCGGCGGTTACCGCTTCTGCATTGTTGGAATTGGCGCAGTATACAAAAGGCAGTGAAAGTCAGTTGTATATTTCCAAAGCTGAGCAGATGTTAAAGTCACTTTCTGCTAAACCGTACAAAGCGGATTACAAAGAAGCTGGTGGTTACATACTGAAACACAGTGTCGGTTCTATCCCACATAAAACGGAGGTAGATGTACCATTGACTTATGCCGATTACTATTACGTAGAGGCACTGATCAGATATGACCGAATGCTCAAAGGCGAAAAAGTGATCAAGCAATAAGGGCATTACCAACGTATAAAGGGCGAGGCAAGCTAGTTCCATTTTAAAAGAGTTAATTCCAGTCGTATGAACTATAAAAAATTAGTCATTATTATATTATTAGTGCCACAGGTATTATTTGCTCAAAAGAAAGCGGTAAATAATGGCTTAAAGCAGCGGGCATATTTGGTGAAAACGATTACCAAAATTGCTGATCCTGTGTTAATGGCATTAAGTAAAGGCGAATTAGTTAAAACAATGCCGATTGAATCGCGTAATAATCTGGATCGTACAGGTTGTACTTATTTGGAAGCATTTGGTCGCTTAATGGCTGGAATGGCACCTTGGCTTGAACTTGGACCGGATAATACAGCCGAAGGTAAGTTGAGAAAGAAATATATCGATTTATCCATTGCCTGTATAAAAAACGCAACCGATCCCAATAATCCGGATTACATGAATTTTAGAAAGCATCCTAAAACACAAAGTCAGGCGTTGGTGGACGCTGCATTTTTAGCGCAGGCACTTTTAAGGTCTCCAAATCAACTCTGGGGTAAATTAGATGATCAGACCAAGAAAAATGTGATCAATGCATTTAACCTGACCCGCGAAATGAATGCCTATAGCAATAACTGGGTGTTATTTAGCTCCGAAATCGAGGCCTTTTTCTTAAAATATGATAAAGTTGTCGATAAAAGTCGGTTGGACAGAGCGATTGACCTCATGGTTTCCTGGTACAAAGGCGATGGAATATACGGTGATGGCCCTAACTTTCATTACGATTATTACAATAGCTTTGTCATACATCCGATGCTTTTAGAAACTAGTCTGGAACTGAAGAATGCTAATTTGGATACAGCAAACCTTTATCCGATATTCCTAGATCGCGCCAGAAGATACGCAACCATACAAGAACGTTTAATTTCTCCAGAAGGAACTTATCCGCCAGTAGGACGTTCATTGAGTTACCGTTTCGGTGCTTTTCAGCTGCTTTCGAAAATTGCTTATATGCACGAACTAGAAAAAGGAATCGAACCGGCTCAGGTGCGATGTGCACTTTATACGGTAATAAAGAGACAGATTGAAATGCCCGGAACTTTTAACAGCTCGGGTTGGTTAAATATTGGTTTTGCAGGCCATCAACCAGAGGTGGGCGAAACCTATGTTTCTACCGGAAGTGAATACTTATGTTCCGAAGCCTTCATTATTCTGGGCTTAGCACCAAACGATCCGTTGTGGACTGCCCCCGATGCAAGTTGGACAGCTAAAAAGGCGTGGAATGGCGAACCAATGATTATCGATCATACGCTGAGTCCAGATATTATCGGAACAGATGTTTATAAAGACAAAAAGAAATAATAAATACGTGAAAGTAACTTCTCGAACTTTAACGTTCGAAGATGGTAAAAAAATAACAATGGGACAATTGGAACGCCCTTTTGTGTTATTTGAAAAAGGGAAGCCTGTCTGCATGTTTTTTGCAACAATGGATGGGGCAGGGGGATTTGAAAAGGGCACGAGATCCTGGAATATTGCCATTCCAATAAAGGATTAGTTGTGCCTATGTTTTCATTGGGATAAGCGGCTGCCCCGTTTTTCTGTTAGTTACGATAAATTCACAATATGTGGCAGATTGTCTAAATATTCTAGCCGCATATTGTACCAATTATAAATAACCAATATCATAAATCTAACAATAATGAAAACAACAAACAGTAAAATCAGATGGGCTGCAATTGCATTAACAAGTGTTATTGTAGTGATGATCGGTTGTCAAAAGGATTTGTTAAAGCCGGAAAGTTCTCTTTCGGGTTTATCGAAGAAGGCATCGGGGTCTACTTTGTCTAATGAAATAAGCCTTTTGCCAGCAGCAGACGCTTATATACAAGATGGCGCAAGTGCTGGTACGAATTATGGCGATAATGCCTGGTTGATTGCCAAAGACGATGCGACAGGCTATCGCAGGGAGATTTATTTACGTTTCGATCTTGCGCCATTACCTGATGCTTCAAATATTGAATCAGCACGTATTGAGATAGTAGGTGGGGTTTCCAATGCCGCAGATACAGCGAATGCAAAATGGATCTATTATACAACAACAGGAAAAGATTGGGCAGAAAAGACAATTAACTGGAATAATGCGCCCAGCATAGATAGAAAACTTGGCGAAGTGAATGGCAAGTTTAAGGTCAATAATAGTGTTGTTTATTTTGATATTCCAGCGGCAATTCTTCAGGATGCTTTGGATTCCGACAGAAAAATATCCATTAAGATTGTTGCGCAACGAAAAACCGTTGGTTCGATTTCATTTTATTCTGATTTTCAGTCGAAAGAAGCACAGAATATTGAGTCCAGACCTCGCTTAAAAGTTAATTACACAACGTCAGCCGATGATTTTTATAGCAATCTTGTTATGGACAAAACGACCTTTGATTCGATCCAGGCTGAACTCGCGACATCGGATCAAGCACAGGCATTGATCAATAATCAAGTCACTGTCAAAGCAAACGAGGCGCTGAATTCGCTTCCTAGTCCAGTGGCCAAAATTTCAGATGTCGATGGAAAAGCTAAAGTTCAAATAGACGCCGCAAAAGTCTATTCGTTGGCATTGCAGTCTTTTTTATTTCAGGGAAATACAAATGCACAGCAATATGTTGATAAAGCAAAAGAATTTCTGCTTTCTTGGGCGGCAATCAATGTCGCTATAAGCCAGACGCCTGATGAGAGCATATATCTGCCTTTTTTTACTGGATATTCCCTTATCCGCCCCAAGATTGATAGTAATAGCCGCACGATCATAGACAATTGGCTTAGGACAAGATATGACTTTTATAAAGTTCAAGCAGTAAGAACGAATAACTGGGAAACTATTCGCAACCTGTTGATGCTTGATATCGCTTATGTATTGAATGATGCTGTGCGGATCAATCAGGCTACGACGGATTTTAGTACACATCATAATAAAAATTATCGTGCAGATGGGGCTAGCGTGGATTTTCTTGGACGGGATGCCTTTGCCTATCATGTCTATGATATGGAATTTATAGGCCAGATCGGTCGCACCCTTTCTATCAAAAGAGGTCGCCCCATGGTAGATAGCCTCGTGAACCACCGTGCGACTAAATGGGTGAATCTTAGAATCAATCCCAATGATGTACCGGTTTTGGGCGGATCGATTGCGGATGCGGTTTCGTTTATGGCTCCCTATGTGATGGATCCAGCAAATAATATACATTTAGAGTTTGTGAACACAGAATGGGCTCCCGATAAAAATAGAGGCGACTACAATAAAGCATTTAATGCAGCTGGATCTAGTTATGCCTTTGTACAAATGGCAGCGATTATGAAAGACGACATGTACGATTTTTTGAAAAAGATAAATCCTAGTTTCACGAGATATACGGATCTACGTTATTACATCAACTCTTTTGGACAATCGTCACATGTATCTTCTTCCGCCAACGTAACCTTATATGGTGATATTCCTTTCAGGGGCTGGTATAAGCAAATTAGCACAGGAACTTATGATCTTGCTAGTTTAACAGCATTGGGTGCGGTCAATGATCAACTAAGTAGTATCAGCATTCCAAAGGGTTTTAAAGTGACATTATATGAAAACGGGGATTTTACGGGAAGTTCGGTTACACTAATTGGCCATACCATTGATCTGTCGAAAATCAATTTTAATGATAGGACCTCTTCGTTGGTTATTGAGAGGTTGTAGGATCATATTATCCTTATCAAAATGAAAGGAGGTTGCCTATGGCGTGTTGAAAGCGGAGGTTTATTTTTTGATACGCTGTAAAAAGCTTATCGTTTATTCAATTATTTATAAACAATTTTAAATTATGTTAAAGAAATCTTTTATAGTAGCATTTATGCTATTGATCAGCGTTAGCCTATTTGTTCAAGCGCGAGATCATGGGACCACAAATCTTGTTAAGGGTTCGAAGCCAGCAAATAAAACTTTAACGACTCATCTCTCCAAGAAAAAGGTAACAGGTAAGAGTACAGCGAGCGTTAGCGATACTTTTGAGTTTTATGTCTGGAATTTTACTAGTTCACCTATTTATTTAACTTTTAGCCCCAATTTTTCTGGCGGTTCAACTCAACATATTACTGTTCCGGCAAATACACGGGGATATTCTGTTAATTTACAGAGAGGAAGCCATTATATCTATGCAAGCTGCCCATATGGACTATCTATGCGATATATGATGAGTTGCGGTTATTCTGGATCGGGGCAGTACTATACATTTGAAAATGTGATCTTGTCTGATAGTGGCTGTACATCGCTGGATATAGAAAACGAATAATTAATAACACGATATTTTGAAAACGCCTGTCTCATTTTATTGAGGCAGGCGTTTTTTTTTTATAGAATTTAGGATCGGTTTGGCCTAAATGAATAACTGACTTTTAAGGGCTGTTTCAATCTCGGCGCTGGTTTGACTGTTCTTCGACTATTGTTTGCTCCATAATTTACTCGTACCATAAATTCATTTATAATTGGTTTGACTCTTTTAACAGGCAAGTGGGAGAAAAGCTTACTTCAACTTGTATACTTATTGTAAATTAACTAGCATAAAACAGGGATATAATAGGGAAATTATACGCTTTTATCCGAATGAGGTCCGAGTGAAGTCCGAACAAGGTCCGTATAAAGTCCCTATTAGTCCATTGTTAGTTGACTGTTTATTATGAATGTCTTATACTTTTGTCTAATCCTGGTATACCTTGAGGGAGTTGAGGGGATTTTGTCGGCCCTAACTAACTTGGTCTTATGTGTTGTTTTACACCTTGTAATTGATATAATGGATTTGAAATTCAAGAATATTATAAGATTTTATGTAATAGGGGTATGGTTTGGGGTAGTTGTATAAAATGTCGTCACAAAACAACAATATCTTATCTTTTTTTTGCATTTTGTGTCATGGAATTTGACCAATATGTCAACATTAAACTGAATAGATGAAAAAACTTGTTTTTCTTTCTATACTGTTGTACAGTATGCTTTTATCCACTTTTGCATTACAGCAGCGTGGACCATCTATCAGTTCCATTGACAGTCTACGGAATGTATTCAATACGGTTAAGAACGATAGTGTGCGAGCCAGAGCAGCGTTATTACTGACGAATAAATTCATGTTTGAGCTGAAGGATACAGCCGCTGCGACGGGTTATTTGGGTGCAGCACAGAAATTGTGTACAACGAAGCCTTACCTGAAAGCACTATACACCTATTATAGCGCCTCCCATATCTTTATGACAGCGGGTGAAACTGATGAATGCCTACAGCTGTATAGACAGGCTGCGGAAATGCTTGAAAAATTTAAGACTAAGGAAGCTTGTGAATTTTGGGTGAAGGCCTGGTGGAATTACGCGATGATCATCGATCATAAAGATGATCGAAAAGGAATGGTACGGATCCAGATTGATAAAATAATTCCAGCAGCAATCAAACAGAGAGATTATAATCAAGCTGCAAAATCCTACCAATCGATTGGCTTTGCTTTTAAGGAAATCGGCGATCAGGAAAAGGGAATCTATTATTTTAAAAAAGGGCTTGAACTCTATGAGAAATATCCCCTGTCAAAAGAGAGACATGCAATATCACTATTAAATCTGGCCCGGGAATATGTTGAATCTCGCGAACTAAACTTAGCGAAATCCTATCTGTTAAAATCGGAGCAAATTTTAGATACGCTAAAGGAGTCTGTAGCTCACCTAAACTATGGCGAGACAGCCAGTATGTATTATTGTACGAAAAATGATTTTACGAAAGCCCTTGAGGTTGTCGAAAAAGCGCTGAAAATTGCGGAACGGCTAAATATGCCTTATGAGATCGGCATGATGCATTATCAGAAGTTTAATATCTATTATAGCTTGGAAAAATATGAATTGGCATTGAGGGAGCTTAAGATTGTCATGCGGGATATGCCTTATGATATGAAAAGTAATATGCAGCAATTTGCCAAGGATTTGTCTGACACCTATGCCAAATTAAAGGATTACCCCAATGCCTATAAATGGCTGGGAAAACATGTTGCCATTAAAGACAGCTTGGCCCAAGCGGCCTATAAAAGTGAAATAGCCAGCCTAGAGACCAAATTTAGAACAGCTGAGAAGAACGAGAAGATCATGAGACTGGAGTTTGAACAGAAACAGACAGTACTTCAACAGAAAAACCAGCGTTTATATAATTATATATTGGGTATATTTTCTTTGGTATTGCTGTTGTTGCTCGGTTTGTCTGTCTATTTATATCGTCAGCATAGAAAGAGGTCGCAGCGCGACTTGGAACTGTTGGCGCAGCAGCAAGAACTTCGGGTGACCAAAGCACTATTGGAGGGGGAGGAACTGGAACGTCATCGGGTTGCCCGTGATTTGCATGATGGCCTTGGGGGGCATTTGACTGCGATGAGACTTCGGATCTCTTCCGAAGGGAGTCTGTCTGTATTGGATGGGATAAAATCTCAGCTGGATCAGATGATCTCGGATGTCAGACTGATCGCACATAATATGATGCCTGAAAACTTATCACGCTCGGGGTTATTGGTTGCCCTAGAAGATCTCTGTACTTTGATGCAGCATGGCGCTGCTGTAATTGAGCTGCAGTGCAACGGTCTCTCCAGCAATATTGCAGAGAATATGCAGTTGAATATTTATCGTATTATTCAGGAGCTGATCAACAATGCCATTCGACATGGCAACGCAAATCAAATTATCGTGCAATGCCTGCAAAATGAGCAAGGCTTTTTGATCGGTGTAGATGACAATGGCAAAGGATTTGATGTGGAGGAGGTTGCGGTAGGTAAACGGGGAATGGGACTTAAAAACGTCCAAATGAGAGTTGAATATTTAAACGGAAAAATGAACATCTTGTCACAGCCAGGGGCGGGAACAAGTGTCAATATCGAAATACATGTCTGAGCAACAAAAAACATTGGCTATCTTGGACGATCATCCAATTGCCATCGAAGGGATCAAATCATTTTTAAAAGAAAATCTTTCTTATGACCGGGTACTGGGATTTTCACTGTGCCAGGCGCTGACTGATTTTTTGAAACAAGATAAGATAGATCTGCTCTTATTGGATATCGCTTTGCCTGATGCAAATGGTATTGACCTGTGCGGTGAACTCAAGAAGGACCATCCTGAGCTTATCATCGTTGGGTTTAGTAATCATATGGCGCGCAATAGCATACTACAGATGCTTGCCAATGGTGCTGCTGGATATATCTTGAAAAGTGCCGATGCGGACGAAATTATTACATGTATTCAGAAAGTTTCTCAAGGTAGCATGGCTTTATGTGGAGCAACACAACGGATCATCGCGACCTCCCCATCCCGACAGCTACCTTCACTAACAATGCGCGAGAAGCAGGTATTACAATTGTTGGCAGAGGGAAAGACAAGTGCACAAATTGCCAGCAAATTATTCTTAAGCCCATTGACAGTGGATACGTATCGGAAAAATCTGATTCAGAAATTTTCCGTAAAAAACACCGCAGAACTGTTGACAATACTATTTAAGGAAAAATTGCTCTAATTCATTACAAGTAACTACCCTAAAATTAGGAGGGTAAATTACCCTATTTCGTGGTATTGTCCCGCATATGGTGTATTTCTACTTTTGCTTATATAGATATGCAAAAGATGAAAACAATAAACAAAAACCTAATGATCCTTTGCCTAGTGGCAATGGTTACAATGATCTTTGTCGGATGTAGCAAAGATAAGGATGAGCCAACAGTGTCAGGAAAAATAGATGCCATTGTAGGCACGTTTAAAGGGAAGATGGTCATCGGCGGTGATGCTGAATATTTTAACGCGATTGTCATTGTTTCTAAAGTCGATGATGGTAAGGTGAAAGCTACGGTGAAAACAGGAGAGGCTTACAGTAGAGCTACAGCAAAAACATTCCCTGTTCAAAACATTTCCAATATCCATATTTCCGGTCAGGGGCCTATGGGCTCAATTACCTATAAACTTGATGATAAGAATATCCAGATCTCTACGGAGGCTGAAGCCAGTGGCGATGTAGAATACTTCTTCCAAGGGACAAAACAATAAGCGGTGTATCCCTAAGGACTTTTGGTAATAAAAAAAATCACGATTCAAACATATGGATCGTGATTTTTTGTTTGGTATACTGTTTTTAATCAATATCATTTAGTTCAAAAATATGGAATAACTCGTACCTTTATCCTTATGACCGATATTCAGAAAAGATTCGACCGTATCCTTGCTATTTATATGCACTTGCAAGCAAAACCTGTGGTGACAGCCGCTGCGCTGGCAGAAAAATATGAAGTAAGTCTGCGGACAATCTATCGGGATATCCGCTCCCTGATGCAAGCTGGAATACCTATTTATGGCGAAGCCGGAAATGGCTACTCGTTAGTTGAGGGGTATAAGATGCCACCATTGCAATTTAGCCGAGAGGAGGCTTTGAGTTTTGTCGCTGCTGAGAAATTGGTTGAAAAGTATACGGACAAAAATCTCGCCCACCATTTTACGACAGCCATGCTCAAAATGAAGGCTATTTTAAGAGGGAATGAAAAGGAACATGTTGCTCTGGTCGGGGATAATTTTTTGGTACGGGGAGAACGTCATCAATTCAATGAGAAATTAACACATGGAACCAATACGCTTATAGAAAGTATAGCCGCAAAAAAATGCGTAGAAATCTATTATTCCAAGCCGTCTGACAAAACTCCAGAAAAACGTGAAATCGAAGCAGTCGGTATTTTTGTGGAAAGTAAATTTTGGTATATACTTGCTTTTTGTAAACTCCGAAAGGATTATAGGCAATTTCGTCTGGATCGGATCAGCAATATCCGGATACTCGCCGACGATTTTGGAAAAGACCATCCTGAACTTTCATTTTTTCTGAATAAGAAACACGAAATGCCAACAACCAAAGTGGTGGTTCAGGTGGATAAGGAAATGGCGAGGTATATGGAATGGGATCGCCATTACTTTGGATTTCAAAAAGAAGTGATTACCGATAATTACGTTGAAATGCAATTTGAAACCATTCATGTTGAGGGTGGCTTTGCGCGCTGGTACCTGATGTTTGCTGATAAAGGAAAGATTATCGAGCCGGAATCGCTAAAAGGCACCGTAAAACGATTGCTGGCGGCAGCAATCGAACAGGTTTAATCTGAGGTTAGGGGGCTTGGGGTTCCCCGTCGAGAGATTACTAAAAAGAATACTTGTCCGGTATCTGAATTGAACCCGAACAAGTATCTTTATATGATATAGATTTTAAGATGTCAGTGATAATAATGTGGCAAGTCTCCAATATTATAAAGAGCGTATTCGACTAGTAAAACTAGAATCTCCCATCTCAAATCTAATATCTCTCATCTAACAAGCTAATCCCGTTCCCAGAAAAATGGAGGTTGGATACCCAACAAGCGTAAATAGACAAATCCTTGACCACGGTGGTGGATCTCATTATCGATGAAATAGAATATACTGTGGATGATCGGCGAATTGTATTGTCCGAACAGGTTAAATTCTTCGGAGAAACGTTCTGTTGGAATCTCGTCGAATAATGCACTGATCTGTGGAGTAGCCTCATCCCAGGCTTGTAATAGTTGAGCTTTGGTCGTATAGTTAAACTTCTCATTAAGTTCGCCGCTTTTATTATTGACAATTTCCTGTAACCCTGGGACAGCAATACCCAAAAGCTCTTGGATCATTTCAGCAAATGTCCGCATGCCTTCTACTTTATAATTGAAAAGTGCTTCTTCTGGAAATTTTTCGATCGCTTGTCTTGTTAAGTTTCTGTGGCCTAACCAATGTGCAAGTAGTTCGTTCTTGGAAATGATTTCTGTTTTCATGATTATCGTATTTAAAGGATTTAAATTTTAGTCTATACTAAGCGTTTTATCTTGTTAAGACAGTTCAAAATTAGCTGAATCAATGACAACTGTATGGCAGCAGGAAAATAGAAATATCGTTTTTTTATTTTTTTTATGCGGGTCGTTATGATCGGGAATAAGAGTTGTGTAATTGGACGAATAAAAACTGATAACGGAATAAAGTAGAAAATAAAAAAAATAATTCACTAATTATTTGACAGTTATAAAAATGTTTGTAACTTTGCAGTCCCTTAATGGGAATAGTGTGTCTTGAGCGAAGCCCTACTGCTTCGAAGGACTTTTAATTAATTAATTTACAACATGTCAGGTATTATTGGAAAAAAAGTAGGAATGACGAGCCTGTTTAACGCTGATGGGAAAAATATTCCTTGTACAGTGATTCAGGCCGGGCCGTGCGTGGTTACGCAGATACGTACGGAAGAAAAGGATGGCTACTCGGCAATTCAACTTGGTTTCGACGAAGCTAAGGAGAAAAACACGACAGCTCCTTTGAAAGGGCACTTTGCGAAAGCAAACACAACGCCTAAGCGTAAGTTGGTAGAGTTTAAAACTTTCCCAGATGCAAAACAACTTGGTGACGTAGTTGACGTTACACTTTTCGAGGAAGGCGAATTCGTAGATGTAGTCGGTACTTCAAAAGGTAAAGGTTTCCAAGGTGTAATGAAACGTCATGGATTTGGTGGTGTAGGTGGTGCGACTCACGGTCAGCACAACAGATTACGTGCTCCAGGTTCATTAGGTGCTTCATCATGGCCTTCACGCGTATTTAAAGGTATGCGCATGGCTGGTCGTACAGGTGGTGACAGAGTTAAAGTTCAAAACTTACAGGTGTTGAAAGTTTACGCTGAGCAAAACCTTATCGTTGTTAGTGGTTCCATTCCAGGAGCTAAAGGTTCTTATGTAATCGTAGACAAATAGTAGAGATGGAAGTTAAAGTTTTAAATTTATCAGGTAAAGAAACAGGTGCCAAGGTGCAACTTCCTGAGTCGGTATTTGGGTTAGAGCCTAACGATCATGCGATCTATTTGGACGTGAAACAATACTTAGCGAACCAACGCCAAGGAACTCACAAATCTAAACAACGTAATGAAATCGCGGGTTCAACTCGTAAATTACACAAACAAAAAGGTACTGGTGGTGCTCGTGCGGGTTCTATCAAATCTCCATTGTTTAATGGTGGTGGTCGTGTATTCGGTCCTCAACCTCGTGATTACTCGTTCAAATTGAACAAAAAATTGAAACAAGTAGCACGTAAATCAGCGTTGTCTTACAAAGCTCAAGATAACAATGTAGTTATTTTGGATGCAGTTCAATTTGATTCTTGCAAAACAAAAAACTATGTAGCTTTAGTAAACGCGTTGAACATTGCTGACGAAAAAACTTTATTGGTTTTGCCAGCATATGATAAAAATGTTTATTTATCAAGCAGAAACTTGAAAAAAGCAAAAGTTATTGTTGCTTCTGATTTAAATACATATGATGTATTAAATGCAACAAAACTATTGTTAACTACAGATTCTGTTAAAACTTTGGAGGAAGCATTAGCTAAGTAATATGGAAATTATCAAAAAACCTATCTTGACTGAGAAAGCTTCTATGTTAACGGAAAAATTAAACCGTTACGCTTTCAAAGTAGATCACAGAGCAAACAAGATCCAGATTAAATCAGCTGTTGAAGCTATGTTCGGTGTTACAGTTCTTGCTGTAAACACTGCAGTTGTAGCAGGTAAAGCAAAAAGCCGTTACACAAAAGCAGGTTTCGTATCTGGTAGAGCTCCTAAGTATAAAAAAGCTATCATTACTATTAAAGATGGCGAAACTATTGACTTTTACAGTACTATATAATTTAAGATGGCAGTTAAAAGATTCAAACCGGTAACCCCTGGTACTCGTTTCAGAATAGGCGCAGATTATTCTGATGTTACTACAAACGTTCCTGAAAAATCGTTAGTAGTAAAAATCAACAAGAAATCAGGTGGTCGTAATAACTCCGGTAAAATGACTATGCGTTATCTCGGTGGGGGACATAAAAAAGTATACCGATTAATTGATTTCAAACGCGATAAAAAAGATATCCCTGCAAAAGTAGCTACTATTGAGTACGATCCAAACCGTACTGCTCGTATTGCATTGTTGCACTACGTAGATGGTGAAAAACGCTACATCATTGCTCCAGCTGGTTTAAAAGTTGGTCAAACTGTAGTAGCAGGTGATAAAGTTGCCCCAGAAGTTGGTAATACATTACCATTAGCAAACATTCCATTGGGTTCTATCATCCACAACATTGAATTAAATCCTGGTCAAGGTGGTTCAATTGCTCGTTCGGCTGGTACTTATGCTCAATTGTCTGCTCGTGATGGTAAATATGCCATCATCAAATTGCCTTCAGGCGAAACACGTATGATCTTATTGACTTGTGTTGCTACAATTGGTTCAGTATCGAACCATGAAAGATCTAACCAAGTGTTAGGTAAAGCAGGTCGCAAACGTTGGTTAGGTCGTCGTCCAAGAGTTCGTGGTGTTGCAATGAACCCAGTAGATCACCCAATGGGTGGTGGTGAAGGCCGTACTTCAGGAGGTCACCCACGCTCACGTACAGGTGTATTAGCTAAAGGCTTCAAAACACGTTACAAGAAGAAAACATCGAATCGTTACATCATTGAGAGAAGGAAAAAATAATGGCTCGTTCAATTAAAAAAGGTCCTTATATCGATCACAACTTAGAGAGAAAAGTTCTTTCTATGAATGAAACTAACAAAAAGTCAGTTATCAAAACATGGTCTCGTAGATCAATGATTTCACCTGATTTTGTTGGCCATACCTTCGCAGTGCACAACGGGAATAAATTTATCCCTGTTTATGTAACAGAAAATATGGTAGGTCACAAGCTTGGTGAATTCGCGCCTACGCGTACATTCAGAGGCCACGCAGAAAAGAAAAAATAATAGGTAATGGAAGCAACAAAAAAACTTAAAAAGTCTGTCTTAATTAGACAGCGCAAAGAGCAAGAGAAAGCTCAACAAGGTGGAGCTTCGGATGCCAAATTATTGAACTGCCCTACTTCGCCTCGTAAGATGCGTTTAGTGGTAGACTTAATTCGTGGTCAGCGTGTTGAAAATGCATTATACATTTTGAAACACTCTAGTAAAGAAGCTGCTGCTCGTGTAGAAAAATTATTATTATCTGCAATCAAAAACTGGGAAGCCAAAAACGAAGGTAAATCAGTGGAAGAAAGCGAACTTATTGTAAAAGAAGTATCAGTAGGTGGAGGTCGTCAATTGAAAAGATTACGCCCAGCTCCTCAAGGTCGCGGATACAGAGTTCGTAAACGTTCAAATCACGTTACGTTGGTAGTTGATAGCAAATTAAACGTTGAACAAAACTAATTTATTGAGAAATGGGACAAAAAGCAAATCCAATAGGTAGCAGATTAGGAATCATCAAAGGTTGGGATTCTAACTGGTTCGGAGGTAAAAACTATTCCGATAAATTAGTTGAAGACGAAAAAATCAGAAAATATCTTTCTGTTCGTATTGCAAAAGGTGGTGTAGCTAAAGTTGTTATCGAAAGAACTTTAAAACGTATCACTGTTACAATTCACACTGCTCGTCCAGGTATCGTTATCGGAAAAGGTGGTCAAGAAGTTGACAAGATCAAAGAAGAGTTGAAAAAACTGACTAAAAAGGATGTTCAAATCAACATTTTCGAGATCAAACGCCCTGAGTTAGATGCTAAGTTAGTAGCTGAAGGTGTCGCTAAGCAATTAGAGGCGCGTATTTCATTCCGTCGTGCAATGAAAACTTCAATCGCTTCTACAATGCGTATGGGTGCAGAAGGTATCAAAATCATGTGTTCTGGTCGTTTAGGTGGTGCTGAAATGGCGCGTACTGAACAATACAAAGAAGGAAGAACTCCTTTACACACATTGCGTGCTGATATCGACTACGCTTTAGCTGAAGCATTGACTACATACGGTAAAATCGGTATCAAAGTTTGGATCTGTAAAGGTGAGGTTTACGGTAAACGTGACTTATCTCCAAACATTGGTCAAGCATCTGGTGTAAAATCACGTGGCAACCACGAAGGTGGTGGCGATCGTCGCGATAACCGCAATAACAAAGGTGGTCGTGGTGGAAATAACCGTGGTGGAAACAACCGTGGTGGAAATAACCGTGGTCCGAAAAAAGATTAATAGAGTTTATTTAGATTACAACAAAAACCTGCTGAAGAAGCAGATTTAAAAAGTATACGAACATGTTACAGCCAAAAAGAACGAAGTTCAGAAAGATGCAGAAAGGCCGCATGAAAGGTAACGCTTCTCGTGGAGCGGAGTTAGCTTTCGGTTCTTTCGGTATCAAAACAATGGAGCAAGCATGGATCACTAGTCGTCAAATCGAGGCAGCTCGTATTGCGGTTACACGTTATATGAAACGTGAAGGTCAAGTTTGGATTCGTATTTTCCCTGACAAACCTGTTACGAAAAAGCCTGCAGAGGTACGTATGGGTAAAGGTAAGGGTGCTCCAGAATACTGGGTAGCAGTAGTACGCCCAGGCCGTATGTTATTTGAAGCAGAAGGTGTGCCTTTGGAAATTGCCAAAGAAGCTTTACGCCTTGCAGCTCAAAAACTTCCGGTTCAAACTAAGTTTGTGATTCGTAGAGACTACGTTGAAGCATAAAAATCTTGGTAATGTCATCATTTAAGCGTTAGGGCCGTTACCCCTAACGCTATATATAAACGGATGATAACCCAAATAACAACTGAAAAAACATGAAAAATTCAGAAATTTTAGAATTATCTAATGAGGACCTAGCAGCTCGTCTAGTCGAGGAGAAAACGGCCCTTACAAAATTGAAATTTGCACATGCTGTTTCAGCTATTGAGAACCCTAACGTGATCAAAGCAGCACGCAGAGCTATCGCCCGTATTAGTACAGAGATCAGTGCACGCAAAGCTGCAGCTAAGAATGAAACAGCCTCTGAGGCGTAAAATTAAGTCGAAATGGAAAGAAATTTAAGAAAAACAAGAATCGGCTTAGTAGTTAGCAACAAAATGGACAAGTCTATCGTAGTAACTGTTGAACGTAAAGTAAAACACCCTATCTATGGTAAGTTCGTTAAAAAAACTACTAAATTCAAAGCTCATGACGAAACTAATACCTGCGGTATCGGCGATACGGTATTAATCATGGAAACTCGTCCGCTGAGTAAAACAAAAAACTGGAGATTAGTTGAAATTATAGAAAGAGCTAAATAACATGGTACAACAAGAATCAAGACTTAATGTAGCTGACAATAGCGGTGCTAAAGAAGTTTTAGTAATCCGTGTATTGGGCGGTACGCGTAAGCGTTATGCATCAATCGGAGATAAGATTGTTGTGACAGTGAAAAGCGCTATGCCTTCAGGAAACGTGAAAAAAGGTTCCGTTTCTAAAGCAGTAGTAGTTAGAACGAAAAAAGAAATCCGTCGTAAAGATGGTTCTTATATCCGTTTTGATGACAACGCCGCTGTATTATTAAATAATAATGATGAGCCACGTGGCTCACGTATCTTCGGCCCTGTTGCCAGAGAATTACGTGAGAAACAGTTCATGAAAATTGTATCACTAGCACCGGAGGTTTTATAATTATGGCAATCAAGAAAACAAAAACGACTACGCACAAAATCAAAATTAAAAAAGGTGATTTAGTGAAAGTTATCGCTGGTAACTCTAAAGGTGTTCAAGGAAAAGTATTGACTGTTTTAGTGGATAAAAATAGAGCTATCGTTGAAGGCGCTAACATCGTAAAAAAACACACTAAACCAAGTGCGGCTAATCCTAATGGTGGTATCATTGAGAAAGAAGCTGGTATTCACATCTCTAATTTAGCTGTTATCGATCCTAAAACAGGTGAAACTACCCGTGTAGGTCGTAAGTTAAATGCAGATGGTAAATTAGTTCGTTACGCTAAAAAATCAGGGGAGGAAATTAAATAATGACTTACGTACCAAGATTAAAAGTGAAATATGCGGAGGAAATCCGTAAAGCACTTCAAGAAAAATTTCAGTATAAAAGTATTATGCAGGTTCCTAAACTTGAGAAAATCGTTGTTTCACAAGGCGTAGGAGCTGCAACAGCTGACAAAAAATTAATCGATAACGCTATCGCTGAATTGACTTTGATTACAGGTCAACAAGCTGTTGCTACAAAATCGAAAAAAGATATTTCAAACTTTAAATTACGTAAAGGTATGCCTGTAGGGGCACGTGTTACTTTACGTGACAACAACATGTTTGAATTCTTGGATCGCTTGGTAGCAGTATCGCTTCCACGTATTCGTGACTTCCGCGGTATCAACGATAAAGGTTTTGACGGACGTGGTAACTATAACTTAGGTATCACTGAACAAATCATTTTCCCTGAGATCAACATTGATAAAATCAACAAGATCCAAGGTATGGATATCACTTTCGTGACTTCTGCTCAAAATGATGTTGAAGCTTTAGAATTGTTGAAACAGTTCGGTTTACCATTTAAAAATCAAAATACTAATAACAATGGCTAAGGAAGGATTAAAAGCACGCGAAGTAAAACGCGCTAAATTGGTAGCTAAATATGCGGCGAAACGTGCAGAATTAAAAGCTGCTGGCGATTACGTTGCATTAGATAAATTACCTAAAAATGCTTCTCCAGTACGTTTACACAACCGTTGTAAATTGACTGGCCGTCCTAAAGGATACATGCGTCAATTCGGTATCTCTCGTGTAACTTTCCGTGAGATGGCTTTAGATGGCAAGATCCCAGGGGTGAAAAAAGCTTCTTGGTAATTTAAAAAAAATACTTAATTTTGCCCGGGCAATTCTACTAGGGATTGCCGGGGTTTTTGCATTTTAAAATTGTTTAACAGATAGAAGGTCCCATACCAATGGTTGGGAGGGAAACCGCTGTCACAAATTTTCATATATAATGACTACAGATCCAATTGCGGATTACCTTACACGAGTAAGGAATGCCATCAAGGCCAACCACAGGGTTGTTGAAATTCCTGCATCGAACCTTAAAAAAGAAATCACTAAAGTTCTTTTTGATAAAGGTTACATTGCTAATTACAAATTCGATGAGAATGGCGTACAGGGTACGATCAAAATCGCATTGAAATATAACCCAATTAGCAAAATTCCGGCTATTCGTACGTTGACACGTGTGAGTAAACCTGGTTTAAGAAAGTATGCAAGCGTTGATACTATGCCTCGTGTTTTGAATGGTTTAGGTATTGCTATCTTGTCAACATCTAAAGGTGTAATGACAGATAAAGAAGCTAGACTTCAAAATGTTGGTGGTGAAGTTTTATGTTACGTTTATTAATCTAGGTAAAAACACAAAGAAATGTCAAGAATTGGAAAAGCGCCTATCGCTATCCCTGCTGGGGTAACTGTTACTATTTCGGACAAAAACTTAGTTTCAGTAAAAGGTCCTAAAGGCGAATTAACACAACAAGTTGACCGTGACATCACTATTGCTCAAGAAGAAGGCAATATCGTCGTGACGCGTCCAACTGATCAAAAGAAACACAAAGCATTACATGGTCTATACCGTTCCCTGTTGAACAACATGGTTCAAGGTGTGACTGAAGGTTACAAAACTACTCAAGAGTTAGTCGGTGTAGGTTACCGTGCTACAAGTACTGGTAATGTATTAGAGTTAACTTTAGGTTTCTCTCACCAGATTGTTTTTGTATTGCCAAATGAAGTTAAAGTATCAACTACTGCTGAAAAAGGTAAAAACCCTACAATCACTTTAGAATGTGCTGACAAACAATTGATCGGTCAGATTGCGGCTAAAATCCGTGGCTTCCGTAAACCAGAACCTTACAAAGGAAAAGGTATCAAGTTTGAAGGTGAAGTGTTGAGAAGAAAAGCAGGTAAATCAGCTAAAAAATAATAATCATGGCAGGACAAAAAGCATCTCGTAGAGAGAGAATCAAAAAAGGAATCAGAAAAAACCTTGCTGGAACGTCTGAACGTCCACGTTTATCGGTTTTTAGAAGCAACAAAGGTATCTATGCGCAAATCATTGATGACAATGCAGGTAAAACATTAGTTGCCGCATCTAGCTTGTCAAAAGAATTTGTTGCATCTGGTAACAAAGTTGATCAATCTAAAGCTGTAGGTAAATTGGTTGCTGAAAAAGCAGTAGCAGCAGGTATTAATAAAGTAGTTTTTGACCGTAATGGGTACTTATACCATGGCCGTATCAAATCTTTGGCTGAAGGTGCTCGCGAAGGCGGTTTAGACTTTTAATCATAGAAAGAAATGGCATTAAGCAATATAAAAAGAGTAAAATCAAGCGAAATTGAATTAAAAGATCGCTTAGTAAGTATCCAACGTGTAGCTAAAGTTACTAAAGGTGGTCGTACTTTCAGCTTCTCTGCAATTGTTGTAGTAGGTGATGAAAACGGTATCGTTGGTTACGGTTTAGGTAAAGCGAAAGAGGTAACTGAAGCTATCACTAAAGGTATCGACGACGCAAAGAAAAATTTAGTGAAAGTTCCTGTAATCAAAGGTACTGTTCCTCACGCACAATATGGTAAATATTCTGGTGGTTCAGTTTTGATTAAACCAGCTGTAGGTGGTACAGGAGTTTTGGCAGGTGGTGCAATGCGTGCAGTATTGGAGTCTGCTGGTATCAAAGACGTATTGGCTAAATCATTAGGTTCTTCTAACCCACACAACGTGGTAAAAGCAACTGTAACTGCTTTAGCAAACATGCGTGATGCATATACAGTGGCACAACACCGCGGTGTCGATTTGAATAAAGTATTTAACGGTTAATTATCATGGCAAAAATTAAAATCACCCAGATAAAGAGCGTTATCGACAGAAGCGAGCGCCAAAAGAAAACTATTGAGGCATTAGGTTTGAAAAGAATCAACCACTCAGTAGAAGTTGAAGCTACTCCATCAATCATTGGAATGGTACGTAAAGTAAACCATTTAGTAGCTATCGAAACTATTTAATATTAGCATATGGAAAGGGTCTTTGGGCTCTTTCCATTACTTGTTATTAATAATAATTATTTTTTAATCGCTAGTACCTGTTTAGTGAGAGCGAAGGGCTAGCACAATTTAGTTTAAAAATGAACTTAAGTAATTTAAAACCTGCAAAAGGTGCAGTAAAAGGTAGCAAACGTATCGGTCGTGGTACTGGTTCTGGTCGTGGTGGTACTTCTACACGTGGTCACAAAGGTGCTGGTTCTCGTTCAGGTCACTCTACGAAAATCGGTTTCGAAGGTGGTCAAATGCCTTTGCAACGTCGTGTACCTAAATTTGGTTTCAAAAACATCAACCGCGTTGAGTACAATGGTGTCAACTTGGATACTTTACAAGCGTTGATCGAGAAATTCAATTTGACAGCTGTAGATTTCGATGCATTGAAAGCTCATGGATTAGTGTCTAAAAATGACAAGGTAAAAATCTTGGGTCGCGGTGAATTGAAAGCTAAAGTTGAAGTAACAGCGCACGCGTTTACTGCTTCTGCTCAAAAAGCTATCGAAGCTGCAGGCGGTTCTATCGTTAAAATTTAATAAATGAAGAAACTAATCACAACCTTAACCAATATTTGGAAAATCGATGATTTACGTACGCGTATTCTAAATACCTTACTTTTTCTTTTGATTTACCGTATTGGATGTCACGTGGTATTACCAGGTGTAAATCCTCATGCTTTGGCTTCTGGTCAAAAAGAGGGTTTATTGGGCCTATTGGATATGTTTGCGGGGGGCTCGTTCTCTCGTTCGGCTATCTTTGCGTTAGGGGTAATGCCATATATCTCGGCATCCATTGTTGTTCAATTGTTGGGCATCGCGGTTCCTTACTTCCAAAAGATGCAGAAAGAAGGGGAAAGTGGTCGTCAAAAAATGAATCAAATTACTCGCTATTTAACATTAGGGATTACTTTGCTTCAGGCTTTTGCTTATGTACGTACTCAGATCGAGCCAAGTGCTAAGACAATCGCTGACCCATTGTTCACGATTCTGACTGCCATAGTTTTGACAGGCGGTACTTTATTTGTGATGTGGTTAGGGGAAAAAATTACTGATAAAGGTATCGGTAATGGTATTTCTTTGATCATCATGACTGGTATTATCGCTCAATTGCCAAGTGGTATCACTGCGGAATGGGTTTCTAGAATGGCGAAAGGTGGTGGTGGTCCAATTCCATTGTTGCTTGAATTTGTGGCTTTGTTCTTCGTTGTGATCTTTACGATCTTGATCGTACAAGGTGTTCGTAAGATCCCTGTACAATACGCGAAGAAAATTGTCGGAAACAAGCAAGTCGGTGGAGTACGTCAGTATATACCGTTAAAGGTAAATGCTGCAGGTGTAATGCCGATCATTTTTGCACAGGCAATTATGTTTGTGCCGATGAGTTTAGGACAGTTCTTCCCAAATCTTCAGTCGGAATTTTTGACTTCGTTGAGTAACTATACTTCTGTAGCGTACAACGTGACTTTTGCGGTGTTAATTATCGCATTTACGTTCTTCTATACGGCGATCATGGTCAACCCACAACAAATGTCAGATGACATGAAGAAAAACGGAGGTTTTGTTCCAGGTATTAAACCGGGATTGGAAACTAGTAATTTTATAGACCGCGTAATATCAAATATTACATTCCCAGGTGCAATTTTCTTAGCGATCATTGCTATTCTACCTGCTATTGCAAGTTTGTTTGGTATTAATAATCAATTTGCACACTTCTATGGAGGTACGTCATTATTGATTTTAGTAGGTGTGGTGTTGGATACTTTGCAACAGATCGAATCTCATTTATTGATGCGTCATTATGATGGATTGATGAAAACAGGTCGTATTAAAGGTCGTTCGGCCGCGTCTGTTGAGGGAATGGATCATTCGGCAATTTAATTTCTTTAGATGTCTAAAGTATTTTATAAGTCAGCAGATGATATAGAGCAATTGCGGAAGTCAGCAGATGTGCTTTCGCAATTGCTTGGTGAAATCGCAAAAGTGATTAAACCTGGGGTAAAAACTATATCTCTTGATAAATTAGCTTATGAGTATATTCATGATAACGGTGGAACGCCTGCGTTCTTAAATTATCACGGATTTCCATACTCTTTGTGTATCTCTGTCAACGATCAGATTGTACACGGTTTTCCGAGCGATTATGAAATTAAAGATGGTGATCTTGTTTCGGTCGATGGGGGTGTTAATTTGAACGGTTTTATCAGTGATTCAGCCTACACTTTTGGTGTTGGTGAAATTTCTGAGGAAGCGCAATTGTTGTTGGATGTAACAAAGGAATCATTGTACAAAGGTGTTGAACAGGCTGTGGCCGGTAAACGTGTTGGGGATATTTCCTCTGCAGTTCAAGAGTACGTGAGCAAGTTCGGTTTCGGAATTGTACGCGAATTGGTCGGACATGGAGTTGGGTATCATTTACATGAAAAGCCAGAAGTTCCGAATTACGGAAAACGTGGCGCGGGTCCAAAATTGGAAGAAGGTTTGGTTATTTGTATCGAGCCGATGATCAATGCGGGGCGCGCAGGTGTTCGTTTTTGGGATGATGGTTGGACTGTAAGTACAGTAGATGGGAAGTTATCGGCGCACTTCGAACAGATGGTTGCAATCCGAAAAGGTGAACCAGATGTGTTGCTGACATTCGAACATGTAGAGAAAGTTTTGAACAAAAAGTAGTTGGTTTTCAATTATTTTTATTTATCTTTGCACTCCTGTTCGCAGGCTTTTAAATTAAATTTAATCGAGAATATATGGCTAAACAAGCCTCAATAGAACAAGACGGTATAATTAGAGAGGCACTTTCTAATGCTATGTTTAGGGTAGAATTGGAAAATGGACATGAAATCATTGCCCATATTTCTGGTAAAATGCGTATGCACTATATCAAAATTTTACCTGGGGATAAAGTTAAATTGGAAATGTCTCCGTATGATTTGACTAAGGGAAGGATCACTTACCGCTATAAATAGTCGTAAGCCTTTTAATTAGCACAAGCTTTTGAAAAAATAAATATCATGAAAGTAAGAGCATCAATAAAAAAACGTAGCGCGGACTGTAAGATCATCCGTCGTAAAGGTAAAGTTTTTGTAATCAACAAAAAGAACCCTAAGTTTAAACAACGTCAGGGTTAATTCATTAAAAAAATAATAGCTTAATATTATATGGCAAGGATAGCAGGTATTGATTTACCTAAAAACAAAAGAGGTGTGATCGGCCTTACCTATATTTTTGGTATCGGTCGTACAAGAGCTGAATATATCTTGGAAAAAGCTGGTATCAGCGAAGATGTGAAGGTACAAGAGTGGAATGATGAGCAATTGGCAGCAATTCGTAGCATCATCAACGATGAATTGAAAGTAGAAGGTGCATTGCGTTCAGAAGTTCAATTAAACATCAAACGTTTAATGGATATCGGTTGTTACCGTGGATTGCGTCACCGTAAACACTTACCAGTTCGTGGTCAACGTACTAAAAACAACTCACGTACTCGTAAAGGTAAACGTAAGACAGTTGCAAACAAGAAAAAAGCTACTAAATAATAAATAAGAAATGGCTAAAACTAAAAAAGCTGCAAAAAAGCGTATCGTTGTTATTGAACCTGTAGGTCAGGCTCACATTAACGCAACGTTTAACAATATCATTGTAACTTTGACTAACAATCAAGGACAAACTATTTCTTGGTCTAGTGCTGGTAAAATGGGTTTCCGTGGTTCTAAAAAGAACACTCCATATGCTGCTGGTCAAGCTGCACAAGATTGTGGAAAAGTTGCTCATGATTTGGGTTTACGCAAAGTTGAAGTGTTTGTTAAAGGACCTGGTGCAGGTCGTGAATCTGCAATCAGAACATTACAAACTGTAGGAATCGATGTGACTACTATCAAAGATATCACTCCACTTCCTCACAACGGTTGTCGTCCTCCAAAACGCAGAAGAGTTTAATTAATTTAAAGATAAGATTCATTGGCTATAGGCTGATAGATACTTTAATTGTAAAAAAAAATGGCTAGATATACAGGACCTAAGTCCAAAATTGCCCGTAAATTTAGAGAGCCGATCTTCGGCCCAGATAAAGCGTTAGAAAAGAAAAATTACCCTCCTGGACAACACGGAGCTTCTAAACGCAGAGGTAAACAATCTGAATACGCTATTCAGTTGTTAGAAAAACAAAAAGCAAAATACACTTACGGTGTATTGGAGCGTCAGTTTGCAAATTTATTTGTTAAAGCTGCCTCTAAACAAGGTATTACAGGTGAGATCTTCTTGAAATTACTAGAAGCTCGCTTGGACAATGTAGTTTACCGTTTAGGTATTGCTACTTCTCGTGCCGCTGCTCGTCAGTTGGTATCTCACAAACACATTACTGTTAACGGAAGTGTTGTTAACATTCCATCATATAGCTTGCGTCCAGGTGACGTTGTAGCAGTTCGTGAACGTTCTCAAACTCTTGAAGCCATCACAAATTCAGTTGCAGGTCGTACTGTAAACAAATTTTCTTGGTTAGAGTGGAATGCGAAAGAATTGACAGGTACTTTCTTAAGCTATCCAGAAAGATCTGATATTCCTGAAAACATTAAAGAGAACTTAATCGTTGAGTTATACTCTAAATAATAAATAAAATAGAAGTATGCATAGTCCATTTTTGGGGTATGCATCTTTCTATTGTATTACAATTATTATTACAAATAAAACATTAAAAGAAAATAAATGGCAATTTTAGCATTTCAAAGACCGGATAAAGTTATCATGCAAAAATCTACGGATTTTGATGGTACGTTTGAATTTCGTCCATTGGAGCCTGGTTTTGGTGTAACCATTGGTAATGCTTTGCGCCGTATTCTATTGTCCTCGTTAGAAGGATATGCAATTACGTCGATAAGGTTTTCTGGCGTTTCGCACGAATTTTCAACGATCAAAGGTGTTGTTGAAGACGTAACTGAAATTATCTTGAACTTGAAACAAATCCGTTTCAAAAAAACAGGTGAGATTGGCGACAACGAAAAGGTATTTGTAGTAATCAATGGTCAAGAACAATTCTTAGCTGGTGATATCACAAAATTCTCTAATAACTTTACTGTCTTAAATCCAGACTTAGTAATCTGTAATATGGATAACGCAGTGACAATTGAATTGGAATTGAGTATTGCTAAAGGTCGTGGATATGTAAATGCAGATGAGAATAAAGTGACTGATGCTCCAGTAGGTGTTATCGCTATCGATTCGATCTTTACTCCGATCAAGAATGTTAAATATACCATTGAGAATTACCGTGTAGAACAAAAAACTGACTATGAGAAATTGTTGTTAGATATCTCTACAGATGGCTCAATTCACCCCGAAGAAGCTTTAAAAGAGGCTGCTAAGATCTTAATTCAACACTTTATCTTATTCTCTGATGAGAATATGCTTCTTGAGTCTCAAACGAAGGAAGAAACTAAAGTAGTAGATGAAGAAATCTTGCATATGCGTAAGATTTTGAAAACAGAATTAGTAGACCTTGACCTTTCAGTGCGTGCATTGAATTGTTTGAAAGCTGCTGATATTCGCACATTAGCTGAGTTGGTAACTTACGACGTAGCTGACATGTTGAAATTCAGAAACTTCGGTAAAAAATCGTTAAGCGAAATCCAAGAATTGGTTAAATCTAAGGGTTTATCATTCGGAATGAACTTAGCAAAATATAAATTAGACGAAGAATAATAATTTATTAAGCGACCACTATATGTAATTCCTCTTGAAGCTGATTGCTGAAAAAGATGGGCATCCGCCTCTGAAAATTTTAGCAATTTGGGTAAAACAAGAACGGTATATATAGTATAATAAAATCAAAATGAGACACGGAAAAAAAGTAAATCACTTAGGCCGTACGGATAGCCATAGAAAAGCAATGTTGGCTAACATGGCAACATCATTAATCCTACACAAACGTATTACAACTACTTTGGCTAAAGCTAAAGCATTGCGTACATATGTTGAGCCTTTGATTACTAAATCTAAAAACGACACAACACACTCTCGTCGTACAGTATTCGCTTATTTGAAAGATAAAGACGCAGTTTCTATCTTGTTCCGCGAAATTTCTGAAAAAGTAGCTAACCGTCCAGGTGGTTACACTCGTATCATCAAAATGGAAAACCGTTTAGGTGATAACGCAGAAATGGCTTTCATCGAGCTAGTTGATTACAACGAAATCTACGGTAAAAAAGCTGCTGCTGCTGATAAAAAAGCTACTCGTCGTCGTGGTGGTGCTAAAAAAGCTGCTGCTCCTGCTGAAACCGACGCTCCTGCGGAAGTAAAAGCTGAAGTAGAAGGTGAAGAAAAAGTTGACGGAGAATAATATTGTTCCCGTTATCATAGAAAAAGTCCTCTTTTTAAGGGGACTTTTTTTATTTTATAACCATTCCTACCGTTATAACTGATATATTTGTAATGCTAAAATCTGATAGCTTTTTCTATTACAAGCTATTTCGTTTATCAATCTATAATTCATTAAGATGAAACCATTTGATGTTTATCCCATTAATCCCATTAACATAGTTAAAGCTAATGGATCTACGGTGTGGGATGCCGAAGGAAATGCTTATTTGGACTTGTATGGTGGTCATGCCGTGATATCGATCGGACACACGCATCCACGCTATGTGCAACGTATTACGGAACAGTTGAATCGTATCGGATTCTATTCCAATTCTGTTGAAATTCCAATTCAGCGTGAACTTGCGCGATTGCTTGGCGAAGTATCTGGTAAGGTTGATTACGACTTATTCCTCTGTAATTCTGGCGCTGAAGCGAATGAAAACGCATTGAAGCTTGCTTCCTTTTACAATAAAAGAAAAAAGGTGATTGCATTCTCTAAATCTTTCCACGGTAGAACGTCGTTGTCGGTAGCTGCTACGGACAACCCTAGTATTGTTGCGCCTATCAACGAAACAGAGAACGTTGTTTTTCTTCCTTTCAATGATGAGGATGCACTAAAAGAAGCATTTTCAGCTTACGGTGGGGAAATATCTTCTGTTATTATCGAAAGTATTCAAGGTGTCGGTGGAATTAGGGAAGCATCCGTTGCTTTTCTTCAATTGATCCGCTCACTTTGTGACCAATATAATGCAGTATTTATTGCTGATGAGGTGCAATGTGGCTATGGTCGGACAGGCTCTTTCTATGCACAGGATTATTCTGGAGTAGATGCGGATATTTACACGATGGCGAAGGGAATGGGAAATGGTTTTCCTATCGGTGCAATCAGTATCTCTCCTAAGTTTAAAGCTTCCCACGGTAGTTTGGGGACAACCTTTGGCGGCAACCATCTGGCCTGTGCAGCAGCTTTGGCTGTTTTGGAGGTCATCCAACAAGATCGGTTGATGGAGAATGCGAAGGCTGTAGGACAGTATCTCATTGACGAACTAAAGAAAATAGAAGAGATTGTAGAAGTGAGGGGTAGAGGATTAATGATCGGCATTGAACTTCCAGCATCTTTGGCACATGTAAAGAAAGATCTTTTGTTAAAGAATCGTATTTTTACGGGGGAGGCTAAACCGAATGTTATTCGATTGCTTCCAGCATTGAATATTACCAAAGAACATGCTGATCAATTTTTGTTGGCATTAAAAGAACATATAAAAGCGGTTGTAGTCGCTTAAAAGATAATAGATGAAATAATCATGATGGGCCTCGCGATATCACGAAAGGTCAATTTGAATTGTTCCATCAGCATAAATAAACAAAGCGGGTAGCACAGTGTGTTGTGCCATAGAAAATACCCCCATAAATGATTTATATAGATGAAAAAGTTTTTCTCTGTAAAAGACGTATCCAGTGTAGCAGACGTTGTCCAGGAGGCGTTAGCTCTAAAAGCGGCACCTTATGATAATCAAGATCTTGGTAAACATAAGACCTTGGGTCTTGTGTTTTTGAACCCTAGCTTGCGTACTCGTCTGAGTACCCAAAAAGCAGCAATGAACTTGGGGATGAATGTGATGGTCATGAACATGGACAAGGATGGTTGGGCATTAGAAACACAGGATGGTGTCGTGATGAACGGCAGTACTGTTGAGCATATCCGCGAAGCAGCAGCGGTCATGGGCGAATATTGCGATATACTCGGATTACGATCTTTTCCGAAGCTAAAGGACCGAGAGGAGGACTACAGCGAGGATCTATTCAATAAATTTATTAAATATTGTGGTGTCCCTGTTGTTTCTTTGGAAAGTGCCACACGTCATCCATTACAGAGTTTGACGGATATCATTACCATTACCGAGCATAAGAATACAGCGAAACCAAAGGTTGTATTGGCTTGGGCTCCGCATGTGAAAGCTTTGCCACAAGCTGTGCCGAATTCTTTTGCAGAGTGGATGTGTAAGGCACAGGAAGAGGGGCTTGTAGAGTTTACGATTGCACAACCTATGGGGTATGAACTGAGCAAGGATTTTACGAAGGGGGCTACGATTTCAACGAATTTAAATGAAAGCCTGAAAGACGCAGATTTTGTTTATGTGAAAAACTGGTCATCCTATCAGGAATATGGTGAGGTATATACAGTAGATGAGGATTGGATGATGGATAATGAAAAACTGTCTTTGACAAATGATGCGAAAGTCATGCATTGTTTGCCTGTAAGACGGGATCTGGAGTTGTCATCTGAAATCTTGGATGGACCGAACTCGTTGGTTATTAAAGAGGCAAGTAATCGTGTCTGGGCAGCTCAGGTTGTTTTAAAACGAATGCTGGAAGATCTAGTCTAAGACCGATCTTTTGATTATTGAGAAACTATTTTTATTTGGGAAAAGTTGCGTAATGGCTAATAGTGTATTAAATATTATAAAAATTGGCGGAAATATTATCGATGATGAGAGTCTGTTGGATTCTTTTTTAGAGAAATTTTCTGCATTGTCTGGGAAGAAGATCCTAGTGCATGGCGGTGGTAAAATTGCAACACGTTTGGCAAGCGAGCTTGGTGTACAAGCTCAAATGGTTGAAGGCCGCAGAGTGACGGACGAAGATATGCTTCGTATAGTTACGATGGTATATGCTGGATTAACAAATAAAACCATCGTTGCCAAATTACAAAAATTAAAATGTGATGCTGTAGGTTTAACAGGTGCTGATGGCGATGTGATAAAGGCTATAAAACGCCCTGTCAAGGATATTGACTATGGTTTTGTAGGAGATTTATTGCATGATTCTGTGAATACACTGGCGATAAAAAAATTCCTGGAAGCAGGTTTTATTCCTGTGTTCTCTGCCATCACTCATAATGGTTTAGGACAACTGCTTAACACCAATGCAGATACCATTGCCTCATCGTTAGCTGTCTCTCTGGCGTCTTTATATGAAACGTCATTGGTGTATTGTTTCGAGAAGAATGGTGTATTACGCGATGTGACAGATGAAAATTCGGTTATACCAACGATTAAATCCGAAGAATTTGAATATCTCAAAGAATCGGGAATTGTCAATGATGGTATGATTCCGAAACTACAAAATGCATTTAATGCAATAAATAAAGGTGTTCAAGAGGTATATATTGGTCATGCAAATAATTTGCACTTGTTCCAACAAGGACAGTTTGGTACCTGCTTGACATTAAAGTAATCATGTAATCTAATCTAAACCCAACTATGAAAAAGGTCACTATTATCGGAAGTGGCAATATCGGTCTATCCTTGGCAAAAGGGCTTGTAAAAAGTGAATTTGCCAATGCTGCTGATATTACATTGACCCGGAGAAATCTGAATGCTTTGGCTGAAGAGGCAAGCCAGGGATTCTCGGTTAGTAATGATAATAAAGCTGCTGTTAAAAGCGCTGATATTATTGTCTTCGCCATATTACCACAGCAGTTAAAAAAGGTATTGGTTGAGGTTGCTCCCGAGATAGATAAGAAAAACCAGATTTTTGTATCCATAGTATCTGGTGTTTCATGTGCTGACCTAAAAGCGGTGTTGGGTGAGGATGCAACTGTAATACGTGCTATGCCGAATACGGCAATCGCGATTGCTCAATCGATGACTTGTATTGCTAGCGATAATGCTTCGGAAGATAGTCTTGCTGAGGTAGAGAAGATGTTTGAGACCGTTGGATCTGTTGTCGTGATTAATGAAGATCTAATGACTTCGGCAACTGCCTTATGTGCCTGTGGAATTGCCTTTTTCCTACGTGCTATCCGAGCCGCGTCACAAGGTGGAGTCGAAATAGGTTTCCATGCACATGATGCCTTGAAAATGGCCGTTCAAACAGCTAAAGGCGCTGCCGATTTATTGTTACATACGAATGCTCATCCAGAAGGTGAGATTGATAAAGTTACTTCGCCGAAAGGATGTACTATTGCCGGATTGAATGAGATGGAACATAATGGTTTTAGTTCTGCATTTATCAAGGGAATAAAATTGTCTGCGGATAAAGCAGGAGGACTGTACCATGAAGGATAAAGATAGCTTATTTCAGAATAGTCTAGCTTTATTGAAAAAACTGATCACTGTATCTTCCCTAAGCCGTGAAGAAATGGTGACAGCTGACCTGATTGAAGCCTTCTTCAAAGAAAGGAATATTGAGACCTTCAGGAAAGGAAACAACGTTTGGGTATACAATGTATATTACGAATCAAATAAACCAACGATCCTGCTTAATTCACACCATGACACGGTGAAGGCTAACCCAGGTTATACCCGTGATCCATTGGCTCCTACGGAAGAGGAGGGGAAGCTCTATGGCTTGGGTAGTAATGATGCAGGAGGATGTTTGGTGTCACTGATTGCCACTTTCCTTTATTTTTACGAAGAGAAGGGTTTAAAATATAATTTTTGTCTGGCAGCGAGTGCCGAAGAGGAAATCTCAGGCAGAAATGGTATTGAATCTGTCTTGGAAGATATTGGAACGATTGATTTTGCAATCGTTGGCGAACCAACATTGATGGATCTTGCCGTAGCAGAAAAAGGGCTGATGGTATTGGACTGTAATGCAATGGGGATAGCAGGCCACGCCGCTCGTAACGAGGGTGATAATGCTATTTATAAAGCAATTAAGGATATTCAATGGTTTAAGGATTATGCTTTTGAAAAGACATCAGTGACCTTGGGGCCGATCAAAATGTCAGTGACGATGATTCAAGCGGGGTCGCAACACAATGTTGTGCCGGCCAACTGTAGTTTTGTTGTCGATGTAAGGACAACTGATGCTTATACCAATGAAGAAACCTTAGCGATAATCAAATCCCATGTATCTTCAGAAGTTTCGGCTCGTTCTACTCGTTTGAAATCTTCTTCTATTCCGGAAGAACACCCAATTGTCCAAGCGGGAATAACACTTGGACGGAAACTATATGGATCTCCGACGATGAGTGATCAAGCGCTTATTCCAGTGCCTTCTTTAAAGTTGGGGCCTGGAGACAGTGCAAGATCGCATATGGCGGATGAATTTATCTATATTGATGAAATTAGGGAAGGAATTGATTTGTATATAGCGATGCTACAAAAGATAGTATAAAAAAAGCTTCCAACTGTTGGAAGCTTTTTTTATACTAGACTAAGCTGATCTGACGCTTAATACTTTCTTCAAGGGAGATAATCGTTTCCGTACGCTGGATCCCAGGTACCGATTGGATATCTTCGTTTAATACTTTTCTGAGGTGGACAGTGTCCCTACAGATAATTTTTGCAAAAATACTGTATTGGCCGGTACAATAATGTAGCTCAACCACTTCTTTGATTTCTTTCAACTTATCTACCGCATCTGCATATTGTGAACCTTTTTCTAGATAGATACCGAGAAAGGCAGTGATGTCAAATCCAACTTTTTGAGGATTGATAATAAGATTTGAACCTCTGATGATACCTAATTCTTCCATCTTCTTCATTCTAACGTGGATGGTACCACCTGATACGATTAGCTTTTTCGCTATTTCTGTATAAGGAATAGAAGCATCATTCATTAGAATAGACAGGATTTGGATATCCAAATTGTCTAGATCATAGTTTGCATATTGATTTTCCATTAACAATGGGTTTTGTGTTTCATTCATTGGTCATACATCAAAATCTGACCAATAGCTAAAATAATTAAATTTATTTCAAAATTACTAAGAATTTTCGGTTTATAGATGTAAATTTAATAAAAAATACTTATTGATATTGATAATGTTATATGTTTTTGATTGAAAGTGCTTATAATTGTTTTAGAGGTGATTTTATTGTAAGGTTATCGGATTGTTTCGTTATCTTGTTATTAAAGTCAGGAAGATGATAAAGATGTAGGATAAAGATCAAAAACAAAAGACAAGTAAGTAAGCAGCAGATATGTTAAACCAAAGTCTCCATACGCTTATCTAATATCTCAAGACTAGAATACAGATGGAAGAAGTTCAAGATGTAAAGATTTCGAGGAAGAAGCCGATCTTTGAAGTAGGGGAAGGGCTTCATAAATATCTTAAGCTATATCAACGGGATGAAAAGCTGCCCATTGGTTATAAGGATCTATTGAATTTTACAGAGACCGTACCGGTCATGGACAAATTTGGTAATGATACATTCTGGGAAACACCACTTTATCCTCAATATCTGATTGACCAACTATATGACGGGCTAAAGGTCATCTATGCAAAGCTTAAAGCTTCCGGTAACACACGTATTGTACAGCACAAATATATAGACCGTGTTGAGTACTGTGGTTTTGGTAATACAAGACCATTTCGGATTCGTATTGTAAACCGATTGAATGACGTTTATGATTATTTTTATATCAAACAGGCGGATGCATCACGGATCTACGGGTTGGAACTAGAGGAAATATTATCTCCAAATCAGGTCAACTATATGGTGGATCAGGATACACTTGTTGAAGAACATATCGTTGGCATCCCGGGTGATATTTTTTCGCAAACCAGGATGTTTACACCAGATTACAATTTGACACGTATTTCTAAGGAATTCGTCAAGTTTAATGAACGTTGTATTATCACGCTGCTGGGAGATATGCGCGCCTATAATTTTGTTATGCAGATTACACCTGATTTTGATGACTTTCAGTTTAGGATCAGAGCAATTGATTTTGATCAACAATTTTATGAGGGAAATCCCAAGGTATATATGCCGCAATTTTTTAAAGAGAACTATCCATATGTCAAGCTTGCGATGGAACATCTAACTGAAAAAACGGTATTGCAATATCAACAGGAAGAGCGGTCCTCGATTGTACATAGGGTACGAAGTGAGCGGCACCGGATCGCTGATCTTCGCGACGCTTCGCAAACTCAGACCCTTTCAACACCGGAAAATATTAAACAACTGCGCGAAGGCTACGCAGAGTTTTACCAAAATAATTCTTATTTGAAGTGCAAGACAATGACTGATATCGTCGAGTTAAACGTGAAGAATGTGATTCGACAGGTACAGATGTAGTTATTTGATTCGGTCTTTGTTGTCTTTGATAAAAGAGGACCAACCTGAATAAGATTTGCCGCTGCCTGAGGTACTATTTTTTTGAAATGAATGACAAACCGCAATTGCCAGCCCATCTGTTGCATCTAGAAATTGAGGTGTCTCTTCGAATTTTAAGAGATTTTTGAGCATGGCAGAAACCTGTTCTTTCGTGGCATTTCCATTCCCCGTAACTGATTGCTTTATTTTTCTGGGTGAATATTCAAAGATGGGAATATCCTGTGCCAGTGCTGCTGCCATGGCAACACCCTGTGCCCGTCCTAGTTTGAGCATCACTTGAATGTTTTTGCCATAGAAAGGTGATTCCAGTGCAACACAGTCTGGATTATATTCTTGCATTAATGCAGAGGTCTTTTTGAAGATGCGCTGTAATTTTAGGGCATGATCGTCGAGATGCCCCATTTTGATGACACCCATTGAAATAAGGGAGATTGTATTACCAACTTCTTTAATAATTCCGTATCCAAGTACTACTGTCCCGGGATCGATCCCTAAAATGATTCTTTCTTTCGCCTTTTCCTTCTGCATGTACAATATTACAAATTTTGCTTTTTATAAGTGGATTGCTGTACACAAAACTTAATCATTTGGCTAAAATTTAGTAACATTGCTCTCTAATTATCAAAAGTTGACTGGGAGACAAAAAAAATACATCAGTTTTTTATTGAAGATACTGGTTTTTGCACTTGCAACATGGTACATTATTACCAAGGTATCTGATAAGAGCAATATCGATAAGTTTAAGACACTAATCACAGGATTAGAGCAACATTCTGTTGTCTTGACATTGATCTTGATTGTTGTTTTAATGCTTGTAAACTGGCTTCTGGAGGTTGTTAAATGGCGCTATCTTGCATCCAAACTGGAGCATATATCCTTCTGGAAGGCATTTCAATCTGTTTTTTGTGGACTTACATGGGCGATTTTTACCCCGAATAGAATTGGCGAATATGGGGGGCGGGTGTTGTTCCTGAAACCGCAGAATAGGGCTAAAGGTGCTGTTGCGATGGGGGTAGGATTGTTTGCTCAATTGGTATTGACAAGTGTTGCAGGCTCATTGAGCATAGCTTGGTTTATCTGTAAGTTTTTATCCACGCCTTTATCCGTTCAATTTGGTGTCTGGTTGCTCGCTATTATTTATGCCGCCGGATTCGTCATCTTGTATTTTAATGTGAGATGGGTGGATATGCTTGTAGGTCGAATTAAGTTTTTGGCGAAAATCAAACCTTTTTTTGAGGTACTGGAGCATTATTCCGCACGTGAGCTGAGCATCGTTTTGGTAAACTCACTGGCAAGGTTTATTATTTTTACTTCGCAGTATATTATTTTGATGAAGCTGACCTTACCTGAGCTGCCACTTCTCTCCATGGTTTTGATGATCTTTATCCTCTTTTTTGTTCAGGCAGCTTTGCCGACATTGGATATTTTCGATTTTAGTGTACGTAGCTTTGTGGCAAGTAATCTTTATAGCTATATTACAACACAAGAAATTGCGGTGATGGCAATTGTATCGTGTATTTGGTTTGTCAATTTGATTCTCCCTGCGATATTTGGTTCTATTTTTGTTTTTAAGATTAATTTTTTCGGTGATACAAATTCTTAGCTATTTATTGATCAGTTTTGCCTGCGTGTATGCTATTTTAGTGTTGTGGATGCGTAAAGGCTGGGCCACGATTCAAGCGCCCACAGGTCTTTTACCTTCTACCAAGACTGTATCAGTTATTATCGCTGCACGGAATGAAGAATTGAATATCCGGAGAACGATAGAATCAATATTGAACCAAAATTTTCCGAGTGAACTTCTTGAACTTATTATTATTGATGATCATTCGGATGACAACACTTCCACCATTGTAAAAGAATATGCAGAGCAAGGTGTGAAATTGATTCAGTTAAATGAGAATGGTCGAATGAATTCCTATAAGAAGCTGGCGATTTCAAGGGCAATTGACTGTTGCAAGGGGGAGATTGTCATTACTACGGATGCAGACTGTAGGATGGGGGCAAATTGGCTTGCGACAGTGATCGGAACATTTGAAAAGGAAGATGCTTATTTATTGTCTTCTCCAGTCCTATACTCGGAGGAAAAGAGCTTTTTTGAGCGATTGCAGACCTTGGAATTTCTGTATCTCATAGGTCTTGGTGCTGCAGGTATAGGCAATAGAAAGCCTACGACCTGTAATGGTGCAAATTTGGCCTACCGAAAAGATATATTCAAGCAAATGGGCGGTTTTAAGGGTATCGACGAACTAGCCTCTGGGGATGACGAGTTATTTTTGCATAAAGTGGCGGAGAAGCACCCTGAACGAATTGCTTTCTGTAAATCGGAGGAAGCAATCGTGTATACAGATGCTAAGCCCGATCTTAGGTCATTTATTAGCCAACGAAGACGTTGGGCATCTAAGAGTACCAAGTATAAAAATAAGGGAGTTATTGCTTTAGGGATCGCTATTTGGCTGTTTAATGTGCTATTATTGGCCGGAGCCATTCTTTCAGTTGTAGGTATTAAAGCACTTGCTTGGGTGGTCCTTTTCGCATTGCTACTTAAAATGATAGTCGAATTGGTGTTTATCCAGCCTTTAACCAATTTTGCAAAACGGACTAATCTGCTTTGGTATCTTCCTATATTGAGTCTGGCCCATATTCTGTATTTAGCTTATATTGGAATATTGGGGAATATTGGAAAGTATGATTGGAAGGGTAGACAAGTCAAATAATTCTACTTTATTTTTCAACTTTCTGCTTAATAGTCTCTTCGGCTAGTTTTACAATTTCCTCAATATCTTTATCCTTTGTATCCAGTGGATCAAGCACCTCCCATGTCATATGCAGAAAAGGAGTTAGCGGATACATACCATATTGTACCATTTCGTATGATCCTTTGATTGCAATCGGGACGACCAATGCATTTGGGTTTTTCTTTAATAATGTTGCAATACCACCAACATGAAAAGCTTTCATCTTACCTGTTTTTGATCGAGTTCCTTCTGGAAAGATAAAAGCAGACCAATTCTTTGTTTTCATATTGTTGGCAAGTTTGAGAATCTCAGCTATCGATTGTTTGGGGTCATTACGATCGATATTGGCTGCGCCACCATGTTTTAGGTTGAACGAAATACTTGGTATACCACTGGCCAGCTCAATTTTTGAGATAAATTTTCCATGAAATCTTCGCAGAAAATAGATAAGCGGTGGAATGTCAAAGGTACTTTGATGATTGGCAACAAATATAATGGGCTGCCCTAATGGGATGGATTTGTTGTCGATAAAAGTGACCCTATTGAATAATGTATAGTAAGATGCAACGAGGCATGCATTTAAGATGTCAACACTTTTTTTGTGTGCATTATAGCCACCGAATTTCAAGCATAGCCATTGGATGGGGTGGAATATAATCAAGGATAAGCCAAAACAGAACCAAAATATAATAGATAGAATATAGCCTAAAAACTTTTTCATTTGCTTTTTTTATTGTTTACAAATATATCATTAAGCAATGATTTTGAAAAATATTGATAATATTGTATTTGATTTTAACATTATTAATGTTAAATTTAATAATATCAATAGTATTATTGTTAAATGAAAAAGATACCTGTAAATTGTCCATGTTGTGATGCGAAGTTGAAAGTCTCCAAGCTGGTCTGCGATTCCTGCGACACTGAAGTTGTTGGTAAGTTTACTTTACCCTTACTGATGCAGTTGACAATCGAGGAGCAGGAGTTTGTCCTCAATTTCTTAAAGTATTCGGGTAGTTTAAAAGAAATGGCTAACCAGATGGGTAAATCGTACCCAACTGTTCGTAATATTCTGGATGATCTGATTCATAAATTAAATTCGCTCGCCGATGAAAATTAAACATTTATTTTTAAATCCATTTGCGGATTTTTCAGAACGGACATTGTTTCTCGTGGGTATCATCGGTTTCTTGTTATCCAGTTACCTTGTTTATTTATCAGGTCAGCAGTTCAATGGTTTTATGCACTTCTATAAGCCTGAGGTAACCGTTTCCTTTATTGCGGTGTTAAAAGTCCATGCCTATATGGTTTTGGCTCCTTTAATTCTACTGTATATTGCGGGGGGTATTGCCAATAATAAGACAAGAATTATCGACGTGTTGAATGTTATCTTGATTGCTCCATTTCCACTTTATTTAGTGTTGTTTTTGAGCAGGTTAATCAATCAGGACAAGTTTACCAGTGAGATAGATCAAGCGTTAAAAAATGGTGACCATACCTTGTCGAGTATAGACAAGGGGCAGATGGTACTATTTGGTTTATTTGGGATCTTTGTGTTATTTCTCTTGTTTTATCAGTTCTATTTATTGGTAAAAGGAATGAATATCGCTGTTAACAATAAAAAGATTTGGGTAAGCATTTTGTTTGTGGCATTATATTTTATGCTTGATTTGGGTATACAGTTTTATTTTTAACGGACAGAAAACTATGAAGAAAATTCTCTACTTATTTTTGATCTTTTTGCATTTTTCATGTGCTGATGCGCAAACCTTTGATGGTTCGTGGAAGGGGGAGGTGAATGTGTCAGGACAGAAACTACTTTTGGTATTCAACCTGAAGAAGGATAGTGATGCGAATTGGGTGGGGACCTTTGAAAGCCCAATGCAGACCTCATTGAAGTTTCCAGTTAATACAATAAAAACCCATAAGGATTCGATCTCAATGGATGTCAAAGCAATTGGGTTATCATATACGGGCTATCTGGATCGGGATAAAGATGTGATGAAGGGTGTCATGAAACAGGGAAATTTCGAGTCTGCGATGATATTAGTGCGTAGTGAGAACGAGCAAAGCGGGCTTTCACGCAAGCAAGATGTCTTTCCTCCATATGATTATATTGAACAGGACGTTTCTTTTCAAAATGCAAAAGGCAATGCTTCTCTGGCAGGTACCCTGACTTATCCAAAAGGTGGAGGATCTTTTCCGGCTGTCATTTTGGTCAATGGGAGTGGACAGCAAAATAGAGATTCGGAAGTTTTTGGCCATAGACCATTTAAGGTGTTAGCGGATCATCTCAACAAAAATGGCTTTGCTGTTTTACGTTATGATGACCGCGGTATTGGCGGTTCGAAAGGTGAGGTTAACTTGGCGACAACAATTGATTTTGCATCGGATGCAAATTCGGCCGTGGATTTTCTAAGCAAACAGCAAATGGTCAAAACTGATAAAATTGGTATCATTGGCCATAGTGAAGGTGCTTTGATAGCAGAAATAGTTGCTGCTGAAAACGATAAGGTCGATTATATTGCTTTGTTGTCTGGACCAGTCCTCAAAGGTGACTCCTTATTGATCTTGCAAAGCTATGCTTTGGGTAAAGTGGCTGGACTATCTGAGCCTGCGTTGGAGGCAAATAAGCTCAATAACAGAAGGCTATATGACATTCTGCTAAGGGACGAGCCACCAAAGGTTTTGGCAGAATCATTGGAAAAAGAACTTATCCGTCAAAACAATGGAAGTGCATTAACATCTGATATGAAAGTTAAATTGAGCCCGATGTTGATCCCATGGTTCAAAACTTTCCTACGTATTGATCCTGCATATTATCTGAAACAAGTAAAAGTACCTGTTTTTGCTTCTTTTGGAGGTAAGGATATTCAGGTTCCTGCAAATGAGAATATCTATGCACTTCAACGCCTGCACTTGAATACGACAGATGTTACCATTAAAGACTATCCAAATTTGAATCATCTGTTTCAAAATGCGCAAACAGGAAAAATTGAGGAATATTTTGAAAATCCGGAAAGTTTCAATGAGCAATTGATGGATGATCTGACCAAATGGCTTAAATTGAAAACAAAGTAATCGAATCTCGATGCTCGTGGCTATGACATATACCTTTGGGCAATATGGAATAGCTGCCCGTTATAAAGGAGAATATTAAAGGGATTGTCTTAAAATTAAAAAGCCTGATTGCAAACCAGAGTTAAATTGTGGGGATAGTTTTAAAGATACAGAAAGACATGAAAAAATGACCAAAATTCATTGGGAACTTGGTCATTTTTCATTTGATTTAATGAAGTTTCAAAATTTTATTTGAGTCATTTGCAAAATCGACTTTTGATATAGCCCTTTCATATATGAATATTTTGATGCTAATCGTAGACTGCTATCTGGTCACTATTTGTTATGGTGTTGTATTGGCAACAGGTAGGATTTTGCCGTTAAAGTATTTGTGCCCATTCTGCGCAAACTCCGCAATATATCTGCCCATTTCAAAAGCTAATGTACCTGCCTCCATACCTGGAAAAGCGGCTTCAAACATTTCAGTTTGTGATGATCCTAGGGCCAGGCAGTTGACTTTGATTCCTCTTTCCTTAAATTCTTCAGCCAGACATTCCGTTAAAATTGCCAATGCACCTTTACTGGTAGAATAGGCGGATAGACCTGGAAACTTCATCGAGCCTTGAAATCCACCCATACTACTGATGTTGACAATATGTGAACCTTCATGCATGAATGGAACGATATGCTGAATCATATTAACATGTCCTATCACATTTGTCTGGAGCATTTCTGCAAAATCCTGTCCACTAGTTTCCATAAAAGGTTTATTCACTAATGCTCCAGCATTGTTGATCAGGATATCAACGGTATCGAATTTCGATTGAATAAAAGGGACCAATGTTGCGTAGTCGTCATAAACGATATCAAATTGAGCGGGGAAGAGTGCTCCTCCATCATGATTGAGCTGACTTGAAATTTCATGAAGTTTTCTCAATTTGTCTGCTGATCGGGCCAATGCGATAACCTTGTTGTCCTTTTTTGAGGTCAAATCAAGTACCGCTTCAAACCCAACTCCGCTACTTGCTCCTGTGATAATAATATTCGCCATGTTTATTCTTCTAATTTTTGACTTTGCTCGACTTCCTCTACAGAAGGGAGTTTATCCTCTCCGATTGCTTTGGGATTGAAGATAAAATAAATTCCTGAAAGAGCGACCATCGCTGAGATAATATAAAATAACAATGTGATCAATACAGCATTGTGTGAATCTACGTGAAAAATGCCTGCTCCCCACATGATAACAAGTTCGCGCATACCCAATCCGCCTACAGAAAAAGGAATAATAGATACTAATGAAGATGCTAGAAATAGAAATAAGTAAGGTGAAAACTTTCCATTAAACCCTAGCGCGTAAAGAATCAAAATTGCAGCGATTACTTGCATAGACTGTACACCTATTGCTTTTAAATGTGCCTTTAAAAAGGTAGCCTTGTACTCTTTGAAAAATTTTGTGACAATAAAATAGTAAAGGATACTACCCAATATGAATAATATGATCGTCAGGTAATTTGGTATGCCCAGTTGTGGCATATAGGTAATTAAAGCCGCAATAATTAAGCATAAGGCCCATAAGCCACTTAGTCTATCTAGAAATAATGCCGTAAATAATTTCCTGCCTTTAATACTGAACCTTTTCCGGAGGAAGAAGATCTTGTAGCCATCTCCACCTACTCCACCGGGTAGAATCAGGTTATAGAATAGCCCCAATTGATAGAGTTTTAAATTGTATTTTTCAGATACATCTAAGCCAATAGCCCTTAAAAAGGTCAGTAAGCGCGAAGAAGATATAAATATCGATATACTATAAGCTAATAAGGCTAAAAATAAATAGATGGGATTTGAATTAATTACAGCTTCTTTGAGATCTTTGAGTGAAACTTTACTGAAAACCCAATACAAGGCTCCTACAGTAACGACAATCTTTAATACGTTTTTTAGAATCTTTAAACCTTTTTTTTTGTCCATAGAAGTTTATTTTTCCAATCTTAATCAATTATAATAGCGATTTTGGAAAATTCAAAGTTAGGAACTTTGTCGAATTGTGCAATTGAACCTAGGCAATAGTTGGGTAAATTCTTGAATACAATAATATCAGGTATAAAATACCGAATATAGTCGCAAGAGAAAATAGCCAATTTAGGTCAATTCTATTATATTTGTGCTTAAGCACAGCAACCATTAATCCGACGATAAAGCAAAATAATAAAATAGGGGCAATGAAAGCAACCTTATTTGTGAAAGCGAGGCTTATTTGGCTTAATTTTGCTTTGGCTTCCTGTCCTAAAAACAGCGGATAGGCAGCGAATGCCAAGAGGATAATAAATAACCTTAAAAGAGTTTTTGCTATTATTTTGCTTATGGTATGATTTTTGGCTGTTACCTTCATGATCTGTGGATTAATTTACCCCAAAAATACAATTTGAAATTAAAATTTATACATATGAATCGATTCGTTTTATCATTAGCAACTGTTTTTGCTACGGTGACCTTGTTCTCTTGTGGTGCACAAAAGCAAGGTACATCATCTGGAAATCCTGGTAATGGTTCTTCCAATACAAGTGCAGCTTCGGGACCTAGCGCTTCAGAGTGGAAATCTGCGGTGAAAGGAACTTGGACACTAAATTCAATCGATAGAGAAAATTTGCCTTCGACTTTCACTATTAAAAGTGTTTTTGAAGAAGCTCCGGCGGAGTGTTTTGTCGGTAGTAATTGGAACTTTATTGGAAATGGAAAGGGATCAATCACTTTCAATGCGCAAGGTACTTTATGTGCTCCAGGTGCATCACGTGAGATTTTTTGGTCTATCTATAATCCTGGAAAAGGTTTAGGTGAACCACAATTCCAATTTAAAAAGATCTATGCAGGAGACAAAGCTAAAAACGTAACGACAGGTTACCGTTTGGATCTATCTTATTCTGATGGTAATAAATTAGTCATGAAAATGCCGTTGACAGTTGCCAATGGTGAAGCATATTTAGTGTTTAATTTCTCGCGTGTAAACTAAGGTCAAACGAGAAAAAAAGAATAACGAGAAGCTATAGGAATTCCTATGGCTTTTTTTGTTGAAAATTTAATACTTTTACAGTCCGAAACGATTATGATTTATTCAACTCGCTTCATCACCTTTAAAAACAGATTGATCTGATAAAAATAGCATGAGCCCCAAGGATTAGCTTAGGACATGCTTAATATAACTAGAAATATGGCTGAACAAAACACGAAAACTGCATTGATAACAGGTATCACAGGTCAAGATGGTGCCTATTTAGCAGAATTCCTATTGAAAAAAGGTTATAAGGTACATGGTCTAAAACGCCGTAGTTCTCTGTTCAATACTGATCGTATTGATCACCTTTATCAAGATCCTCATCTTGACAATAGAAATTTCACATTGCATTTCGGTGATTTGACGGATTCAACCAATTTGATCCGTGTTATTCAAGAGACTCAGCCTGATGAAATTTATAATCTTGCAGCCCAATCCCACGTAAAAGTAAGCTTTGATACACCTGAGTATACAGCAAATGCTGACGGTATCGGCACGCTCCGTATATTGGAAGCAGTCAGATTACTTGGGATGATTGAGAAGACGCGCATTTATCAGGCGTCAACGTCAGAATTATATGGTCTTGTGCAAGCGGTGCCACAAAGTGAGACGACTCCTTTTTATCCAAGAAGTCCTTATGCTGTTGCCAAAATGTATGGTTACTGGATTACAGTTAACTATCGGGAAGCTTACAAGATGTATGCTTGTAATGGAATTTTGTTCAATCACGAAAGTCCTGTCAGGGGGGAAACATTTGTGACCCGTAAAATTACCCGAGCAGTAGCAAAAATTGCGTTAGGTTTGCAGGACAAACTTTACCTTGGAAATCTTTCCGCTCAACGTGATTGGGGACATGCAAAAGATTATGTTGAAGCAATGTGGTTAATCCTCCAACAGGAAAAACCTGAGGATTTTGTAATTGCAACCGGAGTCACGACAACTGTTAGAGACTTTGTTCGTTTGGCCTTTGCCGAATTGGGGATAGAAATAGAATTTAGTGGAAAAGGCGAACAGGAAAAAGGCGTTATAATAGATGTCGACGAGGAGCGTTTGGCGGAATTAAATATTGATAAATCGCTTATTAAGTTTGGACAAACTGTTGTTAAAGTGGATCCTGCTTATTACCGACCAACAGAGGTTGACTTACTCATTGGAGATCCAACAAAAGCAAATACCAAGCTGGGTTGGATTCCTAAATATGATCTCCAAATGTTGGTAACAGATATGGTACAATCGGATCTTCACTTGATGAGAAAGGAAGAATATCTGAAACAAGGCGGTTTTGAGACCTTGAACTATTTTGAATAATCATAAATAATAGAGGAAAAATAAAACTGGAATAATTTTTGTTTAAACATTTAAATGGTATGAATCAATAAGTTCATATGATGAAAATGACAGTGCATGTATTATGATGAATTCAGAGGTTGTTTCGAGTAAGAAGGAAGATGAGAAGAAGAAAGATTCTTCTAAAGTTTATTTCTTCATCATTGCGATAGCGGCGTTACTAGCAACGAATATATATTTTTATGTTAAGTTTAAGACGAACGGCGAAAAAGTCTACGCCTTAACAGTGGAAAAAGAAAACCTTCAGGTACAAATCGATCGGATAGAAGCCGAATTGGATAAGATTGATGTTGAAAACGTTCAATTGACTCCTGAAATGACTGTACAAAAGGAAGACTCTAGAACTGAGATTGCAGAACTCCGCAAAAAGCTTGAAAATAAGAGTATTACTCCTAAGGATATTGATGACGCTCAACGCAAAATTAACCTGTTAAAAAAACAAGTTGATAACTATCGTGTAGATGTTCAACGATTGATTCAAGAAAATCAAATTTTATCAAAGCAGAATTCTAATTTAAATGAATCGGTAGTCGAGAAAAATAAGCAAATTACTTCTTTGACAACGACTAATTCTGAATTGAAGGAGAAGGTGACAACAGCATCTGCTTTGAAGGTTTCAAGTATCAGTATCAATGGCCTTGAGGTCAAAAGAAATGGAAAGGAATCTGTTGAAGAGCGCGCTAAGCGGGTGGATAAATTGAAAATCAATTTCACTATCGCGGACAACTCGCTGGCTAAAAGTGGAGAACGTGACATTTATATACGAATAATCGATCCTCAGGGAAATCTTGTCGTCCAAGGCGACAATATCTTCTTTGTACACGGTGAAAAATTGCAGTATACCTTCAAACATAATATTTTGTTTACTAATAAGGGCGAGGATTATATCGTGTATTGGGCTGCAGAGGATGGTTTTACCAAGGGAGCATACACGATATTACTTTATGAAGACAATGCGATCATGGGTAGATCAACCGTTGTATTGCGTTAGCAATATATTCTTATAAGAATAAAGAAGGGGCCGTTCAGAGTTGGACTGCCCTTTTTGCTTTAGTTTTCCATGTAATACTCTCGAGGGTCTTTAAATATTCAGTACTGCGCGGATTCACTTTTACTTTTTGCAGCCGTATTTCGTAATTAGAGCCTCTTTAGTAGCGGTGCTGCCCTTATTCTTCCTTTATTTTAGGAAGGTCAATAGGAGCAGTAGACTTTGTGTAAAGCCCTTAACAAAGAATCTATTGGAACTGTTTATACTTCTCAACTGTCCGATAATAACTTGATTCTAATAAATAGATGGATTCTATGTGAGGTAAGTTTCATATATGGGATTGGGTTCATAACATCCACTATAATTAAGACTCAATTTGTTGTAACGGAAGCAAAATATGGAATGTCGTACCTTCACCTTCCATTGTCTCAAAATAGATCTGTCCATTACTTGCTTCGATTGTTTTCTTGACGAGCACCAAGCCTAGACCATTTCCTGAACTCTTCGTTGTGAAGTTGATCTGGAATATTTTATCTTTCATTGCTGCAGGGATACCATAGCCATTATCCTTGACATCTATTTTGACGAACTTGTCAGAGTATCGTTCGATAGAGATCTCTATCTTCATGTTTTTTCGCCCATATCCCCCTTCGATAGCGTTTTTTATCAAATTATTGAAGGTCCTTAATAACTCGTTTCCATCTGCTTTAACAATCAATGTTTTTTGATCAGCATTGTTTATTAATCGGATGTTGACATTTGGTGTATTATTGTATACCGATATCGACTTCGTTATTTTCTCCACAATATTGATATTTTCCATCACAGTCGTTGGAAATTTTGCAAAGTGAGAAAACTCTGAGGCAATTTGTGTTAAGGCATCTATTTGTTCAATAAATGAAGTTGAAAATTTATTGAAGCGATCAGGAAATTTAGGATCATCATCTTTATAGGACCTTCTGAGCTGCTGTATACCTAATTTCATCGGTGTTAACGGATTTTTGATCTCATGGGCAATCTGTTGTGCCATTTCCCGCCAGGTCGATTCACGCTCGGTATCCTTTATTTTATTGGCATAGTCTTCCAGCTTTATGATCATAAGGTTGTACTCTTTGATCAATGTTCCTATTTCGTCATTTCGCTGCCAGAATAAAGGTTCATTGGGCTGCCCCAATCGTAACTGGGATATTTTTTTACTGATTATACTGAGCGGATTGGTCACACTATTGGCTACGAAAGTCGCATAAAAGCCGAAACCTATGATAATTAAAGAATAAATATTAACAATAGTGTTTAATAATAAGTTCTTATTGATATTCTCTTCCTTTTGAAGGGAAAAATTCGGAATGCCAATATAGGCCAACGTGCTATAGTCCTTGTCCCTTATTGTGGCATAACTCGTCTCGAACTGGAACGTTCCGATACGTTCATCTTCAATTGTTTCTGATTTTTTAAGCAGGGAGAGATTTTTGAGCGCGGCTGGATTGATGAACATCGAGAACAGCTCCAGATCATAGATTCTTGGCTGGGAACTATATAATAATTTGCCCGATTTTGAGTACAAATTGAAATCCTTCGATATCGTTTCGGATAAAGTTTTTAAAATATTGGTGAGCTGGTCTTCATTAGGGATTTCCTCTGTAGAGGTTAACATATTTTCCAACCGCTTGCCCAGTTCGATAATAAAACGCTCTTTGCTATTCCTGTTGTTATTGTAGAGTTGTTTATTGATACTGATATATGAAATCACGGCTGATATCAAAATAGCTAATATAACCGAGGAAATAATCGAGGTCTGGATACGTGTGGAATACTGTATTTTGTTTATGATTTTATAGAACTGATATTTCAAGTTACGGAACGTAAGTTTTGTATTCTTGAGAAAGATATAAAATGCCGCCGCATAATGGAAAATCACGAAAATCATGAAAAATACCAAAAATAAGAAAGAGGTTGTGGCTACATAGTCCCAGAAAGAAGGTTTTTGTTTGCTAATGATATAAGTCGAAAAGGTATTGGCAATATAGGCCATATGCAGGTATGAATCTCGATCAAGCACTTCAATGTATTCTCCGGGTCCACCCTTTAATCCACGAAGGTTATTTTCATATGTATATTTTCCAAACTGTGTAACCAGCGAACCGCCTTTATATAGGGCAATCGAATACTCTCCTTTATTATAATATTGCGAATTGTTGATGCGCATATCTGTTAATATCTCAGGATAGGGTACTGTGTAGCTGAAATCCTTGTTAGATAGATTGATGATCACATTAACGATCCTGTTTTGATCGATCGTCACTGGAATGATCGAAAAGTATTCATGTGTTCCAAGTTCAGCACTGGCGCGGTAAAAATTTTGAGTGACCTTTATTGACTTATTGATTACTTTCTCTCGATATTCATTGATTCTGTTTTGGCCATTTGGGTTTAATGGCATATTATTCTGATCATAATAATATGCTTTAAATTCATATTTCGTGAGATATCCACTAAAGTATTTCTTCTTGATGAAGTTATTGATTTCCTCTGTATTGGTATAGGGTAGACTGATGTTAAAGAGGTGTTTTAATTCCTTGTCGTTAGAGATACCGCTCTCGATATCCGAGAATAGCGAAACAGCGTTTAGGTCGTCTTCTGACTGCAGATTGTTCAACAATATCTTCATATCAATAAGATCCCGTTCTTGGTAGAAACGTGCATGAGTAATAGCACTTATGATAGCCCAAAGGATCAAAACGGCAATATAGTTGGTCAATACATGCCTGTCGAAATACTTCTCACCAAAGGATTTGATCAGAATAATTAACGCCAAAAGTAGATTGACCAAGCTGTTCTTTTCAATGTAGATCGAAATAATGAGAATGACAAAGATGACACTGGCTAGTTGAATATTTAATAGTTGTGTGGGCTTTAGTTCTAACTTTTTAAGAATAAACAATACTAAGTCTATGTAAATATTTAATGCTAGAATACCCATACCGACAATGCCAAGATCTACCCAGCTCAGGAAATGTAGATCAACGAGTTTGGTAAAGTCAAAATAGATATTGTTTGAATGGGTAATTAATGTCCCAGCAATATCATATAAAAATGCAAAGGACAAATAAATGCTCAATATAAATGCAATCGCGACGGGTAGTTTGAAGATCCGAATGCTTTTTATTTTATCGAAATTGAGTTCCTTTCGGATAGAGTAGATAAATAGTATGAGCCAGAGAATCAATATTGTGGTTGATAAAACGGACCAAATATTAGGAAAGAAGCTATTGTAGGCATAATTGCGTGAATCAAATATAGCGAACGTCGCATTTTCGGAGAGTAGATTCCATTTTAGATCCGCAAATTTGACTAGAATAAATACACCCGCAAGTAGTGCTATTGCCCACCAAGCCCTTTTGGTCTTGGCCATGTGTAGACAGAGACTATTGAAGAATATCAACAGTGCAATCCATGCCAGCAACCAGCAAAAGAACTGCAGAATGGTATAGATATTTTCATGGTCACCATCTTTGAGCTTCACCGAAAAGAGGTAGGACCCCTCGTTACTATAGATGTTTTTAATTGCTACTGTATCTGTATAGGACGCAATATCAATGTTCCGGGTATCGAAGAAGTTTCGTCGTAAAGAAGAGTTTAAATATGGATTGTTGTTATTGGTATAGGGCTTAACAAGGATATACGCAAGTATGCTTATATTTCCGATTGTTTTTTTACGGACGACATAAGAGCGGTTATCATCCTGTACAAAATTTGACTTTTCTAAAAAGCCCTGATCAGTGATGGGAACAAATAAATGTGTGCTCCACATTTTTGGTTCATGATCCTTAAATAGGAATAAATAAACCTTTTCATCATTTTTATATCTTTCAAAAGCTTGATAGACAGCTATTGGATATTGATCATAATTCTTAAATGTTTTGAGAAGCAATGAATCCTTAAAAAGACGATCTACTTTTTTCTCCTGTTTGGCAACATAATCATTGAGGGATTTGGTATCAATGTCGAGTATTTCCTTATTTGTAACAGATTCTTTGATGGTGATAGCTGTTCCTATAAAGCATAGTGTTAAGATCAGTAGAAGTAAACGAATTTTTATACCAGAATTCACGTGCGTCAATTTACATTATTGTAAATATAAAAAAAAGTCCTTGCTTTCTCAGGGCAAGGACTTTTATATTATTTTATTCTAAAATGCTTAAGCGTGCGGTTCTTCTTGTTTGAAAATTTTCGCAGTCAAGTACTCGCGGTTCAAACGCGCGATATTAGTTAATTTAATACCTACTGGACATTCAGCTTCACAAGCACCTGTATTGGTACAGTTACCGAATCCTTCAGCATCCATTTGATCTACCATTGCTTGTGCACGTTCGTAACGCTCAGTTTGACCTTGCGGCAATAATGCAAATTGAGATACTTTAGCAGATACGAATAACATTGCAGAAGCATTTTTACAAGCTGCAACACAAGCACCACAACCGATACAAGTAGCAGATTCGAAAGCTTCGTCAGCGATACGTTTCGGAATAGGAATGACATTGGCATCAGGGACACCACCTGTATTGATATTCACATATCCACCGGCTTGTTGAATGCGGTCAAAAGCAGTACGATCAACAGCAAGGTCTTTCAAGACTGGGAATGCAGCAGCTCTCCAAGGTTCGATTACGATCGTTTGTCCATCGTGGAAACTACGCATGTGCAATTGACATGTTGTAGTACCTTCTTTAGGACCATGAGGGCGACCATTGATTACTAATGAACACATCCCACAGATACCTTCACGACAATCGTGATCGAAATATACAGGGTCTTCACCTTTACGTGTCAATTCCTCATTCACAATATCAAGCATCTCTAGGAAAGACATATCATCAGCGATGTCGTTTGCCTGATAAGTTACAAATTGACCTTTATCTTTATCATTTTTTTGACGCCAAACTTTCAGCGTTAAATTCATATGTTGTGCCATGATAATTTTCCTTCTTATTTATAACTTCTTTGTGTTAACTGAACGTTTTCGAATACCAAGTCTTCCTTGTGTAATTCCTCAGGTACATTGTCTCCTTTGTATTCCCAAGCAGATACATATGCGAACTCCTCGTCATTACGTTTTGCTTCACCTTCTTCAGTTTGGCTTTCCAGGCGGAAGTGACCACCACAAGACTCAGCGCGTTGCAATGCATCAACAACCATTAATTCACCCAATTCCAAGAAGTCAGCTACACGGCCAGCTTTTTCTAAAGAAAGATTTAATTCTTCGTTCTCTCCAAGAACTCTGACGTTAGTCCAGAATTCTTTTTTCAACTCTTGGATCAAACCTTGTGCTTTCTGTAATCCTTCAGCAGTACGCGCCATTCCACAGTATTCCCACATGATGAGACCTAATTTTTTGTGGATATCATCAACAGTTTGTGTACCGTTTAGGGATAACAATTTATTGATTTTCTCTTCAACCTCTTTACGCGTAGATTCGAAAGCAGGATGGCTGTGATCTACTGGTGCGAAAGAACCTAGTTTAGCTAGGTAATCACCCACAGTGTAAGGGATCACGAAATAACCATCAGCAAGACCTTGCATCAATGCCGAAGCACCTAAACGGTTTGCACCGTGGTCAGAGAAGTTACACTCACCTAAAGCATACAAACCTGGGATTGTAGTCATCAAGTTGTAGTCTACCCATACGCCACCCATTGTATAGTGAACAGCAGGGTAGATACGCATTGGTTGTTTGTAAGGGTTTTCGTCAGTGATTTGGTAGTACATGTCAAATAAGTTGCCATATTTAGCACGTACAGCATCTTCGCCTAGACGGCCAATAGCTTCTTTGAAATCCAAGAATACTGCGAAACCAGTTTTACCAACACCACGGCCATCATCAACAGCTTCTTTTGCATTACGTGATGCTACGTCACGAGGTACTAAGTTACCAAATGAAGGGTATTTACGTTCCAGGAAGTAATCTCTGTCATCTTCTTTGATGTCGTTGGCTTTGATTTCACCTTTACGTAATCTTTCAGCCATCTCTTGAGTCTTAGGAACCCATACACGGCCATCGTTACGTAATGACTCTGACATCAACGTCAATTTAGACTGGTGATCTCCAGTTACAGGAATACAAGTTGGGTGAATTTGAGTGTAACAAGGGTTAGCGAAGTAAGCACCACGTTTGTGTGCTCTCCAAGCTGCTGTAACGTTACATCCCATTGCATTTGTAGACAAGAAGAATACGTTACCATAACCACCAGTACACATCAATACCGCATGTGCTGCATGTGTTTCAACTTTACCTGATACCAAGTCACGAGTTACGATACCTTTGGCATGACCGTCGATCATGACCAAATCCAACATCTCATGACGAGTATATGATTTTACTTTTCCTTTTTTGATTTGACGGTTCAATGCTGAATACGCGCCTAACAACAATTGTTGTCCAGTTTGACCACGCGCATAGAACGTACGGCTTACCTGAGCACCACCGAAGGAACGGTTGTCCAATAAGCCACCATATTCACGTGCAAAAGGAACACCTTGCGCAACACACTGGTCGATGATGTTTACAGATACTTCGGCCAAACGGTAAACATTTGCCTCACGTGAACGGTAGTCACCACCCTTAATTGTATCGTAGAATAAACGGAACACAGAGTCACCATCATTTTGGTAGCTCTTTGCCGCGTTAATACCACCTTGCGCCGCAATTGAGTGCGCACGACGAGGTGAATCTTGGTAACAGAAGGTAATTACATTATATCCTAACTCAGCTAAAGATGCTGCTGCAGATGCACCAGCAAGTCCTGTACCAACAACGATAACGGTAAATTTACGTTTGTTAGCAGGGTTAACCAACTTAAGATTAAATTTATGATTTGACCACTTTTGGGCTAATGGGCCCGCTGGTACTTTTGAATCTAACATATCTCTTAATTTTATATTGATCGATAAAGCCTAAGGCCTCATCTTAAAAGATTCTGAATTATTTAAAGAAGAAAAACAATGGCATCATTGCAAAGCCAATAGGAATTAATACCCCAAATACCCAAACTCCGATTGCTCTGATAATTCCAATATATCTTCTGTGGTTGAAACCTAAAGTTTGGAATGCAGATTGGAAACCATGAATTAAGTGGAATGCCAAAGCTGCCATCGCAACAAGATATAAAGCGACTAAAGCTACATTTTTGAAGGCAAAGTCAACTTGTTTGTACAAATCTCTTGCTTTTAAGATTTGAACGTTGTTTTCTACCGTTTCTTGGTAGTCGTGGAATTCAGAAGCTTGAAGTTCTCTAGCTGTTGTTTGTCCAGTTGCCAAATCAGTACGGTATTCGATGTACGGTACTTCATCATTGTGAAACTTCCACCAAAAATTAGACATGTGCGTAGCTAGGAATACTAAAATGACAGTACCTAAGATACCCATGTTGCGTGAATTCCATTTACTGTTTGCTTGACCATCATATTTGGCATAACCAATAGGACGGGCGGCTTTGTTTTTCATCGACAATGTAATGGCGTAGATGACGTGAACGATGACCGAAGCGTACAATAAGTAAGAAACAACTTTGATTGGTGTAAAGTGAGTCATGAAATAAGCGTATTTGTTGAACGCTAGACCCGCATCATCTTTAAATAATTGCAAGTTACCAACCAAGTGAACAACTAGGAATAAACATAGGAAGATTCCTGTTAAGCTCATGATTAGCTTCTTCCCAATCGAAGAACTGAAAACTGGCTTTGATTTACTCATTATCCTTGTAATTTAATTTTAATTAGGCAAATCTACTATTTGCTATTAAATATGATACCATTTTGACAAGAAAAAGGAATAATTTAGAACGGTTCTAAAGTTTCTTAAAATAAAAAGTCCGTTTTGGATAAAAACGGACTTTTTAATGGTATATATACTCGGGTTAATGTACTATAGAATACTGAATAATCTATAGCCTAAACCAATACTCCACATGTTGATTTTTGGATTTGCCTGACTCTCATTGTTGACCTTGTTCAAGCCCATTTCGTAGCGTAGATCTACACGTAAGCTTGAAATATCAGCACCAACACCAAAAGCCCAAGAGGTACCACTTTTTTTGTAGCTGTTTGGATTCAGCTGCTCAATGATTTTATCCTGGTTATCATCCACTTTAAACGAAAAAATTGGACCAGTCTGGATTCTCGCTCCAATTGGACCTAAGCCAAAGCGCTTGCCTAACAATACAGGAATATCAACTGTTGTAAACTTAACGTCAGTAGTTTCTCCATTTTCTGCTTTTACAGTGGTATTTTTACCTGTTAAATAAACCTCAGGTTGAACATGGAATCCCAATACACCAACACGTCCATAAAGACCTGCCTGATAACCCGCTTTATTGTCTGAACTGAAATACTTGCCATCACTTTTAAATTTAGAAAAATTCAAGGCGCCTTTTAAACCGACCTCAAATCCAGGCAATAGCTGCGCTTGTGCTGTTGCTACGCTACCACAAATCAATAGTAATGCTGGTAAAATCTTTTTCATAATTTTTTATTTATGTATATATTGTATCTTTAAACAAACTTTCACAAGTTTGGTAAAGATATACAAATTTTATACCTAAATCATAGTTATGCTGAAAATTAACGAAGAACAATGGCAGGTTGCGAAAGAAAAACTCCGTCGCAAGTATAACCATCTAAGCGATGAGGATCTAGCTTTTCAAGCAGGCGAGGAAGACAAACTGATCCATAAACTCTCTTCGCGTTTAAAACGCAAACCCTCTTATATTATATTTACAATTGGTAAGGAAATTCAGGACATCGATAGCAATAGATTATGAGTGATACCATTAGTTGGGCAGATTTCGAAAAATTAGATTTACGTGTGGGAACTATTTTGGACGTACAGGATTTTCCGAAAGCTAAAAAGCCAGCTTACCAATTGAAACTTGATTTTGGAAGTGAAATTGGAATATTGCAAAGCAGTGCCCAGATTACAGTACATTATAGTAAGGAGGAACTGATCGGGAAACAGGTTGTTGCAGTGGTGAATTTTCCAAAGAAACAGATCGCTAATTTTTTTTCTGAGTGTCTGGTAACCGGATTCGCTGATGCAAATGGTGATATTATTTTGACTTCTGTGGACAGAAAATTACCAAATGGATCGAAACTTAGTTAAGTTTGTGGCATGACATTTATAGATTTTGAAGGAACACAATTAATCGATAGTGATGAATCATTTATGCGCATGGCATTAAATGAAGCAAAGAAAGCTTTCGAAGAAGGGGAGGTTCCGATTGGTGCTGTTATCGTGCATAAAGGACGTGTTATCGGTAAAGGGCATAATCTCACACAACGCTTGAATGATGTAACGGCCCATGCCGAAATGCAGGCTTTTACAGCAGCAGCAAATTATCTTGGTGGAAAATATCTGGACGATTGTACATTATATGTGACCATAGAACCATGTATCATGTGTGCCGGGGCGGCATATTGGACACATATCAGTAAAATTGTCTACGGTGCGAAGGATGAAAAGCGTGGTTATTCCCATTTTCATGATAAGATTTTACATCCGAAGACCGTCGTTACCCAAGGTGTTTTGCAGGAAGAATGTGCCGATTTGGTAAAATCATTTTTTCGTCAAAAACGCTAACAAAATATCGAATTTATTGTAACACATAAAAACATAACAGGCTATATTGTGTTATATTTGTATATAAAAACGAAGTAATAAACATTTAAATTAAAATAGATATGGCATTTGAATTAGAAGCGTTACCATACGCAGCCGACGCATTAGAACCACATATTGACAAGACTACAATGGAAATCCACCATGACAGACACCATCAGGCATACGTGGACAACTTAAATAAAGCAATCGCAGGAACAGATGCAGAGAACTTATCTTTATTAGATATCATCAAGAATGTGAGCAAATATTCAGCAGCTGTTCGCAACAATGGTGGTGGTCATTTCAACCACTCTTTGTTTTGGAAAGTTTTAGGTCCAAATGCTGGTGGGGCTCCAACAGGTGAATTGGCGGAAGCAATCAATGCAACTTTCGGTTCATTTGATGAGTTAAAAAAACAACTTCAAGCTGCTGGTGCTACGCGTTTTGGATCAGGCTGGGCATGGTTGATCGTAGGCGCTGATGGTAAATTAGCGGTAACTTCTACGCCTAATCAAGACAATCCCTTGATGGACGTTGCTGAAGTAAAAGGAACGCCAGTTTTAGGTATTGACGTTTGGGAACATGCGTACTACTTGAAATTCCAAAATAAACGTCCAGCTTATTTGGAGGAAATCTTTAATGTTATCAATTGGGATGCCGTAGCACAAAATTATGCTGCAGCAAAATAATTGACCATTTTGATAGGTACACAAAGAAGCGACAATAAGAATTTATTGTCGCTTCTTTGCTTTAAGGATGAAAGGGGTGTGCAATATCTGTTTTTGTTTTTAACCTAACGTAGAGAGCTTTTACATGCTAAATATCTGATCTTTTAAGATCATAATCATGTTATAGACTCACAAGATAATGATATACCTATGAAAGATATTATTATAATTTTTACAGCTATTTTTTTGTTGAGCGCTTGTCGTGCTCAAGAGCCAAAGACTGCGAAAACGGACTTTTCTAAACTACCGGAAAAAAGTGTAGGGAGCTTAGATACCGCAACATTTGCTGCAGGTTGTTTTTGGTGTACTGAAGCACAGTTTAAGGAGTTGAGAGGTGTACACAAGGTTGTTTCCGGATATACAGGCGGATGGGTAGCAAATCCCAGCTATGCTCAGGTCTGTACAGGTAATACGGGGCATGCTGAGGCAACTAATATTATTTATGATCCGAAAGTGATCAGTTATGATAAGCTATTGGAGGCCTTTTTTATCGCGCACGACTCTACACAACTAAACCGTCAGGGGGATGATGTAGGGACACAATACCGCTCGGCCATATTTGTCCATAGCAAGGAGCAGCTGGATAAAGTCCAGTTTTATATCGCGGCTCTAAATAAGGAGAAAGTCTATAATGAACCGATCGTAACTGAGGTCGTACCAACAGCTGTATTTTATCCCGCAGAGGACTATCATCAAGACTATTATAGGTTAAATGGTAAGGAACCATATTGTCAATTGGTTATTAAACCGAAATTGGAAAAATTTAAACGTATCTTTTCCAAGGTGCTCAAAGAAGGAGAGTAACTTTGGGTATTCATAAAATTTAAGGTAATTTTACTCCTATTGGCACCATTTAGTGTGGTGCTAATAAGTTGAAACCATCAGGTTTTCTCAGGTCAAATAATGAGATGAGAAAACCTGATAGCTTCATCGCCAATAAATAGCAATTTTTTTGGATGAATAATAAATAATTGTAATATGTCTAAAGGATTTTTTACAGTTCCTGTTCCTGCAAATGAACCGGTGTATACTTACGCTGTCGGAACGAAAGAACGTAAGTTGTTGAAAGCAGCAATTGATGAAGCACGTTCGAAACAAATCGATATCCCAATGTATATTGGTGGTAAAGAAATAACTACTTCTAAAAAAGTAACCCTAGCTCCTCCACATGACCATCAACATATTTTAGGTCAATACAATCAAGGCGAGAAATCTCATGTAACAGATGCAATCAATGCTGCTTTGGCAGCTAAAAAGGATTGGGAAAATCTAGCATGGGAAGATCGTGCGGCGATATTCTTGAAAGCAGCTGAATTGATTTCAGGGAAATACCGTTATGAGTTAAATGCTGCGACAATGTTGGGTCAATCGAAGAACCCATATCAAGCGGAAATTGACTCAGCTTGTGAGATTATAGATTTCTTGCGTTTCAACGTGCAATATATGAGCGAAATCTATAAGCAACAACCTCCTGTATCTGGAAAAGGTGTATGGAACCGTGTAGAACAACGTCCTCTTGAAGGCTTTGTGTTTGCGTTGACACCATTCAATTTTACAGCTATTGCAGGTAACTTACCTTCATGTGTTGCTATGATGGGAAATGTTGTTGTATGGAAACCATCTAATACGCAGATCTACTCAGCAAACGTACTGATGAAAATCTTCCGTGAAGCTGGACTTCCGGATGGTGTTATCAATTTAGTGTATGTTTCGGGACCAGATGCTGGTGATGTGATTTTCCAACATCCTGATTTTGCTGGTATCCACTTTACCGGTTCAACAGGTGTATTCCAAGATATCTGGAAAACTATCGGTGACAATATCCATCGTTATAAAACTTATCCACGTATCGTTGGTGAGACAGGTGGTAAAGATTTTATTGTTGTGCACCCTTCAGCTGATCTAAAAGCTGCAAATACAGCTTTGGTTCGTGGAGCATTTGAATACCAAGGTCAAAAATGTTCAGCAGCTTCACGTGCATATATTCCTAAATCATTATGGCCAGCATTAAAGGAGTCTATGACTAATGATGTGAAGTCATTTACAATAGGTGGAACTGAAGATTTTACAAATTTTTTCAATGCGGTTATCGACGAGAAATCATTTGATAAATTAGCAAAATACATCGATCGTGCAAAAGAATCCAATGAGGCAGAGATCGTAGTTGGTGGTACTTATGATAAGTCTAAAGGCTATTTCATTCATCCAACGATCATTGAAGCTTCAAAGCCAGATTACGAAACAATGGTCGAAGAATTGTTCGGTCCAGTATTGACCGTATACGTTTATGAAGACGCTAAGTTCGAGGAAACATTAGATATCGTTGATACAACTTCTATCTATGCATTGACTGGTTCAATTATCGCACAAGACCGCTATGCTATTAATTTAGCTACAGATAAATTGAGACATGCTGCGGGTAACTTCTATGTGAATGATAAATGTACTGGAGCTGTGGTAGGTCAACAACCATTTGGTGGTGCGAGAGGTTCAGGTACAAACGACAAAGCTGGATCTATGATCAACTTGTTGCGTTGGGTATCTCCTCGTACAATCAAAGAAACGTTCAATCCAGATACGGATTACAGATACCCTTTCTTAGAAAAAGGTGAATAAAATAAATCGAATTATCCTGTACGGCGGTAACCATAGCCTGGTTTCAAGCGCTATCGACGATAGCAGATACATTCAAAATAATAAAGGCACTCCGTTATGGAGTGCCTTTATTATTTTGTAAACTTTCCCAGTTCAGTTCCGTCGTCTCGGGTCATTCGAATAGCCAGTGATTTGGCAGATCCCGAAATGTCGATAATGGTCCTTTTTCCAGCCTTTGGGCCACCGCCTATAAATACAGGATAATTGTGGTCCTTATCTGCTGGATAGTATCCATATTGATGCGTATGGCCAGAGACCATTGCATCTATTTTATATTTCTGAAACAAAGGATGGAAGCATTCCCGATTATGCAATGTGCCATGCCATTCATCTGAATGGAATATAGGGATATGGCTGATAACTACTGTGTGTTGGGCAGACTTTCTTTCTTTAGATTGTAATACCGTTTCCAGCCACTTCGCCTGTTCTTTTCTGTAATTGTCGTAATCTACGGTACCAGCATACACTTCATGGCTGTCTGGTTTATCCTCACCGCTGTCTAGCATAATCCAAAAAATAGGCCCCCTTTTGAAAGCTTGGTAATATTTATTGTTGGGATAGCCGAAATACCGTTTGAAATTGCGGGCAAAGGAACCTCTCGTTTCATGGTTTCCACGGTTCATAATGAAAGGTTTGCCTGTCGCAATAAATTCGATAGGCTTCAATAATTTTTCTGTAATGTCTTCCTGATTGCTCACATAATGAAAAGAGTCTCCATTCAGGACAAAGAAATCATAGATTGAGGTGTCTTGATTGGGGACAAGATCGCGATAGCTACTTTTTTCTTCATGAACATCATTATAGACCAGGCAACGAACTTGTTCTTGATTATTTTTCGCCAGCTTGGCCTCAAAGATTGGCGTTTCGATTTCTTGTGCATAGACAATCTTATAGGGATCGAATTTTTGAATTTCTTTTGCCTTGATGCGATAGCGGAAAGATCTGGGGGCTTCCTCGACGGTAAAATGAAAGAAATCTGTATTTGCATTAATCATACCATCTTCGGATTGGTGGATCGTTTGCTGTACATTACCTGCATTGTCAAGGATTTCCAGCCGAGCTACAGCAGGTTTGCTCAAGATTGTAAAGATGCTGATGCCTGTCTCTGTCTGATTCTGTAAATAAGCGGGGACTATAAAACTAAAATCTCCTTCCGGATTTTCTGTTTCTTTTTCTTTAGCGACGCTGATATTGGGCAATGTAATTCCTGCCAGCGCTAGCACTTCTAAAAATCTTCTTCTATTAAAATTCATAATGGGTTATTTAATTTCGATTTCAACATATAATGGTCGATGGTCGCTCGCATATTTCTCTTCAAGGACACGATGGTTGAAGAATTTTGGATGTGATGACGTATTGACCATAATATAGTCTATTTCGGTATTAGGCTTATCTTGTGGAAAGGTTAAGCCATTTTTGCTAGTCGTTTTTGTGAATAACATGCCAAGCTCTTTAATCGCAGGATCAGTGGGTTCGGAGTTTAAATCGCCGACCAGGATCGTCGGTAGCTTTTCATTTTTGAAACGTGATGTAATGAACTTTGCCTGTGCGATTTTGTTCTTGTCTTTTAGATCTAGGTGGGTGTTCGCAAATAAGATTTTCTTATTGTTGATACGCACTTCAATAATGGATAAGCTTCGACGTTCGCTTTCAACGGGAGAAGGTAGAAAATGTTTTTCTACGCGTTCTATCGGATGTTTCGATAATATCGCTGTGCCATATTCACCTTTTTCAAGGTCTATTCCTTTTGAGAAAATGTAGTGCATTCCTGTTAGTTCAGCTAGTTTTTTCGCTTGATCCTCGTTGTAAGAGCGCCCTAGGTTGACATCAATTTCTTGCAAACCGACTAGGTCCGCATTACTGTTTTTAATAATTTGAGCGATGGTATCGAGATTGACAACAGATTCCTTTTCTGAGGGTGGATTCCCATGATGAATATTGAAGGAAAGTACGCGGAGTTTTTGTGCACTGAGATGGAATACTGATCCAAAAAGGATCAAAAGAAATGCAATTAGCTTACGGTTCATTTTTCAAAGTTAAGTTTAGAATGAAGTCAGCGATTTATGTTCGCTCCGCTAAAAATACTAAAATCATAGCGTACAAACTCAAAACTTTGGACATGTAACAAAATAATCATTTAAACTTAATCGGAGCTTTGCGAGAGGAGGAGGTAATAAAATAGAATAGCCATCCCAAAAAGGATGGCTACCTACATTATACTAATTTTTACAGCAACTAGTCTTCATTTTCCTCTGCATGAAGCATTGGATCTTCTCCTGTTACTTCAGTACGGATTTTTGCCTCAAGTTCATCCATTAGATCTGGATTGTCAAACAATAAGGCTTTTACAGCATCTCTACCTTGTCCTAATTTGGTTTCACCATAGCTAAACCAAGAACCTGCTTTTTTGATGATGCCATATTCAACACCTAAGTCAATGATTTCACCGACTTTTGAGATACCTTCACCAAAGATGATATCAAACTCCGCAATACGGAAAGGCGGCGCTACTTTATTTTTTACAATTTTAACTTTTACACGGTTACCAGATACCTCGTCAGAATCTTTAATCTGCGATGTACGACGGATATCCAAACGTACAGAAGCATAGAACTTCAATGCATTACCACCAGTTGTTGTTTCAGGGTTACCGAACATCACGCCAATCTTTTCACGTAATTGGTTGATGAAAATACAACAACAGTTTGTTTTGGAAATTGTTCCGGTCAACTTACGTAATGCTTGAGACATTAAACGGGCTTGAAGACCCATTTTTGAATCACCCATTTCACCTTCAATCTCACCTTTAGGTACTAATGCAGCTACAGAGTCAATTACAATAACATCAATTGCACCTGAGCGAATTAAATTGTCGGCAATTTCTAAACCTTGTTCACCATTATCTGGTTGAGAAATTAATAAGTTCTCAACATCAACACCAAGCTTTTGTGCGTAATATTTGTCAAAAGCGTGTTCAGCATCAATAATTGCTGCAATACCGCCTTTTTTCTGTGCTTCAGCAACAATGTGTGTTGCTAATGTCGTTTTACCCGAAGATTCAGGTCCATATATTTCAATGATACGTCCTTTTGGAACACCGCCAATTCCCAAAGCGATATCCAATCCTAAGGACCCTGTAGAAATCGCCTCGATAGGCTCAACAGCTGTATCTCCTAATTTCATAATCGAACCTTTTCCAAAGCTCTTTTCCAATTTATCTAACGTCAGCTGTAACGCTTTTAACTTATCTGTGTTGCTCATATTTTTAGTATATATTTATCAAAATTAAAAATAAAAAAGAATAAACCAAATATTATCACTAAAAAAATTAGTTTTTTATTTCTATCGCGCTTGGAGCACTTTTTATGTGATGGGTTTTCTCAAAGTATTTACACATGTAGGTAATCGGGCATTTTTCGCAAAGTGGTTTTCGGGCCAGACAAATATATCGTCCATGCAAGATCAACCAATGGTGCGCAACAGCAATAGTTTCTTTCGGGAGATTTTTGACTAATTGTTTCTCTACCGCCAACGGAGTGGTTGCACGGTAGGTTAAGCCAAGCCGGTTAGCCACACGGAATACATGCGTATCGACTGCCATTGCAGGATTATGATATACCACCGACGAAATGACATTGGCCGTTTTTCTACCTACGCCGGGGAGCTTGACCAAATCCTCAATCTGCTCAGGCACGATATTGTTAAATTTTTCAATAAGCATTTGTGCCATTCCGACCAGATGCTTGGCTTTGTTATTTGGATAGCTTACCGAGCGGATATAAGTAAATACTTCATCGACGCTTGAAGCGGCTAAAGTCTGTGCATCCGGGTAACGTTCAAATAGCTTTGGCGTTACCTGATTAATTCTCTTGTCTGTGCATTGGGCAGACAGAATAACAGCCACGAGTAATTCATAAGGATTACTATAGTTGAGCTCTGTTTGCGCATCGGGATTATTTTTGGTAAAATATTCCACAAAAGCCTTGTATCGTTCTTGTTTTAACATCACTCCAAAACTAGCCAAAATTTCCATTAAAAAAGAAAACTTGCGGCTTACTCAGTGCTTATCAAATTGATTTTTACAGTATAAATAGATAATGAAAATAATTGGCATAACAGGAGGCTTATGGTATTATTTTAGGAATGCTATGGCGCGATTTATCGACTTAAATGATGGGGGATGGGGTTGATTTTATTCCAATAAATAAGGCCTAATCTCAAGATTAGGCCCTTCTTTTTTCCATTTGTTTGGAATATGCCATGATATTCGCAATACATTTCTTGCTTGGATTAAGCAACATTTTGGGTAATTGAAGTTTCAACTCATTTTCTATATCCTCATCAGTCATTACCTTCTCGTTTTGGGTTAGTAAATTTTGAACTTCGTTTTCTGATTGGGTAAAGTTTTCTACCATAAGCATCTTAAGTTTTGTCCCTGTAAGTTAATTAATTAAACGGACAAAAGATAGTTTTGGTATACGAAAAATGAGAATATTATTTATTTTTTCTTTTTATTACTAAATTCTTCGGCCTTTATGATGGCGTTATATGCATTGACAATCCCTCCGGTTACAGAAATATCTGCAAATTTGACGGTTTTTGTAGCCTCTTCACTAATTTTTACCTGGACCGTTTGTTCCGGTTTTACAACAGATTCCAGAATAATCTGCTTGGTTTCTGTTGCAGAGAGGTTAGGGTAATAAGAGCGTATCATAGCTGCTAGTCCCGCAACGACAGGGGCAGCCATACTTGTACCTTGCTGTTCTTTATATTTTGAATCTGGAATAGTAGAATTAATCCGAACCCCCGGAGCAAAAACATCAACTGTTTTTTTGCCATAATTGGAAAAGTCTGCTAGAAGTTCGTTGTCCGGATGTAAACCACTTGCGCCAACAGTGATCCAATTATTTGCTATTCCTGTGGTATCCCCCTTTGCATTCGTATAGTATTTCATTGGAAAATTGGGCTCCACATCATTATCCTCACTGTCATTTCCGGCAGCATGTACCAGTAGGACATCTTTGGATTCAGCATATTTAACAGCGTCATCCACTGTTTGCTTGTTGTGTGCATAGCTTTTTCCAAAGCTCATATTGAGCACTTTCGCTCCATTGTCTACTGCATAACGGATCGCATTTGCGACATCTTTATCACGTTCATCGCCATCCGGAACCAAACGTACTGTTAGTATTTTGACATTGTCTGCAACACCGTTTATACCAATATTATTGTTACGTTTAGCACCGATGATGCCCGCAACATGGCTTCCATGGAGCGCATCAGGTCCCTTTACATCCGCATTGCCGTAATGACGTTCGGAAGCATCTTCATAATTGTCGCCAATAATGGGACGGGAGTCATATTCTTTATTTAAATGATAGTCAACTTGATCATTGAAATACTTCGCTCCCTCGGTGATATCGTCAAAAAATTTGACAAAACCATTCGTTTGAATTTCGTCTTTTGCATAGCCCAGAGCGATACGTTGATTGTTCGATTTTGGGTTGAAATTCTCTAGATCAGCCAATGTGATTTCTTCAGGTTTTTTGCCTATTTCACGAACCACAGCGTCCAAATTGCGTTTAAGGGCGTCATAGGAAAACTGTCCCATTTTGGCTTCTTCCAGCTTATTCTTGTATTTTGCTACCATTCCTTGATACGCTAAAAAAGCCTTTCTGTCCGCTTCATTCAACTCAGTGGTTGGGGTAACATGTGCAAATTTTTTGTCTAAAATCCGCAATTGCCTCGTTAATTCTAGATTGTCAAATTGAACATCTTTTCCATTGGCGTTACCAATAAAGTTCCAGCCATATTTGTCATTGATATAGCCGTTACCATCAGCATCTTTCCCATTGGAAACACTGTCTTTTGTGTTGATCCAAACGACATCCTTCAGATCTTCGTGGAAAACATCGACACCACCGTCTAATACACCGACAATAACAGGTGTTGATTTTTTCCCCTTTAATAAAGTTTTATACGCTTTCTCCGTACTGATACCCATTACACCATCCGTGTTGTAATCTAAGTTATACCAATTCAGAGGAACAGCCTCAGCTTGAGCAAACGAGGTCATCGGTAAAGCACCCAAGGCAATCAGATATAGTGATTTCTTTAAATTCATAAAATTTTCTCCTAGCACTGTAGCAAATATAGTATTATTGGTCCTGTTGAATTGTTAATTATTATTAAAAGTGACTTTATATAGATAATGAAGGATACAAAATAGATCAGCTTATAATATATGTCAAAATGAAGGGGATATTTACAGTCGATCTATTCCTGTTTATATATAGTTTTGCTATTTCTCTAGAAATGCATTAAATTCAATGTTCTGGGGAGTGATGACGAATAGCAAAATACAAGTCGTATTTGTTTTTATTTAAAAAGAGATTTAGCGCATTCATATTATATATGCAACATAACAAAAATATACAGTGGCCCGAAGTTTCGGCCCCAATAGCTGCAGTGCATCCTTATAAAAGACAAATTCATGGTGATACTGTCATTGACGATTATTACTGGATGATTGACTATTTCAAAAAAGGACAACGATCAGCAGAAGTTATAGACTATCTGGCTGCGGAGAATACCTATACTACCGCGATGTTAAAGGAGACGGAATCTTTTCAAGAAGACTTATTCCGGGAAATGAAATCTCGTATCAAGGAAAAAGATGAGTCAGTACCCTATTTTAAAAATGGTTACTATTATTACAGTAGAACAGAGGAGGGGAATCAATATTTCAAATTTTGCCGTAAGAAAGGGACGTTGGATGCTGACGAAGAGCTATTATTGGATATAGATCATCTCGCACAAGGCTATGCCTATTATGCAGCAAAAGGCTTTTCGATCAGTCCTGACAATCGCTTATTGGCTTTTAGTGTGGATACAGTTTCCCGAAGGGAATACACGGTATATATCAAGAATCTGGAGACAGGTGAGATCTATCCCGATCGGATCGCTAATACCGAAGGTGCTGCAATTTGGGCTAATGATAACCAGACCCTGTTTTATACAGCCAAGAACCCAGTAACATTACTGAGTGAAAAAATTATGCGACATACACTGGGAACCGATGTCTCTACAGATGTGTCTGTGTATGAGGAAAAAGATAACACAAATTATATCGCAGTTGGTAAATCAAAAAATGGCAAATACATTATTATCAGTTCGGAGGGGACCCTGTCTTCTGAAATATGGCTGTTGGATGCTGATCTTCCCAATAATGATTTTAAGGTCTTTCAACCACGTCGAAATGATGTGCTTTATACCATAGTTCCTTTACAAGATCGTTTTTTAATATTGACTAATGATGATGCGATTAATTTCCGAATTATGCAATGCCCATTGGACAAAACAGATCGGGAATATTGGACCATATTTATAGCGCATCGGCCAGACGTCCTCGTGAGCGATATTGAGGAATTCAGATCATTTTTGGCAATAGCTGAACGAAAAGATGGATTAACACAGCTGGCAATTTATGATCTGAACAGCCAAGAACAACATTATCTAGATTTTGGAGAGGTGGCCTATACAGTGTATCCGGGGATAAATGTTGAATACAATTCCGAAAAACTGCGTTATGGATATACTTCATTGGTAACACCTAGTTCCGTATACGAGTATAATATGGAGGATCGCAGCAAAACATTGTTGAAACAACAGGAAGTTTTGGGCGGCTATGACCAAAGTGCCTATAAGACTGAACGTATCTATGCTTTGGCGAGGGATGGTGTAAGGGTACCTATTTCTCTTGTTTATAAAGAGGGAACTCAATTAGATGGCACAGCTCCCTTATTGCAATATGCCTATGGTTCTTATGGAGCATCTATGGATCCTAGTTTTTCCAGTAATCGGTTGAGTTTATTGGATCGCGGTTTTATATATGCATTGGCCCATATTCGCGGCGGCGAAGAAATGGGGCGTCAGTGGTACGAGGATGGAAAGATGATGCGTAAAATGAATACTTTTTATGATTTTGTGGATTGTGGTAAGTGTCTTATTGAACAGCGTTATACATCACCAGACCATCTTTATGCGCAAGGAGGCAGTGCCGGAGGACTTCTGATGGGCGTAGTTGCAAATATTGCAGCAGCGCAATATCAGGGTATTATAGCGCAGGTGCCATTTGTAGATGTTGTGAATACCATGTTGGATGAGACAATACCATTAACAACAAATGAGTATGATGAATGGGGCAATCCCAATGAGTCTGATGCTTATTTTTATATGAAAAGTTATTCACCTTATGAGAATATCGAGCCGAAAGAATATCCAAATTTACTGATTACAACGGGATTGCACGATAGCCAGGTTCAATATTTTGAGCCTGCCAAATGGGTCGCAAAATTACGGACGGTCAAAACCGGGAGTTCCATTTTGCTCTTGAAGACAGATATGGATTATGGACATGGAGGTGCTTCGGGCAGATTTGATTACTTGAAAGAAATTGCGATGGAATATGCTTTTCTGTTTAAACTAGAAGGGATCAACCACTAAACGTAACTTAAATTCAAAATCGTATTTCTGTTTTCTACTCATAAAAATGCTCCAAAAAGTTAGATATTTTTTGGAGCATTTTTATTTGCCGTTTTTTATTGTTGAGCGTGATTAATGCTATCCTGCTGTTTTTGTAAACGTTCTTCACGTTCGATTTCTCGAGAATCGATTTGATGTTGCTGATAGTTGTCCATCGCAACTTTGCTTGCTTTCTGCGATACGTAGATCGCCAATATGGCAACTATGGTAATGATTGCAAGCCCCCAAGCATATTTACGTTTGTCCTGTTTGACAAGCCAATACATAAAGATGATATAAGGCACAGCAAAAATAATATAGAAAATTAAACTCGGTGACATGCTATTTTCCTCTAAATGATGTATACAAAAGTATCGTTTTTGTCTAAAAATAACGAACCTATAGAAAAAACACAGCTTTTCAATTGACAAAGCCTTAAACCTTTATCAGTTTTATTGTCAAATTAATATCGGTTGTAGTGTGGGGGCATGCCCCAGTTATTGTTTATTAATTGCTTGAAAATGAAGGTTACAGAGCGGTTTTGATGCTTGATTGTAATTTTTTAATTTTTGCAAAAAATCCATGATAATATTGTGGAAAAGAAAAAAATATTTTTATACATTTGCATCGTCAGAAACAATTGACAGAGAAATAAAATGAAACAGAGCAAAAAGAACGACTATTCTTATACTCAAACTTTTGAGAAGTTTATGAGAAAGGTGTTCTGTGCTTTCATTTTCGTAGAAATACCTGTTTTACGCTTCCGACGACCCATACTACCTCGGGCTTGATTTGAGGTAGTGAATCTTTCCAAGCAAAACCATGATTGTCCGATGGTTTTTGAATCCATTATTTTATTTATTCAGTAACAAAACGCAACAATGGTTGTTGTTTTATTATTAGGGTCGTAAGTCAATGACTATATCAGATTTTTTAATTATTCCAGCTAAACCTGAGCATGCGCATTATGCAGAGGTTATTTGCAACGAAATGTTCGAGTCTGCAAAGGCTCGTGGTACTGGTATTGCACGTCGTAAACCAGAGTATGTTGCCAAGAAAATGAATGAAGGTAAAGCAGTGATTGCTTTGCATAAAGACGGTCGATGGGCAGGGTTTTGTTATATTGAAACTTGGGGTCACGGAGATTACGTCGCAAATTCAGGACTTATCGTCAATCCCGAATTTCGAAAAGTTGGTTTGGCTAAAGCCATTAAGAAAAGGGTGTTTGATTTGTCTCGCGAGCAATATCCCAAAGCGAAGATATTTGGTCTGACCACGGGTTTTGCTGTCATGAAAATTAATTCGGAACTGGGATACGAACCTGTACCTTATTCAGAATTGACGACCGATGACGAATTTTGGAAAGGATGTCAGAGCTGCGTTAATTACGAGATCTTAATGAGCAAGGATCGTAAGAACTGTATGTGTACAGCTATGCTTTGGGACCCAGAAGAAAAAGAACGTGAACTGAGGGAAAAGATTCAGCGCAAGCATGAAGCAAAAGAACGTTTGGAAAGAATCACACAAAAACAATCGTTATTAAAACGTATACAGGCAAAGTTTTGGAAGTCGGCAAATAAGTTTATTGCGGTCAATTTTCCAAAGCATAATAAAGTTGCCAAAGGATTTTAACAAGAATCATACATAGCATGTCAACTGGCGTAGCAGCCATTGAAAATAAATAATGAACAGGCGATGAAACGGTCAATTTAAGGTTTGAATAGAGCCGGATTGGTTCATAATAGTTTCACCACATTAAAAACAATTTATCTCAATGAAAAAAGTAGTTTTAGCATTCAGCGGAGGATTAGATACTTCGTTTTGTTGTATTTATCTGACGCAAGATTTAGGTTTAGAGGTTCATTCCGTTGTCGTAAATACAGGTGGTTTTTCGGATGAAGAATTGAAGAATATTGAAGCACGTGCTTATGCATTAGGCGTAAAATCACATACAGCGATTGACGAAACAGCAGACTATTACCGCGAAACTATTAAATACTTGATCTTTGGTAATGTGTTGAAAAATGCAACATACCCATTGTCAGTATCCGCTGAACGTGTATGTCAGGCAACTGCCATTGCAAACTATGCGAAGAAAATCGGAGCTGAATGTGTTGCACATGGTTCTACTGGTGCTGGAAATGACCAAGTACGTTTTGACATGATTTTTCAAACCTTGATCCCAGGGGTTGAAATTATCACACCTATTCGTGATCTACAGTTATCCCGTGAAGCAGAAATAGAATACTTGAATAAACATGGTGTCGAATATTCGGCAGAAAAAGCCAAGTATTCGATCAATAAAGGTCTTTGGGGCACTTCTGTAGGTGGAGCAGAAACATTGACATCCAATCAATATCTGCCGGAATCAGCATGGCCAACACCAGTGACTTCTTCAGAACCCCAACAAATCACGATAGATTTTGAAAAAGGCGAGCCAGTTGCGTTAAACGGAGAGAAAATGGCATCTGTGAAAGTCATTCAGGAACTGCAGGCAATTGCGCAACCTTATGGCATCGGTCGTGATATTCACGTAGGTGATACAATCATTGGTATCAAAGGTCGTGTAGGTTTTGAGGCCGCAGCTTCAGTGATTTTAATTAAGGCACACCACACCTTGGAAAAACATACGCTGACTAAATGGCAATTATCCTGGAAAGATCAAATCGCTGCTTTCTATGGAAATTATATGCACGAAGGACAGATGCACGATCCTGTGATGCGTGATATAGAAGCATTCTTGCAGTCTTCACAAGACACTGTAACGGGCCGTGTGATCGTTGAATTACATCCTTATCGTTTTGTTGTGATTGGTATTGAATCGGAGCACGATTTAATGTCCAATAAATTCGGTAGCTACGGTGAGATGAATAAAGGCTATACGGGTGATGATGTGAAAGGTTTCTCGAAAATTTTCGGAAATCAGACTATTATCTGGCATAAAGTAAATCAAAAATAAGGGAATAAGGATACTTCTGTAAGCCAAAGGCTTGCAGAAGTAAATTCTTAATACTAGCTACTCAATACGAAATAAAAATATGATAAAAGTAGGAATTGTTGGTTCAGCAGGATATACGGGCGGAGAATTATTGCGTGTATTGATTTATCATCCTGAAGTAGAGATTGTGTTTGCTAACAGTGCATCTAATGCAGGAAACAAATTATATGAAGTTCACAATGATCTGTTCGGTGATACAGAACTGACCTTTTCCTCTGACTTTCATAGCGATATTGACGTTTTGTTTCTATGTGTAGGACATGGTGATGCACGTAAGTTTTTGGATGCAAATCTAGTTGCGCCAGCTGTAAAGATTATTGACCTTTCGCAAGATTATCGTCTTCGGGCAAATACATTATACCAAGGGCAACAATTTGTATATGGACTTCCGGAATTAAATAGGGAAGCGATCAGATCTGCACAGTATATTGCCAATCCGGGTTGTTTTGCCACCAATATTCAATTGGCATTATTGCCATTGGCGAGTAAAGGGTTATTACCCGATCAGATTCATGTTAATGCGACGACCGGATCTACCGGTGCCGGACAGAAACCTGGAGCGACCACACACTTCTCTTGGCGTAACAATAATCTTTCTGCATACAAGTCTTTCGAACATCAACACCTACAGGAAATTTCGGAGTCCTTGGATCAATTGCAAAGTGGATTTTTGCCAGCGTCTGATGATTCATTATTAGTACGCGCTGCTGAAAAGATAAATTTCGTTCCACAACGTGGCGATTTTGCGCGGGGAATTTTCTCGGCAATATATGTTGACTCCGATTTGACAGAGGAACAAGCTTACGAGTTGTACGAAGCGTATTATGCAACACATCCATTTACACACGTTAGCCGCAGCAATATCGACCTCAAACAAGTCGTAAATACCAATAAGAGTATTATCCATTTGGAGAAACACGGGAATAAGTTGCTGATCTTAAATGCTACAGATAATTTGTTGAAAGGAGCATCTGGACAAGCCGTGCAAAATATGAACTTAATGTTCGGATTGAATGAACGTACAGGATTAAATTTAAAGAGTGTTGGTTTTTAGTTCTTTATGACTTATTCAACAGTTGTATTAACAGAATGTGAATAATCAGAATGGGTAAAAACTCAATGAAATATAGTTATCAACATAGTTATTAACACTGTGTGGAAAAGTGAAGGGGATAACCTCTTCACTTTTTTTATACCCGCAGCGGTTTGTATAAAGCGTAATGTGGATACACGCAATGATTGCTAAGGTATTGGGTCGAAATCAATGCAATATTGGAAAGGCTAGCACTCGATTTACACGTTGTATCGTTACGGCATGTTTCTTAACTTAGTGCGTATAAAATGGCGGTTAACTCGATCATGTTTAGCCAAATCAATGTAGCGGTAAGCAATTTTAAAATGGAAAAAAGACCAGGCATAAAACTCAAACCGACACTCGGCGATATAATATTGGAATTAATTGGTTACCTGTCCTTATTCACCTTATGGTATCTGATTGCTATAAATTATTATAAACTACCCGAAACTATTCCAGCTCATTATAATGCAGCAGGAAATGCGGATAGTTTTGGTGGGAAAGAGACTATTTTTGCTCTACCAATTATCGCCACGATACTATTTATAGGGATGACCATCCTAAATCGATTTCCACATATTTTCAACTATCCAGTTAAGATTACCGAGGAAAATGCGTTTAGACAATATTCAAATGCAAACCGTATGTTACGGTATTTGAAATTTATTATTGTGGTTATTTTTGGTGTAATTACTTTTAAGACTATTCCGAATTCGGCAGGAACTTCAGATGGGTTGGGCGAATGGTTTTTACCGTTGATACTGGGATTTATTTTTATTCCTGTGATCTATTACGTTGTACAGGCATTCCGGAAGGCTTAGTACTTAATTACTATCACATGCTATGCACTATATTCATTCCATAAGAAATACAAAACCAATCGAGGATCGAATAGCTTATCCATTTAATATTGCTTCAATATTGAATTTGAATGAATTACGGTTTAGATCCCCCGTGACCTTTATCATTGGAGAGAATGGTTCAGGTAAGTCCACTCTGGTCGAGGCTATTGCTATTAATGCTGGTTTCAATCCTGAAGGGGGGACTAAGAATTTTAATTTCCATACAAAAGATTCCCATTCCGAACTTTTTAATGACCTGCAGGTCATAAGAACAGCCTTTCGTGAAAATGACGGGTTTTTCTTACGAGCCGAGAGCTTTTATAATGTAGCAACTGAGGTTGATGATGTATTTGAAGATGATTTGGGAGCTCTTGAGACAAATTATGGTGGCTCATTGCATGAATGCTCTCATGGAGAGAGTTTTCTTAATTTAATGCATAAACGCTTTTCGGGACGTGGACTGTATCTGCTTGATGAACCTGAATCGGCACTTTCCATCAATAGTCAATTTCGGCTGCTAACGAGAATAAACCAATTGGTCAACAATAAGTCCCAATTTATTATTGCTACCCATTCACCAATTTTGCTGGCCTATCCAAATGCAGAGATTTACACTGTGTCTGAATTCGGTTTGCAACAGGTGGAATATGAAGAAACGGAACAGTTTAAACTCTATAAGTATTTTCTGAATAACTATCAGAAGATGGTTACCGAACTCGGTTTACATGAATAGGTATTGATTTAATACTATTTTTTTTACACAATCGATTGATGTACATTTGGTTTCTTTTCATCACAATCTAAGTTCTATCTTCATAAAATAATCCAGATTCCCTGAACAATTATAAATCTGCGCTAGAATCTAGCGGCAGGGGTAGGAACGATGATTATAAAAAAAGAAACGGGCAGTAGCCCATTAGATTATACCCAAATGGAAAGAAAACATTTTATTAAGTATTTTTTTTTAGGTGCCTTATCTTGCCTTTCATTAGGTGGAACTGCGCAGACCTCTACGAAACCTTATTCCGTTCCGCTCGCGGGCAATGCTTTTATTACTACCGGACAAGATGATGGTGCAGAAATTTCAGGACGCAATGGATTGGTGAAATGGTCGAGTGATCAAAGCATTGCATCTGTATATTTCAGAACTGAGAAAACCGGAAACCTTGAATTGAAGCTCAAAGCAAAAGCTGATGCTGGAAATTCCTCCAAAATAGAGATTTCTGCTTTGGGAAAAAAGAGCTCCTTAGATATCAAAGGGGCTGAGCTATCCGAAACAGCGGCCTTGTCTATTCATGTCAAAACACCGGGCTACGTACAGGTGAATTTAAAAGGATTAAGTAAGTCGGGTGATACCTTTGCCGATGTAACAGAATTAATCGTTAGTGGAGAAGCTGCATCTGAAGGTCTTACCTACTCAAATGATCCCGATTATTACTATTGGTCGCGTCGTGGTCCTTCGTGCCACTTAAATTATACAATCCCGAGTGAAGGGAATGTCAGCTATTATTACAATGAGGTAACTGTACCAAAAGGAGAAGATAAAATCGGTTCATATTTTATGGCCAATGGTTTTGGTGAGGGCTACTTCGGGATACAAGTGAACTCGGAGACCGAACGACGTATTCTTTTTTCAGTTTGGAGCCCCTTCCATACAGATGATCCCAAAAGTATTCCAGAAGATCAAAAAATCCATTTATTGAAGAAAGGAAAAGACGTGCATACAGGAGAATTTGGCAACGAGGGATCCGGTGGGCAGAGTTACCGTAAATATTTCTGGAAAGCGGGTGAAACCTATAAATTCTTGTTGAAAGGTGTTCCAGATGGAAAAGGAAATACAGACTATACCGCCTGGTTTTTTGTGCCTGAGGAAAATGCATGGAATGTAATCGCCAGTTTCAAACGTCCGCAAACAAATACATATTTAAAAAGATTTCATAGTTTCTTAGAGAATTTTAGTCCGAATCAGGGGTATTTAGGAAGACAGGTGGAATTTAAAAATCAATGGGTTTATGATGGTCAATGGCGCCCTGTTCAATCGGCTTCATTTAGTGTCGATAATACCTACCGTGCTCATCAACGTATTGATGCTATGGGTGGAACGACAAAAAATGGCTACTTTTTAAGAAACGGAGGCTTCTTTAGTGAGATTGTTAAACCGGGCAGCAAGTTTGACCTTGTCAATAAAAATACTGCACCGAAAATTGATTTTGAGAAATTACCATAGCTAAGATCGTAATACAATGATTCTGTAATGGACTGTTACAAAAAGTAATCGCCTGATATTTTAATATCAGGCGATTACTTTTAAATGACTATTTTTCGGAGAGTTTAATATCTCGTTCTACCGATACATTATCGCCAGTAACGGCATTTCCCTCTTTATCTACCAAGGTTAATTTTACTTTGTTATTCCCCATAGGTAAACCCTTAATCTCATAGGGACCCCATTTGTCCAAAGTAAAAGTTTGACCGTTAATATCCGCACTAATCTTGTTACCGTCCGGAGCAATACTTGTGTTGACCAGATAGAAATCTAAAAGGACATTTTTGGTTTCATCACCTTTGTATTCTCCTTTTGGACGAGAATAGAATAAGGATGCTTCTTTAGGTGTCGGCTCCTGTGTCAATTTACCCGTTGCATCTATCTTGAATTTAATCAATTTTGAGGCCTCAGCTGTTTTAATGGATTCGTGATAAGACCGCGACAAAAACGATAGGAGATAATGTTCTGAATTTAAAGCTAAAGTAACACTGTGTTCCGGTTTATATAAGGCAGTATATGGTTTATTGTCCAAAATAAAGTGGATATGCTGTCCATCATGCGAGTTTGCCATATGAGCTGCATGTTCATCCGCTGTCATTTCAGTAAGCTTAAAGTTGCTAACATTATATTTCACGGTAACTTTTGCGGAGTCTGTACCTACTTTTTCAGCGGTTATCGAAGCAATTCCGAGATTCGCTCCTGGAAATTGTTTCGAATCTGCAATCGGACTAACGGAAATGGAATCCATTTTCTTTGCAATACTGGTATCGGCATTGCCCATTGAATCTGTATGGTCGGTGCCCTTTTTGGTTGAATTATTACATCCAATAGCCCCGATTAATAAAGTTAATGCGGCGGTAATGCCTGTAATTCTGTAGTATTTCATGATATTTTTGTTTAAATTTTTAACACTCAGCATCTTAAATAACAATTGTACGGGATCTTTTGTTTGTAATAATGGTAAAACAACAATTTGATTATCGGAATATGTTATATTCAACTGGAATAAAACTTGTTTAATCGTTCTTGAAAATACGTAACAGCCCAGAACAATCGGAACCTATTATTTGAACAAATAAATATTTTAAAAAAATATTCATATTAGATGTAATAAATAGGAAGCTTGAGATGTCTTGCTTATATAGAATGCAAAAATGGTAAAGGAAATGATATAGTGCGTATTTAAAACGGATAAAGAAAAATTAGGTAAGCTGAAGGTTTGTACGATCAAAATCTCAAATCTAACATCTCAATACTAAATACTAAAATGAACCAAGAGCAATTTAAGAATACCGTTTTCGTCCATAAGGATAAGCTATTTCGCTTTGCGAAACGGATCTTGGTTGATGACGATGAGGCATTTGATGCGGTTCAAAATGTGATGATGCGTCTGTGGCAGGGGAAAGATAAATTGTATCAATATAAGAATTTGGAGGCATTTTGCATGCAGAGTGTTAAAAATGAGGCATTGAACCGGATTAAAAGAGATAAGGTCCGTACAGATTTTGCTGAACAGCATCAGATTATTTCAACAACAGAAAATTCTGTTGAAAATACGAAGGAAATAATTCTGGAAATGATTAACTCGCTGCCTGATAAACAGCGTCTTGTGATGCACCTACGCGATGTGGAGGATTATGATATAGATGAGATCGGTGAAGTATTGGAAATGGGGGAGTCTGCTGTTAGAGTTAATCTGATGCGGGCCAGACAGAAGGTAAAGGAGCAGTTGACAAAATTATTTGATTATGAAAGCTTCAGGATTTATTCAAATAAAAAATAGATCCAATAGCTTCAATAACAGTGAAACTCAAATTTGTAATGATGAAAAACAGAAGATTAGAGGAATTGAAAGATAAATACTTTGATGGTAAGTCGTCATTGGAGGAAGAAAGGGAGCTGAAAAAATCGGATGAACTGTTCTTTCAGCTATTAGATCAGGAAAAGGATGTGAAAATGGACTGGTCGTTTGAGGATTTTGAAAATCAAGTTAAAGCAGATAAGAAAATCATCCGATGGCGAGATAATATCTGGATAAAATATGCTGCTGCGGCAATTCTCCTGGCGGTTATGGGATTAACCTTTTATTTGAATCAAGAGCCAGCAATACAGCCGTCGGTACTTGCTAATAAAGAGATAAAAGAACCTCAAAGACCTTCGACGAAGGAGACAACGGAAAACAATGAAGCACCAGTACATTCGGATGTGGAGAGCGTAGAAAGCAGAGACAGGAAACGAAGTGCAATGCTCACGGCAAATACTTCGACGCGTTTCAATCAGCACATACCATCAAAGAGAATGATGGCGAAAAAGAAGAAGGTTGTGCAATCTTTACAACAAATGGAGGAAGGCTATCAAGCGGATTATGTTGTATTAAACGGTAAACCTGTTGCCAACGAAGAGGAGGCTGTAGAACTGACGCTCCGTTCATTGGGATTATTGGCAAATAATCTGGAAAATGGAGTAGATAAAGCAATGAATATAAAACAAATGTCAATATCGATTAACTAAAATAGTATGAAAGGATTATTAATAGCTTGCCTATTACTTGTAGCAAGTATGGCAAACGCACAGATTTCCAAGTTAGATAAACTTTTCGAGCAATATCAAGGGAAAAAAGGAGTAACGACGCTTAAAATTGGAGCCCCTATGTTCAAATTGTTGGGGAACTTAAAAATTGATGATGAGGATATGGAAACGATTACGCCACTACTCAAGAATGTTAAATCTTTACGTATGTTAATTGTAGAAGATGGCGAAGATAAGGACTTGACAGGTATCATTCGTGGTGCGGTTTCAAATTTAAAATACGAGGAACTTATGTCGCTCAACAGTGAAGGTCAAGATATTCGATTCATGGTGGAGAATATGTCTGCGAATGCAGATATCCTAAACAATTTGTTGCTCACAATAAATGGGGATGGGCAAAATTTATTTATGATTCTTGATGGGGCGATACCTTTGAAAGACGTGACTAACTTGGTCAATGAAGGAAACAACAAAGTGAGTAAGGACAAACAGAATAACAATAAAAAGTAGATATTATGAAAAGATTACTAAGATTGTTATGCCTTATTGGAGTGCTATTTTCATTGCATTCCTGTATCATCAAAAAAGGCTCCAACATGGATTTCGTTAGGGGGTCCAATGTTTCGAATAATGCAGAGATCGTTGCCATTAATTTGCCGATGTGGTTGACAAAACCATTTATCAAAAAGGCATTGCAGGATGAGAACGACGAGGATGCACAGGTCATGGCGGGCATCGTCAAAAAGTTGAAAAAATTCAGGATGATGACATTATCAAACAATGATCGCGAAAAGAATATGTTGATATTGGAAGATTACCATAAGTTTTTAAAGAAGAACAAATTTGAGGAGCTACTGGTGATCAACAGTGAAGGGGAGGAAATATCGATTAATGCACGTATTGATAAAGATAATGTGATCAGCCGGGTTTCGCTATTGGTACATGACGAAGGAGATGAAAGTGTATTTATGGATATAAAAGGTAAGTTTTCACTGGATGAACTTGTTCAGGGATTGAATAAGATAAAATCAAAGGATAAAAAGCTCGCCACAAAGTTGGCTGATACTCATGCTGTAATTCAACAGGAACTTTAGTTCAGACAGAGATTCTTGATTAAACAGCATATAAATGCCCCAAAAACTATTTTAGTTTTTGGGGCATTGTTGTATTATACTTTTTTTTTATGAATGAAAGACGATGTCCAAGGCATCGAAAATATGCTTCTTGGCGGTATTTAAATCCGCGTCAGTATGCGCAGCAGAAACAAAACCAACTTCATAGCCCGAAGGACCGAAGTAAACCCCTCTATTCAGGAGTTCGCGGTGCATGATTTTGTATGATTCCATGGAAGCGTGATCAATTTCACTTGCTTTCTTGATATCTTCTTGCTCAGTAAATGCAAACCAGAAGATAGAGGCAACATGGAATAATTGTACTTGATAGCCTTTTTCAGCGATATAATCACGAAGATCCTGAACGAATGCCGCAGTTTTCGCATTTAAGTTTGTGTAGAAATCATCTTGCGCCAAAATAGTCAGGGCTGCAATACCTGCTGCCATGGCCACAGGATTCCCTGACAAGGTACCAGCTTGATAAACGGCACCGTCAGGTGATATACATGCCATAAGCTCTTTGGATGCTCCATAGGCTCCCACTGGCATACCACCGCCTATGATCTTGCCATAGGTAATAATATCTGGCTGTATTTCGTAGTAAGCAGAGGCTCCTTCAAAACCGATCCGGAATCCGGTGATGACCTCATCCATGATTAGCATACTCCCATTTTCTTTTGTGATATCACGCAGGAAATGCATGTATTCTTTGGATTGCATTAATAGACCATTGTTGGCTGGAATACCTTCAATGATTACTGCAGCAATCTGATCTTTAAATTCTGTAAAAGCAGCTCTCAGCGCGTCTTTGTCATTTAATTCGATGACGATTGTTTCCTCTGCAAAAGCTTTGGGAACGCCTGCCGAAGAAGTTTCTCCGAAAGTAACCAATCCAGAACCAGCCTTCACTAAAAGCGAATCCGAATGACCATGGTAACATCCGTCAAATTTGATAATCTTATCGCGTTTGGTATATCCTCTTGCCAAGCGGATTGCGGACATCACAGCCTCGGTTCCTGAACTGACGAAACGGATTTTCTCGATATATTTATTTTTTTCAATAATTAATTCGGCGAGTTGATTTTCCAGAGCAGTAGGTGCACCAAAACTCAATCCTTTACCTAATTGTGCTGCAACGGCCTCGCGAACTTGATCATTATTGTGTCCCAAAATCAAAGGACCCCACGAACAGCAGAAATCGATGAACTCATTGCCATCGGCATCCCAAAGACGTGCTTTGTCACCTCGTTCTATAAATAATGGGGTGCCAAATACGGATTTAAAAGCCCGAACCGGAGAATTCACACCGCCGGGGAAATATTGTTTTGCTTTTTCAAATAATTCAGCAGATTTTGCTCTTGAAATATCAGGTGCTTGCATAGTCATTATATTTGAATGCGAAGTTATCTTTTTTTGCGAAGATAAGTCTCATGGAAACGTAAGGAATCAAGAATTCAGTGATATTCCTTATTTAAAGGTCAGGGTATCCTCTTTTTTTCGCAATAGTATTTCTTGTTTATTGATAAATAAAGTGATCTCGTTTGCTGCGTTTATTTGACCAAAAAAGGTCCGAAAACTTAATTTCGAACCTTTTTTAGTATTTACTTTTGTCTTTGAGCAATTCGTTGTTTTTAGAGCGAACACCCGATCTTATTTGCCTAAATAAAACCTTTTTCCAGAACTTCTTTGGCGTGGTAGGATAAAATTGCTGTTGCGCCCGCACGTCTGAAACTTAATAACGTTTCCAGGATCACACGTTCATCCAACCAACCATTTTGAATGGCAGCTTTTAACATGGCATATTCACCACTGACATTATACACCGCGATTGGGAGATCAAAATTATCAGCGAGAAGTTTCACAATATCTAAATAAGGAAGCCCTGGTTTAACCATTAGAAAATCCGCACCTTCTTGCGCGTCTAACTGGGCCTCAATAAGTGCTTCCTTTGCATTTGCCGGGTTCATCTGATACGTTTTCTTATCCCCATGTTTAGGAGCAGAACCCAAAGCATCTCTGAAAGGGCCATAATATGCTGATGCATACTTCGCCGTATACGACATTAAAGACACGTTTGTGAAACCATTATGGTCTAATAGCTCACGAATATACCCGATACGTCCGTCCATCATATCGGATGGTGCGATAATATCTGCACCGGACTGCGCATGTGCGAGTGCCATCTTGCCCAATACTTCCAATGTTTCGTCGTTTAGGATCTCGCCATTTTCGACAATCCCATCATGACCATCGCTGCTGTAAGGATCCATCGCTACATCCGTAACAATACAGGCTTCGGGGAAATATTGCTTTACTGCTGCAATAGCGCGTAAATACAAACTTCCGTCACGGTAACTCTCCGTCGCGTATTTGTCCTTCAATGATTCTTCGATATTGGGAAATAGGTCAAATGAACGTAAGCCTAATTTGAGGCAGCTCTCCACTTCTTTCAATAAATTATCTATTGAATAGCGGTAGATACCCGGCATTGATTTAACCTCGGTTTTTTGATTTTGGCCATCTACAATAAAAAGTGGAAAAATCAAATTTGACGCGTCTAAACGTGTCTCTTGAATCATGTCGCGAATCACGGCAGATTTACGATTTCTTCTCGGACGTTGTAACATTATATTTAATTTATTTATTATCTAGTGATCCAGTGTTGTTCAATTGCAAGGCAGTAATTCCGTTTGCCAACGCTTAATACGCAATACTAAATTCCCAATACCATTTAATATTCCAGGCCAAAAACAGCCTCTGAGAGACCAATTTCGTCTGGTGAATAGGGAAGTGTATAAGGAACATTCATCTCATCAAACTTGGCTCCGGTTGAACGACCGATGCAGATGACTTTTTGTCCCGGTTCTAAAAGATTGTCCGCAAAATAAGCCTCTACATTACTAGGGCTTGTAAATACCAGTACTTCTGCATTGGATGGATCGACGTCCTCTTCCAATACAGTCTCATAGACTGGGATATTAATGATTTTAGTCTCTGGGCTTAATGCTTTCTGAATAGTCTCAAGCGATTCCTTTGCGCGCGGGATAAGTACCGTTCCACCATTTGCCAATTCGGCAAATTTCTTGGCGATTTCATCCATGTTAATACCTTCGCTGTCACCGGAAAAATCCGCTACACGATCGTACTTACGTAGTATTTCTTCCGAACCACGGCCGATAACGCCTATTTTGGTCTTTTTACTTAACCGCGGCTCCAGATTGAAGAAATGCTCAATCCCGTTCTTACTTGAAAATATGATCCAATCGACATGTTTTAAGATAAAAGGATCCAACTTATTGATGATCGGAAATATTTTGATCAATGAACGGCCTTCGATAGTGATATTATGTTTGGCCATCGCACGGGCGAAGTAGGAATTTTCATCTACCTCCCTGGAAATAAAGACAGATTGCGGCAACTTACGATCTTTTGCGTACTTACTGAAAATACGCTCAGCCAGTCGGTTTGGATCAGTATCTCTCAAGTATACACGGTCAGGAAAGTCTTCACTTGTATCGGCAATGGAAGCCCAAGCTTCGTACTCATCACCACTTTTTCGGCAATAACATCCGAGTGGTGCATGACATCCAGCGTCAAATTTGTTCAATACCAAACGTTCTACAGCGATGGTTGTAGCGACCTCATTGTTATTTAGTGGTTGCAATGCAGCAAAGAGTTCTTTATCGACTTCACGGATCTGAATCGCTAATACACCCTGTGCTGGAGCTGGGATAATTTCTACTGGTGGAATTTCTTCGACATGAAAATCTGTGATATCCATTTCGATACGGCTGATACCGGCTTTTGCCAGCACAATCGCATCGTATTGTTCGTCCCGCAGCTTCTGCATTCTTGTCTGGAGGTTACCTCTTAGATCATCGAATTCCAGGTCTGGACGTAAAGCTGATATTTGTGCTTTTCTACGGTTGGAAGATGTTCCGACAGTTGCGTTATGTTTTAGGGATAGACGCTTCTTGATATCTACACAATCCTTGTGGATAATCAATAATTCGGAAGGATCCTCCCGTTCAGAAACGGCGGCAATAATCAATCCCGGCGGATTGATTGTAGGTAAATCTTTGTGTGAGTGTACAGCTAAATCAATGGTCCCGTTTAAAAGTTCTTCCTCAAGTTCTTTGGTGAAAAATCCTTTACCTTCCAATTTATCCAGACGGAGGTGCTGAATAATATCACCTTGAGTTTTGATGACTTTTAACTCTGCTTCGATACCGATTTCCTGTAGTCGGTCTTTCACAAAATTTGCCTGCCACATTGCAAGAACACTTCCCCGGGTGCCAATAATTAGTTTTCTATTCACGTTATTTTACTTTACCTATTAAAATGTGTTTAATACCATTTATCGAAGCAAAAATAAATAAATAGGTGGAATATGTTGACACGTTACTGTCATTATCTAAAAGGAAATGAATGATAAACCGAAAACTAGAATAGAGGTAGGGCTATGACAAAAAGGAAACCGCATACGAACACCAGTGTTGGTCGCATGTTAAGAAAGTAACACATATATTTTGTCAGGAAATGATTGCAGGGATATGATTGCAATTAGTTTTTCTCGGTCTCAGGTGTTTTAACCAAAATCTCTTTCGCCATTACCATTGGAACTTTGATGTATTTCTTTTCCATATAGTTGATGACTTTTTCCAATACTTCTCTTGCTTCAGGTGTCAATGCCTGTACTTCTTGTGCAAAGACCTCGTTTAAAGCAAATGATTTGATTTCTTTAATTTTTTCAGGAACTTCACGCATGGCAACCTCTACGCGTCTCTGTTTGATGAGTGGTAAGAATTCCTGAATATTGTCTTGGATGATTTTTTCTGCACTATCCAACTCATTATAACGTTCCTGGATATTTTTCTCCGCAATAGCTTGTAGACTACTGACTTCGATGTAATGAATCGGGTGATTTTTGACAACTTCGGCATCAATATCATTTGGAACAGCTAAATCAATGATAATTTTCTTGTCGGTTTCACCATTTAATAGTGATTGGTACAAGGTATTATCAATAATTGATGTGGGAGCACCGGTACATGTAATCAGAATATCAAAACCTTCTTTGTATTCGCCAATGCTAGCAAGCGGATAAGCCTCAGCATTTAACTCCTCAGCTAATGCTTTTGCGTTTTCAAGTGTGCGATTAAAAACGACAAATTTGGCTTTTTGATTTTTTTGGAAATATTTCGCTAAGTTTTGGTTTGTTTCCCCTGATCCGATAATGACGATTCTAGGGTTTTCAATTAACTTTAATTCGCGAAGTTTGCGGTAGGCAAGGGAGACAACAGAAATCGGGTTTCTGGAAATTTTAGTATAGGTATAAACTTCTTTTGCTGTCTTTACCAGTCTGTCCATCATTAGACGAAGGAAATCACCCGTAAAACCGGCTTCTCTACAGCGATCATAAGCTCTACGTACCTGCGCCAAAATTTCTTTTTCGCCAACAACAAGGCTTTCAAGTGAGCAGGACATACGAAGTAAATGATGTAAGGCATCCATTCCTTCATATTTGTTGACCTGACCCAAATAACATTGAAGTCGCTCTTGCGGAACACAGAAATTCAATTTTCCCATAAACTCCGCAATAAATTCGTTGGTCAATTCGTGAGCTCCATAAAATACAAACTCTACTCGGTTACAAGTACCAATGTAAAAGATCTCCGGAATATCTAGGCTGTGTTTTAGGCTAATGAGGCGACTTTCTAAATCCTCATTGCAGATCACTAGATTACCTAGATCTTTTAATTCGACATGTTTATGAGTAAACGCTAATACTTTAAGATTTTTCAAAGCTCTAATCCCTCGCTTATATTTAACGGTACAAATGTAGCTTAAATGCTTTGTGCTTGTGTCAAAAATCTGTCAAAGGGATTAATTTAGAAAGATTTTAAATAGATGTTTTTTGTGTTTAATTAACTGTATTTTAACTTGTTATATTTTGTTTTTCGATTAGATGATTTTCATCACCTATCAGCGTGATGAAAATCTCAGCCAAATGAAGTTGTAAAACTAGTTATTAGTGGCAGTATCTGTTTGCACTGAGTCTACCGTTATATCTTCCAATTCCTCCATATAAGGGCCCTCTTCAGAAGTGGTTGCTTCTTGAATTTCACTGTCACTATACTGATAATAGGTATCAAAAGTTTTTGTTCCTTTATTGTAAATCAAAGCATATTTAGAACTTTTATTTTTAACAATAATTCCATCGGCCGGAGCGGGAACTAATTTCATCTCATCCATAAAAATCTTCTGTCCTTTTTTAAAACTATTGATCAAAGGAAGTTCACTGGAATATTCTTTCCAAAACAAGATATCTCCTTTTGCTGATATAATCCAGATCGCACTGCTTTGATAGTCATTTTTTTCCACAAGAAACGCCATTTCTTTGTTCCAATTGTCCGCGTCATGACGATCAGTAAAATTACCGTAACAGAATACCGATTTTGCACGATCCTTTATACGGGTAAATTTATAGATGGGTTTATCACCAGAAGGTTCAAGGTAGCTATTCCCCATAAAGATTTTTGTAATGCCTCTGCGGTAACGTAATGGAATATTGTCATATTCAGGGATTGTAAAGATGGCATTGTTCCAATGGACGTAGTCATCAATGGAGCTCCAACCATCAGCCTCTTCGAGATCTTTTGGATCTGCATTCTCAAATCCGTCCACGGCTGTTGCTGCACTATCTACAGGTATGGCATCAAGGTCTTGCCGCTGGACAAAATTGTAATATCCTCCGCCGGCAAGTATGGCCAATAGCAAGACAATTCCAATAATAATATATATTTTTTTCTTTGATTTTGGCAGTGGTGACTGTTCCGCTGCAGTTTCTTCAAATGCTCTTTTCATGTTCAATATCCGGGTTTAATTTTAAATAAACTTTCAGGTAGGAATTCCTTTCAGATACTCTTCTAACCCAGTTATTATGCAATCAATTTTGCTTGCTTTACTGTTGTTTTTTGAGGTATAGCTCCATGTTCGGAATTCTGTACGAGAATTTCGTTTTAAAAATAGATTAATTTTTCAGAAAATTGAAGACAAGTTATATAAGTGACAATATTCAACTTATATTCGTGTCAATTTTAAAGTAATTTGAACCATGGTCATCATTAGGAAGTATCTTGCCATTGTTGGACTTATCATTTGTTTTTTGTCCAGTATGACTCCATTTTTAAAAGTTCCTATCAAAGGTAACTGGAACCTTTATCAGGTGGACGCCTATTTATTTTTTATCACTATGCTGATTTTGGGAATAACAGCATTGTTATTTTTTGTTCGTGCGGTTCGCGCCTATCAATGGATGACCAGATTGGCAGCATGTTGGTATCTATTAAGTGTTTCTGCGGTATGGTTTAAAATCAACAACTATTTTGACTGGGGTTTTGCGGACAAACTGCTTTCCAAATCACTCCATATGCGTTGGGGCTGGATAGTCTATTTAATCGGGATCCTACTGTTATTGTTGAGCACAAAGAAGATTGGGTCAACAAATGAGTAATGCATTAAAAAAATAAGCTAGATAAATTATCTAGCTTATTTTTTGTTTGGACGATGCGGTATAAAATGTGTCTTTAGTTTATCTAGTCCTAAATCCTCTTCGATTTTGTCCAGTTCATAAGACCAGATTTTTTCATCCAAAATTTCATGAAGCACCTTTGGATTAGTCAGGTCCACAGGACGCACACGTTGTTCCTTATTGATCGGATTAGTAAGTTCCTGCAAACTGCTGCTATGTCTAATGATTTGAAAACGGAATGTTGGCCATTTACCCACATTGGCAAAGTTTCCTGTATAGAACTGGATGAAATCATGTGGTGGTATTTTATTGCTAAAAAGTCCTTTCACTTTATTCGCTGTAGCTTCAGAAACCGATACGAGGAGTTCATAACTTGTCTCATTGATGATATGCAACTTGGCTAATCCATCTTTGTGATCTCCGGAAATGGCCAGTAAAATCCCTTTTTCGATAAATCGGTTTGGGGTCAATGGAGTTGCATGTTGATCAAGCTCATCATCCGCTCGGCGCATATTTCCAAAAACGAGGGTTATCTTGTCCATAGGAACAGGAATTTCGAATCCTGTTTCATCCGTTACTCCTACAATATTGTTGGCTTGCATGGAAGTGATATGCCCTTCAATGGGCTCATCAACGAACCTGACTAGGTCGCCTATTCTAAATTTCATGGTTAATTTATTTTTGTATCTATAATATGTAATAGCTTTTCAAGATCTGCATGGTCATTGTAGAGGTGGAATCCAACACGAATGCCAGTACCGCGAGGAAAACATCTTATACCCTCATCTATCAGGAGTTGAAAATTGTTTGGATTAATCTGTATATTGAAGATATTGCTTTGTGGACGTCTATTGATAATGCTATCAAGTAGTAGCCCTCTATTGGCCAGTTCAACCCTTGCTTGCGCCAACAGATCTTGTGTGTATGAAACGGTTTCAGCATAACCCCATTGTTCAAACTGCATCAGAGACTGTTGCAGGGTTCCATGAGCTAAGGTGTCCAAATGCCCCGGTTCAAAGCAAAGTTGAACAACAGATTTATTCATCCATTGATTGTTGAGATAACTGTAGTTTTTTTGTACGTCAGCATAGAGGATTTCTTTAAGCTGATCGTTTAATAGAATAAAACCATTTCCGAATCCAGCCATAAGCCATTTATATCCGCTACTTAGCACGGCGTCGAAGCCTGAAGTATTAAAATCAAATAAATCTGTTCCTAAAAATTGTGTACCATCACCAATAATTAGCAATTCAGGATGCTGATGTTTTAATTCCTGTATAAAAGAAAGGTCTATTTTTAAACCAGAGATATACTGAACAATTGATAGAATAAGTACATCTGGCTTAAAGGTAGCTATAGCATCCAATATATTAGCCTCAAGCTGTTCGTCCATAGTGACGAAACTGTGCTCAAACCCAGTTATTATTGTTGGGAAATTTACCGAAGGATAATCATTATCCAAAAGCAGAACCTTATAATGTTTAGGTAGGCCCGCTAACAATGCGTTGAATGCAAAAGAAAAGCAGCTTGACAGAAACACGTTGTTCCCGGAGCAATTGAAGAATTGTCCAAGTGTATTTCGGCAGGAATCCAATGCCGCACCCTGTTGTTCACGAAGTGTTGTGTTCGAATCATGGAATTCTTGATCCCGTTGCGCACGCCATTGCTTTGTTTCACGTGAAAGTAGACCTGAGCCAGGTGTAGTCAAGTAAGTTATCGCTGTGTCAATATCAAAATGTTTGCTATAGGGACTGTTCATATCTTGGATCTTTTGTTAGTATTGCTAAATAATCTGATAAGGGAAGGTATTCACCGCCCATACTCTCCAAATGGATGGTATGAAATTGGCAGTCAATCAACTGTAGGTCTATTTCCTGTGCTAGATAGATCAATGCAGCTTTGGATGCATTTGGTACTTTGGAAAACATGCTTTCACCGCAAAATACACCATCGATCAGAACGCCATAAAGTCCGCCTACAAGTAGCCCCTCTTGCCACACTTCAACAGAATGGGCATAGCCCATGGTATATAGGGCTGTATAGGCCCTGATCATGTCTTCTGTGATCCATGTTCCATCCTGATCCTTTCTATTGATCGAAGAACAGGACTTAATGACTTCATTGAAGTTTTGGTCTATGGAGATCGAAAATGTATTCTTCCGTATACAGGTAGCCATACTTTTACTGATCTTTATCTTGGATGGATAAATAACGAACCGTGGATTAGGTGCATACCATAATATTGGACTATCATCACTAAACCAAGGAAAAATACCATTGCTATAAGCTAATAATAGCCGTTCAGCCGAAAGGTCACCTCCGATGGCCAATAGGCCATCTTTTTCGGCGTAGCTCGGATGTGGAAAATCCAGCTTTTTGCTATCCAGTTCAAATATCATTGATTCTTAGATCAGCCAGTTTAAGGTACATTATTCTTCTGGTTGGCGTGGCTCTTTACTTATTTCTTCAAATAATTTGTCCATGTGCTCCACATATTCATTGGTGTCATCAAGGAAAAAGTCCAATTGAGGGACAATTTTTACCTGGTTTTTAATTTTTGATCCCAACTTATAGCGTATCTCAGATGTTTTGGTACGAATAGCTTTAATATCTTCCTGTGCAGTCTTCGTGTTTAGAAAGCTTAAATAAACACGTGCGATAGCTAAATCGGGAGTAACTCGAACACGTGTAACCGTAATGAATGCCCCTGGAGCCCATGCCTTGCCATCGCGTTGAAATAATGCTGCTAAATCCTGTTGAATGACCCCAGCAAAACGTTGCTGTCTCTTGCTTTCTGTTCCCATCGTATACGTTTTATGTTGAATATTCTCAATATGATACACAAAGATAAGTATTTTAGGCAAGAATATACGCTACATGTTGACTAACTCCAGTGGTATGAATATGAAAAAAGGCACATCTTGGTTTGACGTGCCTTTAAATTTCGATTCACAATTGGTTAGGTAATTTCTTGCAAGTTTTAAGACGTTGGGGTCTATCATATTTGGTTCTAAAATTCGGTGTATTTAAAGTGGTAAGTATTTACTAACCTTACCCGCTTTTATTTTTTCATCTCCCTTACACTACAAACATAGGAATACTTAAAAAACTGACAAAATAAGTTTTAAAAATAAAGTGAGTGGTTACTTATAAAATGTGTTTATTGCGATTTAACAAACTTTTAACATTTGTTTTTTTTTGTAACAGGTTTTTTTCTACGTCAAAAATTCTACTTTTTACCCTTTCCATGAATAATGTTGAACCTAAAACAGCTTGGCATTGATATAACCATTTGCAATTGGTATTTTTGTCATGTTAATAATAGATGTACATATCCGTAATCAAATCGATCGTTTTAGAACCGCAGATAGTATAATGAGCCTATGATTGTTTCATGCGCAAAAAACAAATCGGATATAGCGTATGATCGTGTTGGATATAAAACTTTATCGCTGTAAGGCATATAAATGTCTTTAACGCGAGGATGTAATGACATACAAATAAATATTCAGAGAAAATTATTGTGGGCTATGATCAGCAGCTAAACCGAAATGAATAATCGGCTCATCATAATTTCGTTATCATAAAACAAAATATATTAATGAAAATCTGGCAAAAAAATATAGATGTTGATTCATTTGTGGAATCATTTACTGTAGGTAATGACCGTATGATGGACCTACAACTTGCGGCAGCGGACGTATTGGGCTCTTTGGCGCATACACGTATGTTAAATAGTATCAACCTCATGACTGATGAAGATCTTGTTGTGGTACAGAAGGAATTGAAAAATATCTATAAAGAAATTTTAGCAGGGGATTTTCAGATTGAAGATTCGGTAGAAGACGTACATTCACAGGTTGAGATGCTACTTACACAGCGTATTGGTGAAGCAGGTAAAAAAATTCATTCAGGTCGATCCCGCAATGATCAGGTACTCGTAGATCTGAAATTATACTTCCGTTCCGAAATCCAAAATATTATTCAGAATACGGAGTCTTTCTTCAATGAATTGATTCAACTTAGTGAGCGTTATAAGCATATTTTGATTCCGGGATATACACATCTTCAAATTGCGATGCCTTCATCCTTTGGTTTGTGGTTTGGCGCCTATGCAGAAAGTTTAGTGGATGACCTTGAAATGATGAAAGCCGCATGGAAGGTCTGTAATAAGAACCCCCTGGGATCTGCTGCGGGCTATGGTTCATCTTTTCCACTAAATAGAACGATGACAACCCAGTTATTGGGCTTTGAAGATTTGAATTATAATGTGGTTTATGCACAGATGGGGAGAGGAAAGACCGAGCGTATTCTGGCACAGGGGATGAGTTCTATTGCGGCAACCCTAGCTAAATTCGCGATGGATGTCTGTCTATATATCAATCAAAATTTTGGTTTTATATCCTTTCCGGCACATTTGACAACGGGCTCCAGTATAATGCCACATAAAAAGAACCCTGATGTATTTGAGCTAATTCGGTCCCGTTGTAATAAAATTCAGGCCTTACCGAATGAAATTGCTTTGATGACAACGAACCTTCCTTCAGGTTATCACAGAGATCTCCAGCTGTTGAAAGAAAATCTCTTCCCAGCATTTAAGTCACTTAATGAATGTCTTGAAATAGCTACGTTTATGCTGGCAAATATTTCTGTAAAAGACAATATTCTTGATGATCCCAAATACGATTATCTATTCTCGGTAGAGGTTGTAAACAATGAGGTGCTCAAAGGCGTGCCTTTCCGCGAAGCATATCGGACTATTGGTATTGATATTGATGAGGGACGTTTCAAACCATCGAAAGAAGTAAATCATACACATGAAGGTAGTATTGGGAATCTATGTAATGATCAGATTCAGCGCATGTTTCAGCAGGTGAAAGCGACTTTCGAATTCGAAAAAGTAGAAAAGGCCCTGGAAGAATTGGTGAAATAAGAGCGGTGTGTGTCCTTGAGTCTATGAATGAAATTAATGCGTGTTCACTAAGGGGAATAGGCTCTTAAATACAATGAGAAAGGACCAAATTCTTTAAGAATTTGGTCCTTTCTTGTTATTTCTTTATTGAAAACTTGAAGTGTGTTTCTGAATCAAATTGCGCTCCGGCTTTTAACAAGGTTGAAGGAAATTCCCTTTGATTGGGACTATCGGGGAAATGCTGTGTTTCTAGACAAAATCCCGCATAGGGCAAATATTTATTTCCTCTTTTACCGATGTCGTTTCCTGTCATCCAATTCCCTGTGTAAAGCTGCAAGCCTGGCTCGGTAGTGAATACATCTAGCTGTATTCCTGTGTTTTTTGAATAGACTGTTGCACAGGGCTGCGAGATTGGTTTATTATTGACATAACAATGATCGTAACCTTTGGCCGAAATAAGCTGTTCATCATTTTCTGTGATGTCCTGCGCAATCTTTTTTGGGGTTCTAAAGTCAAAAGGAGTGCCTTCAACTGGTACGATCGCGTTGGGTATTTGATTTTCATCAACAAATAGCACCTCATCTGAATTTATTTGAAGCACCTGTTGCAATACATCTCCACTTCCTTCCCCATCAAGATTGAAATAAGTGTGATTTGTTAAATTAACATGTGTGTCAGCATCTGATTGCGCGTGGTATTTGATGACGATTTCGTTGTTTCTGGTTAGAGTATAAGAAACCATTACTTTTATATTCCCAGGGAAGCCTTCTTCACCATCTTTAGAAACATAGTAAAATTCTACATGGGATTGATAGGTCACTCTGCGATCCCAAACTTTATCGTGGAAGCCTGAGATACCGCCATGCAAACAATTGATCCCATTATTTTGAGGAAGTGTATACTGATTCCCATTAATTTCAAATTTGCCATTTGCAATACGGTTTGCAAAACGGCCAGCAGTACAGCCATGGTATTTTTCGTCTGATTCCAGATAGCCCTGTATTGAATCAAAACCTAGGGCTACATCAACCAGATTACCTTTGTTGTCAGGGACTAAGATACTGACAATGCGCGCGCCATAATCCGTTAAGAGCACCTGCATACCACCCTCATTTTTTAATAAAAGTAAATGGGTGTTTTTCCCTTCTATAATGCCTTCAAAATATTTTGGAATAAGTGATTGATATTTAGTCATGATTGTTCCTATTGGTATTGAAAGTTAAAGATACAGAATATTACCTGTATAAAAATGACCTTGGTAACAGCTGCCTTTAAAATTTGTCATTTTGAGATTTGGTTCAAACCAATTATTGGAGAAATGGTATATTTGCGCTATGTCTGAAAAAATGAACTGGAAAGATTTGCTTTCTGCAAAACGCTGGGGGTATGAAGATAGAACAGCTGATAGCTACCTTGTGGCTCGATCGGAATTTCAACGGGATTATGATCGGTTGATTTTTTCTTCCCCATTTCGAAGATTACAGAATAAAACTCAGGTTTTTCCGCTTCCAGGGGCTGTGTTTGTACACAATAGGTTGACACATAGTTTGGAAGTAGCCAGTGTAGGTCGCTCACTCGGCCGAATGTTCTATGCACAGTTAAAGGAAGAAAACCCAAATATAGATACCGAATATCCGTTCCTACAAGAGGTTGGAAATATTATCTCAGCGGCTTGTCTCTCTCATGATTTGGGGAACCCTGCATTTGGACACTCAGGGGAGTCTGCGATATCTACCTACTTCACAGATGGAGATGGACGGAAATATCAGGAACAGGTAACAGCCGAAGAATGGGCAGATCTAACCCATTTTGAAGGTAATGCCAATGCCCTGCGGATTTTGACTCACGCTTTTCAGGGAAAAGATCCAAAAGGATTTGCCTTGACCTATACCTCATTGGCATCTATTGTGAAATATCCGTGTTTAGCTATTGATGGGCATGTCAAAAAAAGCCACCATCGCAAAAAATATGGTTTTTTTACAGAGGAGCAAAAAGCTTTTGAGAAAATTGCGGACGAGTTAGGGTTACTAAGAGATCCTTCCAATCCCAAGGGTTATTTGAGACATCCCTTGGTGTATCTTGTAGAAGCTGCCGACGATATCTGTTATAATATCATTGATCTGGAAGATGCACATCATCTGAAAATATTATCCTACCAAGAAGTAGAAGAACTTTTGTTGCCATTATGTGGTTCCGAAAATCTTCGTGACCGATTGGACGGTTTGCTGGATACACCGAGTCGCGTGGCACTATTGCGGGCTAAGGCGATCAACACCCTGATCAAGGGTTGTGTTGATGTATTTGTTCGTGAACAAGAGCAATTTTTATCTGGGACTTTTTCATCCGCATTAATGGATGCGCTGGATGACAGTATTGTAAAGCAAATGAACAAAATCTCAAAAATTTCTATAGCGAAGATCTATAATGCGCCAACTGTAGTCCAGATTGAGATTGCCGGTTATCGGGTGATGGATGCCTTATTAAAGGAGTTTGTACCGGCATACCTTAAAAAGAACAAAAATAATTACGACAAGAAATTAGTCGCTTTAATTCCGGAGCAGTTTTATACAGACAAACAGGACTCCTATTCCAAAATCCGTTCTGTGCTGGATTTTGTTTCTGGAATGACCGATGTATATGCCATCGAACTCTATCGTAAGATTAAAGGAATAACAATTCCGAGTATCGAATAGGTTTGCGAACAATTTAGTTTGTTAACTTGTGATCCTGGTTATCGATTTATTAAGATCATGATAACTTTGTAAGTTATCTTGTCAAAGTAAAAATGAAAGTACTCGATAAGCTAAGAGCATGTACATGTTGCGTCTCAAATCTCAATATTCAAATCTCAATACTCTAAAATGAAGGTTGTAATAGCTGAAAAGCCCTCCGTGGCTCGTGATCTGGCCCGTGTGATGGGAGCAAAGGAAGTCAAAGATGGCTATATCGCCGGAAATGGCTATGCTTTTACCTATGCTTTTGGTCATTTGGTTCAATTGTGTACGCCTCAGGCTTACGGTTATAATAGCTGGACTATTTCCAATCTTCCCATCATACCTGCAAATTTTAAACTGGAATCGAAGAAAGTCAAACGGGATGGAAAGCAGTTGGATGATACTGGTGCGGTCAAACAGCTCAATACAATAAAGTCACTATTAGAACAGGCCGAAGAAATTATTGTAGCGACAGATGCCGGACGGGAAGGTGAGCTTATCTTTCGTAATATATATTACTTCCTGGGTTCAAAGGTGCCGTTTAAACGGCTTTGGATTTCAAGTCAGACAGATAAGGCCATTAAAGAAGGTTTTGCGAACTTAAAAGAGGGTACTGAATACGATAGTTTATACATGTCTGCCCGATCGAGATCAGAATCGGATTGGTTGATCGGGATCAATGCCACACAGGCGATCACTTTGGCTGCAGGCAACAAAGGACTTCTTTCTTTGGGAAGAGTACAGACACCTACTTTGGCGATGATCTGCTCGCGATACCTCGAAAATAAAGATTTTAAGCCGCAGGCATTTTATAAAATACAGGCAGGCTTTGAGAAAGATAATATCAGCTTTAAAGCCACTTCAAATAAAATAGATAAAAAAGATGTTGCCGAACAGACAATCGCCCGATTGACTGTTGGGACAAATGCGCGTGTTGCAAAAGTAGAGGCCAAAGAGACAAAGGAACAACCTCCTTTATTATTTGACTTAACCTCCCTTCAACAGGATGCGAACAAAAAATATGGTTACTCAGCCGACCAAACCCTGAGTATTGCGCAGACGCTTTACGAGAAAAAGGTTATTACCTATCCCCGTACCGGATCCCGTTATATTGGTGAGGATGTTTTCGAACAGATCGAAGCGCTTTTTCAGCATCTCTCGGATCATGCAGAGGAATCTATTGCATCTATTGCCAAGAATTTAATTGGAGCAAAGTTAAATAAGCGTTCTGTTGATGACAAAAAGGTAACCGATCACCATGCGCTGTTGGTTACCGATGAAAAGCCCGGCCATATGTTGAAAGAACAGCAAAATATTTACAACATGATTGCTAAGCGTATGGTCGAGAGTTTCTCGGAAGTCTGTATCAAGGATATCACCACAGTTACGATAGATGCGCAAGGTGTCGAGCTGATCGCAAAAGGGACGGTCATCAAACAGTACGGCTGGCGTCTTTCTGCCGAGCAGATAGAAGCTCCAGATGAAGATAAGAACAACGATGACCAAGACAATGAGAATGCGCAGTTACCTAAATTGCTGGCGGAGGAATTACTGCAAATATTGACTTTGGAACTTGCTGAGCGTTTTACCAAGGCACGTCCGATTCATACCGAAGCTTCCCTCTTAAAAGCGATGGAAACATCCGGTAAAGAAATTGAAGACGATGAAATGCGTCAGGCGATGAAAGACTGCGGTTTGGGAACACCAGCTACCCGTGCGGCCACGATAGAGACACTTTTTCAGCGCGACTATATCAAACGGGATAAAAAAAAACTGATTCCGACTGAAAAAGGACTGGCTGTGTATAACCTAGTTAAAGATCGTTCGATTGCGAAGGTAACATTGACTGGAAAATGGGAGCAAAAGCTGGAGGAAATGCGGGCCAATAAGGTTTCTTATGATGTTTTTATGAAACATATAAAGGACTACACGGCGAAAATTACCAAAGAATTATTGACACTGCGAATTTCATTGGCGCAAGAGGAAGTCAAACCACAACAAAAAGGGAAAATCAAATGTCCTAAATGTGAGAAAGGCTTAATCCTCCTATATGATCGGGTGGCACAATGTGATCACTATGCCCGCGGTTGTGATTTTAAGATCTGGCGAACATTGAACGGTATTTTTCTGGAAGAAAAAGAAATGAAGAATCTTTTGGAAAAAGGGAAAACCTCGGAGTTTAAGGGTGTTAAAAACAATGAGGGCGCTATTGTAGATGCTCCACTGGTATTCGAAAACTTTAAAGTTAACGTGGGATAGGTCGGCCTATCCCACGTTGTAGCTAGCATCGTTTCCGTTTATTTCAAAATTAAAATATCGTCTAAAGCCCTTTCAATCGTTGGAAATTGAAATGTAAAACCAAGTTCCGTTAATCTTTCTGGTATTACCCAACGACTTTTCAATAAAAGTTCAGTTTCCGTCCCGATCAACAAAGCACCTATTTCCAACAACCATTTCGGTGAGGGGAGACCAATTTTTCGATGCATGACGCTTCGAAAAGTCCCCATAAAGGTTTTATTCGTAATCGGATTGGGGGCAGCACAATTTATGATGCCATCTATTTCATGATGTTTTTGTATAAATAAGATAATCTGGAATAGATCTTCAATATGTATCCAGCTAAAATATTGATCACCGTTGCCTTGTATTCCACCTAAACCGAAGCGAACAAGATTTTTAAAAGGTTGTATAACACCACCATCAGCGCCTAGGACAATAGCCATCCGAAGAGCCACCTGTCTGGTATGGGGTAAGTGGAAATCGAAAAATGTCTTCTCCCATTTCTTTGCGACCTCGACGGAAAATCCCGTTCCGATCTCACCGCTACTTTCAGTCATTGGTCGATCCTCTGCATGACGGTAGATTGTTGCGGTGCTTGCATTTAACCAAAGAATAGGAGGATGGCTGCAATTTTCAATTGCCTTACCTAAAATACTTGTGGTCTCTGTTCTTGAAGAAAATATTTGTGCTTTGTTGCTGGCATTGTAGCGACAATTGACGGACTTGCCCGCGAGGTTGATCAACATTTCAGCATGTTCAAGTGCGGCTGAAATGCCATCCGTATCGGTCCAGGGTATATTTCCTTTCTGTCTGCCAACGAGGATCACCTGATATCCCATTATTTGGAATCTTTTGGAAAGATATTGTCCGACAAAACCTGTTCCACCTGCAATAACTACTTTAGGCATGATAATACCATTTTTAGAGATCTGTTTTACTCGTTAATTGTTGCTGGCATATTTCTTCTTTGTTTTGCGATTCTTTTGCCCCGGAAGAATAGGAACATATTCAGAAAAAGCATGACACCTAAATAAATGCTGAATCCACCGATTTTATAACTGAGCCGCTCAATGAGTGCCTGTACACTCGGTTCATATAAGCTGATCTCGAGGATATACAAAGCAAATCCTAGGTTCATGAGGTAGAAACCAATCCGGAAAAGATTGTTTGTCGCATTGGCGACTTCCGGTCGCCCCGCAAAAATATCATTCATGTACACGATACTATTTTTGAAAAGCACATACGCAACATAATAGGTCAGTGCAATTGCAATGGGTAGATAAATAAAATACCCGATAACTGTTAAATTTCCCATGATATTATGATTTAATAGTGAATGAATTTGTCTTTTTAGCGAAGAAATAGATGCCAAGCATATTAAAGTAATGCATGCAGACAAGTACAAATAATAATGTTCCTGTTTTTAATGTAATACTGCTGATCAGATCCTCAAATGTTTGGATTTGTTTCCAGTAACTGAATTGAATGACAGCATAACCAATATTGAGCAAATAATATCCCATAAGCAATAGATTGTTTGTCGTGTCTGTTAGAGCAACGTTGTTCTTAAACGACGAAAGAATAAAAATCCGACCATTTTTGTGAAATAAGCGACCTACCCAAAGGATAATGTAGCAGGTTAGCAAGCCATATATTGCGTAAGCAAGGATATTAAAGTTCATAAGATTACATCATTAGTTTGATCAATTTTAGTAACAGATCCCCGCCGCTGGTATTGAATAGTTTGTTTGCGATGGTTTCGAGTTGATCTGTTAATACCTGGATATCTTTTACCGTCTTATGAAACTCCTTGCCTTCTGGCGTTTTATCTTTCTCGGTATTTTTGCTGATTTCTCTGAGAATATCCATGACCGGATCAAGTTCTTTTTGCTTGCGCATAACAGCAATTTTCATCGCCCATTTTAATACGTCTTTCTCCGCAACGAAATATTCCTTTCGGTCTCCTGCAATATGTTTTTTGTAAACAATACCATAATCGACCAATTGACGGATACTCATGTTGGCATTACCTCTGGAGATAACCAGCTTCTCCATGATTTCGTCTGTAGACATGGGGTTGCTCGCAGAAAGGAGTAATGCATGTACCTGAGCAACGGATTTGTTAATTCCCCATTCAGAACCCAACGCTCCCCAAGTATCTATAAATTGCTGTTTTGCTTCTTGTAATTCCATCTTCATTTTTATTTCCTACTCAAATTTATATATAGTTTTTGAATTTTCAAAAATTTCTGAAAATAAAATAAATTCAATAAACAAGTCACCATATCGTAATAAGGTTTTCCTTTTCTTGTGTCCTTTTTGATTTGTATTAACTTTGCTGGCATTATGGCAACAACTTTGTATAATCCATTCAAACAATTTCAGTTTGATCCAACTATTTGTTTTTTAACAGGCAATAAACTTCAGTCTGAGGAGGAGAGCATCCAGGTCTTTCCTGTTTGGATGATGAAATCTTTTCAATTGGAAGATAAGCCTTTCAAAATGTTGGATGAGAATCTAGTGACTTATAAGTCACTCAAGCTTCCATGTTCGATTGATACAGCTGAAGCAATAGAACAAATGGAACGTGCCGTTGAGCAATCATTTGAGCAGGGCTACGAAGCGGTCAGCCAAGTAGATCCTTTGCTACTTTTTCAATGGATGACAAAAATCATCTATGGCGTTGTCTATAACGAAATTCTTGCTGGAATCCGTCAGCAGAAAGCTTCAGGTGAAGACATGAACTTTTCGCAGGCTTTGGCGCAACGTTTTACCAACTTGCACGCCATGTTGCAGTCGTTGGTCGTTCCGATGGAATTTGAAAATACTTTCCCATTTTCCCTTGTTGTAGTTCCAGTAGAAAATGCGCCTGATACTTTTATGTATCGTGATGAAATAAATACTCTTATTTTTTCTATTCGAATGAAAGATTTTGCGGTTATTGCTTGCCTTCAGGATAATGCAACAAACAATATCTATCATGAAGACATATTGAAGACGATTGCAGGGAAAAAGCTTCACCCCATACAGTTTGAAGAGTTGTGTGCGCGCTATTTCTACTCTGCTTATCTTTTTAACCGCCTGCCGGATTACACCTATTTAAATACACCTCAGAAAGTCTATGTTGAACCTATGCCGTTAGCGGATATGTCTATGAAACCTATATTTGATCATTGGCAGAATAAGACCTACGGTCAGGTACTGGAAAATTTCTGGAAACCCTGGGGTTTGACCTTGTTCGAAATTATTAAAAATCCAGAACAACCAATTAGCTTTTTGCTGGATGATCAAGGTGCTTTTATCACGGATGTTGATATGCCCCTAAATTGAATCTGAAGAAAGTAAAGTAATAAGTTGGTTCAAATACGCGTTAAAATGGTATGATTATGGATGGGATAGGCTATGTATTCACCAAAATTTAAAATTACTGTTTCGACAGTCCTGCTTTTTATCGTTTGTTTGACTTCACAGGCGCAGACTGCTGCTGTTCGTAATATTCCTGCAGATAGTCTAGTCCAAAATGTGGATGATTTTCCTTATTTTAAGGGTGGGATAAGGGCATGGTCAAGATTCTTGCAAAATAACCTCGATCTGACACGTACCGTGGGTGCTATGGATAGTGTCGCTTACGTAAAGTATGGCCCCAAACAAACAGCGATTCTTAATTTTATCGTTTGTGAAGATGGAGCTATTTGTAATATTGAAATTGAGAATCGGGAGAATGTAAGCCCTGAATTTGCAAAAGCCGTATTGGCGGCAATGCGGAAATCACCGCAGTGGATGCCAGCTTTAGTCAAGGGAAAGCCAGTCAAAACAAAATTTCGGCAGCCAGTAGTCGCTGTTCTTGAATAATTGAAATGCAAATGTAATTTAGAAAATTAACCATTTATTCACTTCATATGTCATTTTGGGATAAAGTCAAAAAAATCATGAGCGGGGGAGAGGACGAATCTTCCACTGAAAAGAAAGATGTTGAAATTACTGCCGGAGGTTCGACTATATATCGTTATGAAAGTCAGCCTGAGGAAAAAGATCCGAAAGATCTATTCCCTGAGGTACAATGTGTGTATCTTGAAGAGATAGAGGAGCATTTGACAAAATATATCGCAGAACCAGATCTGGTCTTTCACGAAATTATATCCGAATTGGTGCATATTGATGTACACTGGATAAAGCCTAGTGCGAACTATCCATACAATATCCTGGTAACTTCTGGTATGAGCGACCTTCCCATGAATGTTCCGGAGGAAATAGACGATAAGGAAGCCTATGAGCGTGCCGAGTTAATGGTTGTTCTTCCTGCTGATTGGAAAATAGGCGATGAAGAGTTTCAGGATGATAACAACTACTGGCCAGTTTACTTTTTGAAAAGGTTAGCGCGTTTTCCACATGAGTATAAAACATGGTTAGGCTATGGTCATACTATTCCTAATGGGATGGAGGCCGAAGAAATAGCAAATACCGGTTTTGGCTGTATGCTCCTATTGCCTCCGATGTTGAGCTTTGATGAGGAATTTTTGGAACTTCAAACAAAAGATGGCAATATCATTAATTTCTATGCAATGATTCCAGTTTATAAGGAAGAGATGGATTTCAAACTGGAAGAAGGAACAGATGCCTTATTGGATCTTTTTGATGAATATGGAATTTCAGAGCTTGTGGACATAGATCGTCCAAATGTTTGTAGAAAATAGTGACCTAGGTCAATAAATGCAGTACTATTTGTGAATGAGTCACCGATAGTACTGCATTTTTTTTTAAAGACTGTTTTCGATGATCATGATCGTTTTGTCAATATCTTCCTTGCTGATATTAAGATGCGGTCTGAATCGTATACTTTTTTCACCACAGCCCAGCATGATCAATTTGTTGGCATAAGCCCTTTTGATAAATTCGTTACGGGAATCTGCGGAATCAAAATCCAGCGCTACAAATAATCCTTCACCCCTTAAATTACTGAGTTGCGGCCTATCTTTTATAACTTTCTGTAGTTTACTCTTAAGATAAGTTCCTTTTTCAGCAGCATTCGCCAAGAGATTTTGCTGTTCGATCACTTCAAGAATTAGTTTAAAGCGGAGCATGTCTATAAAATCTCCCCCAAAGGTGGAGTTGATCCGGCTGGATTCTTTGAACACATGATGTTCCACTTGATCAAATTTTTCCTTGTTCGCTAATATCCCACAAACTTGAGCTTTCTTACCAAAAGCAAGTACATCCGGTATAATATCATAATGTTGATAAGCCCACATTTTTCCGGTAATACCCAGCCCTGTCTGTACTTCATCGAAAATCAGGAGAATTTCATTCTTGTCGCAGATCTGACGCAGGTGTTGGAAAAATTCTTTCCGAAAATGATTGTCTCCACCCTCGCCCTGTATTGGCTCAATGATAATGCAGGCAATATCGTTGGGATTGTCGTGGATGGCCTGATTGATTTCTGCGATTGCCCTCTCCTCTACGGTTATTGTTTGGCTGATATTTTCTGACGTTAGTGGATACGTTAATTTGGGATTTACAATACGAGGCCAATTGAACTTTGGAAAATACATGTACTTTCGGGGATCCTGCGTATTTGTTAAGGAGAGCGTATAGCCCGATCTACCATGAAAAGCCTGTTTAAAATGTATGACCTGACTCGCTTCTTTTTGTATGCCCTGAGCGAAATTAAGTCTAGTTTTCCAGTCAAAGGCTGCTTTCAATGCATTTTCCACGGCCAGTGCTCCACCGGAAATAAAAAATGCATAGGGGAGTTCTTTTGGTATTGCCACACGGTCGAAGGTATCCACAAAATCTGCGAATTCTTTGGGGTAGATGTCCGATATAGCAGGCTTGTTGACTGCCATCTTGCCCAGAAACTCACGATGCTTGACCAAATGGGGATGGTTATAGCCAACAGCCATAGAGGCAAACATGCTAAACATATCCAGGTATTCGTCCCCATTTTCATCGACAACATAAGAGCCGTGCGATTTTTCCATATCCATGACCAGTGGAAACCCGTCTGCCAATATATGTTTACTTAGTCTTTCATGTACGTTGCTCATAATTTCGAATCTGAATGGTTTATAAATCAAATTTTATACCTTGTGCCAATGGTAAGTCTGTTGTGTAATTAATGGTATTTGTCTGGCGACGCATATATGCTTTCCATGCATCCGAACCAGATTCTCTACCACCTCCGGTATCTTTTTCTCCGCCAAAGGCCCCACCGATTTCTGCACCTGAGGTACCGATATTGACGTTTGCTATGCCACAATCCGATCCGGCGGCGCTGAGAAATAGTTCGGCTTCTCTCAGATTGTTTGTCATCACAGCTGAGGACAGGCCTTGGCTGACACCATTTTGCAAGGCGATAGCATTGTCTATGTCGCTTTGATACTTTATTAAATATAGAATTGGAGCGAAAGTTTCGTGTTGCACGATCTCATAATGATTTTCGACTTCGGCGATAACGGGCTGTACATAGCAACCACTTTCGTAACCTTTGCCTTCTAGTACTTTTCCTTTAATAAGAAGTTTTCCCCCTTGTGTTTTAATTTTGTCTAGTGCGTTTAAGTATGATTTTACAGCGGCTTTATCAATCAATGGTCCTACATGATTTTTCGTGTCCAAAGGGTCGCCAATTTTTAATTGACCATAGGCTTTTGTCAGTTGCTTCTTGACTTTGTCGTAGATACTCTCATGGATAATCAGTCGTCGTGTACTGGTGCAGCGTTGTCCTGCTGTTCCCACGGCACCAAATACGGCGCCGATGATTGTCATGTTGAGGTCCGCATCTGGGGTAACAATAATCGCATTGTTGCCGCCAAGTTCCAAGAGCGTTTTGCCCAGGCGTTGTGCGACAGTAACAGCAACTTCTTTTCCCATCCGTGTTGATCCTGTTGCCGACACCAAGGAGATGCGGTTGTCAGCAGCAAGCCATTCACCGACTTCTTTGTCGCCCATGACCAGGTTGGAGATACCTTCAGGTAATCCATTGTTATGGAGGATTTCTGCTAATAGTTTTTGGCAGGCAATGGCACATAGTGGCGTTTTCTCACTGGGTTTCCATACGACTGTGTTTCCGCAAACCAAAGCGATGGCTGTATTCCATGCCCACACGGCTACAGGGAAATTAAAGGCGGTAATAATACCGACTACACCTAAAGGATGGTATTGGTCATACATGCGATGGCCGGGACGTTCAGAATGAATGGTATTGCCATAGAGTTGTCGGGATAGCCCCAGCGCGAAGTCACAGATGTCAATCATTTCTTGTACCTCCCCCATACCTTCTTGATAGGATTTCCCCATCTCATAGGAGACTAATTTTCCGAGTGTCGGTTTCAATTCTCGTAATTTATCGCCTAGTTGACGGGTAATGTCTCCTCTCTTGGGAGCGGGGATAAGCCGCCACGCTTTGAACGCGTTTTGGGCATCACCGATGACTGTCTCATAATCCTTCTGGCTGCTACCAGACACTTTTGCAATGAGTTTTCCATCTACAGGAGATAGGGATCCGAATACCTCACCACCAGAAAACCACTTTTGCCCTGTTGACGAGCCTAAATTCTGGGATGTTATGCCGAGTATTTTAAGTTCTTTTTTTATCATAATGGTTTATTTTATTCGTGGATTATATTAAATATAGGGAATAAAATTCTGTTAAACAAGTTGTGTGTGAATATTGTTCAGTTTGAAAATATTTTATTATCTTAGATAAGCTAATGTAGACTATACGATTATGAAACAAATAAATGTTGATTATTTTCAAGTGGATGACCTTTTATCGGAGGAGCACAAGCTTGTCCGTCGTGCTGTTCGGGATTTTGTTCGGTCAGAGATAAAACCAGTTATAGAAGATGCAGCACAGGCACATCAGGCCATAGCAGGGTTGATGCCCAAACTTGGTGCAATAGGTGCTTTAGGTCCTTATATTCCAGTAGAATATGGTGGTGCGGGATTAGATCAGATTTCTTATGGTTTGATTATGCAGGAATTGGAGGCCGGTGATTCTGCGGTTCGTTCGGCTGCTTCGGTGCAATCTTCTTTGGTGATGTATCCGATATATACCTATGGTAGCGAGGAGCAACGCCGTAAATATTTGCCGGGACTTGCTTCCGGGAACCTTGTGGGCTCTTTTGGTTTAACCGAACCGAACCACGGTTCTGACCCCGGAGGGATGGAAACGCGATTGACAGCGAGTAATGGTGGTTTTTTATTGAACGGTGCTAAGATGTGGATTACAAACTCACCAGTATGTGATCTTGCTGTAGTTTGGGCACGTGATGAGGCGGGAAAAGTGCGAGGGGTAATTGTTGAACGTGGAATGGATGGTTTTGAAACACCGGAAACATTACATAAGTGGTCTTTACGAGCTTCTAAAACTGGCGAGCTGGTTTTTCATGATGTCTTTATCCCCGCTGAAAATGTATTGCCTGAGGTAAACTCGATGCGTGGGCCGCTTTCTTGTTTGAATTCTGCACGGTATGGAATATCTTGGGGTGTGATAGGGGCGGCGATCGACTGTTATGAAACGGCTGTTCAATATGCTCTGGAACGTCAACAATTTGACCGACCAATTGGCGGGTTTCAGTTGCAACAGAAAAAATTGGCTGAATTTCTGACAGAAATTACGAAAGCTCAGTTGTTGTCCTGGCGTTTGGGGCTTTTAAAGAATGAAGGGAAAGCAACCCCACAGCAAATTTCGATGGCCAAACGGAATAATGTGAATATGGCTTTACAGATTGCGCGTGAATCCCGGCAGATTTTGGGAGGAATGGGCATTGTTGGGGATTTTCCAATTATGCGACATATGATGAATCTTGAGTCGGTTATTACTTATGAAGGTACACATGATATTCATTTATTGATCACTGGGCAGGATATTACTGGGCTCAATGCGTTTTCCTAAACCTGAGTGCAAACCAAATATGGGACATCATCTTATTCAAAATTGTTAATAACAATACGATGTTTTGTTCATGATTTCGTGTTCTTGTCTCTGATATCTTATTTAATTCACGTGGCGCAGCTATCGTTTTTGAGAAAAAGACGATAGCTGCGCCACGTTTATCCTACTCCATATGTTTCGTGTTTTCCGTTGATTGAATCTTATTTATCTCCGAGACGGTGAGACTATTTGTGTCCTTAAAAGAATTTTCGTTCGGATGTCCTAACGTTATAGATAGGCATAACAAGGATTGGTCGCTGTTATATCCCTTTTAGTTCTTAGATTCTGTTGGTGCAGCTGCTGATCGTACTGTATCTATATTGCTTCTCCCAAAGGAGGACCGAATCATCGGACACTGTCCATGGCTCCTCATTGCTGCTCGTTATTATGAACAAGTCCATCATTAACTTAGCAATACAGTAGAAATAAGCTAGCTATTAGCTAGGTATAATTTAGCTTATACCTAAGCAAAACCTAAACTATACCTAAACAAAACCTAACTAAAACCTAGGTAAAAGCATAACTTGTCCATGAGTTATAAACCTGTTGTCCATAGGCGATCTGACTAAAAACCCCGGCCACCTTTCCGTCCATGAGCGTTCCTGCAGTCTGCCGGTTCCCATTCCAGTGCTGAAGTACGGATTAATGTGCCCCTTTCCGGCAGTCTCCATATTATCGTGCTATTCTGTCCTTTGTGCCCCGGTTTACACCTCACGGCCCTCTTCTTACCCTGACAGCACCCTGAACGGCCAGCTCCGGAAAAAGAATCCGCCAAGTTGCCAGCGAGTTACAGATATATTGAAAGAAAATAAAACAAAAGGCTTGGAAGTTTGTTAGTAAACTCCCTATCTTTGCACCACTCCGCAAGGGAGGGGCGGTTACTTCGAAAGAAGGGATCATGAAAAAAAGAAGGGTCTGACGGGAGTTAGGCGCGGAAATCGGGAAAAAGGAAAAGA